>ENA-ORBV01015606-ORBV01015606.1-microbial-mat-metagenome-genome-assembly--contig:-NODE-15606-length-11140-cov-11.574889_pt1 | contig 11140 bp, 10 predicted proteins | sample MGYA00237777_ERZ505514 | MGnify/ENA primary metagenome ERZ505514 (study PRJEB26160, sample SAMN06269048) | microbial mat metagenome | isolation source: Oligotrophic lake microbial mat | place...
TTTAATGATACGGCCACCACCGAGATCTACACCTCTCTATTCGTCGGCAGCGTCAGATGTGTATAAGAGACAGGTCTATCCGCCGAACAACCCGCGACTCAAGGTCACCTTCAACCGCGAAGGACGTGTGAGCGAGGCACAGTTCATCGAGCCCACGGGGCTCGCGGAGATCGACTCGCCCGTGCTCAACGCCGTTTATCGCTGGACCGCCAAAGGCGAGGCGCTTTCGCGGCTTCCTATTGGTGATACCAAAGCCGGACTCTCGATCACTGTGACGATCCTTCTTCGGTAACGCGAGTGCAGTGCCCCGTTGGGCCGATGGAACCATCTGAATGCTCGGACCCACCTTCCAAGTAATGATTGCCGCCACAGCACTCAGTGTCGCAGTCGCTGCGCAGCCAACACGCAGCGTGGGCCCCGCGCTGGATCTCCGTTCGCTCGAGCGTCTCGACGAGACACGCCAGGACACAGGCCCTCTCCGCACCAGCCTTCTCCAGCAGTCAATCGACCTGCGGCAGCCATCGGGTTTCGATCAGGTCTATCGCCTCCCCAACGCCAATGGCACGGAGCGGCTCGCCCGCATCAACGGCGGCCTCGCCGCGGTCTTCCCGCGTTCGACATACGTCACGACCGGGCGAGGTGAGTTTGCCCTCGTCCCTCCCGGCACCGTGTTCTACATCGGCGCGATTCCCACCGAAGCCATTGCCGTACGACCTGCCGCCGAGTCCATGGCCGATACCCGGACATACTCGCAGGCCGGCGCATCCAGCGAGCTCGAGCGTGTCGCAATTATCGACACGCGCGTGCCTGAAACACGTCAAGTCGCGCCGGCATCAAGAGATATGAACCATCGCCCCCCCGAGAGCATCATGACCGACGAGACCTACCGCGCCGCACGCGTCCGCTCGCTCCTGCAAATTGCCGCGACCGGTTCCCAACCTCTCCGGTAGATCATTCGCTGCCCGGCCCTCACCGCGAAACCGCGCCCGTCGCGCGGCGACCCGCAAACCGGGCCCGATTCGGAGGCTTTTCATGACATCATCCCACCGCATCGCCATCGCCGCACTTCTGCTCGCGACGACGGCCCCTCTTGGCGGCTGCCTCGTCAGCGGCTCATCCAAGGAATCGATGACCGGCCGATATGTCGGACCGGCCACGTTCGACCAGATCGAGCCCGGAGTCACCACCGACAAGTGGGTGCTCGGCGCGCTTGGCGAACCCACCACCAAGGCCGACCTCGATGACGGCGCTTCGCTCTGGAAGTGGTCGTACAAGCGCGACCGTTCCAGCAGCAGTTCCGTCTTCTTGCTCTTTGGCGGTTCCAGCCGCAAGGAATCCGAGGGCGCAACCTTCGTGCAGATCCGTGACGGCATCGTCGTCAAAGCCTGGCAGGAATGAACTCGCCCCTCCACGAATGAACAAGGGCTTGGGAAGTGCTTCCCAAGCCCTTTGCAATTCATCGATCAAGCGCGGGCGAAACTCACGCCGGGCGTGGCATCACGTTCGGCGGCAACTCCGGCGGGGGCTCGCTCGCCTGCCGCGCAGCCTGCACGGCCTGCGCCTCGCGCCTTGCCTCTGCCGCAAGCAGATCACTCACGGTCGGCTTCCCAATCGCCTCGCCGCGCATCAGCTTGCGGACCTCATCTGCCGACAGCGTCTCATACTTCAGCAGCGCCTCAGCAACCGCAGCGACCTTCTCCCAGTTGGCCTCGATCATCCGCTGGGCTTCGTTATACGCCTCATCAACAAGCCGGCGGATCTCCTCATCGATGATCCGCGCCGTCTCATCGGAGTAGTCCTTCTCGGGCACGAACATCTCGCGCGTGTCCGAGGGAGCATATCGCACGAAGCCGAGCCGCTGGCTCATGCCCCATTCCAGCACCATCATCCGCGCCAGATTTGTCACCTGGGCGATGTCCATCGATGCGCCCGTGGAGATGTCGTCGATGCCCTTCTCTTCCGCGATCCGTCCGCCACAGAGCACACGCATCGTGGCCTTGAGCCACTTCACGCCGTACCCCATGCGGTCCTTCTCCGGCAGGCTGAACGTCGCGCCGCCGGCATTGCCACGCGGAATGATCGTGACCTTGTGGAGCGGATCCGCCTCGGGGAGCATCGCCTGCAGCACCGCGTGCCCGGCCTCGTGATACGCCGTGAGCTTGTTGTCGTCCTTCTCGCGGTGGGCGGATTTGCGGGCCCTTCCGAACTTCACCTTGTCGCGGGCCTCTTCCAGGTCCTCCTGCTCGACAAAGTCTTTGTTGTGCAGGGTCGCCGCGATCGCCGCTTCATTAATCAGCGCCGCCAGATCCGCGCCGCTGAACATCGGCGTGGCCCGCGCGATCCGCTCCAGATCGACATCCGCCCCAATCTTCACCTTCTTGGCGTGCACACGCAGAATCTCAATCCGGCCCACGACATCCGGCCGCGGCACAACAATCTGCCTGTCAAACCGGCCCGGCCGCGTCAACGCCGGATCCAGCACATCCGCTCGGTTGGTCGCCGCGATCACAATCACACCGTCAGCCGATGCAAACCCGTCCATCTCAACCAGGATCGCGTTGAGCGTCTGCTCGCGTTCGTCGTGTCCGCCCGTCGTGAATCCGCCGCCGCGACGTCGACCCACCGCGTCGATCTCATCAAGGAAGATGATGCACGGCGCGGATTCCTTCGCCTGCTTGAAGAGGTCCCGCACGCGGCTTGCGCCAACGCCCACGAACATCTCCACAAAGTCGGAGCCCGAGATCGAGAAGAACGGAACATCGGCCTCGCCCGCGATCGCCTTGGCCAGCAGCGTCTTGCCGCAGCCCGGCTCGCCGATGAGCAGCACGCCGCGCGGAATCCGCCCGCCGAGCTTCATGAACCGCTTCGGATTCTTCAGGAACTCGATGACCTCCGTCACCTCGTCCTTCGCTTCATCAATCCCAGCGACATCCGAGAACGTCACCCCGGTGTTCTCTTTCGTAAACATCCGGTGCTTGGACTTGCCAAAGTTCCCGAGCATCCCCCCAGGACCTCCGCCCGCCGCCGAACGCAGCATGCGCGAGATAAAGAACCAGATCAGCCCGATGATGATCACAAACGGCAGCAGCGAGATCAGCAGGTTCTGCCAGATGCTCGTCGGGACCTGCTTGAACTTGCCCCCCGTCAGCGTGTTCACCTGCTCCAGCCAGAAGTCCTGACGGCCACCGCCTGTCTTGAACACCACCGTCACCGGCTTGCCTTCGTGACCGATAAAGCGGTCCGTCAAACCGTGGATCGCGTTGTCCCGCACTTCGACGGTCATGTTCGGGTCGGACGCATACTGATTCTGAAACTCTTGCCAGCTATTCAGGGTCTGGCCCTGGCTGGACACCGCCTGCGTCAGCACCAGTGCCATCAGCACCACCAGCACCACCACCGCCGCGCTCAGCACGCCGCGGCCCCCGGCGGGACCCCCGGCACGCCCACCCTCACTACCATTACCGGGGGGAGTGCGCCCACCCTCGCCCTCCTCGCGGCCCTTGCGGGGCGGACCTGCGCGGTCCTTTTCAGATGCGATCACCCGCGACAGATCAGCGAAGGTAGATTCTCGGTCCAGTTTCACGCATGTTCTCATCAATGATCATCCCCGGGCTACACCGCGACGCAGTTCCAGCTCTCGTACGTTCGCCGACTGGTCGGGGATCGGATGCAGACTCGAATCAACGGGGGCACCCAGCCCGCGGCGGGCGGCCTGAGGGTTGTATCGGCTGTTGAACGCTAGGCTTCGCGGTCTACCAGTTCGACCGAAGTTCGCCCACGATGTCCCGGGCCAGACGCTGGATTGCCCCGTGCTGGCCCGTCTCGATTCGTTCGTTCAGGCCTTCTGTCGGGATAAACACATCCGAAGCGCTGAAGTTCTGACGCGAGACGAGGACTTTCCCGTTCCGCACGTCCTTCCACTCAAACTCCACCGTGATCGTGTACGACAACTCCTGAGCCAGCCCCGAGCCCCGACCCGTCGAGAGCCGCCGGAGCAGCGCATCGTTGATCTTCCCGGTCAGTTGCGTCTGCGCAGAGTCCGCCGCGGCGACCGTCCACGGGGTCGTCCGCTGAATCTCCTTGATGATCGCATCCGTCAGCTCGATCTCGAGCCCGCGCGCGAACGTCGGATTCTCGAAGATCGGAACATACACCGTGCGCACATCCGTCGAGAACGACGACGCAAACGAGTACCCCTTTGTCGGGTCCGATGCGCATCCCGATGAGATGGCGCTCAGGAACAGCCACACCCCAACGCTCAAAGCCATAAGAGTCGTGCGGATCATTTCGCCTCCTCGGACTCTGCCGCCGCGATCGGGTTGGTTGGCGCTGCGGTCGACGGAGCGTCTGGCTTGGGCGCCGGCTCCGGATCCTGCGGCGGCTTGATCCACTCCCGCTCGATCATGAACGTGTAGGCATCCTGCGCCGCGGCCGACCGCGGCCGCTCCCGCAGCAGCCGTTTGAGCACGAACCGCGCCGAAACCTCATCGTCGTTGCGGAGATACCACCGCGCCGATTCGAGCATCTCATCCGCCGCAGAATCGTCAAGCCGAGCCACCAGTGCGTCATTCAGCCCCGCGGCCTGCGCCTGTGCCGGATACAGCGACGCGAACCGCCTCACCAGCACCTGCGAATCCAGCAGCGGCGAGCCGTCATACCGCGGCCCCTTGTAGCGAGCGATCGTTGCATAAATCCGCCGCTCCATCGCCTTCGTCGCATACTGGCTGCGGGGATAGAGCTGCACAAACAGGTCGTATGCCTCCGCGGCCAACTCCAGTTGCCGCGCCCGGTAGTAGTAATCCGCAAGCTCGATACCCGCCCGCTCCGCAACGCGGCTCCCCGGCATGCGCTCCTGCACACGGATCAGCAGCTCCTCGCCGATATCCTCCGAGTTCAGGATCCGAAGCCCGAAGAACTTGCGATCCATGCCGTTCAGGTAGTTCACCCCGATGTTCAGCTCGCGCTCCACCGCGGTGGTGAAGCTCTCGGTCGCTGTGAACTCCTTGATGATCCGCTCATAGTCATACAGCGCGTTGTACTCATCTCCCAGCGCCGTCAGCGCATCGCCCCGGAGCAGCAGCGCCTGTGGCACGTGCGAATCGCCGGTCCGCTCGTTGGCTTTGATCCACGGTTCGAGGATCACACGGGCCGCCCCCGGCCGATCCTCCGCCAGCGCACGCCGCGCATCCGCCAGCAACGCCCCGGTGCTCCCCGGTATCGGTGCATCGGTCTGCTCCCACTGTCCGGCGTCGTCGAGGCGCAGCTCGTTGGACTGCCCATTCGCGGCAGCACTCCAGACCAGTACAGCCGCACAACCACAGATGAAGGAGAACGACGATCGCAGCATGGGGGGAGGATACACGATCAGTGGAGGGGTGTCCCGCACGATGCGGATACGCTGACACCGTGGAACTCACCACCCTCCGCCAGTTCATCGCCATCGCCCACGCCCGCCACATGACCCGGGCCTCCCGGCACCTGGGCATCACCCAGCCCGCACTTTCCGCCATGCTCCGAAAGCTCGAAGCCGAGGTCGGGGCGGAACTCCTCGCCCGCACCAGCCGCGGCGTTGAAACAACTGAGGCTGGTCGCGCCTTCCTGATTCATGCAGAGGATGCCGTGCGGCGCGCCGATGCTGCTGTTGCGGCCGTGCGCCAGGTCATGGGCCTCGAACGCGGCTCGATCCGCATCGGCGGCGGCGCAACCGCCACAAGCTACCTCCTCCCCCGCGTCGTCTCCGCCATGCGAAGGGCACACCCGGGCCTCCGCTTCTACGTGCGCGAGGCCGGCAGCAGCGCGGTCGCCGCGGCGGTCTCTTCCGGCGAGCTCGATCTGGGCATCGTCACCCTTCCCCTCAAAGGCACCGACACCAGCGACCTGCTGCGCATCCCGCTTGTCGAAGACGAACTCCGTCTCATCCGCCCGCCCGAGCGCTCCACAAAGTCCGGCCGCACCGGCGGCGGCACCTTCAAATGGTCGGAAATCGCCCACGAACCCATCGTCGCATTCGAGGCGGGAACCGCAGTGCGGGACCTGCTCGACGGCGCGGCCGCCACCGCGGGCGTCGCGCTCAAGGTCGTCATGGAACTCCGATCCATCGAATCGATCAAACAGATGGTCGCCGCGGGCATCGGAGTCGGCTTTGTTTCTCGCTTCGCGCTCAAGCCCGGCGAAGGCGTGGTTTGTCGCGACGGAAAGCTTTCCCGCTCGCTGGCCATCGTGCGCCCCTGCGGCCGCGCCCCCAGCCCCGCCGTCGCAGAGTTTGAACGCGTGCTGCTGCAACTCAGCCGCGCCAGCGTGTCGCGATGACGCCCACTCTTCCGTTCGTAGACCGCGGTGGCATCTTCCCCGCGCACCTGACACCGATTCCGGCCGATACTCTTCCCTGTGGCACAGAAGAAAAAGCGTGATCCCAAAGTGCTTCTCGGCCTGATGACGGGGGGCGGCTCGCTTGCCGCCGGGGCCATCAAAATGCATCTGTTCGATGGCGGCATCGACTGGTTCTTCTGGTCACTCGTCGCCGTCTTCATCGCCGGCACCGGCATCGCCATCTGGTGCATCGGCATGCGACGCTTTCACGCCGAGACGCGGACGTTCATCGAACGCCCGCCCAGGCGCCCGGCCGCTCCGCACCACGACGATCTTGATAAGCAATAGTTATCAATCATTGCGCTTTGATTGATTCGACTCATGCGCGGTCCCCGCTACCGTTCTTGCAGTCCACCCACCTCGGAGATCCACCATGGCCGGCCACAAGAACGATCCCTTCAACTCCCGCGCAACCCTCACCGCCAACGGCAAACCCTACACCTATGCCCGCCTCGCCGCGCTCGAGGAGCAGCGGATCGGCAAGCCCATCTCGCGTCTGCCCTTCTCCCTCCGCGTGCTGCTGGAAGCCATGCTCCGAAATGTCGACGGCTTTGTCGTCACGGCGGATGATGTCGCCGGCATGGCCAACTGGAACGCCAAAAATCCTGCCAAGGCAGAGCTCCCTTTCATGCCCGGACGCGTCGTGCTGCAGGACTTCACCGGCGTCCCCTGTGTCGTCGATCTCGCCGCGATGCGCGACGCCATGAAGAAACTCGGCGGCGACCCCGGAGTGATCAACCCGCTCGTCCCGTGCGACCTGGTCATCGATCACAGCGTTCAGGTCGATGCCTACGCGTCGAAGGTCGCTCTCACCATCAACTCCGAGAAGGAGTTCGATCGTAACCGGGAGCGGTACGAGTTCCTCAAGTGGGGCCAGCAGAGCCTCCGCAACTTCCGCGTAGTCCCCCCCGCCACCGGCATCGTCCATCAGGTCAACCTTGAGTATCTCTCCCCCGGCGTAATGACCAAGGCGGATACCGACGGCGGCAACCCGGTCGTGTATCCCGACTCGTGCGTTGGCACCGACAGCCACACCACCATGATCAACGGCCTGGGCGTCGTCGGCTGGGGAGTCGGCGGCATCGAAGCCGAAGCCGTCATGCTCGGCCAGCCGTATTACATGCTCCCTCCCGAGGTCATCGGCTTCAAACTCAGCGGCAAGCTGCCCGAAGGCACCACCGCGACCGACATGGTGCTGTGCGTGACCGAGATGCTGCGCACCAAGGGTGTCGTCGATAAGTTTGTCGAGTTCTTCGGCCCCGGCGTCGCCGCGCTCAGCGTGCCAGACCGCGCCACCATCGCCAACATGGCCCCCGAATACGGCGCAACCGTGGGCTTCTTCCCCGTCGATGCCAAAACCGTTGCCTACCTCCGCTTCACCGGACGCGAGGCCGAAGCCAACCTTACCGAGGCGTACTGCAAGGCCAACATGTTCTGGCTCGATGCGTCGACCCCCGAACCCGAGTTCACCGATGTAGTCGAACTGGACCTCGGCTCGATCCAGCCGGCTCTCGCCGGACCCAAGCGTCCGCAGGATCGCGTCATGCTCACCCAGATGAAGAGCATGTGGCGGCGCGAACTCGTCGATTCCTTCGGCAAAGCCAACAACCGCGAGGCGATCAACGTTGATCGCTGGGCAAGCGAGGGCGGCGAGACTGCCGGCACCAAAGTCAATCCGCCCGCCGCGCCCAGCGCCACTCCAGCCCCCGCTCCCGATCTTGGCGGTTGCATGGTCGAGCTCGACGGCCGCAAGTTCCGCCTCTACAACGGCGACGTCGTTGTCGCGGCGATCACCTCCTGCACCAACACCAGCAACCCCGACGTCATGATCGCCGCGGGCCTCGTGGCGCGCAAGGCCCGCGCCCTCGGGCTCACCCGCAAGCCCTGGGTGAAGACCTCTCTCGCCCCGGGCTCCAAGGTCGTCACCGAGTACTACAACAAGGGCAACCTCACCGAGGACCTCGAAGCGCTCGGCTTCCACACCGTCGGCTATGGCTGCACAACCTGCATCGGAAACTCCGGACCACTTCCCGAACCCGTTGAGAACGCCATCAAGCAGGGCGACCTTGTCGTCGCCAGCGTCCTCTCGGGCAACCGCAACTTCGAAGGCCGCATCCACCCCGCCGTCAAGGCCAACTACCTCGCAAGCCCGCCCCTCGTCGTCGCCTACGCGATCGCGGGCACCGTGGATGTCGATCTCGTCAACGAGCCGCTCGGCATGAGCAAGGACGGCAACCCGGTATACCTCAAGGACATCTGGCCCACGCACGAGGAAGTCACCACGCTGCGCGATTCCTGCCTCACGCCCGAGCAGTTCAAGACCCAGTACGGCAATGTCTTCACCGGCAACCCGACCTGGAATGCCGTGCCCATCAGCAAGAGCGAGCTCTTCGCCTGGAACGACGACTCGACCTACATCCAGAACCCGCCATACTTTGAGAACATGCCCGCCAACGCCCCCGAGGGACCGCTTCCCTCGATCCGCGCTGCACGCTGCCTCGTCCATGTTGGCGACTCTGTCACCACCGACCACATCTCCCCCGCGGGCGACATTGCCGAAGCCTCCCCGGCCGGCCAATACCTCATCACCAAGGGCGTCCGCCGCTCCGACTTCAACAGCTACGGCTCACGCCGCGGCAACGACCGCGTCATGACCCGCGGCACGTTCGCCAATGTCCGCGTCAAGAACAAGCTCGCAGACGAGCTGGGCAAGATCAAGGAAGGCTGGTGGACCAAGGACTTCTCTTCCACCGGAGCGGGCAAGATCAACACCATCTTCGATGCGGCAGCCAACTACAAGAAGGATGGCACCCCGCTCATCATTCTCGCCGGCAAGGACTATGGCATGGGCTCCTCCCGCGACTGGGCCGCCAAGGGCACCATGCTGCTGGGCGTCAAGGCGGTCATCTCCGAGAGCTTCGAGCGCATCCACCGCTCCAACCTCGTCGGCATGGGCGTGCTCCCGCTCACCTTCCTCCCCGGCCAGAACGTCCAGACCCTTGGCCTCTGCGGCACGGACCGGTTCGATATCGAGCTCCCCAACCAGATGGAGCCCCGCTGCGAGGTCACCGTCCGCGCAACACTCACGCAGGGCGAGAAGAAGGGGCAGGTCATCACCTTCCAGACCCGCTGCCGCCTCGATTCCGCCGTCGAGATCATGTACTACCGCAACGGCGGCATCCTGCAAACCGTCCTGCGCCGATTGATGAACGAGAGCAAGCAGCCTGTCGCGGTATGATTCTGTCGGACAACGAACGAGCCCCAACGCGCCGGAGGAGCCCCACTTCTCCGGCGTTTCGTTGCGACTCCGCGTTCCGGCCAAGTCGGATACCCTCGCTCCGATGACCACCGCGGCAGGAATCCTCGCGACCGACCTTGCAGGAATCGCACTGCGCAACCCGGTCATGCTCGCCGCGAGGTGGGTGTATAATTTTGTCCGAACATCATCCAAACTTGAAGAAGAAAAACTTGTTTGCGCGCGAAATGTCGGCCCGAGCGGTACCTATAGGGGGACGGCCGACGCATTTTTATCACCCCACAGGAGATTTTGCTATGACTGGAAGACTTGATCCACCGGGAAGCCCACAGCAGCGGAGGAACTTGTTGAACTACGCGAGGCGCGAGTTTTGGTGGCTCGACGATTGGGACTTGGAAGATATTTTGCAGACCGCCTATATCAACCTGATTCGGTGGCGCCAACAGCGAGAGAAGCAGCCGGCGCTTCCCCAGGACAGAGCGGAATCCCCCGGAACGATTTACACAATAGTTCTTCGTGCGGGCAAACAACACATCAGGAAATTACGAAGAGATAGAGGGGTCCTTGAAATACATTCGGCAATTTGCTCGACACGATGCCGCCGGTCACTTGACCCGAAACTGATCGCGACTCTTTGGGGATGCTTCGCCAAACTGGATCGGGAGACACAAGTCCTGATCAGAATGAACAAAATTGAGAGTACTTCAGTGATCAAGTCGGCCACACGACTCGGCATGACGCGACCCCAAGCGGACAGGCTGATTATGAAGGGACTAGCGACTCTTAAGACGAACTTGACTGCTTGGCTCGAGCTTCATGAAGCTGCGGCTACACAGCGATCTTGCCCCGCATGTCGCCTCGCGCTGATGCGTGCGGCCTAGCGGACACATGTTGAAACACTGCGCAGTGGGGACGCCCGAGTGAAGGGCTGGACTCGGGACAGCCGTCCGTTATCAGCCGCGCGCTAAGATTTTAGGAGACCGACCATGGGCTTTTTCACTGACCTTTTGGAGGACACGATGAAGGGTTCCGTGAAGGTGATTGATGACGTCTTGCATGGCACTGTCGACGTGATCGACCCGCCGATCAAGGTCGAACCCGACGACGATGACCGCCCCTGTCATTGCTCGCGCGACGCCTGACCATCACCCACCGCGCACCGGTCGCTGCCGCGATCGGTGCGCTTTCTTACCCGAAGTTTTCCCAGAGCGCGGCCGCTGTTGATCTCGATCCGCTCGCAGCAGCGTTCTCTTCGGAACGCCGAGCCAATGAATCGGATCCAAGTGCGGGGTATTTTGTTGGATAAATTGAAAACAATATCATTGAAAGGAACAAGTCATGGAACGGCCGCCCCCTGAACACGTACTAGGTGCGTTTGAGATACTTATACGGTCAATCGGAGCAGGTGACACGGAAATCTTGAGGAGCATCGGCACCATAGGGGAGCTGTCTCTTATACACATCTCCGAGCCCACGAGACTAAGGCGAATCTCGTATGCCGTCTTCTGCTTGAAA
>ENA-ORBV01015608-ORBV01015608.1-microbial-mat-metagenome-genome-assembly--contig:-NODE-15608-length-11140-cov-4.879689_pt1 | contig 11140 bp, 10 predicted proteins | sample MGYA00237777_ERZ505514 | MGnify/ENA primary metagenome ERZ505514 (study PRJEB26160, sample SAMN06269048) | microbial mat metagenome | isolation source: Oligotrophic lake microbial mat | place...
GTACCAGTGCTGATCTAATAGGTCGTCAGATATCAAGGCACTGTTTGAAGGAAGTGATTTTTTGACTTGGAGCGTCAGATATCATAGTAGCTAGTACTAGTACACCACCACTCTTAAAGGAAGCGACTTTCGACTAGCAAGCTCACAAAAATCTAAATTCATCTTTCCAGCAAACCCATTTTTGCTACTAGCAACCATCTTTGTTGCTCCCAACAATTCTCATTCATTTTAATTTCCTACAACCAACATGGGCCGTGGTGGAGATTCCAAAGCGCTCGCTCGCTCTGTACGAGCTGAAAATGTCTATGGCGCCTTTCCAGCCGTAAGTTCGTCATGAAATAGAGTTCCCGTCCCACTCTTATCAAGTATTATCTCATCTCACCCCATTGCCTTTCCAAAACGACAGAACACCATTCAACCTTGGTCCAATTCTCGCAACGAAGGACGCGAGGGCGACAAGAGCGAAGGCGTCGATTACCGCGATTTGAAGACGCCGGACGATTGGATTCCTCGCGATGGACGCATGGTACGCTTGACGGGACGTCATCCCTTCAACAGTGAACCGCCGGTCAAGGATTTGGTCACCATTCCCAAGGGCCGGTCCAATTGTTTCTTGACGCCGGCCCACTTGCAAATTACCCGCAATCACGGAAGTGTCCCCAAATTGGCCTGGGACACCCACACATTGTCCCTCGAAGGACCTCTGGTCGAGACACCCCTGGAATTGAGCATGGACGCTCTCACGCAAAATTATCCCACGACGGAATTTCCCGTCACCATTTCGTGTTGTGGAAATCGTCGCAAAGAAATGAACATGATCAAGCAAACCATTGGCTTTAATTGGGGCAGTGGTGCGTGTGGAACCATGGTGTACAAGGGCGTCTTATTGCGCGATTTGCTCGCGTCCGTAGGAATTACCTACGACTCCATGGACGGAACCGACTTGACGACGACGCACGTCGAATTTATTGGCAATGAAGATTTGGGCAACAAATGTGGAGGACCCGGTCCCTTTGAGGATGAACCTTGGGGGGATAAAGTCAAGTATGCTACTTCCTTGCCATTGACAAAATGTTTGGATCCTTCCGAAGAAGTCATGGTCGCCTTTCAGGCCAATGGAGAACCCCTGGCGCCCGATCGTGGATATCCCATTCGACTCGTCATTCCAGGATATATTGGTGGCCGCATGGTCAAATGGTTGACCCGGATTCGGGTCATTCCTCATGAGAGTCATTCGTGCTACCACTATTGGGACAACAAGTACTTGCCACCCCAAGTGACGGCCGAACTGGCCGCCTCGGAAGGATGGTGGTACAAACAAGAATACATTATCAATGAATTGGCCCTCAATTCCTTCACGTGCAAACCCAATCACAACGATACATTACCGGTAGCGGCCAATTTGGACAAGACCATGGTCGTCTCGGGATATGCGCACAGTGGTGGAGGTCGCAAAGTGACGCGGGTCGAAGTCAGTACCGATCATGGTGCCACGTGGGATTTGTGTGAGCTTACGCGACACGAACAACCCAATCCCTACGGCAAGTATTGGTGCTGGATTTGGTGGAAGTTTGACCTTCCCTTGGCCAAGTTGTTGAGCGATGGCCAAAAGGTGGCGGCCGGTGACGATTTGGAAATTTGGGTCCGGGCCTGGGATACTTCCAACAGTCCACAACCCGAAAAACCAACCTGGACCTTGATGGGACAATCCTCCAATCACATTTTCCGGGTCAAGGTTCATTCGGAAACCTCGGCGGCCACTGGCAAATCGATCCTCCGATTTGAACACCCTACCCAACCAGGACAACAAACGGGTGGTTGGGCGACTCGTGTGGCCACCAAGGTCAAGGCGGCCGGCTATGGTGAAATTAACTTGGCGTCCTATTATGACAATGCCCAAGAAGAGTAAGTGCCCACCCGAAGTAAGCGAGGATGACTCAACGAATGCACAGGATTTTGAACGTTCCGTAGATATATTTTCAATCTTTGTAATAAACACAGCATACTTTTTACTGTCATGAAATAGTATTTGTATAACTGGTGACGATCTGCTCTCATGGTAGTACCTAAATTCTTTTTATTGTCATCAAATAGTATTGATATAACTGGTGACGATCTGCTTTACTCTACTCTACTAGTAGCTAGATTCATTTTCTTCAAAGCAATCAAACGTTTCGACACGAGACGCTTGTATGGCATGTTCCCACACGATGACGACCAGCAAGCAATGCAGTCGTTTCTTTTTGAAGGCCCCCCCCCGGCCAGCATGTGCACAACCAGCGTGCGGACGAATGCCCACCAAACATGGATATCTGCTTGTGCTATGCTTGTCTTACCCGAACATGGACCTGCAAGCCACTTGTCAGTAATTGTGGCTAGAACTATTTAGAGACGTGTGACACTGTCAATAGTATGTTTCAAAGTACTATCGCAAAGGAACTGGCACCATATATATATAATGTATATTGGTTTTTATTTGATGATTAAATGTTTCTTTTCCCATCCATACAAGTGTTTGTGGGTATCAAAGACTTCTTGCATTCGCTGAATCAATTTCTCTTGAATCTCTTGGACCTGCTCGTCGGTGGGATGGTCGCATTTCATGTGCATGGTTTCAATGGTTTTTCCGACGACACCCAACGTCGGAGTCCGATTGGGAATGGGCAACATCCATCGTCCAAAAATCAAAATCAAGCCAAATCCCAATTTCCGCGAGAGGCGTTGCAAACCATCGCGGCCTCCCGGAATGCCTTCTCCCGTCCAACATTGCAGCATACTGGTCGTCCCAAAGATGTAGCAGGGTGTCAAATCGGCACCCGTTCGTATCGCCAATTTGATGAGTCCCACACGTTCTTTTAATAAAATGACTTCGTCGTCATTGTTGGTTTCAAAAATTTCCGCGACACCTCCCGTGGAGATACCAAGACACGATGGCTTTTCCAGGACACGTTGGGCCGTGACCCGATTGGCATCGACAATGCCAATGGTCCGAAGGAGTTGTTTGAAAATGGGAAAGGCGACGGCGGCCCGGGCCGCCAATCCACGACAAATTTGTCCGGTACAAGTGGGATGGACAATCATGGTCAAGAGACAACCACTAACAATCATAATCATAATAATGGATTTCGTTTCAAAAATATATATGTACACACGATGGAAGATATTGGTGAGATTCGATTTCAGTTATAGAGACAAACGCAACGACACTCCAAAATGAAAAACAAAACAAAACCAACACATGTCCTCCACAATAAAATAACTTACTAGGGAAAGACGCCATGCGGTGGCCCGACCATGATGCGGGGTCGATTGGGTTTTGGGAATTCTTCCAGGACATAGGTAAAGGAAAAGTATTTGAGCATTTGCAGCGACAACCACGACTGTAAAGTCCAGGGATGAAATCCTTGGGGGAGAATGGCCAGTGGCAAAAAGACGCCCAATCCAAACGTCTTGAAAACCAATCCAACATTGCCCACGGCAAATTTGCCAATCAAATAGAGTAAAATGGGAACATTAAAGACACCCACAGGAGCACCAAAGGCCAGGACGGCAGTAGAAGCAATGCTACCCGCCCAGGTCATGGGTGCCACGGCCAAGACTTGCTCGGCTTTGACTTGGGACACGGGTGTCGCCGCCTTGATGCGAGCTTCATACGAATCGCCGTACGCCAAATCTTTCATTTGTTGGGGTGTAAAAGAGGCGGTATGAAAGCAAATGGGTTCTTTGAGGACGGGAGGCAGTTCCTCCTTGTCGCCTTCTTGACGGCTCGTGGTTCTGGAGGGTGAATCCGTGGAAGAGGATGGCATGGTGAATTGTTGTTGTGTCTGTGTTTGCTTTTTGGATAAAATCGGCTGGCTTCTGATAGTGTAGGGGATTGCTTGCTTGTAAGTCTGAAAAATCAATGGCTGTACGGTACGTCGCTTGCTTGACAGTTCTAGTATAGTAGCTTCAAAAGCTCCTCTAGCTAGCTGCTATTGTACTATCGTTAAGACCGTGGGACAACGACTCAAGTAGGCACCCGCTAGACCAGTTATTGCAATTACTAGACTAGAGTAGATCCCTTAGTTATTGTTCAACTTCTGATAATGCCGCTACTACTAGCTAGTAGCTAGACTAGTAGTACGAACCAGAAAACGAACGAAACAAATCGAAACATCATCATCGACATCCATGTTGTCGACGAAAAGATACGGTTCGCTTCATTCTTGACTCGATTTTTTTTCGTGATTGACCTAATTGTCTTAGACGCACTGTTGAGCAGGACCAAAATGGGCCATAGTTGTAAAAGGAACAAAATGATTCTTTCCTGGGAGTGCATAGCCAGTGTACTAGCATCTAGTCTACTGCTAGATCGTAGCTAGCTAGTTATCACCGGCATGTTCCATACCGGCCTTTTATGCACGGGTCAAGGATTGTTCATCTTGGTTAGATCACTTCTCACAATCGTATCAGTTGCTTTTGGTTTACAAAATGATATATCATCCATCCATGAAGCGATTAATTCCATGCAACTTATAACTGTTCTTGCACTGTATAGATTACTGCACTACTACTGAAATCATTCCTTTGAGGAATGCCTTGCGTCGATGCACGTTCGGAAAACCATCCCATATAGAATTATTTAGACATTGCCGCTATTAGCTTGTCCGACCATGCTCCGCATGGCGCCGGCCAAACTCCTTTGGATGCTTAAGCCACAAATGACGAGGACGGAATGAGAGTATATACCGGCCTAGCGTACTAAAATGAAATGAAATCATATGAAATGAAATGAAGTCGAATGCATCCTCTCTCCACGGATTCGACTGTTTTCAGGAGTCGTCCCATGGAATGTGCGGCTTCGTTGCAGGCCCACTGCCATAGTGAGGGGTACACTACACAATCATCACCGTTCTGGCTAGTACACACTATCAGCGTGTATTTTTCGTTTACGAGTTTTTCTTCTCCGTTCAAAATATATCTATTTTCTAATTCAAATGATTCTTTCTTTCATTGTACTTTGGCCGTATAACTGGCCCACGCCTTGTGGGATTCCCAAAGTTTGACACACAGATTGCCTTCAAAACAACATTCCAAGGCGGACAAACGTTGACACAAATCCTTGTGAATTTGTCGGGCCATGAATTCCGTTGTGGTGAGTGTTCCATCGGGAAAGACGTCATCCAAATTTTGCAAATTGTATTTTTTCAATACTTCCGACAGTATATCCAAGGCCATGCCAATGTCAATGACCCAGTTGGTGTCTTCCACCAATTTTTCACTGGAAAATTCCACATCGCACGTATAGGTGGCGCCATGCATGCCACCGGCCGGACCAAATTTGGGATTCCCATGAAAGGAGTGGGCAATCATGAAGGAATCTCGAACGCCCAAGACAAAGGGAAGACTACTACTCGAGGAGGAAGAAGATCGTGTCGCAGCAGCTGGTTGGAGCGATACCAATCCAAGGAGAATGGCCACGACGGCGAATCGAAGATATTGCAGTACAAAAAGGATCGCCATCTTGTGATTCTTGAGAGTGAATTGGAGTCAAATTGAATACTACAACCAGTAGGCAGTGACTAGCACTAATAATTGCAAAAGGATGGCTGTGTTCTTGTCGAAAAAGGTAAATAGGGATGGTTCTTTGTAGTACCGACTTTCTTTTGGCTGGCTACTCGCTGGTCGTCCTCTTGCAATAATAGAGTGTTGATGGTTTGTTATGGGTGGTTGATCAGAGAGTTGTACAGAAGATTAGTCATGTTGATCCTTCGGGCTGCTTGATGGTCGACAGGCATGGCAGCCAGAGCTTGATCCATGTGAAGCATCGAAAAAGATATCCTTGTATCTTTTGCATCACGATGTTTAACCCTAACATTATGACACAATCCTTTCTTTAAAGCGCACATTTGTTCATCCAAACATTGTGACGCATAGTTATTCTAATTTTTGAAGTCTTTTTCCCCGCCATAACGGACCGCAGCGGTGTTGAATGAGAATAATCTAATCCGAGTCAGTGGCCCTCATTCATTTCTTTCTTCTCCGAGTTTGTTTCATTTGTTATAGGTCCCAATACAAGTGTTCGAAAGTACGTTTGGGCTTCGGCCACGTCGTAACAGCACAACCTAATATCATCATGTGTATCTCCAGGATCATAGGTTATCCGGGAATATAGAATGTGCTTCCAGATGACGTGGTCGTTGCCATGGCTATATAAAACCTATGAATGGTCTGGTACGATCGATGCCTCGGCCGTCCCGGATATTGAAAATAGGTATGTGTCATCGATTTGCGTCAGTGAAGTGAACATGCAAGGTACACCTCGTAAGAGCTTTAGCTACTAGCTATCTAGCTAGTACTCGTGCGTCCTTTTTCGGACCGGTGTTTAGCTCACTTTTTTTCAAAGTAGGCTCTGCCGTCGACAGAACTCAAACCAAAGAATTTAACATCTACCACCATGAACACTCGTTGCTCGATCGTATTCTTGATGATGGTGGCCATCCTTGGCATGCTCGTGGCGCAGACACAAGCACGCATTGGTGAGGAACTCGACGAGACCCATCGTCAACTGTGGGGTGGACGTGGCAATGCCGATGGCACGCAATCCAAATACGCCGATTGGCCCACGCGCTGTTGTGGTCAAAACAACAATGCCGACTGCCTATGCCCGATTCGCAAGAGTTTTGCAACCTTCAAGGCCGCCACATGGGACGCCAAGTGTGCGGAATATCAACAACAGCAACAACCACAAGGAAACTAAGCGACTTACTTTGCACAGCTGCTGAATGATGCACATAGCTGGAGTCTTGCGAGTAAACGGTGACCAATGAAGAATTTTAAATCACATCTCCAGGAAGTTCCATAGACATATAAATATCTTAGTAGCATGCTCTCTTTCTCTCCGAACCTCTTTTCCTTGTCTTGAGCATTGGCATTGCTGCCGTGTTCGCGTCTGAGCAAGCCATGCCCTTGCGGGTGGAGTTTCCTCCGGAACCTCCAAAAAAGCTGCTGCTGGACATGAAAGCATTTTCTTCGCTTTCTCTGGCTACCAGAATCAGTCCAAGAAAGTGTCACAGGCTCTGCCGCTCTTCTGTTGTCACACTTTCCAGTCTGAACCATTGGAGACGTTTCGGGACTTAAAACAATGCTGCTGCCAACCTCCACACCCGCAGCTGTTTCCATGCAGCGTTGAGAGGCAATTGCCGCAGGGCGAATCGGTCCATCCTCTATCTTCTTCGTTGCTTCGCCATCTTCATCCTCTCGAAGACTGTACCGTATCCCAAAGAATAGACAGTCTCCCTAGTAGTGCTGCTTCCTAGCCCAATCATGAATGTTTCTCGTTTACGACGATGTCATCAGGGCGGCACCAAAAGAAAATTAGCCTAACATTAACCATAACCGTATCCTTCACTACAATGTTTAGACGCACAGTATATCTTTACAAAAGATACCCTCCTCAATCAACGAAGATCTTTCTTGGCTTTCTTGTTCATCCCGTCAACTCCAAGCAACGAAGGACAGCAGGTTCAAATGCGGCAAACGATTAAGTATTATAGCCGATCCTCTCATAGCAGTAATTGATCTATCATGTTTTCTATCATTCGCCTCCTTCAATGCTTATATCTATGTGTATGCTTGGCAGCAGCCAACGTTGCCTTTGTCACGCATGTTCATCATGGCAGCACCAGCAGCAACCAGCGAAGCGTCCCGATGCGAGTGGAAAAGAAAAACTGGTCGACGGATGGTCGCGTGCGAACTGCCAACATGTCACAGCTGCAGACAACGCCGAGGAAACCCTTTACCACAATCGTATCTTCTACCCAAAGCAACAGTCAAGATGCAAATAAGAACAAGGAGGAAAAGGTCGCGGTTGTGGAGGAATCCATATCGGCCAAACTTTTGAAAGCAGAATTGTTGCGTGTGATTCCCAAACGTCCCTTTGGAGGTCCGGCTACCAATGCAACGACCGACGCCACGACGGTCTCCAAAATTGCCAATTTGGTCACAGCCTTGGAATATTTAACACCCCTACCACCCCTCTCGAGATCCCCTGTGGCCGTGGAAACTTTGAATGGAGCTTGGCAACTCGTATATTCAGATGCCAGTGAAATTACGCGGATTGCTAAATTGCCACTGGGCTTTCGATTGGGACCCGTCTTTCAGCCCATCGACGTGGCCAACTTTAAGTTGGAAAATCAAGCTCTCATCAAGCATGCAACCCGTCTGATTAGTGGTCACACTCGTGTTTTGGCCATGTTCAGTTTGGCACCCACGGGCGAAAGAAATCGTGTTGGCGTGATCAATGTCGGAAATCGAGCCAATGTGAAGTTTCAAAAGGTCATTTTTACCCTCCGGCGATTGCTGGTTTTACCCACCTTTGGTAAAATTCGGAAAACCGCCACTCCCAATGGACCTTCGGAACAAAAGGGTATCATCCCTACCCTGGACATTACCTATCTGGATGATACCCTGCGAATATCCCGAGGTGGAGATGGAAGTTTGTTTATCCTTGTACGACCCCAGAAGAAGAAGCCCATGAAAATGCTTCCCTTGGACGCGGCCAATTCCATCCAAGTTGACCCCGAGGCCCCGACCTATGATGCATCGGTGGATATTTTGCCAAGTGGGAGGCGTGACTCGAAATAGAAATAATCGCATTGGGGTATAGAGAGGTGACGTAGAAGAGAAATGAACAATGCCGCGAGGCAAGAGCAGCCGAAGTCCAGGCAACAACTTTATTTTTCTAGATGATTATGGGGCAGGGCAACAGACTGCTCCATCCATCTGCAATCGCTATCATTCTTCCTTAGCGAAAGCGATCCGTATGACCTTCAAGTACAAGCTTTTCCTTCCACAAATCAGATTTGTATTGCTTCCTTACTGTAGAAACAAATCATGGCTGAGCACAGACAAACGATGCCAAGAATCACTGCAATCAACGTTAGTTACATTTCTTTGTGTTTATCAAAATGTTCCATAAATTAGCCTAGCAGTGCCAGTACCTAGCCATATGATATACATTTTCAATTGAAAGCCAAGCCTTCTTCTCTGAGGTCACTCAAAACACGACGCAGTCTCAATGCCACTTGATGGCATTGTTTCTTAGATTTATAAATTGGGTTCGACATAGAAGCATTTTTGGTCCCACGTCACAGGTGAAACTGGCCAACTAGCTACTAGTACTGTACAACATCAGCTATTGGTATCGTGTGGGGTTGTATTAATTTTCTCCTGACTTCCGTCGTGCAGCTGGATGGCTGGCAGAGGAACTCGCTGTTTGGATTGTTTGGGGACAGTGTGCGATGGAAGAGTAGTTTCCTGGAGCCACCCAGACAGTGACATTGTGGCGCAGCTATTGAATCCAACCAAACAACGTTGTTAACCACACAAACTCAACGGGCAAAACAAACCATGGCGGACGTTCCCTTCATCTCTCCCGTCATCCGCGCTCTTGTTCAGACCAAAGCTTTGAGAATTAATGGCAACCACCATGCAGCGAATACGTAGTTTCGCATCCCCGAAATTCCATGCAGCTTGGTGGATTGGATAAAAGGTAAGACTACGACTGAGGCGGGGTGGCTGCATTATATTGCGGCTACTCTGCTTGTGGTGTTGTGCCCGTCTCCTCGTCTCTTTGATTTCCCGCCTTGTATCTGCATTCCAATAATTGTGAGTCATTCACACATGATTGAAATGTTGCAAGCGCAAACGGGATAGATTTACGTTTTCCACCTGTGTTTACCACACGGGTGCTTTCATAATTAGCATGAAGTGTGCGGTTGCAGTGCGGCATATTTGGACAATTGAGGCGTAAATTTGGACTTGTCTCCAAAGGTTTCTTTTGGACAGTGCTGTATTTTAAGCTGCATTCCATTATTTTTATTTTCAAACGCGCTTCATTGTTGACCTGAAAGCTATATTTCTGTTTATTGTAGTTTGATCAACGTGTTTCTTTTTTAGGATTTTATTTTCTTATATATATTTACGTTCTCCTCCTTTGATCCACTTTGGCTGACACCCTCAAGAGAGATTGCCTCGATAATGAATCCGTGCTCTGTATGTATGCCAGACCGATATGATAGCCTGCAGCGCAGTACAGAAAGATGAGAAACATGACGACTGCAAAAATACCCGCACATCTGCAAGATCCAGAAATGTCTCGTGTAGGACATGAATGGAGCAGCTACAACAATCACCCCCGATTGATTCATCCTACAGCTATGGACCAAAAATCACGCAACATAAGATGATGAATTATCCAGTTCTCCTACTGCAGCTTGCTTCTTTTGGAAGTCAAAAAGCGTGGATCCAGTTTCATTTAATTCATACATCCCAATTGGCCCCTGCTCTGCCGAAACCCTCGCATGGTTGGAACGAGGCGCTTGTACGTATGGGGAGCACTACAGTACCTGTTGTCTGTATGTCGGTGGCTTGCGGGGTGTATTTATTCATGCCTTATGAAGCAATAAATGGAGGACTGTTTCATTCTTTGTTTTGGGGAGACCGAAAGGCATGAGATTGGAGGCGGTGCGCTTTCTGCTGTCAGATCGATTGTATTTTGGATTTCGTAGAGTGGGTACATACAATAATCACATGGCATGGCATTGCATGGGAAGTAACGAATCCAATAGCGACCGCTCCTACTACGAGGAATAGTAGTAGTATTGCAGAACGTGGTTGTAGTATCGCTGAACCCACAAACCAGTTTGGAGACCTACCAGCAAATTTATGTTTGCACGAGTCGCTTCATAAAGTCCTATCAAGCGAAGTAGCTAATCAGGGCATCAATATAGTGAGGCACATCTGTTTCCAAGGGGTATTTTGGAATCTTTCTCAAACAGCGTTTGTGGTGAGAGATAAGTCCTTCACTTTCTCTGGACCTTTGTGTCATTTTTCCTGGCCGCCTAGGCACTTCTTTTCTCGTGCCCATTGGCTTCATGAGTCACTTGCTTGCATAAGTTTATTCGGACTTTCAATCTAGCTAGCTGATTGATTGAAGCTCGATAGCTGTACAGCTAACTGCTTTTGTTTTCAGCCCAGATTCCATTGAAAGTCAGTGTGCGTCTTCTTTATCATTTGTCTCTAACCCTACTGTCACAACTGAAGGAAGAACATGACTGGAGATGGTCGAACCCTCATTTTTTCGGATCCATGGATGCAA
>ENA-ORBV01015609-ORBV01015609.1-microbial-mat-metagenome-genome-assembly--contig:-NODE-15609-length-11139-cov-53.891701_pt1 | contig 11139 bp, 7 predicted proteins | sample MGYA00237777_ERZ505514 | MGnify/ENA primary metagenome ERZ505514 (study PRJEB26160, sample SAMN06269048) | microbial mat metagenome | isolation source: Oligotrophic lake microbial mat | place...
GGTTTGGCCGAGCTGGTGCTCGGCGGTCCAAGGGGGGGTGATTGGGCGCTGGGGGGCGATTTGGCCGAGCTGGTGCTCGGCGGTCCATGGGGGCGATGCGACGCCGCCCGATCCTGCCAGACACGACGCCGCTCACATGCGCGAGGAGTCCGTGCGTCCCCTGGCGGCGGCGGCGTGGCTGGCCTGTGAATTCCGTGCCGCGCCAGCGGCACACCTTTCAAATCGTCGGCGGAGCCGACGCGCCCTCACATCCCCACATCCGCAATCCCGAGCGCCCCCACCACCAGACTCACCACGCCGTTGATGGTGAAGAAGGTGAGGGCGATGCGGGTCGTTCCCCAGCGGGCGACGGTGAGGTGTTCGACCAGGAGAAGCAGCGTCACCAGTGACGCAGCGACGCTGAAGAGGGCGCCGAAGCGCTCGTCGGGGCCGATGGCAATCGACCAGAGGAGCGCAATTGCAATCCCGTGCACGAGGGCGCTGACCACGCGAGCGGCGCTTGGGCCGATCCGGCTGGGCACGCTGTGAAGCTGTTGACGTCGATCCGCCTCGACGTCCTGAAGGGCGTAGATGATGTCGAACCCCGCCACCCAGCAGAGGACCATGCCGGCCAGCATCCAGAGCGCCGGTTGCGAGAGCTGCGCCGGGTCGATGGCAAGTGCCGCAGCGAGCGGGCTCATGGCCAGGCTCGCCCCGAGATAGAAGTGGCACGCGACGGTGAACCGCTTCAGGTAGCCGTAGGCGCAGATCCACGCGAGCACCGGGGCCGCGAGTGCCAACGGCCACCAGTTTCCGAAGAGGACGCCAAACAGCGCCGCCACCGCGAAGAACGCAATCGATGCAAGCGCGAAGACCCGCACGGCGCGGCCCCGCGACAGCCGGCCCGAGGGCAGGGCCCGTCGCGCCGTGCGCGGGTTGTCGCGGTCGATTGCCGCATCGAGCAGGCGATTGGCCAGCATCGCCGCGGTGCGGGCGAAGACCATCGCCGCAATCACCAGAAGGAGCTGTCCGAGGAACCGCTCCAACTGAATGGCGCTCGACGGCGTCGGCTTCGCCGCCATCACCGCGGCAAGAAGCGCAAAGGGAAGGGCGAAGATGCTGTGAGAGAGCTTGATGTCGGAGGCGATCTCCCCCAGATCGCGTCGCCAGCTCGCCGCGTCCGCAGCGACGGTCCCGGCGGAGTGGCTCGCAACCTGGCACTCCGACGGTGTCTCGCTCGCGGGCGCAGCCATGTCGGCAGGGTAAGCGCAACCGGCACGACCCGAAGCCCGACCGTACCATCCGGCCCTCGTGGCCGAAGCCCTCGCGACGTGCCCGCATTGCCTGCTTCAACAGAAGCTCCCGGCCACCCGCCGGGGGTGCCTGCTGCGCTGTGCGCGGTGCGCAACCCGCCTTCGCGACGCCTCGGAACTCCACGCGGCGCGGCAGCGGGTGCGAGCCTTCTCGCTTGCGGCACTGCTCCTCTTCCCGGCTGCGGTGCTCCTGCCGGTGATGCGGCTCGAGCGGCTCGGCTACTCGCACGAGGCCGGCATTCTGCGCGGCGGGCTTGATCTTCTCTTCGGTGGCGAACTGCTGCTTGGCCTGCTCGTTCTGATCTGTTCAGTGGCGCTTCCTCTGGCCAAGCTCACCGGTCTCCTGGTGATCTCGAGCCCCAATTGGCTCTCCCATCGCCACGCCGCATTCGTGCATCGCCTCGTCGAGATCACCGGTCGCTTCGGGATGCTCGATGTGCTCCTGGTTGCGCTTCTGGCCGCACTGGTCAAGCTCGGCGACTTGGTCGAGATCACCGCCGGGCCAGGAGTGCTGGCCTTCGCCGCCTGCACCGCCTTCAGCCTTCTTGCCGCGGCGTCGTTCGACCCTCGATCGATCTGGACTACGGAGCTGCGTTCATGAGCGACTCGACTTCACAACCGCACTCCGTCGCCAACGAGTCGATTGCCGAAGCGCGGATCGTCCGCCGCGGTGCGTGGGCGGTCTGGTTCATTCCCCTCGGAGCTCTGGCGCTGGCCCTCTGGCTCGTCGGCCGGGCCTGGTTCGCCAGCGGCATCGAGATCCAGATCGTCTTCGAGCGCGGTCACGGCATCGCTCCTGGTCACTCGATCCGCCACCGCGGAATCGTCGTCGGTGAAGTGCATGAAGTGCGCCTGAACGAATCGGGTGACGGCGTCGAGGTGCGGGCCCGCCTGCGCCGCGACGCGGCAGCGCTGGCCCGCGCGGGAAGTCGCTTCTGGCTGGTAAGGCCCGAGATCGGGCTCAGCCGCATCGCCGGGCTCGAGACCATCGTGGGGGCCCGCTACATGGCGGTGAAGCCCGGGCGCGGAGCGATGCAGCGCCGCTTCGTGGGGCTCGAATCGCCGCCGATCGTCGAGGACCGTACTGCCGGCGATCTCGAACTCACGATCGAACTCGACCGCCGCGGCAGCGTCTCTGCGGGGTCGCCGGTGACCTACCGGCAGGTGCAGGTCGGCGTGGTCGAACGGGTCTCGCTGGCCAGCGATGCCGGCAGCGTCGAAGCGACCGTCCTGATCGAAGCCCAGTTCGCCCCGCTGATCTGCGAGGGCACGCGCTTCTGGGATGCAGGCGGGATCGAGGTCGGCGTCGGGCTCAAGGGGGTCACCGCCGCGGTCGACTCCGCCGAGCTTCTTCTGCGCGGCGGCGTCGCTCTGGCCACACCACCCGCCGCCGGAAGGCCGGTGCGCTCCGGCGCTCGATTCCGCGCCGCCGAGAAGGCCGAGGCGTCGTGGCTCGCCTGGCGACCGTCGCTTGTCCTCGGGCGCGGCGTGCTGCCCGCGGGGCTGCCTGAACCGCGGCCCATTCCACTGCGCATGAATTGGCGCACCGGCCGGATCATCTCGAGCGATCGCCACCGCGCCGCCTGGGGTCTCCCCACCGAGCGCGGCCTGATCGCGCCCGCATGGACCACACGCGTGCCCGAGGGGGTGCGCGATCAATCGCTGGTCTTTGAGATCGGTGAAGCCATCACCAACTGGCCGCCACCGGCGCAGCTCTTCGGCGAACTGGCCCTGATCGACGCCGCCAGCATTCCGCCGGGAGTCGTGCCCTTTCCCGCGTCGCGGCTGCGCCGGCCGCAGGCCCTCGAGGACTGCGTGGCCCTCGCCGGCGGAACGACGAGCGCCCTGCCGCTCTCCGCGGGGCGCCTGGTCGATCGCCAGTCCCATTGGCTGATCGACCCCTCCGTTCCGCTCGACGAGTCGCTCGACGGCGCGAGCGTGGTGGCCCGCGCCGACGGCGCCGTGATCGGCGTTCTCGTCCTTCGCGGCGACGGCGCTGCGACGGTCGAACTGATCCCCGAATCGATCGCGACTCGAACCGGGGCCGCGGAGGTGGGCTCGTGACCGAACCGAAACGCCGTCCGCCGGGAATGCAGCCTCCGGCGACTCCGGCCCTGAGCGTGCCCGAACAGATCGGGAAGTACCGCGTGCAGCGACTGCTCGGGTCGGGCGGAATGGCCACGGTCTTCGCGGCGCTGCAGGATCAGCCCAAGCGCGTCGTGGCCCTCAAGGTCATGCGGCCCGGCAGCGCCACCCCCGGACTCGAGCGCCGTTTCCGCAAGGAGATGGAGATCATGGCGAAGCTGCGACATCCGCACATCGCCCAGATCTTCGATGCCGGCACGCACGACGATGGTTCCGGTGGGATGCCGTACTTCGTGATGGAGTACATACCCGACGCGATGACCATCACCGATTTCGCCAACGCCCGGAAGATCGACGTTCGCGACCGCGTGAAGCTCTTCGTCAAGGTCTGCGCCGGCGCCCAGCACGGCCATCTCCAGCAGATCGTCCACCGCGATCTCAAGCCGGGGAACATCCTCGTCGACAGCAACGGCGAGCCCAAGATCATCGACTACGGCGTCGCCCGGGCCACCGAGATCGATCTCGCCGGGCCCACCCAGCAGACCGAAGCGGGCAAGCTGGTCGGCACCGTCGCCTACATGAGTCCGGAACAGGTGGAGGCTCGGCCCGGCACAATCGACTCCGGCAGCGATGTCTACGCCCTCGGTGTGGTTCTCTTCCAGCTTCTCACCGGTCGCGCGCCGTACGGCCTCCAGGGCGTGCCGCTCCACGAGGCGTGTCGGATCATCCGCGAGGAAGCGCCGATCAAGCCCTCCTCGATCAAGCCCGAGATCAAGGGCGACCTCGAGACGGTGCTGCTGACGGCGCTCGAGAAGGATCGCACGCGGCGCTATCCCGATGCAGGCGCGCTCGGACGCGATCTTCTCCGCTGGCTCGCGGACAAACCCATCAAGGCACGCCGGGCCAGCTCGCTCTATCGACTGCGTCTTCTGGCGCGGCGCAACCGCACCGCGACGATTGCCACGCTCGTCGTCCTCGGCTCGGTCACCGCCCTCGGGGCCGGCGGCTTCTGGATCTGGCGTCAGTCCAATCGGATCGATCGCGAACGCGAGGAGCTGGCCCGCACCGAGGATCGACTTCCCGCGTCGGTGCCGCCGGCACCAGCACCGCCGCTCCTCACGGGCCCGTCGGCATCGGGAACTGGAACCGCTCCGATCCGCTCCGCCGCGGATGCAGCCCGGCTTCCAATTGTCCTCGAGGGCCACACCGGTCCCATCCGATCGCTGCGCTTCGCGGCCGACGCCGACCGCCTGATCAGTCTCGGCAGCGACAAGAGCGTGATCGTCTGGGACAGCACCTCATGGCAGAAGCACCTCCGCACCGAGAATCTCGAAGGACTCTCCGGAGCGATGGCCGTGCTGGCGGAGGGAGACGGTGTCTTTCTCGGTCGCACCGACGGGCTCGTCGAGTTCCTCGATGTCGCGAGCGGGAGCTTTGCCGACACGCCCCTCGAACACACCGGCGAAGTGGTGGCCCTGGCGGCGAGCAGCGGCGGGGAGGTGGTGATCTCCTCCGGCACCGATCTTCTCACTCGCATCTGGCTCCGCAGTCTCGACGCCGCCCCGCGACCGCTTCGCATCTTCGACGGCGCGGTCACTTCGCTGGCAATCTCCTCCGCCGTCGGGGAGCGCCTTCCCGAGGGCGACGCGGAGAGTCGTGGACCCCGCGGCGATGTCGGACCGCGGATGATCGCGGCCGGCACCGGCGCGGGCGAACTCTTCGTGACTCGAGAGCCCGGCCGTGAACCGGGTCGCGATGCACGTCGTGATCCCAATCGCGACGGCCTTCCGCGCGAGGACGGACCTCGCATCCGGCGGACCTCCGTCGATCGCGTGACCATTCGACATCTCGCCTTCAGCCCCGACGGTTCGCAGCTCGTCGCCGCCACCGATTCCGGACGTCTGCGGGTCGAGCGGCAGGGCGACGATGACGAGGCCTCGATGCGCTGGACCATCGATGCTCACGCGGGGCGAATCGTGGGGCTTGCCATGCATCCGAGCGGCGCCTGCGTGGCCACCGCCGAAGCGTCGGGGGTGATCCGTTTCTGGGATCTGGATTCGGGCAAGAAGCTCGGCGAGCACAGCACGCTGGTGCGCGATGCCGAAGGGCGGGTCACGACCATCGGTGTCGGTCCGATTGGGTACTCGAGAGACGGGCGCTGGCTGGCAATTGGCAGCGACAGCGGTGTGCTGCAGATCGTGCCGGTGGACGCGCTGAGCGGTCTTCCGTAGAGCCGCCCGCCGAAGCCCTTCGCAGCGTGTTGCAGCCCGGTGCAGCCTTTCGCCCTCACGCCCGACCGGCGCGCCACGCGTAGACCAGCCACTCGACGACCAGCAGCCCGAGCGCCGCCAGCAGCACCCACGGCCACCACTCCCGCGGGGCCGAAACGGTCGCAGTCGACTCGACCGCCGCCGTCGTCGCCACGGTCGGCATCGGTCGCCGGCGAATGTCGCTCTCGACGGCGCTCAGCACGCTCGAGGGAAGTGCGGCGTCGAGTGCAATCGTGCCGCTCAGTCGTCGCACTCCGGCTCGGGTCGAGGGTGGGATCGCCACACGAACGCCGCCTCGGGCCCCGGCGCCGTCGCCGCCCGCGGCGCGGACCGGCACTCGCGTCGTTGCTCCGTCCGGATCCACGATCTCGATCTCCGAAGCGCCCGGCGCCGCCTCCACCGTGACGATCTCTCCCACCCGCGGGGCCTTGGCGATCTGTCCCGCGCCGCCTGCGGCAAGTTCGTCGAGAGCGTTCTGGATGAAGATCGTGAACGCGGGAATCACCGGGAGATTGCTCTGGGTGAGGGCGAACCCGACGAGCACGTGACGCACACCGTCGCGCACGAGAAGCGAGATGACGGCGCCGTCGGCCCCCGACACGAGGGCAATCGCCTCGCGCGGCGCTCGCAGCGCACCCGTGCCGCTGTAGATCAGTTCATCGAGGTCGATGTGTCGAAGAAGCGGATGGCGGCGATCCCAGCTCAGCACCCGTCGTCCACCGCTCGGCGGGTCGCTGCGAATCACGCCGGGCATGGCGGCACCGAAGGAAAGCGACGCGACCCTCGGGAACTCCCGCGGGGCCACGCGATCGAAGATGACCAGATCGACCTCGGGAGGAGCGCTCTCCCATTCCTCGAAGGTCGCCGACACCAGAAGCGCCGGATTGCTCTGCTCGAGCACGTCGCGGAGGAACGGATCGGGGCCCTCGGGAGGGGCGACCAGCGCCAGTCGAACGGCCCGCGGGGCCGGGATCTGCGCCGCGGCGATGTCGTCCGCGGCGAGCTCGTCGCGGCGGGAATGCGACACCGACAGGAGCGCCGGTCCGGGACACTCGAAGGACTCCGAGATCACTGCCTCGCCCAGTTCGCCCAACTCGCTCAACTCCGGGCCGCCAGGCGCCCCGGCTGCCGGGATCGTGATGGTGCGGCGCCGCACGGTGCGATCGTCGAGGCGAACCGTGATCACCGTCTCGACCGGCTCGGGCGAGGTGTTTGCGATCCTCGCGAACAGCTCGACCATGGTCGGCGACTGGTAGCTGCGCTCACCCGCGAGCTCGACGAAGCCGAGATTCGCGCTGGGCCCGACCGAGGCAGCGCTCGGCGGCGGATCGATTGCTCCGTCGCCGGCGCTCGCTGCGCCGGGCTCGCCTGGCGAGGCATCGACCAGGCCGCGGGTCCCGGCCGCGTCGACGATCTCGATGAACTCGAGAGAACTCGCCGTCACGCGAAAGCCCGACGATCGTCGTGGCTCGAGCACGCCGCCATCGGTGACGACAACGATCGCCGGCGCTCCCTCCGCCACCGATTCGTCACCGGAGGATCGCGAGAAGCCCTCCGCCAGTTCGAGCGCGGCCTCGAGATTCGCCTCCTCGTCCGTTGGCGCAATCGTCTCGAGCGCTGCGAGAAGGCGCGTGGCCCGCTGTTCGAACCCGCAGAGCAGGCGCGGCTCGCGAGCGAACGCCACCAGCATCACCTGAGTCTCTCCCGACTCGGTCAGCGACTCGATTGCCCGGGCCACCTCGCTGCGGGCTCGATCGAGCCGAGTGCTGGCGGCGGTGCCCTCCGGGTCAGCCGATTCGGCCCCTTCGCTGCCCTCCATCACCGCATTCATCGAGGCCGATCGATCGATCAGGATGATGACCCGCCGGGCTCCCGAAGCCAGTCCTCCGCCGACCGGCCGACCGAGGGCCAGGGCCACGAGAAGCGCCGCGAGCACCTGAAGGAGCAGCAGCATCGACCAGCGCAGTCGCTGGAACGGCGCGTTTGCGAGAAGGTCCTGCACGCTTCGTCGCCAGAGCAGCGTGCTGGCAATCGGCTCGCTTCGGCGGCGCAGCTTGAGGACGTAGAGCAGGACGATCGCCGGCAGCGCAAGGGCGGCCGCAATCGCAAGCGCCCATGGAGCCAGCAGGGTCACGCGCGTCGCCTCTTGGTCAGCGGATGAATCTCAACCGACCAAAGTCGGGGATGAGCGCCCGTCCATCGTCGGAGAGCGGCAGCAAGGCCGGGAAGTAGACCGCGCCGGCCTTGCCCAGGAGCAGCTTCCGGTGCACGAGGAACGGCGCGTCGTCGCCGATCTGGGCCTCCACCAGTGGATGCGGACGTCCCCACGCCCGGCCATCGCGGCTGGCGGCGCTGTTGTCGCCGAGCATCAGGAAGTGCTCCTCGGAGAGCCGCGCCGGCTCCATCGGATTGGTCGCGAAGAGAAGCCCGTCGATGTACTCGCCGTTGCTCTTGAACTGGTCGCGCGGGTTCAACAAGCCAGGCCGGAAGTAGAGGTCCCGATCGAGTCTCAGCGTGCGCAGCACCAGCGGTGACCCTTCGAAACTCCACGAGATGTTCGCCTGCGTCGGTCGCCGCGAGAGCGGATTGCGGGCGAAGTCTTCGGGCGAGAGGCCGCTGAAGCTGGCGGCGAGTCGCTCCTCCGGGTTCCACTCATACTCGGCGTGGGCCACGCGCACGCCGTCGATGAACAGCGAGAGCGACTGGTCGACGTGCCAGCACTCGACCTTGACCGCGACTCCAGGACGCATGGCGGGAACCGGCTGCCGATCCTCGACCACGGTCTCGCGACCTTCGCGACCGCGCATCAGGACGCTGGCGAAGCCGTCGGCGATTGCGAAGACGAATTCGTGCCCGCGCGAGGTGAGCGTGAGTTGGGAGCGCAGGGCCTGCGGATTCTCCGCCTCGACTGCGGCGGCGACCCGGATGTCGCTCACCGCAATCGTTTCGACGAAGCGCCCGCGAAGCATGTTGTACGCGTTCCAGTCGTCGATTGGCCGGATGGTGTTGTCCCAGGTGACTTCGGTGGGTTGGCTCGAGGTCCAGCGCCGGGCCCTCGGCTCGCGCTCGTCCCATCCCGGCGTGCGCCAGGGAATTCCCGGCCAGGGCCGCCGGGCAATCGATTGCAGGCGGGGCAGATCGACGGGCTGATAGTCGAGGTTGTAGACCGGCTGCCACACCGTGCGCTGGATGTGCTCGGGCTTGCGCTGAACGCGCAGCGAGTCCAGTCCAACCGCGTCGAGCGGGCCGGTGAAGATGTCGCCGTCAAGCAGAAGCAGCGTCTCGTCGGGCAGGCCGATCAGACGCTTGATGAAGTTCTGGGTGTCGCCGAAGGGATCGGTCGGATTCTTGAAGACCACCACATCGAAACGCCGCGGCTCCACAAATGGATAGAGCGACTTCAAGACCAGCACGCGATCGCCGAACCGAGTCCGCTGGTACAGCGACCCCAGCCGCTTCATGAACGCCGGGAAGTTCGTGCCCAGCATCGGGTCGCCGAGAGGAACCTCGGTCCGCATCGCCGCCTCGCCACCCTGGGCCAGCATGTCGGCGACCGGTCCCGCATCGATTGGGAACTCGTAACCGGTCTGATCGGAGCGGAATCGGACGTGCGCCCCCATCAAGGTCGGGGCCATCGACCCGGTGGGAATGACGAAGCCTTCGAGGACGAATGACCTGAAGGCCATCGCAATCACGAAGGCGACGATGAGTGACTGGATCGACTCGACCGACCACCCGCTGTCGGCATGCGTGTGGGGCGCGGAGTGTGGGGTCGACATTGGCGGGGCGATGCTAGGTATGGGAGTTCGCGCACTCAGGCGGACTCGTCGCTCGGCGGCGGCGATTCACCCGCGTCGGGTCGTCGTGTGCGACGCTTGCCGCGCCGACGTCGACGCTTGCGCGGCGCATCACCCGGCGCCGACGAAGCAGGATCGACCTCCGAGCCGCCGGCGCTCTCCACGTCCTGGTCCTCGGGCGCCTCGTCGACTCCCTCCGAAAGAGCCTCGCCGGGTCGATCGAGTCCGCGGGCCTCGAGATCCTGGGCCCGTTGCCGAAAGTCATCCTGCTGCTCGTGCCGCGAGCGCGGTGCCGATCCGTCGACCGGCTGGGTCGGCCCGCCTTCGGGCGCCGCTCCGCGGTCGCGCTCCCGCCTTACGCGATTGCGCCGCGCCGAGCGCGATTCTCGCGTGGGGGGCTCATCCGTCTCGGGCTGCGGCGCGGATGCCGATTCCGTCGTCGCACCCGAGAGCGAGTCATCGCCCGTCTCGGCCGTCGGCTCGGGTGACGAACCAGCCTCTGGATCCTCGGAAGGCTCGCCCAATCGCTCGCCCAATCGCTCGCGGACTCGCTCACGCGGCCGGTCGCGCGTGGGCGATTCGCCCCGGCGTGCGCGACGCCCTCCGCCCGAAGTGCCCGGCGGCACCACGGTCGGCGCGGGGCAGGTCTCGGGATCGAGCAGCTCTTCGACCGGCACCGCCACATCGCGACCATCGTGCTCGAGTCGGACCAGCACAAGCTGCACCAGGATCTTGGCGTCGACGACGATCCCCGGTCCTTCGCTGGTGCCGACCCGGGTCTTGATGCGCGGCAGACGCGTCTTCAGCTCTTCGTAGGTCGCATCCTCGTAACGCAGGCAGCACATCAGCCGTCCGCAGCGCCCGGAGATCTTGAGCGGATCGAGCGTGGCCTTCTGTGTCTTGGCCGAACGCATCGAGACCGGCTTGAGCACCTTGAGAAAGTTCTGGCAGCAGCAGTGCTGTCCGCAGCGCTCGTAGTCGGCGACAAGGCGGGCTTCGTCGCGGGCGCCGACGTGTCGCATCTCGATCCGGGTGTGGAACGCGGCGGCGAGTTCCTTCACCAGTTCGCGAAAGTCAATCCGCTCCTCCGAGAGGTAGTACACGGTCGCGGTCTCGCCGCCGAAGATCGGCTCGACGTCGACCACCTTGGCGACTATCCCTGCAGAGGCGAAGCGCTCGCGTGCCGTGCGGAGCATCTCCGGCTTGCGGGCCTGGAGTTCCGACCATCGGTTCAGATCGTCGATCGTGGCGATGCGAAGGACGCGACCGTGTTCGTGAAAGGGGAAGTCCTTCCCGCCGGAGTTGTCGATGTACTGGAGCATCTCCTGCCGCGAGATCGACTTCCCGCACCCGGAGTTGGTGCAGGTGGTGGTCAGCATCTCGGCGATCTCGGTGCCGCGCACGGTTCGAGCAACCAGCTTGCTGCCGCAGCCGGGCTTGGCGTCGCCTTCGTACTGGAACTCGCCGATCAGCTTGTTGGCCCCGAAGCGGACCACGATCGAGGTCGGCGGCCGCAGTCGGGCGTAGATCTCCTCATCCGTCAGCGCACTCCGACGTTCCGGATCGGCATCGGCTTCAAAGACCTGGAGCGGGAAGATGGTCACGGCGGGAGTGTAGAGGAAGGGGCCTGTCTCTTATACACATCTCCGAGCCCACGAGACTAAGGCGAATCTCGTATGCCGTCTTCTGCTTGAA
>ENA-ORBV01015611-ORBV01015611.1-microbial-mat-metagenome-genome-assembly--contig:-NODE-15611-length-11139-cov-5.492316_pt1 | contig 11139 bp, 10 predicted proteins | sample MGYA00237777_ERZ505514 | MGnify/ENA primary metagenome ERZ505514 (study PRJEB26160, sample SAMN06269048) | microbial mat metagenome | isolation source: Oligotrophic lake microbial mat | place...
ATTTGACGTCGACCGGGATGGGATCAGCGATCTTCCACATCGCGAGCTCGATTTGTTTGGCGTGTTGCGCCGGGATTTCCCGGCGGTGGGTTTGTTGTCGGAGAGCCCGGTCGTCAAGGCGCTCCGGTTCGCGCACCAGCGGGCGGCGTTGCCGGGGGTCAATACCATCGAGGACCCCGCCCCCCTCACCGTGCGGTATTGGCGCCGCGCGGGCAGCGCGGTCATGCCGGGCCTCACGGGACCTGGCATCGCGGCGGGAGGGATGGAGGGGGCGGTGAAGAAAGGTGCCAGGCCATGATCGTTGCCGAGGGACTGAGGAAAGCATTTCGTTCGCAGGCGGTCTTGCGCGGGATGACCTTTGCCGCTTGTCCGGGCGAGATCACGCTGATGGTGGGTCCCAACGGTGCGGGCAAGAGCACCACGCTGAAAGTCCTGGCGGGGTTGGTGCGGGCGGATGCCGGGGCCGCACGGATTGGCGGCGATGAGATCGGGATCGACCGGCGTGCGACCCAGCGGCGTCTCTCCTTCCTGCCGCAGTCGCCGAACTTCCACCCTCGTTTCACCTGCCTGCAGATTCTCAGTTTCTATGCCCGCCTCCGGGGTGTGCCCCCCGCCCGGATCGCCGGGGTCCTGGACCGCACGGGGCTCGGTGATGCCGCGAAGGTGCCGACCCGTGCCTTGTCTGGCGGCATGCGGCAGCGGCTGGGGTTGGCGTTGCTGATGCTGCCCGATGCGGAGGTGCTGCTCCTCGACGAGCCGGGTTTGAGTCTGGATCCGGACTGGCGGGTGCAATTGCAGCAACACCTGCGCGACGAGGCGAGCCGTGGGAAGACGGTGCTGGTCACCACGCATCTCCTGGGCGAATGGAACGGAGCTGCCCATCGGTGTCTGCTCTGCCGGGAAGGTCGGATCGAGCGGGAGATTGATCCCGATGATCTCGCAGCCGCATTCCCGTCGACACCCGCCGCGACGGCGGCGGCGACGGTGCGCCGTGCATCCCTGGAAGGTAACCATGATGTTTGCCCGTTCCCTGCCTGAACCGGCTCCCGTGAGGGCCGTGTTGTTGCGCGAACTGCGCTCTGCGGTTGGAAATCGCTATCTGCAGGTATTTGCAGCGCTGGCGCTCGGCTGTGGGGGGGCGGCGGTGTGGCTCGGAGAGTCCCCGGAGGCGCCCGCCTTCTTTCTGTTGCAGGTGGCGCTCTACTTTGTGTCGCTCTTCGCGCTGTTGATCGGCGTGAGCGGTGCCCAGGCCGAGAGCGAGGAATGGCCGCTGCTGTTCGCGCAACCGATGCGTCGTTCCGCCCTGGTGCTTGGAAAGTTCGGCACGGCCTGGGGCGTGTTCGGCGGGGTGCTCGCGTTGTTGTTCGGACCGGCGCTGGGTGCCAATGGTTCGGCGGGTGCCCTGCTGTTGCTTTATGTGAGCACGCTCGGGCTGGCCGCGGTTTTCCTGGCGATTGGGTTGTGGGCAGGATTCCGGCTCGCCGATCGGGTGCAGGCGCTGGTGTTGGCGGTGGGGTTGTGGGTCGCGCTGCTGTTCGGGGTGGATCTGGTGGCGCTCATCGCCGCCCATTGGGTGCCAGTCCAGCGGGCGCCGGACCTGTGGGTGGGCCTGCTCATGCTCAGTCCGGCCGATGCCTTTCGCATCCATGCGCTGTTCGCCCTGGGGCAGATCCCGGCGGAAGCCGCGAACAAGACCCCGCTGGCCGGGGCGTGGCTGGCGCATGCAGGGCTCTGGCTGGGTGCAGTCGCGGTGGCGTGGACCGGACTCCTGCTTGCGTCCGCCAGCCGTCGGCTCGAACGTGCGGAATGCTGAACGGAGGCACTGTGCCAGTCCGATTCAAACGATTCGACGTGCGCCATCTCCTCGCGAGCGGTGTCGAGGTGTTTCCGGAGATTCGGAAGCGGGCCGATGCGATCCGACCGGGAGAGGGGCTGGCGGTGGTTGCCCCTTTTCTGCCGTCGCCGTTGATCGAGCGATTGCGAACCGAGGGGTTTGTCGCCCGGGTGGAAAGCCTGCCGGATGGAAGTTGGGTGGCCTATTTCTGGCGCGAAGCGTTGTGAGTTGCAGGCTCCGGGCAGCGTTGGTGGATCGAGCGGGGGGGAGCTGCGGATCAATGCAAATGGTTTTGAAGGGACATCCGACCGGCCCCGCCATAGGATGTTGGCGTGCAGCCGAAAGCTCAGGAATTGCGCGCCGCCGCGCTTTTGATCACGCTGCGGGCTTGTCAGCTTTTCAGCGAAGTGCCTTCTGCCGATCTGGGCGAGATCGCCGGGTTTGTCGTCACCAAACGAGTCCGAAAAGGTGACTACCTGTTCCGGGAGGGAGCGCCATCGGAGGGATTTTATGTGGTCCAAAGCGGCGCGATCAACGTGCATCGCGAAAGCCCCGGCGGGAAGGAGCAGGTGATCTGCGTGTTCCGGCCCGGGCAATCGTTCGCCGAAGCGGCGATCGCAGGTTCGGTGGGGTATCCGGCCGACGCGCGGGCGGTGGTGGATTCGGTGGTGTTGTTGCTCCCCCGGCGGGAGGTCCTGGATTTGTTGGGACGACGGCCGGACCTGGCCCTGCGGATGCTCGGGTCGATGAGCCGGCATCTGCGGGTGCTGGTGGGCGTGTTGGACGACCTGACGCTCAAGGATGTCGGGGCGCGCCTCGCCGGATGGTTGTTGGCGAGGCGTCCGCAGCCACCTGCGTTGACGTCTTTCACGGTCCCGCTGGATGGCACCAAGCGGGAGCTTGCGGCCGAGATTGGCACGGTGAGTGAGACGCTTTCGCGGACGCTGGCGAAGTTTCGCTCGCAGAAGTTGGTGCGGGCGGACGGGCGTGCGATCACGGTGCTCGACCCCGCCTCGTTGCAGCGGGTGTTGGAGCGGGATGTGCGGTGAGGTGGGGCGGTTGCGCTTTCCGACCAACCCGGGAGCGCCTTCCCATCGGCCGGGGACGGTCGGTTTTTGGGCGGCTGCGTGCGGGACTTCCCCTTGTCCCGGCGATCCCCCATGCTCCGCGCCCATCCATGAGCGATTCTCAGCCTGAGGTTCCCCCCGCCGTCGGCTCCAGGCAGCCTCTGCGTCGTTTGTTGGAGCTGCTGCATCCGGAGCGTAAACTGATCATTCGCGGGATCCTCTTTCAGGTGCTGCAGGCGCTCTCGTTCATCCCGTTCACGGCGGGCGTCGGCCTGTTCATCGATCACATTCTCCTCGCGAAGCGCGGGCCCGAGTGGATGGTGGCGTATGCGCTGGCGAACCTGATTTGGTGGCCGGTGCATGCCTGGTTCACGGTGAGGGCGTATGCGTGCAGTCAGATGCTGGTGCGCATCACGGTCGCCCGGCTGCGGCGGTTGGTGGTCGATCAGCTCCAGCGGCTTTCGATCAACTTCTTCACGCGGCAGGGATCGGGGGCGTTGTCGAACAAGGTCACGGTCGACATGGCCCGGATCGAGGGATTCCTCACGAACGTCACCAACAGCATGCTGGTGAGCATCAGCATCTCCATCGCCACGCTGGCTTACCTGCTGTGGATCAATCCGCGACTGGCGGCGCTTTCGCTCGTGCTTGTGCCGATCCAGTTGCTGGTGGTGAAACTGATGCATCATCGGCTGCACGCGATGAACCGTCGATTGCAGCAGGCGGGGGAGGGGTTTTCCGAAAAGATCGTCGAGTTCATCGCGGGGATGCGGTTGACCAAGAGTTTCGGCAATGAGGAACTCGTGGCATCGCGCCTTGGCCAGACCATCGAGAATCTTCGAACCTCGGGATATGAGGCGAGCATTGCCACCCGATGGATGCTGATGTGGCTGCAGATGGCGAGCCAGTTCATGCCGGTGCTGGTCTGGTGCGCGGGCGGTTCCATGTATCTGAGGGGTGGGGTGACGCTCGGGCAGTTGGTGGCGTTCACCGGTCTGCTCGCCTTTGTGCAGTCGGGGCTCAATGCCTGCATCCAGGCGTACGAGCAGTGGTTGCCGGCCCGTCCGGGCATGGAGGCGATTCTCGACATCATCGATTCGGGCGAGATCGAGGAGTTCCGCCAGCCGCGCACGCCGGTCCGGCTCCGGGGCGACATCCGATTGTCGGACGTGGTGTACCGGTATCCCGGGACCGACCAACCTGCGCTCGACCGGATTTCGGTGCACATTCCTGCAGGGCAGCGGGTGGGCATTGTCGGGGAGACAGGGGCCGGCAAGTCGACGTTTGTGGATGTCCTGCTCGGTTTTTACACGCCCTCGTCGGGGCGGGTGGCGTGGGATGGGCTCGGGCTTGAAGTGGTCGGGTGCGTGCAGTTGCGGCGGGCCACGGCGATCATGAGTCAGGATGCGTTTCTGTGGAACGACACGATCCGCGAGAATATCCGCTTCGGCCGGGCTGGTGCGCGGGATGAGGAGGTGATCGCCGCGGCGCGCAAGGCGCAGGCGCACGACTTCATCGAGCGGCTCGAGCGGGGGTACGAGACGAGGTGCGGCGAGCGCGGCAGCAAGTTGTCGGGCGGCCAGCGTCAGCGCGTGGCGCTGGCCCGGGTGTTCCTGCGGGACCCGGCGATTGTGGTTCTGGACGAGCCGACGAGTGCGTTGGATTTGGACACCGAGGCCCGGTTGCAACGGGATCTCGACGGGTTGTGCCGGGGGCGGACGACGTTCATTGTGGCGCATCGCCTCTCGACGCTCCGGTCGGTGGATCGGGTTCTGGTGTTCCGGCAGGGGCGGATTGTCGAGGATGGTTCGGTTGAGGAATTGCTCCGGCTACCGGGCGGTCATTTTCGCAAACTGCACGCCCTTCAGAGTATTGAAGCGGGGGGTGGGGGGTCGGAAAAAGTGAAGATTCCCTAAAATCGGCGCTTGCCAGCGCGCCAGTTCTCCGTAGGATCGCCGGTTCACGACCTGAATAGGGGGAGGAAATCCTTCACCGCCGACGGGACTGAAAGCTCCGACGTTGCGCAGCCGGCAAGGCTAGGCGCGGCGGCGGTTTTTTGTCCCCCAAGCCCGGAGAGGAGATCCGACCCCGCCAACCGACCGGCCATTCCAGCAAATTTCCTGCAATGAAAGTGCGAGCCTCCGTAAAACGCCTTTGCGAATCCTGCAAGATCGTGAAGCGCAAGAATGTTGTACGCGTGGTCTGCAAGAACCCGCGCCACAAGCAGCGGCAGGGCTGATGCCTGTCTCCCTCAACCGAACGACCCCACTACCGACCACCCGCCATGCCACGACTTCTCGGTGTTGAAATTCCCGGCGACCGGCGCATCGAAGCCTCTCTCCCTTACATTTACGGGATCGGGCCCGCGACGGCCAAACGGATCCTCGAACGGGCCAACATCGACCCGAACATCCGGGCCAAGGCGCTGACGCCCGAGCAGATCGGCCAGATCGTGAGCGCGATCAATGCCAGCGGTCTGATGGTGGAAGGCGATCTGCGCCGTGAACTCCAGGGCAACCTGAAGCGGCTCCAGGCCATCAATTGTTATCGTGGCATCCGCCACAAAAAAGGTCTCCCGGTCCGCGGCCAGCGCACGGGCACCAATGCCCGGACCCGCAAGGGACCGCGCAAAACCGTCGGCGTCGTTCGAAGCAAGGACGCCAAGGCTGGCAAAGTTTGATCCTCCGCAACCGTCCGTAACCGCCCATGTCGACCGAGAACCAGCCCGAAGAATCCGCCCCGGAAATCCCGGCAGTGCCGTCCGCCGAGGCGGCCCGGCCCGAGCCCGCGCAGCCTGCAGCGGAAACCGAACCTGCAACCCCCGTCACCCCTCCCGCAGCCGCAGCCGAGGCGACGCCCGCCGAGGCAAAGCCCAAAGTTGCGAAAGCCAAGGGGGCAGGCAAGGCCAAGGCCGAGGCGGCGCCCGCGCCGACCTCGCCCGCGCATGACCCGCTTTCATTGGATGCGGAGATCGAGAAGCCGAAGATTGTACGTGCCAAGGGTGCGAAGAACATCCACTCGGGCATCGTCCACGTGCAGGCGACGTTCAACAACACCATCGTCACCATCACCGACCGCAACGGCAACACCATCGGGTGGTCCAGCGCCGGCAAGGCGGGGTTCAAAGGTTCCCGCAAGAGCACCGCATACGCGGCGCAGATGGTCGCCCAGGATGCGTCCCGCCAGGCCATGGGCCACGGGTTGAAGGAAGTCGAAGTCCGGGTCTCCGGTCCCGGGGTCGGCCGTGAATCCGCCGTGCGCGCCCTGCAGGCCGTCGGTCTGGAAGTCACCACCATCAGGGATGTCACTCCGGTGCCGCACAACGGGTGCCGTCCTCCGAAGCAGCGCCGCGTCTGATCCGCCCTTACCCTCACACCCTCTCCGCACACCATCATGGCCCGCTATACCGGTCCCAAATCCAAGAAGAGCCGCCGCTATGGCGTGCCGCTTTTCGGTCCCGCCAAGGAACTCGAGAATAAGAACTACCCGCCCGGCATGCATGGTCCCCGTGGATCGCGCCGCAAGCAGAGCGATTATTCCATCGCCCTCGCCGAGAAGCAGAAGCTGCGCTATCAATACGGGCTGCTCGAGCGCCAGTTCCGCCGTTTCTTCCAGGCGGCGCTCCGCAAACCGGGTGTGACCGGTGAGAACCTTCTGCAGCGCCTCGAGACCCGCCTCGACAACGTCGTGTTCCGCGGCGGTTTGGCGAATTCCCGGGACGGTGCCCGCCAGCTCGTCGCCCACGGCCACGTGACCGTCAACGGGCGCAAGGTCGACATCCCGTCCTACGAGGTCAGAATCAACGACATCGTCGCGATCAAGGAGCAGCCCCGCTCGAAGCGGCTCGCCCAGCGGAATCTCGAGCTCACGCAGATCCATCCGGTGCCGGACTGGATGGAGGTCGACAAGGAACAGTGCACCGCCAAGTTCCTGCGCGTCCCGTCGCGTGACGAGATCCAGCCGATCGTCAACGAGCAGTTGATCGTCGAGCTTTACTCGCGCTAGTTTTTTCGGCCCCTGTCTCCCAAGTCGAGACCCTGCCTTGACCGGCGGGGTTTCGCGCTTTTTGGGGGTGCCACGGGGCGGATCGGTCCCATCGGACCTATAGGACCTATAGAACCTATAGAACCCCTGGGGCCCGTCGGGCCGATAGGTTCCCACACGATCCAATGGGGAGATCGCCGGGGGCGGTCTTCATTTGCCGCCCAAGCCACACTTTCGCGGTTGCCACACTTTCGCGTGCATCGGCGCGGAATGTGGATATTTTCGGCAGCATCTGTCCCATTCCCGATGGCCTCTTGTTGCACAACTGTGACCAGTGACGCCGGTGTTCCCGAGGGGCGCCCGGTTGAGTGGCTGCGGCTGGGTATCGCTGCCGCCGTGGCAGGGCAGTCGATGGTCCTTGGCATGGCGGTGAATCTGACCCCGCCCGGGCCGCAGGCGAGACTATGGATCCATGTCGGCCTGGCCGTTGCGGCGCTGGCGGTGTTTATGCTGGCCGGTTTGCCGATTGCGGCGGGTGCGTGGCGGGAGTTGCGCCGGGGCCGGATCGTGGTCGAGCAGCTCTTCCTCGTGGGGATCGGGTCGGCGTTTCTGGCGTCCGTGCAATCGACGCTGACCGGGTCGGGCAGTGTTTATTACGAGGTGGTGGCGGTCTTGATCGCCATTTACACGCTCGGCTCCGTGCTTGGGGAGCGTCGGCGGGGTGAATTGATCCGGGCGGCGGATGCGCTCGGATCGGAGTTTGCGCGCTGCACCCGGGTGACGTGTTGCGGTAATCACGTCGAGATGCCGGTGGCGGGCATCGAGCCGGGCGACCGGGTGCTGGTGCGCGCGGGCGACGGGATTCCGGTCGATGGACGGCTGGCGGGGGGTGAGGCGCTGATTCGTGAGGCGGCCCTGACCGGCGAACCGTATCCAGTGGTGCGGCGCGCGGGCGACCCGGTGCGGGCGGGGAGTCATGTGCTGGATGGCGCGGTGGTGATCGAGGCCACTGCCGCCGGGACGGGGCGTCACCTCGACACGCTGCTCGAAGCGGTGCGCGATGCACGGCGTCATCCCGCGCCGATCCAGCGTGAGGCAGACCGAATCGTGGCGTGGTTTTTACCGACGGTATTGGTCATCGCGGCGGGCACCTGGATTTTTTGGAGCGCCCGGGCTGGCTGGGGATCGGGCACCTTCCATGCCCTTGCGGTGCTCCTGGTCGCCTGCCCGTGTGCCATGGGCCTCGCGACGCCCATCGGCGTTTGGAGCGCGCTGGCGGCCCTGGCCCGGCGGGGGTTGGTCTGCCGCTCCGGCGCCATGATCGAGCGATTGGCCCGCACCGATTTCGTCGTGTTCGACAAGACCGGCACGCTGAGCGGGGAGGACCTTGCGGTGGTGGATTTCGTGGTTGGGGAGGATGTCTGCCGCGAACGGTTGCGCGGGATTGCCGGTGCGGTCGAGGCCCTTTCCAAACACCCGGTCGCCCGCGCCCTTGCGGCCTGGGCGCCGGGGGATGGGGGCGTGCGCGTGGAATCGGTGCGGACGCTTCCCGGGGCGGGGGTCGAGGCCCGGGTGCGAATCCCCGGCGACGGATCTTCCGTCGAGGTGCGGCTTGGGAATGCGGGGATTCTTGCACCCGGGGTTTCGGTGGAGGGTTTGGAATCCGGGTTGCATGCCGTGGCGCGGGATGGCCAGCGCATTTGGCTCACCTTCGACAACCGGCCGGTCGGGCTGGTGGTGTTGCGGGAACGATTACGCGACTCCGTGGGCGAAGCGCTTGCGGCGCTCAAGGCGGCGGGGGTTGGTTGCATGGTCATGACGGGAGATCGCTCCGCCACGGCGCTGGAAGGACTTGAGATTGAAGTGGTGGCCGGGCTGGCTCCGGACGAGAAAGCCGCCCGCGTGAAGGCGTTGGTTGCCGCGGGACGGCAGGTCTTGTTCGTGGGCGACGGCATCAACGACGCCCCCGCCATGGGCCGCGCGACCGCCGCGATTGCGATGGGCGGCGGTGCCGACCTGGCGGGCGAAACGGCGGGGGCCGTGCTGATCTCGCGCGATCTCGCCGCCGTCCCCGACGCAATCCTCGTCTGCCGGTCGACGGTGCGCGCGATCCGGTCGAACCTGCTGTTCGCGGCGGGCTACAACGTGGTCGGCATCGCATTGGCCGTCCTGGGCCTGCTGCATCCCATCGCGGCGGCTCTGGTGATGTTCCTCTCCAGCGGAACGGTGACCTGGCGTGCGCTCCGGCACACCCGCCGACTCGGCGTGGGAGAGGCGGACGAATGCGACGCTCCATCCCCCGGATCGCCGCCCGACCCATCCATCCCCGCCAGCCCGGTCGCCACCCCGGCATGAACGCGACGCTTACCCAGTCGGAGCGCAAGCGGCTCGTGGCGCAACGCCGGAAAGAATCGGTGTTCTGGGGGGTGATCCATCTTTTCGGATCCCTGAAGCTGGCGATGACGTTGCTCATCACCATCACCGTGGCGTGCGCGATTGCGACCTTCGTCGAGAGCGGATTCAGCGCCAGCGTCGCCCGGGCCTACATCTACAAGGCCCCTTGGTTTCTGTTTTGGCTCGCGTTGCTTTGCATCAATCTCGCGGGCGCTGCACTGACCCGCTGGCCGTGGGAGCGCAAGCATGCCGGGTTTGTGGTGACGCACCTGGGCATCATCACCCTGCTGATCGGGGCGATGATCGGACAGAAGAAGGGGTTCGAGGCGTCCGTGACCCTGCACAAGGGCCAGCCCCCCACGAACCGCCTGATCCTCAACGAATCCGTGTTGCAGGTCGAGAATCTCGCCGATGGCTCGCTTTACTCGATCCCGTTTCCAGTCGATGTGCGCCGGCCACGAACCGGGCGTCCACGCGAAGTCCGCCTCCCGGCGGGCGACGGCACCCGCCTCGTGGTCACCGAGTATGCCGAGCATCTCGACACCGTTCGTTCCCTGTCACCCGTGGCCGAGGGACTGGGGAAACCAGGCATCGAGCTGGTGCTGGAAAGCTCCATGATGGGACAAAGCCAGCCGGTGCGATTGCTCACCTCGGACGCGGAACGGCATGACCTGTTCGGGTTGGCGGTGATCGGGCTGGATGTCGCCGGCAATCAGCCGGAGCCCGGTGTGTCCGCCGCGCGGGTGGTGCGCGAGTCGGTGGTGGCGTTTTCGAAGATGCCGGATTCCCCGGTGGTCGTGCCGCGGGAAGGAATGCAGCCAAGCGGCTGCGTGGTGCAGGTGATTGAGGAAGCCGGGGCGGTCGCGGTGGTGGTGAATCTTCCCGGCGGGGGATCGGGACGCGCGGCCGCCGAGGCCGGGGCGAAGGGCGTGGTCGAGGGCCCGGGCGGGCGCGTCGAGTTCACGGTGCAGGAGTTCTGGCCGGCCTTCGCCATGCAGGAAGGCCGCCCGGTCTCGCTCGGACCCAAGCCCGACAACCCCGCGGTCCGCCTCGATCTCGACGGCACCGTCAATGCCCCGGCCGGGCGTCCGATGCCGCGACTCCTGCTCACGCCGGATCCCGCCGGCGATCGGGTCCACTGGCGCTCGCTGCGCGGCACGGACCTCGTTGCCTCGGGGTCCGTGGCGTTGAACGAGTCGATTGTGACCGGTTGGGCGGACTGGCAGGCGCGTCTGGTCACGCTGCATTCGTCTGCCGAGTTTGTGGATCGGACCGAACCGGTCCCCGCAGAGTCGCTCCCGCCCGGCGCGCGACGCACCCCGCCTCCGGGCATTCGGGCCAAGCTGGTGCGGGGTGACGGCACCGCCAGCCCCGAGCGCTGGATCCTCTCCGGCCGATCGGAATCGTTCGCGGCCGGTGGCCAGGCGGTGCAGGTCGGGTTTGGGTTGCTGACCCGCCGCATCCCGTTCCAGGTCTCACTCGCCAATTTCGAGGTGCCCCGGGACGAGGGGAGCGATGCGCCGGCCAACTTCATCGCCACCGTGCGATTCGATGATCCGCGCACGGGGGCGGGCTTCGAGCGGGTCAGCAGGATGAATCATCCCGCGAGTTACCCGGGCGATTGGTTTGCGGTGATCACCGGCTTCAATTACAAGTTCTCCCAGGCCTCCTGGAATCCCGAGGACCTGGGTGAGACCACGCTCCAGGTGCTTTACGATCCCGGCTGGTTGCTGAAATGGGTCGGTTCGCTGATGATTTGTGCCGGCATCACCATGCTCTTCTATCTCCGCCCCAAGTCCACCCCCCCCGTGGCGACGACCGTGCGTCCCGCGTCCGTCGTTGCCGTTCCCACCCCCCGAT
>ENA-ORBV01015613-ORBV01015613.1-microbial-mat-metagenome-genome-assembly--contig:-NODE-15613-length-11138-cov-4.203508_pt1 | contig 11138 bp, 8 predicted proteins | sample MGYA00237777_ERZ505514 | MGnify/ENA primary metagenome ERZ505514 (study PRJEB26160, sample SAMN06269048) | microbial mat metagenome | isolation source: Oligotrophic lake microbial mat | place...
GGGTAATGCTTTGCTGCATTCGTTTTGGGATTATGAGGCCGAGCGCAGCTTTCGCTGGTGCTTGAAGCTGGAGCCTGAAAATGCCATGTGCTACTGGGGTCTGGCCCGCGCGGCTGGGGACGAGCGTAGCGAAGCCTTTATCAAGGAAGCGGCCAAGCGCAAGGCTAGCGTGACGGATCGCGAACGGCTTTATATCGAGGCGCTGGAGGCGCGTGAGCGGACGGATCGTTTGCGTGATCGTGGCGACGATTATCGGGATCGTGCCCGCGACTACAAAAAGGTTCTTGAGACGATCTGCGTGAAATATTCCGAAGACCAGGAAGCTAAGCTGCTGCTTGCGCTGGCGAATATGGGCGACTCGCGTTACGGCACAGAGGTGGTGCTTCGCGAGGTGCAGTCGAAGCAATCCGACCATCCAGGGGTGCATCATTACCGCATCCACAACTGGAATTACCATGAGCCCGAGCAGGCACTCAAGAGTGCCAAGCGATACGGCGAACTGGCGCCGAATATTGGCCATGCGCTGCACATGCCAGGCCATATTTACGCGACGGTGGGGATGTGGAAAGAAGCGGCCAATTCGATGGATGCCGCCACCCGCACTGAGGTGCGCCACATGCACGAGCGCCAAGTCTACCCTTTCAATTATTGGAACTGGGGCCATAATCGCGCCTACCTGAGTTACATCCAGGAGGAGCTTGGGCTGCCTGAACTCGCTATCGCTGGTGCACGCGATTTGATTGATGCTCCTCAGGATCCGAAGTCGAATGATAAGTCACCCTACAGCCCGCATTCTCAGGGCATCCGAAGTATGGCTCGTGTGCTGGTGAAGTATGAACGCTGGAAGGAACTGCTGGATACGCGAACTATTCCCTGGCGCGACAGCAAAGAAGATCAGCTACTGAAGGCTTATGTTGAGGCCCGCGCACACTTTGGCCTGGATGATCTGGATGCGGCCGAAAAGGCGATGTCTGCGTTGGACAAGCTCAAGGAAGAAAAGAGCGTCGAGCGCATTTACAAGATCATGTCGGTGGAATTGAAGGCGAGGCTGGCGCAGGTCAAGGGGGATACCTTGCTTGGCCTGGGTCTGATGACTGAAGCAGCGGAGAAGCAGTTTGAATTGCAGAAAAGCGACAACGATCCGCCGCATTATCCGCAGGTTCTGTTTAACGCGCTTGGCGACGCTTACCTAAAGGCTGGCAGCAAAGACCTCGCGATTGCCGCTTTCGAGAAGGCGCTTAAGCTCACGCGCAATGATCACTTTGCGCTGATCGGTCTTGAGCGTGCGGGCAAGCCGACGCAGATTAAGACTCCTGAAACGGAGCGGGCTTACAACACGGACTCGCTCGAGAAATTTGGCCCGAAGAAATGGTCTCCGATTGCCGCTCCTTCGCTTGAGGCGACTGATGTTGACGGCAACGCTGTGAAGCTGACGGATCTTGCTGGTCAGAATGTGATTCTTGTTTTTTACCTGGGTAAGGAATGCCCGCATTGCCTGAAGCAATTGAAAGATCTGAAGGCGAAGTCGAGCGATTGGAAGCGGCTGAATACTGTTGTGCTTGCGGTTAGCGGCAACACTACGGAGCAGAACCGCTCGCTGCTGGGCGACGAAGCCTACCAGGGAATCCGCTTCTTAAGCGATAAGGATCGCTTGAACGCCAAGCGCTTTCTCTCGTATGACGATTTTGAGGAGATGGATCTGCACGCCACGATTTTGATCGATAAGGAAGGGAAGCTGCGGTGGAGCCGGGTGGGTGGAGAGCCGTTTGAGGATATGGGTTTTCTTGCGAAGAGTATTGAGGCCATGCGCTAGATTTGTATTCGCCAATCAGGATCAAGTTTTTCCTGGCACTCCTCGATTCGGTTGGAGAGATCAACAGCAAATGACCAGTAGCGAATTTGTCCAAATCCCTCACAGATAGCCAAAATAGCTGAATCCCCCCTATCCCTAGAGGAATTGTGGTATTCTTCGGCCATAGGTCGAATTGTGCAAGCTGCAGCCTTTCAAAAACGGAACAATGGCGAGTCTTTGCTAGATGCGATCGGCAATACTCCGCTCTTACGGATGCCGGTTATTTCATCGGCTTTTCCAGGTATCGAGATCCTCGGCAAAGCCGAATTCCTCAATCCCGGGGGCAGCGTGAAAGACCGTCCGGGCCTCAATATGATTCTTGAAGGCGAGCGGACAGGGCAGTTGACGAAAGCTCGCACGATCCTGGACGCTACTAGCGGCAATACCGGGATCGCCTATGCAATGATCGCCGCCTCTCTTGGATACAAAGTTCGCCTCTGTCTGCCGCAAAACGCTAGTCCAGAACGCAAGATGATTCTTAAGGCATATGGAGCGGACTTGATTCTCACCGATCCCGGTGCGGGATCTGACGGGGCGATTTTGAAGTGCCGTGAAGTTTATGAAGCCGATCCAGACCGCTACTTCTACCCCGATCAATACAACAACCACGCCAACTGGAAGGCGCATTACGAAACTACTGCGCCAGAGATCCTGAACCAGACCAGCTACGGCATCACCCACTTTGTTGCAATGCTGGGCACCAGTGGTACCTTCACTGGTACGGCCCGGCGATTGAAGCGTGAATTGCCCAACGTTAAGTGCATTTCTGCCCAACCCGATCAGGGCTTCCACGGGATTGAAGGCACCAAACATATGCCGTCGGCGATTGTCCCTGGTATCTATGACAAAGATCTGGCCGACGAGAATCTCTGGATCTCGACGGAAGCCTCCTATGAGATGACCAAACGGCTGGCCCGCGAAGAGGGACTGTTGGTGGGTATCTCTGCCGGGGCCAACGTGGTAGCCGCGACAAAAGTAGCAGCGGCAATGGCCGAAAAAGGCGAAACTGGAGTGGTGGTGACGATCCTTTGTGACGGCGCCGCCAAATACTTAAGCGAACCCTTCTGGAATGATTGAGCTTTCAACCGAAGCGTGGGCCGTTATGGCCGAGCACGCCCAAAATTGCTACCCCAACGAATGCTGCGGAATCCTGATCGGCTCTGAGGTCGAAGGCAAACGCCTGGCGACTCTTGCCGTAGCTTGTAGAAACGCCTACCAAGGCGAACAAAAAGACCGCTTTGAGCTTGACCCGCGCGATCAGATTGCGGCTGAACGCAAATCTCGCGAACTGTCACTCGGAGTACTTGGATTCTTTCACTCGCACCCGGACGAGGGTGCTTATTTTTCCCAAACCGATTTGAAAAACCACTGGCCTTTCTATTCGAACGTCGTCATGAGCGTGCGCGCTCTTGTTGTCAGCGATGCCAAATGCTTCCGCGTCGACGTCGATCAAACGGCCAGTGAAGAAGAGGAACTGATATGGCCAAAATCCTGATCCCGACGCCCTTAAGGCAGTTTACCGGTGGTGCAGACACCATTGAAGCCAGCGGGGCGACCGTAGGCGAACTGCTCGCCGCGCTCACCACCAATCACCCTGACATCAAGAAGAATCTCTTCAACGATGAAGGCAAGCTGCGCAGCTTCGTCAATATCTATGTCAACGACGAAGACATCCGCTATTTGTCCAAGGAAGCTACTGAAGTTGCCGCAGGCGACACCGTCTCGATCATCCCGAGCATCGCCGGAGGACGCTAGGCCATGCCGACGACTTTAACTAACGAAGAAATCCAGCGCTATTCGCGCCACCTGATCCTACCTGAAGTGGGTATGGAGGGGCAGATTAAACTGAAGGACGCAAAGGTGCTGCTGGTGGGCACGGGCGGGCTTGGCGCTCCCCTCGCTCTGTATCTCGCCGCCGCTGGTGTCGGCACTATCGGCCTGGTCGATTTCGATGTCGTCGATGCCTCTAACCTGCAGCGCCAGGTCATTCATGGCACCAAAGACATTGACCGGCCAAAGATTGACTCGGCTGCCGATAGCATGCTCGACATCAATCCGAATCTGAAGATCGTTAAACACGAAGTCCCGCTGACTAGCGAGAACGCCAAAGAGATCGTCGAGCAGTACGATATGGTTGCGGATGGCACGGATAACTGCCCGACTCGCTATCTGGTCAACGATGTTTGTGTGCTTACGGGTAAACCGAATATCTACGGATCTATTTTTCGATTTGAAGGCCAGGCTTCCGTTTTTGCGACCGAAGATGGACCCTGTTATCGCTGCCTCTATCCCGAACCGCCACCTCCGGGGTTGGTTCCCAGTTGCGCCGAAGGCGGCGTGCTTGGCATTTTGCCGGGTGTCATTGGGCTGATTCAAGCGACCGAAGTCGTCAAGATGATCCTTGGCATTGGCCAGACGTTGCAGGGCCGGCTGATGCTTTATGACGCTTTGAACATGAAGTTTCGTGAATTGAAACTACGACGTAACCCGGATTGCCCTTCGGGCAAATGCTCCGTAGTAAAGGAACTGATTGACTACAAGCAGTTCTGCGGGATCCCGGATGTCCCTCCTGCGCCTGTTGCTAGTGCGGGAGACTTAGAAGTTACTGAGGTGAAATCGATGATCGACTCAGGTGAAGACTTTATTTTGGTGGATGTTCGGGAGCCACATGAGTATCAAATTGCGTCTATTTCCAAAGCAACTCTAATTCCTCTGGGCCAACTGCCGATGAGATTAAGTGAGCTGTCGAAAGACTCTAATATAGTCTGCCATTGCAAAAGTGGCGTCCGAAGCGCAAAAGCCGTAGATTTGTTGAAACAAAGTGGCTACTTGCGTGTTAGGAACATGAAAGGAGGAATCTTAGGCTGGAGTGACAAAGTGGATCCTAGCGTTCCGAAATACTAGTCTCCGTCTATTGACGGGGCTTTTTGTGCTGGGCTCGCTTACGTCTATCAAAACTCAAGTTGAAGATTCCGTATACTTTCGTTACAACGAAACTAGTGGCTGGGTAATAGGGAACGACCAATTCAGTGCCCACTTCCGGATGGAAGCGAATGCTACTTTCCGTTGGGTAAATCTTACGGATTCGTTTGGTTCTGTTCTTTGGGAAGGTTCGCAATCTGAACCTAGCAGCCCGATTGATGTCCGGATCGATAATACGTTTATCAATGCCAAAACCCCGCTTCGGCTGATCGGCCAGCGGAGTTTTGCTACGCCCAAGGGCGGCAAGGGCCTCGCTATATCGTTTCGTGACATGGCTCAACTCTACGAGTTTGAGTTGTTATTCGAGATTTACGCGGGCCACCCGGTGCTGCATCAGCAGCTTCGAGTGAAAAATCTTCGCGGGACGCGTGTTTTTCTTCGTGCTAACGATATTGTTTCCTATGCCCCCAGAATCGAAGACGTCGACTATCGCGTCTTTCGAGTAAATCAGTGGAGTGTTCTCAATGGTGGCCGTAATTTTGAGCCGCTCACTACAAACCTGACCCAGCGTTTGCAGCGGGTGACAATGCAGACGGGGGCTGGCGGGTTTCAATGTACCTGGGTTGCTATCGCCAAGCCTGACAGCGTGGGGCTGATTGCTGGTTGGGAATTTGATGGGCGTGCAGATGCTGTGATCCAACGCAACGATTCTACCCTCGATATCGGTGTGAATGTCGCCAGTCTGATGCATCCGGTTGAGCCGCAGACCTGGTACGAGGCGCCTGCTTCCTTTGTCGGCATCTTTGCCGGCGATTGGGACGAGGCCGGCTACCGCACCCAACGTTATGCCGAAGCTGCTCTTGCCCCAAAGGTTGAAGACCCGAGATTCCCATATATTGCCTGGGATAGCTGGGGCTATGAAAAAGCAATCGATGAAGTGAAGCTCCGCCGTGAAGCCGATCTTGCCGCCGCAAGTGGTGCAGAATTGTTTATCGTCGATCTCGGCTGGGCAAAGCAGATGGGCGACTGGGAAGCAGACCCTGAGAAGTTTCCGAGCGGCATGCGCGCCTTCTCTGACTATGTTCATTCCAAGGGCATGAAGTTCGGCCTTCATTACGTGATTAGTGAAGCGATGGCCAGCTCTAAAGTTCTTCAGGATCACCCTGAATGGGTCTGTTCGACCAATTACAACTACCACGGGGCGCAGTCTCTTGCTCTCGGTCATAAGCCGGTCCAGGACTGGGTGATCGAACAGGGCGTCCGAATTATTCGCGACTACAACGTCGACTGGATCCTTCAGGACGGCCAGACGATGGTGAAGCAGTGCACCAATGCCGGCCTTAGCTACGATCCGCGTGACTGGAACTATTCTGGCGACGAAGGGCTGAACCGGATTCTTCGTGAGATTCAGGCCCAAACCCCTGGGGTGGTTTGGGAAAATTGCGCCAACGGCGGCAACATGATGACCTTCAGAATGGTCCGTAACTACGTCACCTCGATTACTAACGATGCCTCAGGCTCGCTTGGTTCGCGCCAAGGGCTCTTCGGGGCGAGTTTTCCTTTTTCTCCGCGCTACACCGATCGCTATATGCCCGATATTGAGATGACGAATTACAATACGCGAAGCTTCATGTTCGGGGGGCCGTGGATTCTGATGAATCGCCTGGCGGATCTCGATGCCGGGGAGCTGGCTTTTCTCAAAAACGAAATCAATACCTACAAGGAGATGCGTGCGTCGATTACCACTGGCAAGGTGCTCCACCTCACACTCCGTCCTGCCCTGGGCCGAACGGATGCCATTCAAAGCTACAACCCCGCTCTTGATGAAGCGGTAGCCGTTGTCACCCGGGACGCCACCCCTACGGCTCGATTCACCTTGCGGTTCCGCGACCTGATACCTACCCACACCTACCGGGTCAGCTTCGCCGATGACCGGAGAATATTTACTATGACCGGCGATCAACTCATGCGCACCGGCGTTAGTGTTAACCTTCCAGAGCGTGAATCTGGAGAAATTGTCTACGCCCGGCGCATGGTTCAATAGCCTTCCGATCCTGGCTCTTGTTTTCGTACTTTCCTTTTTATGCCTCGGTGATCCCTCCAGTCAAATTGCAACTGCGCCGCTAGATCCAATCCTTGCCACCCCAGCCCAGGATGAGGCGCTTTACTCCCACGGCATCCTGCGGATGGCTGCGGGCGAGGACTGGCTCACCCCGCGTTTTCTCGGACGCCCGCTCCTGGTCAAGCCACCATTGCTGCAATGGCTCAGCGCCGCATCGATTAAGACCTTCGGCTCGCGTCTCTGGGCTCTCCGGTTGCCCAGTATTCTCGCGGCTGCCGCCATCCTGACAATCGTCTTCCACGCCACTGGCCCGATCGGTTGGCTGCTGCTCGTCTCGACGAATCTGTGGCGCACGCGCGCAGGCCTGGTCTTGATGGACGATCTGTTGACACTTTTCTACCTGATCGCGATTCTGCAGTTTGCCCGTGACCCCAAGCTCACCATTCGCTGGGCAGGCTATATCGCCGGTGCAGCTGTTGGGCTGGCGATCATGACCAAATGGTTTGCCGGGGTGCTGCCCCTGGCACTCTTCCTATGGGCCCGCCCTCCGCTGCGGCGCTGGGTCGAAGCGAGTGTCGCAATTCTCGTTATCGCCCTACCCTGGCATCTCTACCAGCTCACGGTCAATCACGACTGGTTTCTAGCCGAATACCTCGGCGTCGAACTCCTCGGCTATGCTTTTCGAGCGCCCGTGCAGGCCAGCACAGACAGCCAGCTCGGCTACTATTTGCCTCGCTTGGCCTGGTTGCTTCCGCTGGCAATGCCGCTCGCGGCCAGGCGCTGGAATACAACTTGGTGCTTCTGGTGCGGAGTATTGCTCGCTTCGATCTTTGCCTACAGCTATCGCAATACTACCTACCTTGCCCCTCTTGCCCCCGCCTTGCTGCTCTGCCACAGAGGCTGGATCCATTGGGGCTTTGCGCCTTTGGCGCTCGCCGCCTTTCTCAGCTATCCAGCTCCACAACCTCAAACGCCCATCAGCAATGAATTTCAGGGCAGGGAAGTGCTCCACCTTGACCCCGACGATCAACTCCGCACCACACTTTACCCAGGCGCCACAGTGCGCTACATTTTCCTGATCGAGCATCTCCCGCCCAACGGTCCGCTCGACTTCGAGATGCTTGGCATCGCGAGCTCAGTTTTCAACTTTCTCAAGTCGCCGGAGGCAAAAGTCGATGCAATACTGGCCGCGAATCTCGATCAACTGCGCCTTCTGATCGAATCGAGCCCCGAGCGCGACTTTATTCTTCCTACAAGGGTTTGGCAGCAACTCAACCTGAAGTGTCCGCATGAAGTCCGGCTTGGCCCAAAAGTGTGGCTTCGCAGTCGCAGTCCTCAGCCCGGACCCAGACCAAATCTTTTCCCAGTAATTCCTAAAGCATGATATTCCAATGTCGATACATAGCTTTGTTAGCACAACTGTAACGGGTGTGCTTTTATAGAAACTGCTTTCTGAGGAAATCCATGAAAAACACTCCGCAGCGATCCAATCGCTTCACGGGGCTACTGCTGTTTTGCGCGATGTTGTTCGCGATTACTCAGCAAAGCTCTGCCCAGACTCTTTACGGCTCGATCGTTGGTACGATCACCGACGCCTCCAACGCATCTATCCCTGACGCCACTGTTTCGATCAAAAGTAAAGGAACTGGCGTCAGCCGCACCACTACTACCAATTCTGAGGGTGGCTTCAGCATCCCCACCATCCAGGGTGGCATCTACGGCATTGAGGTTAAAAAAGATGGCTTCCGCGTTTCCCGTCAGGAAAATATCGAGATCACGGCAAATACTGTCTCCCGTCTCGATCTGAAGCTGACCATTGGCCAAGTGAGCGAATCGGTAACAATTGAAGCCAACGCCGCCGTTCTTCAAACGGATCGCTCTGAAGTCCGCGCCGAAATCACTTCTAAGACCCTGACCGAGCTGCCTGTCGCCAACGGGCGCAATTACCAGGCTCTTTTCGTGACTATCCCCGGGATCTCACCCCCTTCTACACCCCACTCGGTGCCGTCCAATCCCTCGCGCGCTATGCAGTGGCAGACCAACGGCAACAATACTGCATCCAACAACACTCGGATCGATGGTGCCAGCGCCACTAACGTTTGGCTGCCGCACGTGGCCAGTTATGTGCCCGCACTGGAATCGATTGAATCTGTCAACATCGTGACCAACACCTTTGATGCTGAGCAGGGGCTTGCTGGCGGCGCCTCCGTCAACGTCAGCATTCGCTCGGGTGCAAACCAGATGTCCGGCGCTCTCTTCCACTACCACCAGGGCAACTGGTCACAAGCCCGCAACTTCTTCTTGCCAGCCAATCAGCAGAATCCGAAGTTCGTATCGAACCAATATGGCGGCCGCCTTGGTGGCGCCATCATCAAAAACAAACTTTTCTACTTCGGCAGCTTTGAGAATTCGACAGACCGCCGCTTTGCCGGTGCTCTACAGACAGTGCCCACGCAAATGATGCGGGCTGGCAATCTTTCTACCTCAACACTGCCGATCTACGACCCCACCACTGGTGCTGGCAACGGCACCGGTCGTCAGGCATTCCCCGGCAACATCATCCCAACGTCGCGGATCCACCCGACGGCGGCACTGCTGATGCAGCGATTGCCGCAAGAGAACAACCCCGGCCCGGCTGGCGTGCCTAACAACAACTACTTTGCCCTTGGGCAGGCCGCCTTTGACCGCAAGACGATTGACTCCAAGTTCAACTACAACATCAGCGACAAGTGGACTTCATTTGCCCGCCTGAGCTGGCTTAGCTTTGACCTTACAGCGCCTACGGCATTTGGTGAAATCGGTGGCGGCCCGATCGCATTTGGCAATCCTGGCAAAGGCTTCGGCGGCACCTGGAGCGGCACGCTAGCCACTACCTACACTGTCAAGCCGACATTTCTGATCGACGCCTATTTTGGATACACGCTGATGGATACCAATATCGAACAACCTGGCCTTGGCCCCAATCGGGGGCGCGACGAGTTGAAGATCCCCGGAACCAACGGGACCCGCTTCTTCGAATCCGGCTTCCCCGGCTTTGGCATTGGCGGATTCTCTGCCTTCGGCTCCACCGAAAACTATATGCCGTATTACCGCACCGACCCGCAATTCCAGTACGTGGCCAATGCCAACTGGATGCGCGGCTCGCACAACATTCGTTTTGGCATGGACCTCTACCACCTGCAGTTGAATCATACGCAGCCGGAGTTTGCCGGTGCCTCTGGAGGCGCTGCAGGTCGATTGAATTTCGGTCAGGGCCCGACACAGTTGCGCCTCGATAATGGCAACGTCGCTGCGGGTAACAACTTCAATTCGATGGGTACCTATCTGATGGGCCTGGTTGATGGCGGTGGCCGCATCCTGCAGGTCCCGGATATCTATCGCACAAAGACCTCCTTATACAGCTTCTATGTGCGTGACCAATGGCAGGTGAACCGCAAGCTGACGCTGAGCTACGGTACACGTATCGAGAGCTTCCCAATGCCCTGGCGCGAAGGCGACCGCGGCACCGAGCGCTACGACTTTGCGACGAACGAAATGATCGCTTGCGGTCTTGGCGGTACTCCCCGTGATTGTGGTACCAGCGTGGCCAAGCTGCTCTTCTCGCCGCGTCTCGGCATCGCCTACCGCATGAACGAAAAGACAGTAATCCGAAGCGGCTTCGGGGTCAATTGGGATCCCTGGAATCTAGCCCGTCCGCTTCGCACCAACTACCCGATCCTGGCGGCCTTCAATCTGGCTCCGCCCGCGCTCGGCTTTGCCACCACTCTAACCCAGGGCTTGCCGAACTTGCCAGATCCAGTGATCAATAGCAGCGGACGCAGCTTGGTTCCGTCCAACTATGCGATCAACACAACTGGCGATTAGTTCCAGCGCAGCTACATCCTTAATTACAACCTCACCATCCAGCGTGATCTGGGCAAGAACTGGTCCACGCAGGCGGGCTATGTCGCCAGCCGCGCAGTTAGTGTTTCGGGACGCTTGAATCTCAACGCCGGTCAGGTGATTGGCGCCGACCAGGCCGGTCAGCCGCTCTTTCCCAGGTATGGCCGTGCTGTAGAAACCAGCCTCATTGGCCCCATGGGCGATAACAACTATCACTCACTGCAGGCCACGCTCACCAAGCGCTACTCTGGCGGGCTACAGACCAATGTTTGCGGATTCCTGGCCATGTCGATCACGATTCCTAACCGATGTCGATCATCATTCCGAAGTGATGGCGATCACGATTCCGGCCTGAAGGCGATCACTTTTTGACCGCAGGATAGGAATGGTGATCGGCATAAGTTCGGGCTAGCGGCGCAA
>ENA-ORBV01015614-ORBV01015614.1-microbial-mat-metagenome-genome-assembly--contig:-NODE-15614-length-11137-cov-9.073418_pt1 | contig 11137 bp, 11 predicted proteins | sample MGYA00237777_ERZ505514 | MGnify/ENA primary metagenome ERZ505514 (study PRJEB26160, sample SAMN06269048) | microbial mat metagenome | isolation source: Oligotrophic lake microbial mat | place...
GTGACAGGGAGACAGGGAGACAGGGGGACAAGGTGACAGGGGGACAAGGTGACAAGGTGACCGGGTGACAAGGTGACCGGGTGACCGGGTGACAAGGTGACAAGGTGACAAGGTGACTGGGTGACTGGGTGACAGGGTGACAAGGTGACAGGGTGACAAGGTGACAGGGTGACAAGGTGACATCTATCGGCACCGATAGGTGTCACCTTGTTACCGTGTCAGCGCGAGCGAAGCGAGCGTCCTGTCACCTGGTCACCTTATTGCAGCGCGTCCGGCTGGAGCAGCCGCGCCTGCGCGTACGCCCTGCGGGCCAAGCTCACGGCATCCTCGATGCTGACGGCGGGCGCGACGAGCTCCCCAAGCAGCTCCACCCCCGCCAGCGCCAGCGCGTGGCGCAGGGGCAGCAGCGCGGCCGCAGCGTTGCCAAAGGCCACCAGGGCTGCGAGCCGTGGGCGGGCGAGCGGCGGAGCCGCGCTTAGCCCATTCGCCAGGGCACGCACGCGGGCGGGCAGGGCCCCGCCCGGCAGCGGCGTGACGATCAGGAGCAGCTCGGCGTCGGCGATCTCGGCGAGCAGCGGCGCGGTGAGCGGGTCGGCGAGGCTGGGGGCGCCCTCGCTCACCAGCACCTCGCCCAGGTACGCGGCGCGCTTCACCGGCGGCAGCGCCGCGAGCATGGCGTCGAGGCAGGCCGGGGCAGGCCCGCTGTCGCTGGCGCTCCCGCAGACCCCGAGCGTGAAGATGTAGCCGTCGTGCATATCAATGCAAAATGCAAAATGCAAAATGCAAAAAAGCGGCAGGCTCTGCCCGGCTTTTGCATTTTGCATTTTGCATTCTCATAGCATACTCGGGTAGACCTGCTCGGTGAGCAGCTGCGTGAAGCGCGTGTGCCGGTCGCCTCTGGCGATCCAGGCGCCGAGCAGGCTGCGGCCCACGAAGTAGGTGAAGGTGTAGGTGCGCCAGAGCGGCGTCTGGATGAAGCGCAGGCTTTGGCGGGCCTCGCGCTCGCTGCGCAGCCCGTAACGCATAATGTAGCGCACTACCTCTTCAGGGTCGGCGCCCTGCGCGTGCAGCATGATCGCCGCGTTGCCGCTGAGCGCGCGCAGGCTCCACTGCGCCTCGCCGATCCGCGCCTCGCGCTCGGGGTCGCCGGTAATGCCGACGAGCGGGTAGAGGTTCTCGGCAGCCCAGCTGAGAGCCTCGTCGCCAAAGATCATGTCGGCGGCGAGCGTGGCGATGCCCTCGGCGATCACGCACTCGGGGGTGTTGATCAGCTGGATGGCCTGCTCGCCCCAGCCGCGCTCCTGGTAGAGCCGCCGCTCCTTCAGCGCGTGCTCCGTGTGATGGCCGGGGTATGCCTCGTGGCACACCAGATCGAGCAGCGTGTTCGCCTTCAGCGGCAGGTCGGTGTTGATCTCTACCAGCGAGCGGGCGCCGCCAAGATACCAGTTGTAGCCGCTCCACGGCTTGTCGCGCACCAGCTCGAAGCGCACCTCGTCGCCCTCGGGCAGCGCGATCATGGCGGCGGTGCGGCGCCGCGCCTCCGCCGCGATCAGGTCGATCATCTGGCGTGCCAGCTCGGGCGACACCTCGAATTGGCGACGCCAGACGGCCACGCGCTCGGCGAGCGGACCGACGCCAGGCAGCAGCTCCTCCAGCTCGGCGTTGGCCGCCTCGAACATGGCCTCGGGGGTGTAGACCGGCTCGATGTCGAAGCAGGCGCGCACTTCGTCCGCGTAGCTCAGCGCCTCGCCGGCCAGGCGGCGCGCGGTGGCCGCCATGGCGCGCAGCTGCACGTCCAGGTAGCCCTTGCGCTGGGCCGGGTAATCGCTGGCGGCGATGGCCGCGCGCAGCGCGTCGATCTCAGCCACGATCGCAGCGGGCGCGCGGCGCTCGGGGCGCTGCTTCAGCTCGGGCGGGCCGAAGTACGCGTCCACAAAGCCCTCCACGTGGGCCTCAAGGTCGAACGCGATCTCGATGTAGCGCTGGCTGATGCTGTCGATGCTCATGGTGCTTCTGCTACTGCGACGAGCGAGCCCTTTGGACTACGAACGGCGCGAACGCCTGCGAACCACCGCAAACCCGCCCACGCGCGTGCGCTTTCGCGTTCGCGCCGTTCTTGCCCCAGACGCCCCGATGCTCACTGCGGTCCTGCCAGGTTTGGGCCAGAAATGGGCCGGACATCGGCGTAATCTGTGGACAAATGCCCGGCTGCCCCTACGCCCCCACAGCCGCGCCATACGGCTCAAAGAAGGCCTCGATCGCGCTGCGGGCCACCTCCGGCGACGGCGCCTGATGCACGGCGACGCGCAGGTGCGAGGCGTTGGGCAGGTTCACCGAAAACTGGCCCATCAGCTGCTTCAGCTTGTTGAGCGCGTAGCGCCCAGGCATATCCTCCTCCGCCATCGCTATGTAGCGCAGCAGGAAGTCGAGCTTGTCGGCGGGGGCGGGCTGGAAGGGCGCCTCGCCACGGCGCAGCTGCGCGATCTGGAGGAAGATCCAGGGGTTCTCCATCGCCCCGCGCCCGATCATCACGCCGTCCACGCCGCTCTCGCGCATGCGGCCCAGCGCGTCGGCGGCATCTTTCACATCGCCGCTGCCGATCACCGGGATGCTCACGGCGCGCTTCACAGCAGCCACGCGGCTCCAGTCGGCGCTCCCCTTGTACCCCTGCTCGCGCGTGCGCGGGTGCAACGCCACGGCGGCTACACCGCACTCCTCCGCCAGCTTCGCAGTGTCCAGAAAGTTCAGGCTCTCCTCGTCCCAGCCGGCGCGGAACTTCAGCGTCACGGGGATCTGCACAGCGGCCTTCACGGCCTTCAGCAGACGGCCCATCTTTGGCAGATCGCGCAGCAGCGATGCGCCGTGGCCGCCGCCGGTAACTTTGGGCGAGGGGCAGCCGCAGTTGATGTCGAGAATGTCGGCGCCGAGCTGCTCCACGCTGTGCGCCGCAAGCGCCACTAGCTCGGGATCGTTGCCGGAGAGCTGCATCGTGAGCGGGCGCTCCTCGGGGTAGAAATCCAGCAGGTGGTGGCGCTTGAGCGCCTTGGGGCTCACGCTGGCGGCATTCGTCATCTCGGTGCTCACCAGGCCGCAGCCGCCCAGGCGCAAGATCATGCGCCGAAACACGCTGTCGGTCACGCCCGCCATTGGCGCCAGCGTAATGTTGGGCGCGATGCGGATGTGCTCCACGTAGTACTGATTTGGCAGATCGTCGAACATGTTCCTCTGGGGTTCTCGGCAGGTAAAAGGCCGGGCGCCCACGCGGGGCGCCCTTGGGTTAGGTTAATTATACCATTGTTGTCGGCGCGGGCGCCCGCGGGTATGCCCCGAACCGCCCGCGTATCGCGCTCTGGTTGGCCACAGCTACACGTTCTTGTTATTCACCCAGAGCTGCTGCGCGTGCCGCAGCGTGATGATCTCGCCGGTGTGGTAGCTGTTGTGCGTGATCATGCCCTGAATGATGCTGTGCGCAGGCCCCCAGCCCAGCAGATCGGCCGCAAGCTGCTCGGGCGTCAGCTCGGCCACGGCGGCGGCAAAGGCGGCATTCGAATCCAGGGCGCGGTCGCGGGCGGCTTGCCATGCCGCCTCGTCGGCGGGGTCGCCCATCGGCACCCAGCCGCTCCAGTCGGTGGCGCCCAGATCCCCAGGCTCGAACGGCTCGCCGCGCAGCTTGCGCAGCGGCACCTCGTTCCAGAACCAGACATGATTCACTACGGCCCAGACGGAGTTCATGCGCTCGCCGGGCACGGTAGCGGCCTGCGCGGCGCTCAGGCCATCGATCGCGGCGCTGAAGCTGGCGAAGGCGCCGTTGTCGGGGTTGCTCACATACTCGGTAAGCGCTGTGGCAAGGTGGGCGGCCTCAGACATAATGGCGTCCTTTCCTCTGGAGTGCTATCGACCAACAGCACAAGTGTACGCGCCAATGGCGACAGAAGCTGCCCGCATTCAGGCAGATTCTTCAGCAAAAGCGGCGGCGCTCCTGCTGCGGCCCTGTCCCCTGTTCCCTGTCCCCTGTCCCCTACAGCATCAGCTTATCGATGTAGCACCAGCCCCACTCCTCGCCCGGCTCGATCGAGCGCATCACGGGGTGTCCGCTCTCGTGGAAGTGGGCCGTAGCGTGCTTGTGCTTCGACGAGTCGCAGCAGCCCACATGCCCGCAGTTCATGCAGACGCGCAGGTGAACCCAGGTGCTGCCGATCTTCAGGCACTCCTCGCAACCGTCGCTGTTGGGCATCACCGCGCCGAGGCCCACCGCGTGCTCGCACTTCCCCTGCCCGCTCGCCTGGAGCGAAAAGGCCTGCCGTGTGCTGCCGTTGCTCATCACGCCCACCTCCCGCACATAGTCGTTAACTGACGCCACATCCACCTGATAGTCGCCGAGCACGCGCTGCATCAGCGCCGTAATGCTTGTCTCTTCCTCGGGAACGACGTGCTCAGCCCCGGCCGCCTCCAGCTCACGGGCATCGTTGCTGCTGCGCACGCGCGCCACGATGCGCAAATCAGGCCGTATGCCACGCGCCACACTCAGCACGCGGTGGGTCATCGCCGGGGTATCATCGGCGATCACCAGCAGGCGCGCGCTGCGCAGCCCGGCCTGCTCCAGCACATGCTGGCGGGCGTAGTCGCTGCGCAGCACGCGCAGGCCACGGCTCTCGGCCTCGTTGGCGCCGCCAGGGCTCAACGTAAGCACGCCATAGGGCACGTTGGAGGCGTGCAGGGCACCGGCCAGGCTGGCGCCAGCTGGCCCGTAGCCCGCAATGATCACATGATCGCGCAGGCCAGCGAAGGCCGCGACATGGCTCGGGTCGCCGGGGTCTTCATCGGCGATGGCCGCGTCGGCCTTGCCGTCCAGCTTGCGCTGGAGCAGGCCGCCGAGCTGGGCGAGGAAGGGCGTGAGGATGATCAGCAGCACCGTGGCGGCGATAAACGTCTGGGTACCGGCCTCGCCCATACCGAATGGCGTAAGGCCCATCTCGCGGCCGGTGCGCTCCAGCACCAGCGAGAACTCGCCGATCTGGGCGAGCAGCAGCCCCACAAAGCCGGCTACCCCGGCGCCGTAGCCAAGTGCGCGCACGCTGGCGGCGGTGGTGATCAGCTTCACCACGATCGCCGCGGCCACCACGACGAGCACCAGCGGCAAGTTTGTCACTAGGAAGCGCACATCGAGCAGCAGGCCCACCGAGACGAAGAATGTGGCGCTGAAGAGCACCTGGAGCGGCAGGATCTCGCCGAGCGCATATTCGCGGAAGCGCGTATCGCTCACCACAAGGCCGGCGAGGAACGCGCCAAGCGACAGGCTTACGCCGGCGAGGCTGGTAAGATAGGCGGTGCCGAAGCAGATCGCGACCACCGTGAGCAGAAAAATCTCCTGCGAGCAGGTGCGGGCCACGGTCTCGATTAGGGGCGGCATCACGCGGCGGGCCACCAGCAGCACGCCCACGATCAGCAGGCCGGCGGTGCCCAGTGCGCGCACAAGCTCCCAGGGCGAGCCGCCCTCGCCGCCGAGCATGGGCACCAGCAGCACCATGGCCACCACCGCGAGATCCTGGAAGATCAGAATGCCCAGCGTGATCTGGCCCGCCTGCGTATCGGTCTCGCCCCGGCTGGCGAGCAGCTTCATCACCACGGCGGTGGACGAGAGCGAGATCAGGAAGCCCGTGAAGACGGCCACCTGCCAGGGCAGGCGAAACAGCGCCAGCACGCCCACGGTGAGGCCGACCACGAGCAGCACCTGGACGCCGCCGCCAACGAAGATCAGGCGGCGAATGCGGGCCAGCTGATCCAGGCTGAACTCAAGGCCGATCGTGAAGAGCAGCAGGATCACGCCGATCTCGGCGGTGGCCTCGATCAGCTCCTGATCACGAACGACGCCAAGGCTGTTGGGGCCGAGGATCACGCCGGCCAGCAGGAAGCCGACAATCGGCACCAGGCCGAGGCGCTGGGCGAAGTAGCCGAAGAGCGCTCCGACGGCGAGCAGGGCCGCTACCTCTGGCAGAAAGCCCAGGGGCGACTCGCCGGCTGCCAGGGGCGCGAGCGCGAAAAGCTCCATACAATCCTTTGAAGGGGACAGGGGACAGGGGACAGGGGACAGGGTGCAGGGTGCAGGGCCGCCGCAGGACACCGTAGGTTATAGAGTACGGGCTCTTACGCGGCGCGGCAACTGCCCAAATTACTGGGAGGCCGGCGCCGCGATCGTAATGAGCCGGTGGGTCATCTCGACGCCCGCACCCACCACCACCTTGTCGCCGATGCAGGAGACCAGCGTTACTAGCTCGCGGCCCTTGGGCAGAATGTAGGCCACCTGGTCGGGCGTGGCCCAGACCTGCTCGATCACCAGATACTCGTGGGCAACGCCATCGCCGCTGTAGAGCGTGAGCGGGGAGCCCACCGCCAACTCCTGGAGCCGGGCGAAGGGAGCGGGAATCTTCGGAGTGGCCTTGAAGCGCAAGACATGGCCCCAGAGCACGATGTTCTCGCCCTGCCCAGGGCTGGCGCTCAGGTTGTACCAGCCGATCTCGTGCTTCGGCACGACCGGCACGCGGTTGCGGTCGAGTCCAACCGATTCCAGCTCGCGATCTAGCCCAAGCGCGGGGATCACTAGGCGCACCACACCAGAAGGCTCCGCGCGCAGCGTTGCGGTTGGCGCGAGCACCGTTGCGGTTGGCGCGAGCAGCGTTGCGGTTGGCGCGCGCAGCGTTGCGGTTGGCGCGCGCAGCGTTGCGGTTGGCGCGAGCACCGTTGCGGTTGGCGCGAGCAGCGTTGCGGTTGGCGCGAGCACCGTTGCGGTTGGCGGGGTCAGGGCGGTGCGAGCGCCGCAGCCGACGAGGGTGAGCAGCAGGGCAAGACACAGCAGACGCTTCCGCATGGGCAAGGCTCCTCTGGGATAGATTGTGCGGGGCTACTATAGCACGGGCCGGGGAGCACAGGGCCACGCGCCCAGCACACCGTTGGGGCCAGCAATAGGCCAGAAATCTATGGCATCTGTGGATAAAAGCCTGGCACATAGGCTATACTTGCACCAGCAATCAGACTCAAGCGCAGAACGAGCCGGCTTGCCCGCGAGGTCTACATGAAGCTCAAGGGACGTGTCGCGGTGATCACAGGGGCATCGAGCGGGGTCGGCTACGCCGCAGCGCGCCTGTTCGCACGCGAGGGCGCCACGGTGATCGTCGCCGCCCGCCGCCGCGACCGGCTCGAGCATCTGGTGGCTGAGATTGCCGCCGAGGGCCGCCAGGGCTTCAGCATCCCCACCGACGTTACCGACTCGACCCAGGTGGGCCAGCTGATCGCGCGCACCATCGCGCTGCTCGGCCGGATCGACATCCTCGTAAACTGCGCGGGCGGCGTGATGAAGATCTCGCCAGTGGAGCAGTTCAGCGACGCAGATTGGCACAGCGTAATCGACACCAACCTCAGCGGGGTCTTCTACGCTACCCGCGCCGTCACGCCCCACATGAAGCGCCAGCACAGCGGCACGATCGTGAACCTCGGCTCGCGCGTGGGCCGCGTGGGTATGGCCAACATCAGCCCCTTCAGCGCCGCCAAGTTCGCCCTCGCGGGCCTCTCTCAGTCGCTCGCCCAAGAGCTGCGCCCCCACAATATCTTCGTCACTAATGTGGTCGCCGGCATGATCAACGCCGACCTCGCCCCACTCAACCCCGACGAGGCCCTGCGCCGACGCATGCTCACCACCGACGATGTCGCCCAGGCCATCCTCTGGGTCTGCACGCTCCCGCCTAGCCTGCGCGTAGACGAGCTGCCGATCATGCCGCGCCAGGTGGATCTATGACAAGGTGACATGTGCTCGCTCCGCTCGCACTGACACGGTGACCAAGTGACACCTATCGGCGCCGATAGGTGTCACTTGGTCACCCGATCATCTAGTCACCGTGTCAGTTTAGGACAGCGCCATGGATGAAGAAGCCCTAAGAAACTGGTGGGAGGAGCTGCTCCAGGTTCACGAGTTCAGCCACTACCGCGCCTACGCCGAGGATCTAACCCGGCGCGAGGTGGATTTCCTGGTGGCGGCGCTCAGCCTGCGCGGCAGTGAGACGATTCTCGACCTGGCGTGCGGCGGCGGGCGCCACAGCCTGGAGCTGGCCCGGCGCGGCTTCACGGTGGTGGGCCTGGACGCCGCCGCCCCCGTGCTCGCCCACGCCCGCGCCGCCGCCGCCGCCGAGGATCTGAGCGTGAGCTTTGTGCAGGGCGATATGCGCGCCCTCAGCTTCGACGCCCGCTTCGATCTGGTGCTAGTAATGAACAGCAGCATCGGTTTCTTCGACGACGCCACCAACGCCGCCGTGATCGCCGGCTGCGCGCGCGCCCTGGCCCCCGGCGGGCGCCTGCTGCTTCAGTGCATCAACCCCTACCAGCTGGAGGCCTACCTGCGCGACTTTCGTAACGGCTGGTATCGCATCGGCACCGGCTACGTGCTACGCGAGGCCGCCTTCACGCCGCAGAGCGCCACGCTCCAGATCGCCTACCGCTACCTCGACCCGGCCCAGGGCCTGGATGTGACCCACCCCGGCGACCAGATCCGCCTCTATGGTTTCCCCGAGCTGGCCGCCATGCTCAAGGCCGCAGGCCTGCGCCCCGTCAGCGCCTTCGGCGACGCCGTGCTGCCGCCCGCCCCGCTCGGCGAGAGCAGCCAGTGGCAGGTGCTAGTTGCCACGCGCGACCGGCCCGAGTCGCTGCGCGACCAGGAGCAAGCCCCCGATGCAGATTGAGCTAATCGGCGACTATGAGGCCACCTTGACGCCAGGCGCCGAGCCAACGCTGGTGCTCCACCACCTTGTGCGCGGCCACGATGTCGTAACGCTGGGCGAGGCTGCCGTCGCCGAGCTACGCGAGCTGCTCGCCGTAAGCCAGAAGCGCATCCGCGAGCTGGGCGGCTACAACGCCATCCTCGGCGCCGGCGGCGACCTCACGCTCTACACCGCCACCGGCCAGCGCGCCTGCTACCTGAACGGCGACCAGGCCGCGCGCCTCGCCAGGCTGCTCGCGAGCTGGTAAAGTAGAGCAGGATATTCATCCGCAGAAAGCGAAACCCTATGCATGAGCAGCGCGTCATACCTGAGCAGCGCGTCATAGAGGATAAGCTCATGGAGGTGCATGATGCCAGTTTTTACCATCTTCGGCGATATCAAGCGGATCAATCGCGCAACGCGCCTTGACTCCGAGTCGATCACCACACTCTTTGGCGATGTTCGTTACGACTTTACACGCACTTCACTTGAGCCAGGCGATCATCGGGTCAGAATCTTTACGGCCTTCGGCGACATCAAACTCCGCCTCCCAGAGGGTGTTGGCCTCTCCATCGACGGCTTCGCGCTCTTCAGCGATGTTGAGGTCGAGACGGAGCGAAGCGGCGAGGAGGAGATGACCGGGACAAGCTATGAGAGCGAGAACTTCGCGAGCGCACCGATCAGGCTTCATCTGACCGTTTTTGGTCTCTTCGGCGATCTGGAGCTAAAGCGGGTTGCCACGACTGGGCAAGCCAATGAAGGGGCGACCTATCTGCTTGATCAGCGTGATATCCCGCCCCAGGTCGAGCGCTATGAGCGCGACAGCCAAGCGCGGGAGCGCCGCGATTGAATTGCTGCGTCGCCGCTTGTAGCCGCTACTCAGGTGTCTCTCACTCCTTCCGCCAGTACTGCTGCTTCTATCACGACTGGCATTTTGCGTCCTTCGCGGTCTAAATGCCGGTCGCATCCCTCTGCTACACTCCTTGCAGGACAGCACCCTGAAGGAGCACGATGAATACCGAGACCCCTGCCGACGATCTTAGCACCCTGCGCGCGCGCCTCGCCGAGGCCGAACTGGCCCTGCGCCACAGCGAGGAGCACAACCGCGTACTGCTCGGCGCCCTCCCCGATCCCCTGGTGATCTACGACGCCGAGGGGCGCATCAATTATGTCAATAAGGCCTTTGAGCAAACCTTCGGCTGGTCCGAGCAGGAGCTGCTCGGCAAGAGCATCGACTTTGTGCCCGAGGCGCAGCGCGAGGAGACACGGCGCGCGCTCCAGCAGACCAGCATGGGCACCGGAGTCGTACGCTTCGAGAGCCGCCGCCACACCAAAGACGGCGCAACGCTCGACATGCAGATCAGCGCCTCGCCGCTGCGTAACCATGAGGACGCGAGCGCCGGCCTGGTCGTCATTTTGCACGACATCAGCGACCGCGTGCGGATGGAGGACGAGCTGATGGCCGCCCAATCGTCGCTGATCTCGGAGCTCTCCACGCCGCTCATGCCGATCAGCGAGCAGGTACTGGTGATGCCGCTCGTGGGCAGCATCGACAGCGCCCGCGCCCAGCAGATCACCGAGCGGCTGCTGGAGGGTGTGGCCCAGAGCCGCGCCCACACTGCGATCCTCGACATCTCTGGCGTGTCGGTGGTGGACACTCAGGTAGCCAACGCCATCCTGCGCGCCGCCCAAGCGGTGAAGCTCCTGGGCGCCCAGGTCGTCATCACTGGCATCGGCCCCGAGGTCGCCCAGACGCTCGTGGGCATCGGCCTGAGCCTCGACGGGATGGTTACGCGGGGCACGCTCCAGAGCGGGATCGCCTACGCGATGCGCCGTGATACCTGACAAGGTGACAAGGTGACAAGGTGACAGCCGCTCGCTCCGCTCGCGCTGACCGGGTGACCGGGTGACACCTGACCGGGTGACAAGGTGACAGGGTGACATGCGCTTCGCGCTGACCGGGTGACCGGGTGACACCTGACCGGGTGACATGCGCCTCGCGCTGACCGGGTGACATGCGCTTCGCGCTGACCGGGTGACCGGGTGACACCTAATCGGTGCCGATAGGTGTCACCCGGTCAGCTTGTCTCCTGATCACCCTACTGCAAGCACCTCCACCTGCGGCCTGAGCGCCTCCACCACTGGCAGCTCGATGCGCCCCCCGCCGATGGTGAGAGCGTCGGCGGTGCCGCAGGCCACGCCCAGGCGCAGGGCCTCGGGCAGCGGCAGGCCGCGCAGCAACCCCGTGGCCAGGCCTGCGAGCAGCGAGTCGCCGCTGCCCACGGTGCTCACCACGCGTGTCTGCGGCGGGCGCGCCCACCAGGTGCCGTAGTGGCTTGCCGCCACGCAGCCCTGGCTCCCCAGCGAGACAGCGGCCAGCCCCAGCCCCTCCC
>ENA-ORBV01015615-ORBV01015615.1-microbial-mat-metagenome-genome-assembly--contig:-NODE-15615-length-11137-cov-5.313201_pt1 | contig 11137 bp, 6 predicted proteins | sample MGYA00237777_ERZ505514 | MGnify/ENA primary metagenome ERZ505514 (study PRJEB26160, sample SAMN06269048) | microbial mat metagenome | isolation source: Oligotrophic lake microbial mat | place...
GATCCAAAGCTACAACTGCATCCTGGACCTTTCAAGGTGTTGAGTTATGATCAGAGTTCGGGAACTCTTTACATTCAGAGGAAACATTGTGTTGAGCCTATCAACATTAGGAATGTAAGGCCCTATTATGGACCTAAGAAGAGTAAGTCACAGCTGCATTAGTGGCTGGTGGAGAGTGACCCAAATACCGGTGCACTGTGCGTCTGTAGGTAGCCTTTAACACGCATCAGTACCACTGTTCCCTGCATATAGCAGCTTTGTGTCAGTAGGGTCTTCTGTGATGCTTTAGCACTGGCAGTCTGCTTCTGTTTAGCCATGGTCGATGTTCGGAAAATCGTTGATTTTTCAATTACTAAAATTGTCTTCATTGGTTAAAACAGCTCGCAATGCACCTGTTTTCCCCTTAGGATCGCACGAACGATAAAAAAGACTTTGAGGGCACTCAGAAACATTCTCTAGTGCAGAAGACACTGTACGGATCTACAGTATCGATTTCTTCTAAGAACACGAAAGTCAAGGCAGCGTGACTTAGAACTTGAGGGACCGTAATAGATGCATGTGTAACACTGGTAGACGGATGCACTGCTTAGTCATTGTCAGAAGTCAAGGATTAGCACTGCTCACTAAATGCTAGCCATAATTTACATTTCCCAATTTTATAGCCCAGTAATTCTATGAGTAAATAGTGTCAAAAATCACTTGTGGTCAGAGCTATATACCCCATAGGAGTCTGGAGGGCAACTTCAATGAAACACAACTCAGAAAGGTGATTTGGAATGGGTGTGCCTTACATGGACAGAACTAGTGCTCCAACAGTAGTGATGATGATGAGTCGCACCACTCTAGCTAGCTAGCTAGTGCTGAACCCTTGTGGTGTGAGTACCCTAGTGCAAAAACCAAGGGAACAGATGGAAGGGGAACTCCAGATCAACACCACGGATCGCAGAAAAACAATGACACCATGAGAAATATTAGTAGTGCTTCCGGATTATTGTTAGTAGTGATAAGCTTTGCTGGTCTGATTAACTGGGCTTCACAAAAGAGTGTGATTCAAAAGGTCTTTCTTTAGAGTCTCTGCAATGGATTGGAGAGTGGCGGGCATGTTTTTGAGTGCCGCGCTGTTGGTTTTTAGTTCAGAGCTACTATATAGTAGTAGGATGTGAGTCGTTGGGGTGATGTGGCCTTCTGATTACACGTTATGGGGACCACTACCGTGGTCACCCGCCCCAGGTTTTAAAAGGAGACCAAATTTATCAAAACTCTGCCAGGGCGCTGTTTGCTTCTGCTTCGTGAAATGACGAAGACAAGTGAGTACTGCTGCATTCATCTAGATTCTGCAGGAGAGGAGCATTGTGACCAAATTCCTTGCGTGATACCAAAATTTTCTCGCAAAGCAAGCACACCCAGGCTGACTTGTCAATTTCAAAGTCGGCAGGGAAAAAGTCTGGAGACAAAGCCCGAGAGGAGCAATCCCCGCAAACAAAACGACCGCAGTGTCTGCAGTGGAGCGCTCTTGCAAAGGTTCCCAACGTTGTGTTACAATGCATACACCAAGAGCGAGACGGAGCCCATTTTTGAGGTGCTGTAACAGCCGAAAGAATTCGGCTTAAATGTCGTTCGTTTTTTACCATGTCCATAGCCAAAACATTCGAAGAACCCTTATCATCCCAGAATGAGACCCATCGTTTAGGTTTCTTCCACACGGGATGCAGCTGGGCTCCGTTCATAGTTAGGGCAACCGCCGAGTCAACGTCTCTATGATACAAGCTCAAATGCAGTGCAGTACAGCCTGCCGCTGACTGTTGATTTGCGTCCGCGCCATGCCGCAGAATCATGTTTAATGACTCCGGGTAAAAGTCAAATCTTCGTAGACTATTGTTGTGGCATATCAAATGCAAAACACTCTGACTTCGATTGTTCAGGACTTTCGGATCGGCACCACAATCTAAAAATATCTTGATCAGCTCACCAGCCTCTCTGGTGACAAGCTGAACTGCATAGTGCAATGGGCAGTTGCCTTCGCTGTCTTGGTAATTCAAATCAGGTTGGTATCGACTAGATGCGCCGCTTGACATAAGTTCTGCTATCCTGAGTCGGACTTGGCCCTCCCCACCAGCGTCTTCCGCGCTCACGCTGGCTCTGGCGGGAAGTGCAATCAAGTGAAGTGGTGTGAACCACCGAACATTGTCAGCTGAGTTCACATTGGCGTTGTGCAAAAGCAGGGTCCGGACTGAGTCTAGATCTCGCCGTTGAACTGCCAAATGCAATGCCGTGATACCGTCGATATTTGGAATGTTACTGTTGGCTCTGCCATCTTTTAGTAGAAGAGTTGTCATGGAGGCTGATTCCGCTAGGTGAAGGGGAGTCTCGCCATCATTATCCTGGGCATTCGCCACAGCTCCTTTGGCTAGCAGAGTCCGCGTCATGAGTAAATCAGAAGCGAGAGAAGCCACGTGAAGCGCTGTCCTTCCAATTTCGTCTCCTTCGCTGACCAAGATGTGTGTCTCCTCGTTTGATTGAGAAAGGATGTGTTCAACTTGGACCAGATCACTACTTCGGATCGAATCATGTAGACGCCGCAGCTCGACGAAGAAGGCTTCACCACGTAAATTGGGGGTGTTCATAGAGTAAGAAAGTGACACTGTAGAAGTTGTATTTGATTTGGAGACAATGTCATCTCGTTGAGAAGTGATGCGTGCATCGTAGCTGTTATCCAAATACCCTTCTTCCGTGTTGTCGACGTCTAGTAAGCTCACGGAAGTTGACGATGAACGTGCAGGGCTCACCCGAATCGCCTGGCTGGTCACTTGATTTGGACTTGGATGAGGATTTCGGCAGCTATCGGTAGAATCATGAGTCTGTCCTGCTGTATCAGAGAATTTACTATTTACTGGGCTGAATCCGTATTCCTGCCTCAAGTCCTTTCGGAGACCTTTCAATTGCGATTCCTTTAGTTCACACTCCCGTGCAAGATACCCAAGTTCGTCCGTATGACTAGAAGAAGGAGAAACAGACAGCTGCCTAATCTTTTCCAACTCCTCCCTTAGCTTCTGCACCTCGCTCTTCAGCTGCCTCACTTCTGCTTCCTTTGAAATACTAACTGTATTTCTAGCAGTTTGTTTCGCGCGTTCAAGATCCCCACGTAATCGACGTGTTTCTTCGCGAAGCTTGTCACGCTCTTTTGCGATACAATTCAAATCCTTCGCTTCTGCCTTAAGCTTTTTCAACAAAATAGTGGCTGCTCGCCTTCGATTTGCAGTTTGTAGCGAAATGACAGCTCTTCTGAGTTTGTAAAAGCTACAGTCCCCGCAACATCGCCCGCCCCTGAAGAAGCGTTGAATGGTCGAAGCGCGCCTGTCCAAGAGAATGAGCACGGAAAGCTTCCTTCCGATGGCACCACGACAGGTGGTCTGGCAGAATTTTGCAATCATGACAGCGGCACTCAATCGCCTGCGTGCGCAAAATAGCCGCCAGGCAGTCTGGATCGTTGAAGCACAGCGACATAATCGCAGACTCCAACAACGCCGAGCCGCGCAAAATCTCCGGATAGCTGCTTGAACGATGATTGTTGCGATTTGCGATATTTCGTACTTAATACTTGACAAGAACATTCTAGCTGCTGACTGGATGGTGATGGCGGCTCTCTCGACCTTTTGGTTTCGAAGCACTTCAAGAGCTTCGAATGTTTTAGGACGAATGAACACTTTCGATCGACCCATCTGTAAACCAAGAAAGCGCGGCCTGTATAAAACGACAAGTTTATGGAGATTAGATACTAAATACATGAATACAACAGTTTCAGCGCTATGCCCCTTAAAGAAATACGCTTACCGATTTCTCAAACTGTCTCGCTCGATTAAAGAAGTGGCGCCGTTTCCTTCCTCGTGCGCTAGATAGCCTTGCACCAGTGGTATAAGACAATGTACAAGGACCTCACAGAGCTCTGTCCTGCCAGGATTACTGCCACGGTGTCGCACAAGCTCTGATTGGCACAGCACTGAATAAAGCAGCACAAAGTCTTCATGCAAATATCGATGCGGGAACCCAACTCTTGAAACCCGTATAGCCTCCAAAACTCCAGCACACCGAAGCTGGTCTGCAATCACAAGTGGTTGGAAATTGTAGGGTATCAGGTCGTCGTTCGGCTTAAGACACCGAACGTAGTGAGGGGCGGTATCAGCAATGCGGCTCCGCAAGTCTCGTAGCTGGGAACTAAACTGGTTCCCCACGCTTTGGCGAAGAAAAGAACTCGAATTGTTTCGAGTGCTCGTAGAGCGGGAGAGATTACTCAGTTTCAGACCTGACTGGCTGTGCTTCATGCTAGCGGATTCGCTCAAGACCTCGGCAAGAGAAGCTACAAAGTCATAATTGGATCCAAGAAGTAGATCAGTGGTTTCTTTTGGAAGCTCATCTTTGTTCTTCTCGAGAAAATTATCGGCGGTGTATTCCACGGGACCGGCATAGTGTTGAATTGAGAAGGTCAAGTTGGATTGCTGTGTTTTTGTGGCTGAAAAACGCTGATGCCCGGAACACTTGTCGTAGAGAGCTCGAGCAAACGACTTATCCGTGCAACGTTGAAGCCTGCATTGCTCGTCTAGAATTGATATTATACCGTCTCGTCGATTTTCGATGAGATCGAGAACATCCTGGTTGTCTGGAAATTCAATAAACGACCATTCGATTCCTAGACGGAAAAAAGAGAGCGAAAAAAAATAGTCAGCTTGAGAGTGAAAACCGTATGCAATGATGCATCCCTGTGCATCAACCACACGTACCCTCCCGTTTGTATTCGTCTTGCTCTTGTTTAAAGACGAAGCTGTTGAACTGCTGTTGAAGCGCTTCGTTGCAGAAGTTAATACATAGTTGCTCAAAGCTGTTTTCTTCGAAGGACTCAAAACCAAAAATGTCAAGCACCCCAATACTCGCTGTCGGTTCATGGCTCTTATCGCCATTGCAGTGGCCGTTCTTCATCGCGTCACGGCCTTGTCGAGCTTCAATTAGGTTGTTGATGCGACGAGCAATGCATGTAAAGAGAGCTTGGTAGGTTGCTTTGATGAGGGCTTCGACTGCCTTCCTGGCTTGTGGTACGGATACGTTCTTGTACAAGGTTTCCCCCCTAGCTTCAATAGCAAATCGGCAGCACGCCTCATTGAGTGCAATCACAGAAACTCCAAGCAAATCAACGCAACATCGTAGTGATGGATTCAATAATTCTAATTCACTAGCTTCACCAGCATCGGACGTGCTAACTTGGAAAGTCAGGTTGGACGCGTGTAACAAAGCACAAGCTACACTGAACAGATCAAGCTTTTCATCACAGGAAAATCCCATAATATCGAATGCTTCCAGTAGATCCTTGTACGTTTCTTTATCGGATACTCCATCTCTTCGATCAAAGGTACCCGAAGCTGCCGTCATCTTGAAATCATGAGCTGCCAAAGTCCCTATTCGCAGTTGTTGTCGTTCTTTTTGACTCACCCCAGATAGTATCTCATAAAATATGTGGTAATTCCGCTCCCCGGGTTGGGGAGTAATAAGCCTTACTTTTTCCAAAAGATAAGTAGAAATAGCAGCCGACGTCAAAGACCCAAACGCGTTGAAGTTGATATCAATGTACTTTCCAAAACGAGAAGAATTGTCGTTTCTTGCCGTTCGTGCATTACCGAAGGATTCCAAAATTGGATTGGATTGCAAGACTATTCCGTACGAACAGATGGGTGGTTTGTTATCAAGTGTTTTTAAATGAGAAAATGCAGTGAAGAAAAAGTGGTTCGAACAAGCAAAAACGTGATTGTGAACAGGCGCACAGTCATAAAACACACATCAACCCCTACGACAGTGCATTTCGCATTGCTTCTTGCATACCTTGCGCTTCAATGCTATTCTGAATATTGCCACCGGCACAAATAAGACCATCATGCTGATTGGATCTTCGGGATAAGGTTGTCAAATATTTCATGACGATCTTGGTAGTGACCGTTTTTCCGGCCCCTGATTCCCCCGAGACAAGAATTGATTGATCTCGTCCTACTCTATTCCCTTGTGATGACGATGGCAAAGATGTTGATAGTGTATGCTGCATCAGTGACCCTACCAGCGATCGATAGGCATCTTCAGCAATAGCATAGGCATGGGGAGGCGGTCGCTGCTCTTGTTGTCCCTCCATATTCCAATACTGGTGCATGACGTCCTCACTATAGACGCTGTCGACTGGTCGAAAGGGATTGAGCGCCAACAGTACTTTTCCGGTGTAGGTATAGATAGCATCCTGTTTATACCGTCGTTGCAAACAGAAAACTACCGCCGGTTCGTGCAAGTGTGATAAGTTTGTCAAGTCTTCTGGTGGACTAGAACTTGCATGGTGGTTAAGAGGACGGTTGACTTGTTCTGGATTGCTTTCGTCGTCGTTGGGTGGTGTATACCACCACGAATTGGCCATGCAAACGAGTGACGAGTCGTTGGCGTCGTACGTTAAGGAGACGGGCATGTGCAATAAATGAGAGGGTGCAAACTCCTCATCATCAATCACAATGGTTGCCTTCACCAATTTAGGCGCAGACTTGTCTGCCTCGTCTTCTGGGGAAGCTGCCGTTTTTCGTAATTTGACTGACCCAAAGGGTTTGTCATTGGTCTGGTTGCCATTCTCTTGAGGAAGAACTCGCGGAGATGTAGCCCCTGACAATGTTGCTCGTGCCCATCCCCAATTGGCCACGGAAATGGTCGATCCATCGCGCGCGTATCGTCCAGTGGCGAAACTCCGAGAAGGAGCACCAATATGGCTGGAAGCCTGATTCCACGCTTCAGGCAAACTTCCCTGATGATGTAGAATGGCTTCAACTAATTCTGTACGAACCCACACATGTGTTCCATGGGTGCTTCGTTTGCTCATTTTCTCTCCTACTGAGGAGTGGTGAAAATTAATGGTGAGATGATACGTGATTCGAATTCTCTTCCACAATACTCTAGCTTATACTACTAGCTAGCTAGCTAGATAGTAGTATGGTACTTGCGGTTTCGTGTTTTTTTTCTTTTTAAAACGTTCTCGATCGAAAGCAAAGTCGACATGGCAATAAGTGGCACCACTCCGCACAGCATAGGCGATGGTCTCTATCGTTCAGTCGGGGCAACTCGTGAATCAACTACTGTGGTGTCGATTCTTACTTAAGACCGGGCAAGTCAAAACCCGCATCACGTACGTACGTCGACCGTCAAAATTCAAGCTATCTCGAAATTAGCTTTTCGAAATATTTAAAGTCGCAACGCTTCAAGCTGTTAGTTGATGTATTCAAAAGTAGCGTCGGGCGTTTATTAGGTTGTATACGAGCATAAAACTAAGTACGGCTAAAAAAATCGAAGCAAAAATGTCTCATTTTTGTATGTTCCGAATATCGCTCAACTCACATTTTACACGCGAATTGATATTGATTCTTCAAAAAAACATCAACATCAAGATGATGGATGACATAAGCATCCCCATGCCACCGCTAGGTGGTGACAACACCCCCGAAACGAGCGTACCTGATAGCCCGGACAAGATCCCGAAAAGCCCGGTGTCAGAAATTAAGCAGAAGTGGAGAAAATGCTTGATTAATGAAAGGTCAACATTCATGACCAATCCTTTGTGGAAATCAAAGCTGACAGAGCATGTTGAAGCGCTTCATGAAAGGACATACTGTGTCGACTTGTACAACTCCAAACGCAAGTGCAATTGCACGTGCATGAGTGATATCGAGTTCACAGATGAATTGATGGTGGGGGTGGTGAAGGACTTGTTCAAATTCGCCCTCCTGGATTTCGAATCGGCGCATCTGTTGGTGACATCATGGATTCGATATGCGAACCTACTCCAAGGAATATATCAAAGACAACAAGACATAAATAAATCATACATCCTGCCGGGAACACCAAACACTATGGTTTGCCGCAATGCGATCGCCTCTTTGATTGGTTATGGAAAGACCGCATGGACGCGACTTCTGGACCACACGCGAAAAGGAAAAGAACTGGAGCACGGCAACACCAATCAACCAGGGCACAATATCAATGCCCAATCACAACAACTAATGCACGCATTCTTCCAAGAGATTTCGCTGCTGGCACTGCCTCGAGCTACATTGGTTGTGCGGGGAATTGTCGCCCGCGCGAAAGAGGAGGACGAAGGAAGTGATGCTGATGCTGACGACATCATTGAAGAACATGTCAAAGATGGGGATGTTGATGTGATTGACTTGCCACCATCCTTCTCAAAACGTTCTTTGTGTAAACGATTTGTCATGGATTATGTGGGTTGGTCAGTCGGTTGGCACAGCAACGGAAAACAATACAAGAACAAAATACCAAACAAACCCAATCTAGAACCAGTGCCATCATGGGGAGCATTCAGATCGTTCTGGAAAGCAAACTATCCTAAGATGCGGATTCAAAAATCAAGAGAAGACATATGCGGGCACTGTTACGTATTTGCGAATTCGTTTAGACATCTGAAACGAAAGAAAGAAAGGAACGATGACGAGAGCAGCAATGGTTCCCAAAACAGCAACGAATCGGATGATGATCCTGAAAAGATTGTTGATGCAGAAAAGTACAACAATGAAGAGTTGATATTGAAAGCAGCAAAGCATGTCGAGATGGCGAAGACGCAGAGGGATCTATACAATGAGAAAAAACGATTGGCAAAAGAAACGCCGAATGAGGTAAGAACATACACAATTGATTATGCTCAAAACACTTATATGCCTCACTTGGGAGATGAACAACCCGGTGAAACGTATTACTATTCTCCAGTGAATGTCTACACTCTTGGCATCGTTAATACCGGCATGGTACCAATGAAGCTGTATGCTCATGTCTATTACGAGGATGAAGGGAAAAAGGGTGGTAACAACGTCGTCAGCTGCATGTATCGACAGCTCTTTCATGATGGATTTCTTGCGGGTGACCGAAAGCATGTGCCGGAGATGAACTTCGTGTTTGATAACTGTGGAGGACAAAACAAGAATAGAATGGTTCTAAGGTTCTTGTTGTATGTCATTCAAAAGGGTGCTTGTGATATTGCCAACGCACTTTTCCTTGTCAAAGGCCACACCAAAAACGATTGTGACCGAATGTTCAACTTGATGAAGCTCGAATACAGAAAGAAGAACTCGTACGTCCCATCAGATGTTGAAGAGAGACTCGGTGCACATAAAGACATTAAGCTCATGCGAGCGAGAGTGACCCACTTCCATGATTGGGACGCGTACTTCGAAAAGTATATGACCGTTCCAAAAGGAGTGAAGACCATGCATGTGTTCAGCGTACACGCGGACGATCTAGACAATCTGCAGCTGAGTGAGTATTGGGGAGCACCGGTGACAAAGCAATTGCTCCTAAGGCCGGCATACCGTGGAAAGAGTTGGGCTGAAGAGACCACAGAAAGAAATCGTCCTGACCCAATGAACCCTCCGGGAATGAGAGATATCAAATACATGGAGCTGTATGACAAGTGGAGACATATGATACCAATTGAAAAGAGGAAAGAGTATAAGGATTTCGACGTCCCTCCGCCAGTAACAATACGAAAGAAGGTCAAAGAGAATAAGAAAGTTGCAGCGGATACAAGAGCAGCGCGATCTGCAACTGATTCCATAATTCTTCCTGGCTCACAGGCACCCAAAAAGAAGGCCAAAAAACAAGCTAAACCTAAATCTGACAAGGGCATTATTTAAGTCTATGTTAAACCTACTTATGGTGGTTAATTCGTATACGTTTATTGGTACATTATAGTTGGCTATTAGGTATATTAGGTCTGTCAAAGTAGTGTTTGATCTTTAAACGCATATATCTTTTTTCGAAGATATTGAGTTTTCCGGACGACGGACGGAAAGTGTATGCGGGTTTTGACTTGCCCGGTCTTACTTACTCTATCGGATAATAACTAACAGATAGCTAACCGCTTTATGTTTACCATGGCATCTGTAGATTGCCTTTGCATCTAACAGGCTTGATAGATAGAATGATCATCAGGCATGTTGAATAGCAATAGCTGCCTTGCTTTAGCTTGTGAGTCTCGGAACGTCGCTGGAGCCGAAATCTTCTACGTCATTTGTACAGCATTTTTGTACCAAATATTTCCAATGATTTTGGTGCGAAACTTCGCTCATTAACCAAAAAGATAGTTGATGACAATGATGGAGTGACCGCTGTTTGCAACGGTTTTCCCGATAAAATGTCACAACCCAGGCACAGACAGCACGCCACAGGCACTGTTAACGGCATTCTGCGAGAACTATCGCCAAATCTGCCAAGAACAGTAACAGGAACAAATGCAAGGTCAACGGCATCAACGTTGACAAATTCCAATAGTTTTGATTATGATGAGTATCACAAAAACAATCGCAGATCTATTTTAGCCCTTGCCTACATGCCAGCCGACGACAACGACAATGCGCCACCTAGGCAACCATTAGGGCTCAGATCCGAAATGGAGCAACAACGCGACTTTGAAATGGAAGAGCTTGCCGATTATGAGGGAGATTTGGACGATGAAGCCGCAGGAGCTGATGATGTTCTTGTTTTTGAAGCTCTATTAAACAATACTGAGCGTGACGAGGAAGCTGCTGTGTTAGCAAACGAGCAAGGACATGTGTCATGTAACCACACGCTTACAGACGAGCAGCTTCACACTGAGCAAGACCAAGCTGATGCACCACTATTGATACCTGGGGCGCCGTCAGGATGGAAGCCACCTTGTGCTCCCGAGGATTGGGTAATTCCTCCTAAAAGACTCAACATTGGCGAGCCAGATGTTGAATGGAAAGAAGTTGACAACCCTGGAGGGTGATCCGAGTTCACTTATCGTCCCAGGTTTCAATATCGTGATAGGAAAGCACAGAAGTATTTGTATCATGCCCTGCCAGCGGGTGCAACACCAGTTGCCAAAAATGGTGATGGAAAAAGAAAAGTAAAAGACTTTGAGTTTTATTACAATGGATGGACTGCTGATGACACCGATCCTAAGTTTGGTTGAGTTCATAGCTTTCCGACATGCTGCCAGAACGCCTTGGAAACCAAAGAACTCATCTAAGTCTCTTCTGTCCGTAATTTGTGCGCTACGAATCATATTGTGAAGTGTCTTGTGACATCGTTCAATTATGGA
>ENA-ORBV01015616-ORBV01015616.1-microbial-mat-metagenome-genome-assembly--contig:-NODE-15616-length-11137-cov-4.418083_pt1 | contig 11137 bp, 7 predicted proteins | sample MGYA00237777_ERZ505514 | MGnify/ENA primary metagenome ERZ505514 (study PRJEB26160, sample SAMN06269048) | microbial mat metagenome | isolation source: Oligotrophic lake microbial mat | place...
TGATACGGCGACCACCGAGATCTACACCTCTCTATTCGTCGGCAGCGTCAGATGTGTATAAGAGACAGCTTTTGGACCTCTTTGACTGCTGGGTTACGGTACAAAGTGAAGGACTCGTACGTAGAAATTTACGTAGGCAGCTCGATTTCGATGACATTCTTTTTCTAGACATTCTTTTTCCTTCATTTAACTGGATATTCGACTTCAAACGTGGCGTAACTACTGACCACTTTAGGTCTTTAATATTGTACAAGAACGCTAGAATGTCTTTGTCTAGTCCTGCTAAGGAGTGTTTCCTCTTGATACTCTATTGAAGGCAGTTTGAGTGGCGTAAGTTGCTGTAGAGTACCCTTCGCATTCAGTGCCTAAGAATCTCGCATCATGGGTCATTCAGAGAAAGTCAATTTGTTGGATATAGGGGTCAAGATTCAGTACCCCCGAAGTACGACATCTTCAGCAACCGCTTTGGATGTCGTGATTCTTTTCGTTGTCACCGTTAATGTCACATGTCCCTCCAAGAGAAACATACTGGTTAAGCAATGCTGGTGGTGGCCGGTGGCAGGCCGATCAAGTCATGGGTGTTCGAGAGAAAGCAGTTACTGGTAGTTACGTCGCTTGAAGTACGCACGATAAAGTTGATGTGATCGACTCTTGATGATGGATAGATTGACGACATGACACAACCTTCCAAAACCTGACCACCAAGCAACAGGCCTGACCGTACTTCTTGATGGCCAAGTTAAGAGGGCTTTTTGTTCCCTTGCCGTCCTTCCGTATGCCAGAAATCCAAAACTTGGACCGTGGTAACTTGTGTTTCCTCACTTCAATGAATTTAATTTAGGTTCTTGGGATTGTCTAGCTGAAGTGATTTGAACAAAACCGTTGTGGTGCCTGTTCCTCGTAGTAAGCTTGTAGCTCTAGCTAGGCTAGTAGAGGCAAGGTAGAGGCAACAGCAATGCTGTAGAGTAGGGAAAACTGAAGGCTTGCAAGCAGGATAGCTCGCCCAGAATTCCCCTAGTCAATTATTTTGGAACAAGTGTGCTGCTCCGAACACAACACCGAAAACTCGGAACCTCAAGGTGGTTTGCAGAGGTGTTCTGGCGATCATTTCATTCCTTCCTTATGGAGCTAACTAGCTAGAGAAACACATCTAAGAGCCAGCCAGAAGCACTGCACGACGCAGCATCAACATTGGCTGGAAACATGGTAGCCAGCTATCCTTAGCAGGAGTAGTAGTTAGCTTCTAGTAGCAGTAAGTATTGCTCCGGCCCCCAACTGATACGTCACAGAGTTTTGTAGGATGTTGAGCACATACGTTCTTCTTTTTGTTTTTGCGTGGGGACGGCTGTGTGAGCCTAATAAAGGAGTTGGTGAGATAACATGTTGATGGCGCATTGCTTCTTACGGGTATACCTGGCTGTTGAATCCACTTTACCTGATCAATTCATCGTGTTCAGGGCATGCCTGTGATTGTTTCACAACAATTGGAACAAGGAAGTGGGAGAGATGGACAGCGAGGCTGAGAGGCGCCGACTTGGAGATGCAGATGGATGAAATCCATTCTTAGGGCACAGCCATCCATAGCAGCAGCACCGAAATCTCCCTCAGGTCGTTTTACTGACATGTCGGTTTATTTTGAGGGAGTGCGGCATCACGACAATTAGTACTACTTCTACAATACAGTGCAGTACAAAGATAGTGATTTCCATAAATGCATGTCTAGTAGGAACCCATCGTTCCCGGTAGTTCGTCGCCAGCGACGATGAATACAATACCGAAAACACATGGTTCTGCCCTACTAGGAATGCCCATATACATTCTCTTCGCTGTTGCGACGAGGTTCTTCAAAGCATGACGATGTAATGAGTTTCTTTCCGTGTCAATATATTCCAAATCCGTGGCCTTCCTCTGCGGCCATTTTCATACACAACACACACCCTTCACTTTTCCTAGCTCAAACATCGATTTCCAGTACGGTACGGTGCTAGTAAGGAGTCGCCCTGGCCACGAGACACTCGTTGAGTGCCTGCTTACACTGGACTGCATCCAACTCGCCGGCCGGAGCCACCACTTTGTTGTAGACGACCAAGTCGTATACCTGACGACACAAGTCCAATTCAACACCGGGCCCCAACACTCCATCACAATACTTTTGCATGTCGGAAGTGCTGTGAATAGTTTGATCGGTTGTGGATGTAGTGCCAGTCTTGATGTGGTCGTTGCCAGAGGGAGTGGGTCCCGCAACAGCCTGGACGTTCTTCTTGTTCTTGCTGTTGGTGGGAAAGGAATCTTCGTCTTTGGGATGACTGTACCCGTCGTCGGCGGCGGCGGTAGAGAATGTGGATTCGGACACGATGCTTTCGGTCACGCGTCGTCTTGTACTGGCAAAATGCCCTGTTGTTGCTCGACACTCGTCAAGCTCATCTTGGCAATCGTAATAATTGTCAGCCCACATGCAGGAGCACGTTCCGCATTTTACAGTGTTCCCTTGGCCGCCACAATTATGACGCAATTCTTCCAAATGGTCTTCTCGGAGGTCCTCCATATCTCTTTGGCATTGATTCTCGGCCGTCCAAATGTCCTTGTGACACTTCTTCTGGAGCTTTTCCAAATCGGTACTAATGGTACGGTCGCGGTCTTGGAGTTCCGCCAAAGCGGCATCTAGTTTCGCCTGGACAGCATACAACTCGACCGCAGGTACGATATGCGTATGCTCCTGGACCACCTTGAAAAACTGATAGCACAAATTGGCATCATCCACTCCCTTGGGTGGTGAATCCGATGCGAATTGCTCGTCGCAATAGTTGCGGAGAATGGCAACCGCGTCATGCTCAAAACATAACCCTCTGGTATCCGGAGGCGGCGTAACTTCAGCTTGACAAGCAACAGTGGCCAGGCAAATGAAACGAAAGAAAGAAGAACGATGAGTTGAGTGTGTGGAACGATCTTTATGGTGGTGTTTTCTTCTTGTTGTGTTCATTTTACATACCGGTGTCGTGCTTCTCTAGGTCGTCGGCGCCGACCACGAAAACAGCTGCCAAGAAGAAGACAGAAACGATAGTGACGAGGACGTTGACAAGCTTCATGTTTAGATGCGGGTCACGAGACTACAACAATTGAACACTTTGTGTTTTATTTATAGCCGGAGGCGGTAAAAATGTGACGAATGGTCCTCGTCCCCAATTGAAAGGAAAATGCTCTCGCTCGCTACGTCGTAGCTAGTTAGTTATGTGGAGCTTAACTGTCGATTCGGCGCGAGGAAGCCAACAGAAGAGGGAGCCAAGTCTCTTGGCCGGTCGGATCGGCGCGGATCCGATCATTCACATATTGCTGTGATGCTCATTGCTACTAGTAACACTTAGCATCCGGGATGATCCATAAGGAGTGCTGTCTTACTGTATAAATTTCAAAAATAGTTGACGATTGTATTTATCGTTAAATAGTCGAATCACATTTTGTTAAATCTCCGAATCCCAGATTCGCCGATTACTATCTCCGAATCCCAGATTCGCCGATAAGTATCTACGAATCCCAAATTCGCCGATAAGTATCTACGTATCCTAAATGTATCGACGAATCCCAACCGATTGTACAGTGATGCACAGTCGAGTCCATTCATTGGCAGAAGGTTAAATAATTTGACGCCTTTAAGTTAGACCCACTTGCACGAGGGTTGCACCGCGAACGGACGCCTATCAACTGCTACCAGATTAGTGAGCTAATACCTGCACCTGGAACCAGAACAGTACAACATTTGGCAAGATTGATTGATTCTCCGCGATTTGAGTGAGACCCACTTGCCCTCTCGGCAGGTGATTTGCCACCTCGGGGAAGCGCTGGGCACCCTGTAGCGAACGAGTGCCTACTACTTTTCGAGGGAGCAAGCTTTATGGACGCCTATCTAACGTGACAGTTAGATGAGGGAGAATGAAAATCGGCCGAGATGAAGTATATACGGGCTTGGCACTGCGTTCGCTACTTTTGTCACACCCACTTGTGAGACAGACCCTTTGGGGACTACGAGAGGAGAGCAGACGTACCGATGAATTTCCGATTGCATTCCCTTGATAGTGGATCTAAGCTACCCACGGATTAAGTCTAGCGCCTTCCAGAACTGCTAGTATAGTATCCCCCAATCCTCTCGTTCGGTTCCGGATCCAAGCTACAAATATTTTAAAAGATAGGTAGATCATGGTAGAACAACAGAAAAGTAAAATGTAGTCACAATAAATGAATATCCAAGTAGATGATTAGTCAGTCAGTGGCCACCACGCCCATGCACATCGAGAGTGAGTCCACCACCCAATATCATAGATGTTTGGTTTCCCAGCTAGAGCCGACTTGCATTTGCGGGGTGAAGCATTCAAGCCTGTCAAAACAGCGCTGAAGCGTCATCGCATCGACTCGGCACAAAAGAGGATGCCACATAGATACTACATCGTAGGGTAAAGATAGAGGAAGGGTACTGACTGTTGTAATGGGGCTGACGAGAGGGTGAGCAAGAACGAATCCCCGAACGCGGGATTTCTCCACGAGTCCAATGGCCATCCGAATTATCCTTGGATCCACACATACTCCCTCATCATTCGTAATTGGTGGCACGGCTGTTGTTTCGCTATATACATGCTGCATGACCTAGCTAGCTTTCAACTTCAGATGCAGAATGATAATGGCAGTCAAGACAGCTGAGGAAATTCAACATTATAGTATTTTAATCGCTCTATGTGGAGGAGGCACTACCACAACGAATTGCCAGTGTCATCCATCCACCCACCAAGATAGGCATTACCCTTCCACTCTCTCTGTATTCTATTTGCCAAAAAAGGATTCGGCATCACACAGATTGAATTCCTCTTCGCTCACGGGAGCCTGCCCCGAAAGTTTGAGTTTTTGGTTGAAGCGATGCCAATCGCTTTTGAAATGGGCCCGATACAAGGCCGGTGTGGCAAAGCTTCCCCCGCAGGTGTTGCACGGCTTGGCCGCACCGCCCTCGGCACTGGCCGCGGCGGCCGCCGCGTGGGCTTGGAGGACGGGTTGGATCTTTTCGTCAATCCGGGCGCGCCGTTCCTCCTGTTGCGCGTGATCTGCTGTTTGTCGTGCTTCTCGTTCGGCTTGTTCTTCCCGCTGTCGGCGCTTGGCTTTTTTGCTCAATTTTTGTTTTTGGGGTTGCTTGGTTTGTTGTTTGAGATTTCCAGTCGGCATTGGCAACATGGCTTGTTGTTCTTCTTCGTCGTCATGACTGTTGTCGTCCTTGTCGTCGTCGTCGTCATGATCCTCCTTGAGAGTTGCTCGTTCTTGCATTTGTCTCGCCAAAATGTCGGCCGCTGGATCCTCATCATCGCTGCTCTCGTCCTCCTCCTCGGCAGCAGCTTCCTTGCTTGTTCCTACGTTGTTGTTGTTATTGTTGTTGTTGTTACTTTGCAACGGATGGCTTTGCAATTGATGTTTGCGTTCCAATTCCAGTTCCAAATCAATGTCTCCCTCTTGTTTGACCAACTGCCGCAAAATTTCCAATTTGCCTTGTGGGAGCGTTTTGGCCAAATCCTCCAAGGCCCGATACAAGCTGGGATCGGCCAAGAGGATACACCGTGTCACGCCAGATGCAGAGTCGTCTTCTTCCTTTTTCTCCACCAACGTCATGGATTCTTGGTGGGATTGCACCAAGGCTTCCACTTGCTGGTCGGGACTAGCATTAGTGGTACCTTCTTCGGCTGCTTGTTGTGTTGGTTGTGAATGGCTGTGATAAGAGAGGGCCAATTCCATTTTGGCCCGTTCAATGGGAATGACGGTTTTTAAAAATTTGACACACTCCAAATACTGTCGTTTAATCGCCTTGTGGGGTTGGACTTGATACTGTTTTCCCAGGGCGTGCCGAATTTGCATGACCGTGTAGGGCCGTTGGGATTGCGGATGGACGCAATGGTTGGCCACCCAGGTGGCCATTTGGGCCATGGTATTTTCCAATTGGGCCTGGCGTTCCAAATCGCTGACTTGCAATTGTCCCGTTTCCAAAATGACTCGGGCAATGGCTTCTTCGTCCTTCGTGCCAAAGACCTTTTGCAAATCGGAGTGCTTGGAAAATTGCCCCTTACTGACATTGGTAAAAATGCGGTCCGTCTGCAAGACTTCACTCAAATCGGTTTCCAGGCCCTTGCGATAATCCATGACCTTGTTGCGGTAACACGCAATTTCAAAGCGTTTGCCGCCCTTGTTCATGCGGACGACCGCGACGTTCGTCAACCGAACTTGATTGATCGGTTGATTGATTTGACGAGACATATTATATTATTATATTACTGTATTAATATTTTTAGTTGTTGCCTGTACTTGCAACTCGTTTTGAGAAGACAAGGGTTCGTGCCGGTGTAGTTTGGCTTCGTCTAAATACTGAGTTGTAAAGCTTTCAATGTTCGATTGTACTGGTATCTCCCTCGTCTGCCGCCGTGCCTTGTTCAGATCACGAGAGCTAGTAGCTTAGCTATTAGATACTCGAAAGCGAATATGAGATTGTGTGCTTGTTGTTGTTGTGATGGTTGTACTCGGAGTTTGTATTATTTTAATAATAAGGAGCATCATTTCACAACATCGACTGGTCTGGATTGCTATCTTGTGGGGACAACATGCGTCCCCAAATATTTTTGTATTGGATGGTAGTCATGAATAGAGCAATTACCTTATTCAAAATGCTAATTTACACAACAACTATAGAAAGGACAGTCAACACCGCCGCTCGACGATCCCAGGTCTCTTTTTAACAACTCCCATCTCCAAACTGGAACGATGCTGCATGGTCATTTGAAATGGCTCTTAACGTCCGATCTAGCTAGTAGCAAGTTAGCTTACTAGGAGATACCATGGCGTACATATGATGCTTAACTGAGTGGCTACTACTAGAGACGAAACAGGGCGTGTCACCCTTTCAAAGACAAAACCAGCGGTGTGGTTCTATAGTAGTACAAGAAAAAGTAGCCTCCTTGCCAATCACAATCCACCATCTCAAGCATGGCTCTCCCTGCAACACCGCAGGTTTTCAACAAGCAGGAATGAAATTGGGTTCGATTCATGATCAAGAGTTTCAATCATCAAGTCACCGGGCCAATTATTTCTTACTGCAGCAGGAATTATAGTTGGTGATATATATTCTTGTTGCATCGCCGTTCATTGCGAGACAAAAATTTGGACAATTAACACCCGCAACAACTGCGAGCCCGGCAAAGGCTTGGAGTGAGTCTTTTGATTGGCACAAATTTTGAGATTTTTTCATGGTCAGGACGCAAGGAAAAAAGGTGGAAGAAAACATTCGGACAGGCAATTGGAAGAATGGTAAATAATTGAAATCGTTATCCGTGGCAATGCAACAACGGTCTATCCAGTGAAAGACTTGGCGTCATGGGCGCCATTCGGAACATAGACAAAACTAGTGTATGCCCCATCCATGGACGGCTATAAACTCGGTGCAATCCACGTCCATTGCCTGGATGGCGACAACGACGACAAAAGGTGGGGCCAACCAATTTTATTTGCCGAGCTACGGATGGGGTAAAAAAGACTGGACGAATATGGCCCATCACAAAACGTGCACGCCAAGCGCATTTTTGTTTGGATATCTTGCCTCGGCGTCCATCAATCAACACAGAGTGGTAAACAAATATTTAAAAAGGCAGGGAAGAATTCCACGAGACTTCCAAACGTCTTGTGGTTGGCATCGGTCATGGTCTTGTACTCAAAAGGCCGTCGCATGCTCCTCTGTATTTCACTCGTACCTTTTGGTGTGTGTGTATTTGAGCTTTTCACTCCTGCCACCAGTCCGTGAAGCAGGGGATGTAACAATCATCGCGCACGAAAAAAAGAGGAAAGAAAGGCTGGAATCTCTTGCGAGTTGGACTTTCCGGATCGGAGACTGGTAGAAGAGTGCTTAACTGTTTCGGCGTTCCAAAGCACGAGCGTGGAAAAGGCAGGGGCGTCACGAGAAACTGATAAAGGAAGATCTTACGCGTTATTCGACGTGGTCCTGGAATCCAACAGTTCCACAAAACAGTGAATGGATTGCTACAAAACTAGGTGGGGGGAAAAAAGAAGAAAAAACCTTAACCTCTATTTTACGTTCCAATGACTACAAAACTAGGCAGGAGCTGGCATTCTTGGATTTCCCTGGAGAAAATTCTCCCGCGTTTGGGTGACCCGACCAAGAATGCATGCTGCATGCTCACAGCCAAAGCATACGTCGACATATTGAGGAATGGAGGGTCCTACTTTGAATACAATGCAAGTTTCGACCGAGCTGCAACACGAAAAAGTTTCTCGTTCTGGAATTGGTGGCCGACAAAGACAATCCCAAGCCCACAACGACATTGGTGAGGTGTACGAGAAGGAGGGCAAGCTCGACCTGGCGAGGCAACGATATTTGAACTCACTTGCCATCAAAGAGAAATATTTTGGAAACTCTCGCCAAACAACTGTTTCCACTAGGAAGAAAATAATTATCACAGGTCCAGGCGCGAATGCAGAGTCAAGACATTATTACGTCCTCGTACTGTCAGATCCTTTAATAGCCTGCCGCCAAGATCCACAAAAATGGAGGTGGGGCCATCGTGTGCACATAGGATTGCCAGAGCCAGTGGCAACGAAAGGTACCGGGGTGAGGTACCCGAAAGCCATGCAGCTGCGGCTGTCTTGGTTCAACACGCCTGACTTGTACCGATCCACGACTGCTCACGCAAGTCATAAAACAACCAAAGTGGCAGGTTGCACGTTTGCCACTACATGTGTTGCAATAAGCAAATCGAGTTGTAAGGTGTGCTTTTAAAGTAATGGCCCAATCGGCCTCCAGCCCCATCACGTTTAAAGGAAAAGGCAGGCCGATCTACAACTCGGCGGCAACAACCGGCAGCAACAACTATACACCAAAATACAATACTAATATTCAGAAGAGAAATACAATAATAGTATTCAGAAGAGAAAAAAATCTTTATAATTTGATGTTCCTTTCCTACACAGCACTACAGTTTTGTAAGGACGTCCTGACTGCTGTATGTTTGTGCCAATGGTTGATGATAGGCTTCGCCATCCATGGTTGGCGGTTATCGACGTTGGCTGTGCCTTATCCTATGCTATCGTCCAACAATTTTTCGACCTTCTCAGCAATTTTCAAACTAACAAAATCACGGTAATCCATAGCAGAGTGAAATGCCGCCGATGCAGCGATATAATTGCTGTTCGTCGCTTGGTAATTTCTGATTGCCGTCTTATAATCCGTGTGTGCATCTTTGGCGTCAATCCAAGCGGATGCGCTCGCAGCACGTCTCAATGCTGCAGCGGCATCTTCCTCTGCCGTCTCAGAAGCAAGCAGCTGATCCCTGGCAGCATCCCGCTCTCGACAGGAGACTTTCCATGCCTCCCACTTCTCTGCAATATCGGCGTCAGCTTCTTCCTGCACTGCACCATGATCTGCATCCATCGTTAGGGTTATCGCATCTGCGAGTGCAAAATAATCGTTAAATAAAGCATAAAATGTTTCCAAGGTGTCTAGTAGAACCGGGTGCGTCCTCGCCATCAACTCGACATATGCGTGGATCTTCTCGTGGCGTTGACCATATTTGAATATGTATTTGAGCTCGTAGAATTTGTCGATATCTATCTTCGTATGACGTTCGCTTGTTGGTCCAGAAATTGGGCCAGCAGTAGGTCGACTGGTTGGTCCAGAAGTTGGGCCAGAGGCAGGTCCACTGGTGTGCCCGGCAGTAGGGCCAGAGGTTGGCTCTTCCTCCAAAGTCTTCTTTCGGGCATTCTCCATCGTCTCTTCCCGGTAGCGAAGGTTGCGTCTCTGTCCCGTTCCTGCATCATCAAACGTAGGATCCGATGGGTCCTTGGTCAAGCCCGAGTCCGACAACAGTCCGACGTCGCCATTGACGATGGTGGCGGTGGTCGCAGTGTTATTGCTGTCCCCTGGACTGGCGGGTTCCGCAGCAACCTTGCTGCCCGTGTTGTCTACACCAATGCCGAACAACATGGCAGGACGGGACCAAGCCGCCAGGAGGAAGGCGGTGCCGATCGTGACAGGAAACAACGAAACGATCTTCATAGTTGGTAAAGTGTTTGAAAAAATCTAGACAAGTAGGTTCTGTATTGCAATCAAAGGAATCAAGCAATGGCGTTTTGTTTGTTTTTGTTGTGTGTGTGTTGGTGAATGGCGGAGTTTTGCTTTATTGTCGATCGTGGGGATAATGATGAGCATCGTGGTGACTCCAAACCGCACTTACAGCACCGTGCCCTGTGAATAATTTGGACCCACACATCCCGTGCGTTAAGGATCGGGATTAATTGTCCCTGTCCACTTGGTTTCATGGTTTCATGACTTTCAGTGGCCTCTTGTGTTTCAAAACAATGCACACCAAAATTTACATCAGGCACAGTCAGTTGCATAACACCATTCAAATGTCAAGTTGACGATTTTTTCTGGATTTAACGAAAAAACGACATGCGTCATTTGATGGTCATTTGATGTCGCCAAAAAATGTCAAACTCGCGATTGCCATTTCTGATGCTTTTTCCACACAAACGGTGAACTGACGGTAAACTGACAATTTTTATTTGATAAAGACAATTAATGTTTAATGTCATTTAATGTTTGAATTGTGCAATCTGTCAATTTGCAAGTTTCCCACCGCTCTGGTGGATGGCAAGCTGACAGAGCAAATGTTGTCACGTCAGTTTCAACTGCAACACCCTAATTTGCCTACAATTGGCTATGCATAGAGTGTCCTCATGTGAGACTCATGGGGTCGTGACTCATTCGCAAAAGACACGCTTCTCAGCGCATCGGACCAGTTGCTGCTAGCTCAACTCTTCATAAGTGGTGAAGAAGGTCTCTGGGGACAGCATCCAAGACCACGCAAGAACAAGCGCCTGCATAAAACAACGGCTGCATGTTTTACCCTCTCAATAACGCCTAGAAGACGTTTTGTTCTGGATGGAACAACACGAGCTATCATTGCATAACAAAGTCACAACAAACTTTGCAACTGGCACGCCGATTCTTCACGCAGAAGCATCGTTCAACTCAGCAGAGAAAGGACTGCGCCGAGGGATCTCGAGCTGAACCTCTCTCAAATGTCACATTCATTTTAGCTTCATTCTA
>ENA-ORBV01015617-ORBV01015617.1-microbial-mat-metagenome-genome-assembly--contig:-NODE-15617-length-11137-cov-4.413653_pt1 | contig 11137 bp, 7 predicted proteins | sample MGYA00237777_ERZ505514 | MGnify/ENA primary metagenome ERZ505514 (study PRJEB26160, sample SAMN06269048) | microbial mat metagenome | isolation source: Oligotrophic lake microbial mat | place...
CTGGGAACGTGGGCTCCGCGAGCTACTGGTCTCCGTACAGCAACAGAGCATCCCGCGTCCGCTGCCGACGGAAGAATCGCTGTTGGATTACGATCGCCGCCGCGGATTGAAAGACCAGGTGCTGCATCACGTCGGCCAATGTCTAGTGGACGCGAACCTGGCGTCGATTTGGCTGCGTGCCGCGGCCGGAGAGGACCAGGCGACGAGTACTCAGCGCGCTACGCCGCCATGGCAGGCCTCGGCCGTCGCGCTCTTGCGCGCGGTGTTACGGACTGACGCGAACGCGGCGCGGGCTTGTTTCCCGGAGGTGCTTGCGCGTCTCGATGCGGAGCCGATCCTGTACACGCCGCTCACCAAGGGTGGCGATCCGCGCAAGATTGTCGCTTCGCGCGTCTTTCATACGTTGATCGAATATTGGCTGGAATCGCTCCCGCGACTCGGCCTGTTGCTGGAATCTTGGCAGTTACTCGATACCGCGCGGCGCATGGAGCGGCATCGCGGGTCGTCGGATGGAGTCGTCACCGAATACGACCGACTCTTCGAGGCCGGCTTCGTGGCGATCGTCGACAGCGTCGTGCGATTGGAAACGCGGAGTCAGCGCCCGCTCGACGCCGACAACGAACTGATCGAGGCCCTGCAGGTTGTCTCCGAACCACTGGTCGAACGTTGGCTCAATCATAGTCGGCGCGTGCGCCTAAGCGTGCTGGAGCGCGTCGTCGACGAACGTCGTTGGAAGGAGCTCGTTGAGTTCATCCGCCGCTTCGGCCGCGATTTGTTTACGCAACAGTTCTTTCATCCCGGCAACATGCGGGCGATTCTCCATCAGGGCGTCGGCGCGTGGATCGACGGCTGTCTCGAAGCGATCGATACCGGCGAACAGCCGCGACTCATCGAGGCCATTGCCGAAGGCTACGACCGCGAGCAGGCTGCCAGCACACTGGCGCTCGTGTTGGAAGCGGTGGGCGAGAACTTCGACGTCTATCGCGACTTCAACACGACGACGACGCAATCGGACCGCGGCGAGCTGATCTACATGCTGCTTGACCTGCTGCGACTGAAGGCCAGCTACGATCGCTTCGAATGGAACCTGAAGCCGGTCACGCTCGCGCACCAGGTCTTGATTCAGGCCGGGCGCACCGCCGCGGCCGAAACGTGGCGGCGCGCGATCGCCGAAAAGACGTCCGACGTCGCCACCTGGCACTTGAAACGGCTCGCGGAGCTCAATGCGGAATATGGACTGCGACTCGCGACGATTCAGGATCGCCTCGAAGAGCGCTTTGTGCGCCCACTGGCGATCGACCGGATGCGCGCGTTGATTCGCCCCGCTATGCAGGAAGTCCGCGCGACCGGTACGAGCCCGAGCTTCGAACTACTGGAACATGAAGTGGTCGAATTCGCCGACGCCCCGACCGGCGCCGGTCTGGACGTGCCGCGCTGGCTCGTCGATCTGGAAGAGGAAATCGCCCGTTCCGAAGAAGCCACCGACGCGCCGCCGCTCATCTGGCCGGCGGAACAAGTGCGGCTGACGTGGGAAGAAATCGACCGGCAACTCAAGGAATGGCTGGACGATAAGCGCTTGGCGGATGACGAGTAAGCCGTCACCCTTTCCACAGACGCAATCACTCAGGACGCCGCAACGGATTGTCTCGTTACGGACGGATGCGCCATTTCCAAACGCCTGCCCGTATAGACATTGATCGCCGAGCCTTCGATCAAATTCGCGGACTCCGGCGCGCCGCGAAGGACGTCTTGCCATTCTTCGCCATACATCGCGGCCACGTCGCAATCCCAAGTCACCTCAGTCGTCGGCCAAATCAGCCAGGGTGGATGCTCCACGCGATACTGCTTGGTAGTCCCATCGCGCTGCGCGGTATAGCCCCAGTAGTTTTCGGTGAAGTATTCCTCGGCCGACTCCGGCGCGGGAATTCGCGGCGCGTTCGCGGTTCGCGCACTCACTTTATTCCAGCGCCCTGCGCGCTTCCATGAATACTCCACATGGTCGCCGTCTGCGAGTTGTTGTCCCGTGCATGAATGACGAAAGCGCATTGGGCACGTAACGTAGTTCTCGTTGTACGCGGCGCGCGCCACCCAAGTCACCGCTGGCAGGGCCACGACCTCGCGAACAAAGCAGACGCCCCGGCTCTCTGGCTCGTCCGGTTGACGCACATAGAACCGCAGATTCAGCTCTGCGAACGTGCGATGCCCCGGTATTGCCCAGCCGCGCAGTCGAGTGTCGCGAAACATGAACCCCACGATGCTCACATACGGCTGCCCCTGCCAACGGTCCAACTCCAGTCCGCGCGGCAAGTATTGCCGCAACAAATCGTCCGGCGCCGGCCAATTGAACATCGCCAGCCAGCGCCATTCCGCCGTGAGAAATACTTGACCGTGGTTCATGGTGCGACCCTAAGAATTGCCTGGCTCAGGGCAACAACCGAAGAAGTCAGGGCGAATTAACGCGGATGCAGTGCCGACTTCTCTCAGCGGTAACAATTCCCCATCGAGCCTTAAGCGATACCGCCTGGAGCGCTTCGGAATCAACGTTGGCTGCGGTTCTCGCCGCCAGGTAAGGTGTCAATATAGCGTTTCCACCCTGTTCCCTCGGACCATCGTTTGAGCCAGAATGTGATCGTCCACCGCCGGAACTCCGCCGCATCGTCGTTTTGCGGCGTCAAATCCCACTATTCAACCAGGCCCGATATTCATGCGTGATGCGCTCCGCTTGCTAAGTCGTCAATGTCGATCCTGGGAAGGCCGCCTCGCAGGTTTCGTGCTAGCCGTCGCCTGCCAATGTGTCGTTCAATCGGGCGTCTCCGCTGCGACGCCGCTGACAGCGCGTTCGCCGAACGGCCGTAACGAAATTCAACTTCAAGTCGTCGACGGTAAGTTGGCCTACGAAGTGCGGCGCGACGGTGAGCCAATCATCGAACCCTCGCTCATTGATCCCGTCATTTCGCCGAACGGCGGACTCGGGTCGGGCACCGAACTGGTCGAAGCGCAGCGCGGCGCCATCGACCAAGAATCGCCCTTGAGTTGGGATCGATCGAAAACGCTGCACGACCATTGCACTTATGTCGTGGCGAACTGCCAAAACGCCGCCAGCGCGACTTGGCAGGTCGAACTCCGCGCGTACGACGATGGCGTGGCGTTCCGCTACCGCATTCCCCGGCAACCCGAGGCAAAACAAATTGAATTGCTGCGCGAACAAACCGAGTTCAATGTGGCCGGCGCACCCAACGCCCTCTGCAACACCCTAGACGGATTCCGCACTTCGCACGAATCCCTCTATGAATTCCAGCCACTTTCCCAAGTGCCGACCGGTCGCCTCATCGACTGCCCCATGCTGCTGGTCTGGCCCAGCGGTCAAGCCGCCGCCATCACCGAAGCCCGCGTCCGTCATTTCGCCGGCATGTATCTCGATTGTCCGGCGAGCGACAAGTCGTTGCTTCGTTCACGACTTTCGCCTTCCTTCCATCGCGACGATGCCGCCGTCATCACCGACGAAACTCTGGAAAGCCCCTGGCGCGTCATCCTGCTAGCAGATACGGCCGGCGCACTCCTCGAAAGCAACCTGCTCTTATGCCTTAACGATCCGCCCCAAGGCGATTTCGCTTGGGCACGCCCCGGCAAGACGACCTTTGACTGGTGGGCGGGCGAATTCGAACTCGACTACCAACTCCCACACGTGACCGAAACCTTCGTCAACCGGCACAAAAAATACATCGACTTCTGCGCCCAGCATGGCATCGCCTACCACATGCTCGCTGGCGACGGTCGGCCATGGTATCCGCAAACCAGCACTAACTACGCCGCCCCCAGCCCGGACGCGGATGTCCGTAAGCAACGTCCCGAGCTCGATTTGCCCGCCATCTTCGCCTACGCGCGCGAGCGCGGCGTGGGCATTCGACTATGGGTGCATTGGCAACCGCTCAGCACGCATCTCGAAGAGGCGTTCACGCTCTACGAGCAATGGGGCGTCGCCGGCCTGATGGTCGATTTCCTCGATCGCGACGATCAGGAGATGATCGAATTCACGGAGCGGCTGCTGGAAAGCGCTGCGCGCCACAAACTCAACATTCAGGTCCACGGCTCATCGAAATTCAGCGGCGAGCAGCGCACTTTCCCGAACTTGTTCAATCGCGAAGGCGTGCTCAACCTGGAGTACTTGAAGTGGGGCGCGCTCTGCACGCCCGACCATAACGTCAACGTCGCTTACACGCGCGGACTGGCAGGCCCCGTCGACTACCACCTCGGCGGCTTCCGCTCCGTCTCGCGCGCCGCCTTCAAGCCTGAGTTGCTCTCGCCGGTCGTATTGGGCACGCGCTGCCATCACATGGCACTCTATCTGGTCTACGAGAACCCGATGCCGATGCTCGCGGATCGCCCCGACCACTACGAAGGTCAGCCCGGGTTCGACTTCCTCTGCAAAATGCCGTCGACTTGGGATGAAACGCGCTTCGTCGCCGGCGAACCTGGTCAATACGTCGTCCTGGCCCGGCGAAGCGGGAAGTCGTGGTTCCTCGGCGGTATCACGAACTGGACGCCGCGCACGTTGGACGTACCGCTGACGTTCCTCGGTGAGGGCGAATTCACTCTGTCGCTCAACGCCGACGGCTCCATGGACGAGGAACAACCCAACAAGATCACCGAATCGCAACAATCAGCCACCGCCACTACCACACTCAAAGTATCCCTCGCCCCCGGCGGCGGTTTTATCGGCCGCCTGGCGCCGCAGTGACGCGTCGTTCCACATGAATCAGCAGGAACCACGAAAAGCACGAGCGGCGGAGTGCAGCATGGCGATTGCATTCCAAACAAACGAGTCTCCGCCAAATGTGTGTTTCGAAACGACATCCACGCCTCTACCCAAGGTTCGTGTCTTTCGTGCTTTTCGTGGTTGCCTCTTTACCCCCAAAGAAAAGCATTCGCCTGTCAAGCACTTGGCGAATCCCGCTCAACCGCTAAGTTAGGGGCTCAAGCCAGCAATACACCCACGAGCTAGCCAAGGGAGCCAGTCATGCCGAAGTTAACCGTCGAGGGAGTAGGCGAGTTCGAAGTTCCCGCCGGCAAGCGACTCGTGCTCGCCCTGACGGAAGAAGCCGGCATCGACCAGTTGCACGCCTGCGGCGGCAATGCGCGCTGCACGACCTGCCGCGTCGAGTTCCTCGCGGGCGAGCCGGATCGCATCACCGTCGCCGAACGGGACGTCCTCGCGGCGAAAGGTCTGTCCGCGGTGCGACTGAGCTGCCAGATCGCCTGCGATCACGATATGTCGGTCCGGGCCACCAGCCGTTTGGAAGGCAGCGGCCGCAAAGACGCCGGACACGCCCCGGCCGCCGAAATCCAGCCCGCGCCGGAATGGGTCAGCAAGTAAATTGCAGCGGGTCGCCGCGAGATCTAGTGCTTGTAAATCTTGTGCTGCGGGCGGCCCGAGAGAATCTGCTCCTTGCCCCAGCTTGTCACGTCTTTGAACGCCTGGCTGTGAATGAAATCGAGGAAGGCCTGCTCCTCCGACCACTCGCTGGTGATCAGGTACGAGGCGTCGTCGCTGACGTCTTTCCAGAGCGTCGAGCTGGTGTGCCCTTCGGCGGCCTTCAAAGCCGTGATCACGGCGGCGAACTTCTCTTCGAAATCAGCCTGTTTGCCCGGAAGTACGTGATAATTCATGCCGACGGTGATCATGCTGAAAGGCGCTCCTGCTGAAGGTTCATGGACGAATGATCGACACTGTCGGATCAGCGGCGATTCTATCAGTCCGCCGGGAAGGCCACTAGCACGCGCCGATTGAATGGGCGTCGCGTCGCGGTTAATCTATCCGTTGCTCACCAACCGGCCTTCCCGCCGCATTTCTTCCCCGCTGGTGCGTCCATGCCGATTCATTTGCCCGCCGTCGGTCGTCGTCAGTTTCTGCGCACATCGGTTGCCGCCGGTGTCGGGCTGCTGACTGTGCGGTGGACCAAGGCGGACGCCCTCGCCGCCGACGGCGAAAGTTGGGCCCTGCTCTCCGACACACACCTCTCGGGCGATCGCGACGAAATCAAGAACGAGGTGCATCTCTTCAAGAACCTCGACCAGGTCTTGAACGAAGTGCGCGGGCTGCCGCAACGACCCTCGGGCCTCCTCGTCAACGGCGACCTGGCCATGCTCGATGGGCAGCCAGCCGACTATCAGTTGCTAGCGGAAATGATGAGCACCGTCACGGCCGCCGACATCCCCGTACACTTGTCGCTGGGAAACCACGATCACCGTGAGAACTTCTGGCAAGCAATTGCCAACCAAAAGGCCCCGCAGCCGCCAGTCGAATCCCGGCAGATCACCGTCATCGAATCACCGCGCGTAAATTGGCTGCTGCTCGATTCCCTGGTCACGACCAATGAGGCGCCAGGCACGCTGGGCGAAACGCAATTGCATTGGCTGGTCACCGCGCTCGACGCGCAGCCCGACAAGCCAGCCATCGTCATGGTCCACCACAATCCCGATCCGAAGAACCCCAAGAGTTCGGCGCTGACGGATACTGACGCGCTGTTCGAGATCCTGCTCCCGCGCCGGCAAGTGAAAGCCTACGTCTTCGGTCACACGCACCACTGGAGTCATCGCGAGTATGAAGGGATCCACTTCGTCAACCTGCCGCCGACGGCCTATCCATTTCAAGCTGGCGACCCGAACGGCTGGGTGCATTGCACGCTGAACGACCACGGCGCGAAATTCGAACTCCGCGCAATCGACGCCAAGCACCCCAAGCAAGGCGAAACGCTAGACTTGAAATGGCGCACGTGAAGTTGGCCCATGGATGGTTTCGCCGACAGGAGGCGATGCTGGTCAGAGCAGGCGACTCGGGCGTCGTGGCTACAACACTCAATCGCAGTCTTCGATATTGAAAAGCGATGATCGACCGAAGCTTGACGATTAACGATGTCGCCGTGCCTCGCTTCCTCTACGGAACTGCGTGGAAGGAAGACCGCACGCAGCCGCTCACCGAGCTGGCGCTGCAGCAGGGATTTCGCGGCATCGACACCGCCAACCAGCGCCGCCACTATCACGAGGCGGCCGTCGGGCAGGCCATCGCGGCGTCGATCGCCACCGGCCTCGTCATCCGCGACGATCTGTTCCTGCAAACCAAGTTCACCTTCCGTGCCGGGCAAGATCATCGCCTGCCCTACAATCCCGAGTCTCCAATCGCCGAACAGGTCGCGCAGTCGTTCGCGAGCTCGTTGCAGCATTTCGGCGTCGAACGTATCGATTCCTATGTCTTGCATGGGCCTTCGACGTCCGTCGGACTGACGGCCGACGACTGGGCCGCCTGGCGAGCCATGGAAGGCATTCACAACAGCGGTCGTGTACGCCTGCTTGGTGTCAGCAACGTGTCACTCGAACAACTTCAACTCCTCTGCCAGCAAGCACGGATCCGTCCCAGTTTCGTGCAGAACCGTTGCTTCGCAGTTCGGGGCTGGGATCACGATGTCCGCGCCTTCTGTGCGGACAATCGCATCGTCTATCAGGGCTTTTCGCTGTTGACGGCGAATCGCAATGTGCTGGCCGCGCCTGCAATCGCAAGTATCGCGCAACGCCACAATCGCACCATCGCCCAAATCGTGTTCCGCTTCGCTCTCGAAGTCGGCATGCTTCCCCTGACTGGCACGACGGACCAAGAGCATATGAAATCCGATCTCGATATCTTCGACTTCCGATTAGAACCGAGCGAAGTCGAGGAGATCCTTCATATCGGCATTCGCTGAGCGCAACAACGCGCCCAAAGGCGACGCGCTGCAGGCGAGCCGCGCCTCACACGCAAACCGGTAGCGCCGCCAATCCGCGCGAGCCAAACCGCTTCGTGTAACGCACGTCTTCACGTCGCCCGGCCAGCCGCAGATTCGGGAAGCGCGTGAACAACTGCCGCAGCGCGACCTCCGTCTCCATCACGGCCAATTTCGCGCCCAGGCAGTAGTGAATCCCGGCCCCGAGCGCCAGATGGCGGTTCGGCTGGCGATGCAAATCCAACGTCTCGGCGTGCGCAAAATACTGCGGATCGAAATTTGCCGCCGCCAAAAACGCCAGCACCATCTCGCCTTTGCCGATTGCCTGACCTTGTAATTCCAAGTCCTCGCGCGCATACCGCGGCTTGGTGGTCTGGGCAAACGAAAGGTATCGAAACAACTCCGGCACCGCGGTCTCGACCAGGCGCCAATCCTCGCGCAACTCTCGAAACTGCTCCGGATGATCCAACAGTATTAACGCGCTGCCGGCGATCTGATGCAGCGTCGTCTCGTGCCCGGCGACCAGCAGCAGAAACACCATCGCCACCAACTCGTCTTCGTTCAGCCGATCCCCCGCCGCTTCCACGTGAATCAGCGCCGACAACAACCCGTCGCGGGGCCGGGCGCGTTGCCGCACAATCTCCTCGCGCACGTAATTCAATAGTTTTGACAGCCCGCTCAATGCCCGCACAATTCCCAGAATGTTCGTCACCACGCCGAATCGCGACGCCCAGCGCGTGAACTGCGCGCGATCTTCTTGAGGCAGGCCCAACAATTCGCAGATCACGGACAGCGGGAAAGGCCGCGCGAAATGCGTAATCAAATCGACGCCTGACGGATTGCGACGCGCTTCCACGGCGAATTGGTCGAGCGCATCGGTTGCGAGCGCTTCCAATCGAGGCCTGAGCGACTCAACCTGTTGCCGTTGAAACGCCTGATCCACCAGATTCCGCAGCCGTCGATGGTCTGGCTCGTCCTTGGCCAGCATCTGCATTCGCAACGGCTGCAAACGCTTAGGCAGGCACCGTAGTAGCAATCCCATCCCCGAATGTCCCGCCGTCGTTGGATTCTGCAAGTACCGAGTGTGATCTCTCAGTAAATCGTTCACCGCCTCATAACTGGTCGCCGCCCAGACCTGGCCGAACAACGGGACGCGCACCCGAATCACCTGCCCGGCCTCGCGCATCCGCGCCAACGTCGGAAACGGATTCGCTTTGAACGCTTGCGAGGTGAGGTCGAAACGCATCGCCGCCGGATTTTGCACTGCCGTCTCCTGCATGGGCTGTCGCCTGAATGCGGCGCATTGTACCACGCGGGCGCTCGCGCTCATCGCCGCTTATGAGCAGGCGAAAAAGGTCTACAATAACGTCGTCTCTTGACTTGGACAGGTTCGACGCACCGTCGGTTCACCTACCCGCCATGGATACGTTGACAGCCGCGCGACTCCAGATGACGGTGTCGCTCGCGTTTCATATGGTCTTTGCCGCCATCGGCATCGGACTCCCGCTCTTGCTGGTGCTCGTCGAAGGGCGCTATCTCCGCACCGGCCAGCAACACGACCTCGACCTCGGCAAACGCTGGGCGAAAGTCACCGGCCTTCTGTTCGCCGTCGGCGCCATCTCCGGCACCGCCTTGGCGTTCGAGCTTGGCCTCCTCTGGCCGCGTTATATGGAAATCACCGGCGCGGTCGTCGGCCATATCTTCGGCCTCGAAGGTTACGCCTTTTTTCTGGAAGCCATCTTCATCGGCCTCTATCTGTATGGCTGGGATCGCTTGTCGCCTCGCGCGCATTGGTGGTGCGGCGTCGTCATTGCCGTCTCCGGCATGGTCTCCGGCATACTCGTCCTCGGCGTGAACGCTTGGATGCAATTGCCAGTCGGCTTCGAACTCGACGGCTCGCGCGTCGTCGTCAGCGACCCCATCGCCATCTTCAAGCAGGCCGGCTGGTTCTACATGGCCGTGCATTCGACGCTCGCTTGTTATACCTCGGTGGCCTTTGCCGTCGCTGGCTACTACGCCTTCGCCTGCCTCCGCGGAAGGCAGGGCGCGAAGTCCCTGACCGCCATGAACATCGCCATGGCAGTCGGCGCCGTCGCGGCGCTTTTGCAACCGGTCAGCGGCGATTTTCTCGCCAAGTTCGTCTTTCAAACGCAGCCTGCCAAGTTCGCCGCCATGGAAGGGCAATTCGAAACGCAAGCCCGCGCTCCGCTCCGTATTGGCGGCTGGCCCGACGTGGAATCGCGCCACACCGACTGGGCCATCGAGCTTCCCGGCGGCTTGAGTTTTCTCGCGGCGCACGACATGAACGCCGTCGTGCCGGGCTTGGATCAGCTCCCGGAGTCCGATTGGCCGAACGTGGAGCTCACGCATCTTTCGTTTCAAATCATGGTTGGCATCGGCGTCTACCTGATGTTCCTCTCCGTCTGGTACTGGTTCGCCCGTTACCGGCAGGGCCCGGCGTTCGCGCCGAGCCGACTTCTGCTGTGGGCGCTCGTCATCTCCGCGCCGCTCGGCTTCATCGCCCTCGAAGCCGGCTGGATGGTTACCGAAGTCGGCCGCCAACCTTGGGTCATCAACGGCGTCCTTCGCACCGAGGACGCCGTCACCACCGCCGCCGGCGTTCCGGCCGTGTTCTATCTGTTCACAGCGCTGTACGCGACGTTGACCGTCACCGTACTCGTGCTCGTTGAAACCGGCTCAAAATATGAGACACGTAAGAACAATGGCCTCTCTCACTTCCTCGAACATATGTGTTTCAAGGGGACAGTGAAACGACCTACAGCGCGTGACATATCGGCGGAGCTCGATGCGCTCGGAAGTCAGTACAATGCATTTACTTCTCAAGAATACACAGGGTATTATGCAAAATCTGATGCAAAGCATTTCTCAAAAGTATTTGACATAGTTTCAGACATTTATCTCAACTCAATATTCCCCGAGAAGGAAATGGAAAAAGAAAAAGGAGTTATTGTGGAAGAAATCAATATGTATGAAGACATGCCACAGCGTCATGTGCAGGATTTATTCTTGGAACTTCTCTATGGAGATCAGCCAGCGGGGTATCCGATTGCAGGAACTCGCGAGAATGTACGAGCAATGAAACGTAAAGATTTTGTTAACTACAAAAATGAGCATTATGTTCCGAGTGCGACGACTGTCGTGATTGCTGGAAAAGTGAGCGAGGCAGATATGCTCCGTGAGGCCAAAAAAGTTTTCGGCAAATTGAAGAATGACAAGAAATCTACAAAGAAAAAGACAATCGAAAAACAATCCATACCGCAAATATTTTTGAAACATAAGGCAACTGATCAGACACATATTGTCTTGGGAGTTAGAACCGAAGACGTATATAGTCCTCTCAACCCTGCACTCGCAGTACTTGC
>ENA-ORBV01015618-ORBV01015618.1-microbial-mat-metagenome-genome-assembly--contig:-NODE-15618-length-11136-cov-5.755132_pt1 | contig 11136 bp, 3 predicted proteins | sample MGYA00237777_ERZ505514 | MGnify/ENA primary metagenome ERZ505514 (study PRJEB26160, sample SAMN06269048) | microbial mat metagenome | isolation source: Oligotrophic lake microbial mat | place...
CTCTCAAAGTCATAAACATGGGAAGCCTAACAAACAACTCTCGGTTGATTCGCCCAAAGATTCCGTGTCACATGCGCCAAGAACGAAGGACAGATCATGCACTTGACTGCTAATTTGTCTCAGCGATCTTCGCGCGGGGGGAGGCACTATCGGTGCAGCCTCTCTCACTACTTCACTTTGGTACCTAACCATTAAGTCACAACACATCGGCAGTCTCATCCATCGACAGCCACGGCCGTCTCAATGTTCAACCAGACGATACTGTAAACGACCTGTCTGCGTTCCTCCCCCACTGGCTAGTAGCATCATATACAAAAGCATAAACCACCACTCTATTCTAATAGTAATAAACGTCGTGGTAATAATTCTGGCGTGATTCAAAACGATGAATTTTGTCAAAACCACCACGGAGGGACGATCATGACAACCTCGAAATCACAACAAAGCGCGTCACTACTATTGGATGAAACTACGTAGTAGTAGGTTGGAAACACTTTTGAATTAAAAGAAAAAAATGTAAAAAGGAACTGCGCAAATCATACGTAACTTGTAATAATCAAGCATCCTCCATCCATCCATCCATCCGAAAGAACTGGCTTTTCCATCCTTGCGCCTACACGCATACACACACGGCTTGCATCCAAAAACTCCAAAGAATATCAGCAGCAAGCTCAATCGTGGTTCTGATTGGGTGAGTAGGCAGGAGAAGTCGGGCTGTAAAATCATAACAGGCAGAAACAAATATTAGAATTTCTGTTCGAATTGTACTCTATTGACAAGGCACAAGGTCTGCTTACCTGTAGGCTGGCGAAGTCGGCGAATACTGAGGACTGGTGGGGCTGTACTGAGGACTAGTTGGAGAATATGCTGGCGAGGTGGGGCTGGGACATCATAAACAGAAGCAAATGTTAGAACTCCTACTGTAGCTGGATTGTACAAAATGCTGATAAAGTGCTGTTCCAGCAACTCAAGCAAGAGCACAGGCAACTCCTAATATATCTGGAGGTAATCTTACCTGTAAGCTGGAGAGGTGGGGCTGTACTGAGGGCTCGTCGGCGAATATGCTGGAGACGTGGGGCTGAAATAGGATAAAAAGAAGCAAAATGTTAGAGTTTCCATTGGATGGACTGATAAAGAGCGCTCCGCCCCAACTCCAACTAGATCACATAGGCAATTCCTAATGATAGCTGTAGACATTCTTACCTATATGCTGGAGACGTGGGGCTGAGAAATCATGGATAGCAGGAGCAATGTTAGAATTTGTATTTGGGTCTGACAATACTGATAGAGTGCTGTTCCAGTCACCCCAGCGGCGGAGCACCGACAATTCCTGATCACGCCAGAGGTGGTCTTACCTGTACTGAGGACTAGTCGGCGAATACGCTGGAGATGTGGGGCTATAAGCTGGAGAGGTTGGGCTGACAAATTATAAATAACAGAACGTTAGAGTTACCATAAGACTTCATGCTGATAAAAAGCCCGTCCTGCAATGGTACGGGGGCAATTCCTAATAAAAATGGACATATTCTTACCTGTATTGAGGGCTAGTAGGCGAATACTGAGGGCTCGTGGGGCTGGGAAATAGTAAACAGCAGCAACGTTAGAATATCTATTTGAATCGGACTGTTCCAGTAACACTCCAGCTATAGCACACAAAGTATCCTTACCTGTATGCCGGAGACTTTGGGCTGTACTGAGGGCTCGTGGGGCTGGGAAATCATAGATAGACGCAATGTTAGAATTTATATTCAGACCTGACCCAATGTTGCAGTGCTGGTCCGGCAGTTCCAGCAATAGCACTCCTTGTAACACTGTAGATACGCTTACCTGTATGCTGGAGAGGTTGGGCTGTACGCTGGAGAAGTCGGTGAATACTGAGGGCTGGTGGGGCTGTCAAATCATAAATAGCAGCAGTGTTAGGCTTTGTATTTGGATGGAACTATGTGCCACTTAATTGCGCGTTGCAATAGCAGCGGAGCAATTCTCAATGGAGCTATAGCTACTCTTACCTGTACTGAGGACTTGTTGGAGAATATGCTGGAGATGTGGGGCTGGGAAATCATAAAAAAAGCAGCAATGTTAAGAATGTGTATGGGAGAATGTTGTTTCCATATGTCCCAGAATAGTACACCGGCAATGCCTATAAAGTCTGAGGTTTTCGTACCTGTACGCTGGAGAGGTCGGGCTGTGAAATCATAGAAAGCGGCAGTGTTAGAATTTCTATCTCGATCACGCTTTATACTGATAGAGTACTGTTCAGCAACTCCAGCAATAGCGCAACGTCGGCTTACCTGTACTGAGGGCTGGTTGGTGAATATGCTGGAGACATCATGGCCCCGTTAGAGTCTCCTGAACCGTAGCTCCCAGAAGCAAAACCAGACCCATACGACCCGCTGTCCGGGCTGTACGCAGGGCTGAAGCTTGCCCCTCCGACAGCAGGACTGAAAGCACCATCTCCAACAAATGGAGACATTTCCGCTCCTGATACCATGGGACTGCTTGCAAATGGTGTACTAGCGTAGGGTGTTGCAGAACCACCAGCTCCAGAGCCAACCATTCCAAGGTCTTTGTCAACTGCAAATTCATCCACAACCACCTCAACTGCCTCTCGCACAACCTTTTCTTCGTCCAAAAGCAAGTCGACATCACCAGTTCCTACCCGCACAAGCTGACCCATCATAATATTCTCGGTAACTCCTCTCAAAATTTCATCCTCTGCATAGACGGCCGCATCCATTAACATATCAACCGTTTCTTCGAACGAACACCGAAGAAGAGGACCAGAGTCGACACGATTGATTCCGTGGCGATCAATCGCCATCAAGTGACCTTGCATAGTCATCACGTCGACGAGACAGGCCAAGTGCCTGTAATTGACGTAAGAACCATCAAAACTGATAACGTTACGGAGTTCGCTCAAGAGGGCACCGCGAACTCCTTCGATGCCGAGGGTGATGAACACTTCCACAATATCATTACTTGTGGTACGCGTGGGATCGACGAAGTCAACACCAAGCACAGACATGAGATTCGTTCCATCTGTTTCAAGTACCCATTCATCCTTGACACCGAATCCAATGTTGTCGTCCCAGGTAGTTCGTTTGGCCCCACCACGCATAAAGACTTTCTTGACATGGTCAACTCCCCGCAGTTTGAGGCTCTTCAGCATGCTCTTTTCCAGGCGCTTAAGGAACACATCATCTTCCTGTCCAACTTCCACTTCCTCGTCTTGTTGCGCCAAATTGAGACCCAATCCGTGCTCGTCAACGCCAGCTCCGCCTCCAACGTCCATACCAGTGCTGTTCACGGGAGTGTCGTTCACAATTCGGACTCTCAGCACAAGATCGTCTGCGTTATCATCCGACACTTCCACATTCAGATCGGTACCATATTCCTCTGCAATTTCCTTCGAGATTTCAGCCATCTTGACATTCTTGACGTACACAAGAGCTTTATCAAGCTCAACTCGCAGTACCCAAGGACTCAGACGGCGCAAGTCGTCATCAGTTTTCTCGGTGAATTCATAGAATTCCTTCACAAACTCACGGTCCTTTGGCACCACACTGTTCTTGACGTCAGGATCATAATAGATTTCAGTCTTCTTCACAACATCGCCCAACACAGTGAATTCCAGCGTTGAAACTACCAATTCTGCAATGTTCTTGTCGCCGCTGACAGCTTCTTCCAAGTAGACAGTCAGACCAGGTGTTTTGGGCGTCTTGGCCACATTAATAATCTCCTTAAGACGAGGAACCCCCAGCGTCACGTTCTTTGCACTCACACCGGCGTAGTGGAATGTGTTGAGTGTCATTTGAGTGGCTGGTTCACCAATCGACTGGGCAGCGAGAACTCCTGCCATTTCTCCTGGATTGACCTTCGCGACATTGAAGCGGGTTTCGATTTCTCCCAACACCCAATCCAAAGCTGCACTTGACAATCGGAAGTCTTTCAGCACCCGTTTCGATGCCAACAAACTACGAACCAAGATTCGATAATTCGTGATGGCGTTATTTTGAGCCTCCACAGAAAGGGGATCATCCCCAACGACGACAATCAATCGGTTTAGCAGTGCCGTGTACTTCTCGATGGCTTCCTTCGGGTGAAGATCCGAAGGTTGTCCCTTATCGATACGAAACTGACGTTGCGCGTTGTGAAGGGTACGCCGAACATTGCCCGGAGCATAAGAACTCTCGTCGCTCTCCCGTCCGGCCTCACGGTTGGCCATGACGACTCGCAAAATGACTTGGTCTTCGCGAAGTGCTTCGGCTTCTCGATCCAATATCAGCTGCACTTCAGGATCGCGACGGCAATCTTCAAGAACATCTGGTTCTAAATATGGAATATTCTGATCGTCAAATCCAAAATCCGGATCAGTTGTATTCATGACATATCGCTTGTCAAACTCGGCCTTTGCCAGCGTGAGCGAGTCAAAGCTCTGCTTTTCAATCCACACGGCGTCCATGCCATCTTCTCCATACAAGAACTGGACAACTTGTCCTCCGCTGGTTCTCAAAGTTCCGTCATAACGAGCCATGACGGTTTCCATGGCCTTGACGAGACGACGTTGAATGTATCCCGTTTCAGCAGTCTTACAAGCCGTATCAATCAAACCTTCACGTCCACCCATGGCGTGAAAAAAGAATTCCTGAGGACTCAGGCCACGCAAGTAGGAATTCTCCACAAAGCCTCGCGACTCGCTTCCAATATCGTCCTTACTGAAATGAGGAAGCGTTCGCTTTTTAAAGCCGTATGGAATACGCTTACCCTCAACGTTCTGCTGTCCCACACAGGCAATAATCTGAGAAATGTTGATAAAGGAACCCTTGGAACCGGCTGTAACCATGGCCTTGACAGAGTTGGTTTCATCCAAACTCGATTGGGCTGACTTTCCGGCGTGATCACGAGCTGTGTTCAGAACCTTGTTGACCAGCTGCTCGAAGGATTGAATCATTGTACGACCGGGTTGGATTTCCAATTCTCCCGTCTGCCCTTGACGTACCAAATCCTGGACTTGTTTTTTGGCCTTGTCAATCGTACTTTCAATCTGCTTCATGGTAGCATTATCTGCGACGGCATCGACAGCTCCGATGCTAAAGGAATACTGCAAAATCCAGTGATTGATCAGTTGCTGAATGGCAAGCATGAATTTTGCATTTTCCGCCCAACCCACGTCGAGCCAAGCTGTGTGAATCATACCGCCCATACCGGAACCAACCGTTTTCTTATCAATGGTCCCTTCCACCAGTTCTCCTTCGATGATCGTCACCAAGTGATCGTATGCATTGAAGTTATTGGGTTTGCCCTTGGGTGGTCCGTTACTAGCCTTGGATTTGAGATTGATCTTTGGCAAAATTTGGCTCACCAACTGCTTGCCCGTCCACAATTCTTGTGGCTTCAAAATGGCAGGAATGGGAATGAGCCCATTCCACCCCTTAATCCACATTAACATGTTGAAGCACAAATCCTTTTCGATAAAGATACTGCGCTTGGTCATTTTCTGGACGGCGATCAATGTATCTTGAATGATACCCATGACGGGACGATTCGATTGTCCCGAGACTACCACACGCGGGGACCACATCATCAATTCCGCTTCAGCGCGGGCAGGCAACGACTGTGGTACGTGCAAGTTCATTTCGTCCCCATCGAAATCAGCATTGTAGGGTGCCGTACAGGACAAATTCAATCGGAAGGTACTCCAATCCAACACCTTGGCCTTGTGTCCCATAATGGACATTTTGTGAAGACTAGGTTGCCGATTGAATAGCACAATGTCATCGTCTCGCAAGTGACGTTCGACAATCCATCCATGATCCAAAAGTAATTCGGACTTGTTCTTGACGTATCGCAAATCGATACGAGTACCATCGGTACGAATGATATGTTTGGCACCGGGATGGGTCGTCGGACCGTTGGCCACGAGCGCCGACAATTCGGCAACATTATAGGCTGTCACACGGTCCGGGACGGTCAAGTTCATGGCGACACTACGAGGGACACCGACTTGGGTAATTCCCAAATTTGGATCTGCCGTAATCACGGTACGTGCCGAAAAATCGACACGCTTCCCCATCAAGTTACCACGAATCCGCCCTTCTTTTCCTTTGAGACGTTGGACAATCGTCTTGAGAGGACGGCCACTGCGCTGTGTCACTTGGGGCATGCCACGAATTTCATTGTCCATAAAGGCGGCGACATTGTGCTGGAGCGATTGTTCAAATTGTTCGACAATCAAATTGGGTTCTCCATTTTGAATGGCATTCGTCAAGGCGATGTTACTCTTGATGACATTGACCAATTGATGCGTCAAATCGTCTTCACTCGACATGGCCCCGGCACCCATGGTGACACTGGGACGCACATGCAATGGCGGTACGGGCAAGACTTGCACCAACAACCAATCGGGACGCGAGTGCGCCGGATCCAGTCCCATCAAGGAAATGTCTTCTTCCCGGACGAGCCGCAACAACTTGACGATGGTCACCCCACTCAAGAATTGCTTGGAATCGCCCATACTATTCCCGGTCGCTCCCGTGGCACCATCGGGGAATTCTCCTTCCAAACTGAGTGCCACTTTGGAAATTTTGGGTTGCATGCCTTGACAGTGATCGCATTGCTTCTTGTTGCGGAGCAATTCGTGAAAGGCATCCAAGCGTTTCTTCTTGTGGGTGATTTGCTTGGCCTTTTGGAATTTGAATTCGTCGTCGCGCATGCGCATCCGACCACAATGAAAACAAACACACCGACAGACTTTGAGACAAACGTTGATGAATCCTTGATGGTAGACGGGCCGCGCCAATTCGAGATGTCCAAAGTACCCAGGATCGGACTTGTCGTGAAGATTTCCCAGACGAGGATCATTGGCTCCTCCGTAGACGGGTTGTCCTTGGACTTGGGTTTCGTATCGCGTGACACCGGCCGGGATTTTCTTGCCATTGACGGTAATGGCTTGCGTGACACTGAATTGTTTGAGTTCGTGCGGATTGACAATTCCAAATTGAAGACGCTTGACACGGCGGAGACGGACACGAGAATAGCCGAAATTCTCCGAGGCCATGCTCAAGGAGGTCGCACCTGCTTTTTGAGCCGACATTTTGAATGTAGTAATAGGGGTGTTGTTGTTGATATAGTGGAATTAGCGATGGGTGCTTGTTGTGGTTGGTAAGGAGTGTTTGTACTCCTGCGGATTGAATAATTAAAATAATTAATGAAAGTGATGAAAGTAAAGTGTATTGTGTTTTTTTTGTAGTTTTCTGAGGAACAATGTAGATTATCGAGGTTTGTGGGTTTGAACCGACGGCGCGTTTGAAACGTGACTGATTGTGATAGTATTGACTAGCTAGTAGTCGGACTTGTACTAGTACGCAGGTTCGAAGATGAAGCGAAGATTGTAATGCTGATGATTGCTTTTGTTGCGGTTGTTGTGAGTGGCAGTCAGGGAACTACTAGTACTGGGATTCCAGGCCAAGATAATCCAAGACAGCAAAAGTCAAGCTATCAACTAGAGAGGTAGCTACTGCACTAGGAGATACTGTAGTGTCCAAGGTTTGGCTTTTCAAATGTGACGTGATGTCAAGCAAAAGCCAAAATTTGGGATGACCGCCGCTAATCGTTACTACTACTAGCTACACTAACTACAATCCAACTACTTGCTTTCCTGGATAGAGGACGGCAAGAGCAACAATACTGTAGATCCCTCTGTCTCGTTTTAACTCACTGATGGCGTTGATCAATCAGCAAACAAGGACAAAGTAAAGGAGGAATGAAGGTGAGTGATGAAGGAGGTTGTCGTTGATTGCTGCGGCACTTTTAACAAGCACATCGTCATCGAGGCGCCATGGTTGCACCGGTGCGATAGCAGTGGCGCTGCGCATCCACTCCGCCGCACACCATACAATACGGTTGAAGGTAGGACCGACATCCAAAACGAAACCCGCACCTGAGTGGGAGCCAGCGGGATTGGATTTTCCATGACTGATATTTTTAGGTCTCACACGAGACCGATCTCGACAAGTTGAACCACTCAACCTTCAAATAGGTAGACTAGTTTCCTTGCAACATTTGCACCTACAATTGTGGGTTCTTCTGAATGTAAATATCAATCTAGATGCGCACTCTTACCCATCTTCAGCATCTATTTGCTTTGCAGAGTTTGGGTTGGAGCAGCTGTTCTTTCTTGATCCGTCCGTCATCCAAGGATTTGTCCCCAACTCAGTGAGGCAAAGGATTGGAGCCTTCTTCTTGTCATTCTCAAGAATGGCCGTGGGTGCCGGATTCATCGGCGAAGGCTTTTAGCACACAAAAAAAACAAGCCTCACTCAATATTATTTACAAAGGGTCCAAATAGAATTTAGCCTCATCTCCTCCATCCAAAATGCATTCTGTCACAGCTTCATCTCCGTCCTTTCTTTTTCGCCAAAGACGCATAATCGAATGACACGATACGGTACGGTTCCAGGCCCAAGAGAAACCAACATCCTCCTCCTTTGAACAGGCAATGGAGATCATGGGGCCGCATATGCTACAGATGCTACTGTAGTCAACAAACGCTGGATTTAGAATGTGCATTCTGCCGTCGTCGACCTAAAAAAAATCCAATGTCTGACTTGATATTATTGCCGCGCCATTTTAAAGTGGCCGTCGTTGTGAGAGAGACTATGGATGTCAAAAGAAAAACATATATTCTCAATTAATTTATTAGAAGGCTTTAGCCCGAGCCCCGTTGCATACTCAGTTGTTGATTATCGCTAGGCTCGGTTCTTCGTTGACGTTTGAAGGCAGCTTCCGTCGTTCGTGTTTATCAAGAGGCGTAAACAAAAAAGGGCACCGTCCTTTTACTTGCAATTAGGACCTTCCCCGAGCGCTTGTCTCACAGCCGAATACCGTACAAAGGCATCTCGCAATTCCTCTTTGGAAATGGTGCCATTGCCATCCCCGTCGATGGATCGGAAAATAGCTTTAATGGCGGCATCCGAATGGTTTGAAAATTTCCGTCCCATCTGCGATTGCAATTCAAAATAGTCGATATTACCATTGCCATCCGCATCACATGCGGCAAACAAGGCATCGGCATCTTCATAAATTTCCTTGACAAATTGAGCATTGTAATTGCCCAGTCCCGGTGCACTTTGCAGGCCGGCCATTTTGGAAAAGCCATTGCGAAATTCCGTTCGCGAAATTTCGCCATCCTTGTTGGTATCTATTTTGTTGAAAATTTTGGTAATAATGTCCGCCGTATATCCAGATGCACTCAAGTGCGTGGTCATTTCTTCCATCGAAACCGTTCCAGAACCATCCAAATCCATAATGTTAAAAATCATATCGGCGTCCTTGGCCAGTTGCTCTTTTTGACTGACTTTATCGGGATCGGCGGCAAGAGATGCTGCTGCTGCTGCTGCATGTAGTGGTCCGACGCTGGCAGCCTTGATGAACTGGCTGTCACTTTGGACCGAACGCATAAGAGACTTGTTACTTGGGACCACAACAAAGGCGGAAGCGACGCAAGCCGAAGAGGCGAGAAGGACGAAGGAAGAGAATTTCATGATTTATCGATGCCGTGAGTCCAAAGGATGAAAAATAATGTCTTTGAATAATTATTTTGTGAGCTGATCATAGTAAATTCAGAATTGTTTTTCGTGTTTTTGGTTTTTGGTTTTATTCTAGCTTGCTGGTAATTGGCGCCAGCTCCTTTCTGTGAATCATCGTTCCGATGTGGCGGATCTTTCGGTTGTCGTTGACTCGTTTTATTTTTGTGAATCATCAATAATTTGTTCCGATATCGCTTGTTGTGTTGCTTGTACTAATAGCTATTGTAGCTAGCTAGCTAGCTAGTACTAGCTAGCTAGCAAGTAAGTATGGTATGTGGCGTTACTTCCGTCAAAGACGTTGGCCAATGAACGATGACAACTGGATTCTACAGTAAGGTTCTGGGTAGTGCGGAGAAACTCAACTAACTGTGTGGCTGCCTCCCTCAGTGCAGCACATGACAGCAGCTGCAAAAAGTGGTAGCAGTGCAACAGTGCACTTAACAGCTCACAGCTCAATGTGGATGTAAATTGCTTAGAAACAATTTAGGTTTGATGTTAGTTCTTTCAACAGTGTTCTCATCCAGAATGTGTCAAGGGTCGTTCTCATGCGGAAAGCATGCGGAATCCAACAACAATGTGGTGCAATGAGAGGATTTGTCCCATCAGTTTTCATGAACCTCTCTCTTTTCTAATTTCATCCCTAGTTTCATTCCAAAGCTTGCTAAATTCATTTTGCACAACTCAAATGACATCAAGTCTCTGTTGGTGCTCCTTTTGCAACGTTGCATCATGTTCTTTTCTTTTTGAGTGGGGCACAATTCAAGCATTGATCACCAAACTCAGCAAACAGAGTCAGCAAAATGAATTCAAGGGCCCACCCCACTGTGGTTCCACCAACCTCGTGTGGTTCATTCTGACAGTCAATGCATGCACCATTGGCAACAACCGGGAACACAAGAGCTGAGTGAACTAAAAGATGGATGTCAGTCTCCCCATGCTGTCCTTTTGTGAGCAGGCTCGAAGCAACATTTGTCACAAATGAAGCTATGAACTCTCTGAAAGGAACCAAAAAAGAAGCCACATTTGTCACAAATGGAGTTGCCAACTCTTCGGATGACATGCAATGACACACAGAATCTTCGACGCAGCTGCTTTGGCGTGAAGTGATTCTCCACCATTGAAGCAAAAAAAAATCAATCGGGGCATGTGCTCCTGCAACACATTGTGTGGACATTGGGTGCCTTGTCAACTCTCAAGTCGTCCCACTTTGGCTTCATGTCTTTGTTGTTGTCAGAAGCAAATTCCAATTGCAATGCTCTTCTCTTGCAATGTCGCTTGAACAGCTGTTAGGGGTACAAATTTGGGATCAAGGAGATAACCCTCGGCTCCACACGCAGATCAACAAGTTCTTCCCCAAGTGCAGCCATGATCTATTTACTGAGGAAAAGTTCTAGAAGCTTCACAGCTGGGTTCATTAGACATCCGAGTCTTCTCCCGTCAATTTGACATGATTCTTTGGAGCCCTCCTCCTCTCATCTCTGATCCAATTTGACTCCAAAAGAGGTCATCTCTCGGTTCATTTATCCTTTTGTATCCACATCTTTCAAGC
>ENA-ORBV01015619-ORBV01015619.1-microbial-mat-metagenome-genome-assembly--contig:-NODE-15619-length-11136-cov-5.661271_pt1 | contig 11136 bp, 12 predicted proteins | sample MGYA00237777_ERZ505514 | MGnify/ENA primary metagenome ERZ505514 (study PRJEB26160, sample SAMN06269048) | microbial mat metagenome | isolation source: Oligotrophic lake microbial mat | place...
GGGCTCGGAGATGTGTATAAGAGACAGGCTTCAAGTTCATGCAGCAGGCGATCGACTTCGAGGTGCGCTGGCAGATCGAGCAGATCGAGGACGGCCATGCGATCGGGCAGGCCACGGTGTTGTTCGATCCGGGCACCGGCGAAACACGGGCGATGCGCACCAAGGAAGACGCCGCCGACTACCGCTATTTCCCGGACCCGGACCTGCCGCCGCTGCTGATCGCGCGCAGCTGGGTGGAAGCGGTGCGCGCCGAGTTGCCCGAGTTGCCGCACATGCTGCGCGCACGCCTGGCGAGCGAACACGGCTTGTCGGAATACGATGCGGCCATTCTCACGCAGAGCAAGTCCATGGCCGGTTATTTTCTCGACGCGGTGGCCGCCGGCGGGCAACCCAAGCTGGTGTGCAACTGGGTCACCGGCGAGTTGTCGCGCCGGCTCAATGAGAAGGAATTGACGTTCGACGATTGTCCGATCGATCCACCAAGACTTGCGTGGGTGGTCAAGCTCATCGACAACGGAACAATCTCCAACAATGCAGCCAGACGCGTCGTCGATTTGCTTTGGAATGGCGTAAATCCGGGCGTTGCAAGTGCCACACTTGAACCGAATGCCGCGAAAGCGCGTGGTCACGCTGCGCGAAGCGACGTCGAAAGCGCGATTGACACGCTGGGACTGCGCCAGATGAACGACAGCAGCGCACTCGAGGTCATCATCGACGCGGTGATCGCCGCCAACAACAAAAGTGTCGAGGAGTTCCGCCAGGGCAAGGACAAGGCGTTCAATGCGCTGGTCGGTCAGATCATGAAGGCCAGCGGCGGCAAGGCCAATCCGACGCAGGTCAACGAACTGCTGCGCAAGAAACTGGGCTGAGAGCCTGCCGACGGCTGCGGGTGCCTGCGACGCAGCTCCTGCTGCTGCCGCGACGCCCACCCCTTCACGCTGCGAAGTCAATCGACCAGCGTGATCGGCGTGCCTTTGTCGCCCAGCGGCAAGACTGCTCCGATCACCGCGGCGTCGGCGTAACCGGCTGCACGCAAGGCGTCGAGACACGGACCCGCCCGCGCCGCCGGCACACTGGCCAGCAATCCGCCCGCCGTCTGCGGGTCGAACAACAGCGGATACCGCGGGTGCTGCACAAATTCCGGCTGGTTGTGCAGCGCCCGGCGCAGCCGCAGGTTGGCTACCTGCAGCGAACTGACGATGCCTTGCCAGACACACTCCTGCGCACCGTCGAGCAGCGGCAGCGCCGACAGGCTCAGCCGGGCATCGACACCGGAAGGTTGCGTCATCTCCACCAGATGGCCGAGCAGGCCAAAACCGGTCAGGTCGGTGCAGGCGGTTGCGCCATGTGCCATCAACACCCGGGCACCGGCCTGGTTGGACTGGCGCATCACGTCCAGCGCCCCCTGCACCCAACGCCCACGGGCCACGAGCCGGGCATGGGCGGCCAACAAGGTGCCGGTGCCCAGGGGTTTGGTCAGCACCAGCACATCGCCCGCACGCATGCCATTTTTGCGCAACACGCCCTGCAGCGATGCATCGACCAGGCCGTTGACGGCAAAACCCAGCGCCAGTTCGCGCCCCTCGCCGGTATGGCCACCGACCAGCACACAACCCGCTGCATTGAGCACCTGCACCGCGCCCGACATCATCTGCCGCAACAGGTCTTCGACCTTGTCCTCCAGGCCCGGCGGCACGGTGGCGATGGCGGTGGCGCTTTGCGGCTCGGCTCCCATCGCGAAGATGTCGCCCAGCGCATGGTTGGCGGCAATCTGACCGAACACGTAGGGGTCTTCGATGAAGGCACGAAAGAAGTCGACCGTATGCACCATCGCCTTGCCCGCTGGCACCCGCACGATGGCGGCGTCATCGGGCGCGTGCAGGCCGATCAGCACGTCCTCGTCCGGTACGGGTGCCAGGCCGGCCAACGCGCGCGACAACACGCTGGCGCCTACCTTGGCACCGCAGCCGCCACATCGCATCGCAACCGCAGCGATCGCCTGCAACGACTCCTCCTGCGACAAGGCGATACCGCCAGCCAGGGGCGCTGCGTCGGGTGCCGCATCCATCGGCGCAAACTCACTGAAGCGGCGCATGAAGCGCCGGTCGATCCAGTCCTTCCAGCGCCAGACCCAGGCGCCGGCAAACGACAGTTTGCCGCGCGAGGCGACCGCATACCGGTCGCCGGTGCTGATCAGGGCCAGCCAGCTTCGCTGAGGACGGTACGGCTGCAGCGGCCGCTGCGCCAGCGCCGAGCGCAGGTTGCGCGCCAGTGGCAACGCCATGCGCACCGCGAACACGCCGGCTTTCTCCAACGCACGCGTATCCATGCTGGCCACGTCGCCAGCGGCGAAAACCAGCGGATCGCTGACCGACTGCAGGGCATCGTTGACCCGAATGAAACCGCGCTCGTCCAGCGCCAGTCCGGTATCGCGCAGCCAGTCGGCACCACCGGCCTGCGTGACCCAGACGATCTCGTCGGCGTCGAACCACGCGCCCTGCTGTGTGCGCAGCCGGCCGTCACGCACCTCCTGCACCGCGGCGTCGACATGTACCTGCACGCCGCGCCGCAGCAGCACCTCCACAAAGCGCCGCTGCACTGCCGTGTTGTGCGTGGGCAGCACCGTCGTGTCGGCGGTGAACAGGTGCAATACCAACCCGTCGGAATCGCGTCCGCGCTCGCGCAATGCAGCGCGAAAGCGGTGCTGCATGGCCAGCGTCAATTCGACACCGCCAGCGCCGCCGCCGACGACTGCGATAGTCGCTGGCCCGGCATGCACACGCATGCGTTCGAGCAGGGCCAGCCAGCGCTGGTTGAATCGGTGGATCGGCTTGACGGCAATTGCATGTGCAGCCGCACCAGGAACGGCACCGACCTGCGGCGTCGACCCGATGTTGATCGACACCAGGTCGTAGCGCAGCGCCGGCCGGTCGCGCAGCACCAGGAGCCGCTCGGCACGATCCATGCCGATGACCTCGGCGCGTATGAACCGCGCGCCAGCGAACTGCGCCAGCCGGCTCAAGTCGATGTGCACATCATCGTAGTCGTAGTGGCCGGCGACATAGCCGGGCAACATGCCGGAATACGGCGTGTGGGCTTCGGTACACACCAGCGTGACACGCACACCCGGCACCGGCTGCATCGCAAAGTGGCGCAACACGCCGACATGGCTGTGTCCGCCACCGACGAGCACGATGTCGCGCAGCACCGGTTGGGCATCACGCTGCATGCAACAACCCTTCACCGTGGAGCGCCCGATCACGGCGCAAGCGCGCTGACCCTGTGCTGGACCACATCCCCATGCGCGGCCGGTGCGCAGGCCCTAGGGCCTGATTTCGGTGCGCGGCGCCACGCCGCCGGCACGCTGCTGGTCCTGCCACAACTCCTTCAATCGCGCCAACTCGTCGTTAAAGCGTGTATCGACGCGTTGGCGTTCGTTTCCCTGCGCGGCGATGAAGCGCCGCTGTGACTGCAGGTCTTGCGAGACATCGTCGATCTGGCGTCGCAACGCAGGCGTCGCCTTGGCCGGATCGCCCTGGTAGAACTCCAGCTCGCGGTCGATCTTCTTGCGATCTTCATGCAAGGCCACGATGCGCTTCTCGGCTTCCAGCACCACTGTATCGATGCGGGCATGGGCTTGCGCACGCTCCTTGTCGTGCGCGTCGCGGCCCGGATAACGCGCGAGCATGGCCCGGTCGCGGCGCTTGTCCTCGAGCTCACGGGCGCGCTGCGCAGCCTCCTCCTTCTTCAGCTCTTCGAGTTCGGCCCGTTGTTGTGCACTCTGCGACGGCCCCACCTTGGCCCGTACCGTCCCGCTTGGGTTGAGCACGGTCTGTTCCCGATCGTTACATGCCGGGATCGGCCTGTCGGAACGCAGTTTGCGGCCGTTGGCGTCGGTGCAGGTATAGATGCCGCTGATCGGCGCAGCCTGCTGCGCGTGCAGCTCGATGGCAAGGCCCAGCAGCAACCAAGCGCCCAGGGACAGAACAGAGCGGCGACGCCGTGCGCGCAGGATCGGGGCAGTCATTGGAGTACCCTTCGTTGGGTGTCTCATGCGGGCTCCTGCACGCCATCGTCCACACCATAACGCTCGCGGTACGCGATGACCCGCGCATACTCGGTGGCAAGACCCGCATTGCTGCGCTGCTGCAGATAATCGAGCAGATCGGTGAGCCGGGCCACGCTGCACACCTGCAATCCCAACCGGTCGCGCACATGCTGCACGGCGCTGGTCGCACTGTCCTTGCCGTTGTCGGTCGCCTTTTCCTGCCGGTCCAGTGCAATCACGACACCATGGGGCGTCGCGCCGGCAGCGCGGATGATGGCGATCGATTCGCCTACCGCGGTACCGGCAGACATGACGTCATCGACGATCAGCACCCGCCCTTGCAGCGCAGCGCCGACAAGCGAGCCGCCTTCGCCATGGTCTTTGGCTTCCTTGCGGTTGTAGGCAAACGGCAGGTTCCGGCCCATGCGCGCCAGCTCGATGACCAGCGCCGCGCCCAGCGGAATTCCCTTGTAGGCCGGACCGAACACCATGTCGAATTCCATGCCGCTGGCCATCAGCCGGCGGGCATAGAATTGCGCCAGCAGGCCCAGTTTGGCGCCGTCGTCGAACAGCCCGGCGTTGAAGAAATACGGGCTCATGCGCCCGGCCTTGGTCTTGAATTCGCCGAACCGCAACACCCCCGACTGGACCGCAAACTGCACGAAATCCAGCGCCAATGCGTCGTGCCCCGGCTCCGGCGACGCTGGTCGGGCTGCATTTGCGTCCAACTTATCCGACATGGAGACTTCCTTGTTCACATTGACCAGCCTGAACCTCAACGGCATCCGCTCCGCCACCAGCAAGGGGCTCGAGCCCTGGCTGGCCCAGTCCAGACCCGATTGTATTTGCGTGCAGGAAGTCAAGGCCCAACAAGCAGACATCGCCGGCCGCTTCGAGCAGTTGGCAGGGCTCACCGGGCATTTCCACCTTGCCCAGAGGAAAGGATACTCCGGCGTCGCGGTGTATTCGCGCACGGAGCCCAGCGAGGTGGTAATCGGGTTCGGCGCACACGAATTCGACGCCGAGGGCCGTTATGTCGAACTGCGCTTCGACACCCCGCAGCGCAAGTTGTCGATCGTCAGCTGCTACTTTCCCAGCGGTTCATCCGGCGAGGAACGGCAACTGGCCAAGTACCGTTTCCTGGACCTCTTCTACCCCTACCTGACCAAGCTGAAGAAAAAGCGCGAGCTCGTGTTGTGCGGCGACATCAACATCGCGCACAAGGAAATTGACCTCAAGAACTGGAAGAGCAACCAGAAAAACTCCGGCTTCCTGCCCGAGGAACGTGCCTGGATGACACGGTGCCTGGAGCAGGCCAAGATGGTCGACGTCTACCGCAAGCTGCACCCCGATGCAACCGACGAGGCCTACACCTGGTGGAGCAACCGGGGACAGGCGTACGCGAACAACGTGGGATGGCGGCTGGACTACCAGCTGGCGACGGCTGGCCTGGCCTCCCTGGCCCGGACCGCTTCGATCTACAAGACGGAGAAGTTTTCGGACCATGCGCCGCTGACGATCGGGTACGACTTCAAATTGTGACTATCGCACATCAAGGACTCCTGCCGTTTGAGACTTTTGAGTTGTAGCCCGTCGCACTACGCACTACAATCCCGCTTTCATGATCAAGAGCTTCCGGCACAAAGGATTGCAGCGCTTTTTCGAGACGGGAAGCAAGGCTGGCATTCAAGCGGTTCACGCGACCAGGCTGCGCCTGCAACTGGCTGCTCTTGATCAGGCGGTAAGGCCCGAAGATCTTTCGGCAGCTTCCTGGAATCTGCACCCATTGAAAGGTGACCTGAAAGGGCATTGGGCGCTGACCGTCAATGGAAACTGGCGCATGGTTTTTGCCTTTGAAGGCACGGTTGCCGTGCTGGTGGACTACCTCGACTACCACTGAGACCTGATATGACGCGTATGCACAATCCGCCCCACCCAGGCGAAGTCCTTCGGGAGTATTTGGGAAACACCACTGTCACTGAAGCGGCCATCAAGCTTGGTGTCAACCGCGTCACCTTGTCGCGTGTGGTCACGGGTGCTTCTGGCATTTCCGCCGACATGGCCTATCGTTTGGCTGATGCATTTGACACAAGCCCTGAGCTATGGGCAGGAATGCAATTGCAGTACGACCTGTACCAGGCCAGCAAGCTAAAACGCCCACGCATCCAGAAGATGGTGGCCTGAATCGCGTTTCCCTGTCGGCAAGCATGCGTCCAACCGGCCCCTTTGCAAACGCGGGTTATTTGCGAAATCAACCCCATCCGCGACGGTTGGCCTCGCGTCCATGGCCAGGACCGCTTCGATTTACAAGGCGAAGAAGTTCTCCGAACATGCGCCGCTGACGATCGGGTACGACTTCAGCTTGTAAAACTGATGTCGACGTCAATTGGAGCCGAATATCCGCAACCCGCCGCGGATATTCGATTCGTCGTCCTGGACAGCCGCTTTGCTGCGATAGCGGGCACTGGCTGGCGCTCCGCCATCGGCTCTTGACGGCCAGGAGCTGACATTGGCAAGCGGCGGCTTCCTGGATAGAGAATCTGATGAGGGCACGCGACGCAATAGCGCCGCTCGGCTACTCCTGGCCTGAGCCCATCCGGCACGTTGCGGGTGTCGACGAGGCCGGGTGTGACTCGCTCGCCGGTCCGATGGTGGCTGCGGCCGGATCCTCTGCGAGTCGAGGCGGATGCCCGGAGATGGCGGACTCGAAGAAGCGTGCCCACCATGGCATTGCCAATGTCGGACAGCGAACTAACGGCTTCCAACGCACTCAGCAGTAGCCATCGTTCTGGTCCATCTCCCCCAGCCAGGAGTGGATTCCGCGCAGCAGCATGAACACGCTGTCCATGACTTCGGAGAGATGCCTTGCGTTGACGTGCCGCATCTCGGGGAGCGACAACTCGCCCTTCTTAGTCGTGGGGCATCGGAAGGCGAAAGAACCGGGATCGACGCTATCGAGTTGGCGGATGAAATCTTCAATGGCCGACAACTCTTTGGTGCCCTCTCCAGGATCGAGCTGTTCGAGGTGCCGGCGCAGTTCGCTCCACAGCAGCATCAGGCCGTGTTTGTGATCGGCGACGGCTTCTTTGCCCGCCAGGCGGTGGGCCAGCGCCAGGATCAATTTCAGTTGGAGTTCCAGTCCTTGGCGACACAAGAACACCAGCGGGTAGACCATGCTGTCGAGCGATGCCTTCCGCTCGGTCAACGCCCCGACCAAGGCGTCGGCAGCATCCTTGTAGCCAGCCGCGTAGATGTCCCATGGGAAGTGGGTCCAACCTTACATCGCGTTGTTGTGCCAGTCCTCACCTTGGATGAAAAGCTGTTTCCCGGCGAAGTCGGATGGTGACTTCATCCTTGCGAGAGGATCAATCTCCGCTGCTGCAGCGTCGTGGTCGCTTTGCACAATGCTCTCCAAGGAATTTGGTGGCGGCCAGCGCGGGCCTGACTTGTCAGCTCGTCGAAACGCCGTAGCGTTTAAATAGAGTGTCGAAGAAGACCTTCACGTCCGCTTTGGCCGTGTGTGCCTGCAGCTCCGATGCCCCGAAGCGAAAGACTTCATAGCCCGCGAGCTTGAGCTCGCGGTCAGCTCTGACCATATGCGCATGGCGCTGCACGTCGGCGCTGCCCGCTGTGTCCGCGTAATGGTGCTTCCCGTCGACTTCGATGACGACACGCACGCCCTGTGGCAGCAGCAACAGGAAGTCCATGCGAAAGCGCAAAAGCGCATCCGACCCTCGCTCCTTGACCGTGCGGGGGTCCCAGTGCAGCCATACTTCCGGCAGCAGCGCTGACAAGTTCGGCACGGCACTGCGGAACCCCTCAAAGAATGCATCGAACAGCAGGGATTGTGGTGGGGAGTTGCGGGGCAAGCTGGCCTTGAGTCGCGTGTACAGCGAGCGCTTGGCGTACCAGCAGCTTGCGTGCAACCGCAGGCTGGTCGGTGTCCGTTGTCGCGTTGAAGCTGGAGGCCATGCGTTCTCGCCTGGAACCGTCGGCGACAGGCGCAGGCAGCCCCAATTCTTCGCAAAGCATCGGCAGCACGGTATGGGTGCCGGCATCCTTCAATCCCGTGATGAGCGGCTCCAGCAGGGTGCGAAGTTGCGCGTAGTCCATCGGGCGTGACTCAGTCTCGCAGCACCATGGCGCGCAGCAGCGCGTCGATCTGCCCGAACGCATCCTGCTGCCACTGTTCGGGCGAGCGATCACCCAGCGCATTCGTGTCTTCGACGAAGCGCCGCACACAGGTAGGGCCGTGTCCCTCGAAGGTGTCGAACTTCTCGGCGATGTGCTGGAAGCCACGTTCACCACTTGCATGTCTGAGCAGCGGGCGACATTCCTGCGCCAGCGCCTCGATCCCATCGGGGTAGTTCCGCACGCAGTAGTAGATGTCGTACGCGTCCTTCTGCTTGTAGCGGCGCGCTAGCGCATGGCCCTTCATCGCCAGTAAAGCGGGTACGGAGCACACCGCGATCTCCACGCGGTTCGTCCCTCCGTCTGGCATCGGCCCAGCCACAGCCACGAGTTGATAGAACCGCATCGCCAGGTCAGCGCCATCTGCCCGTTGCACGGCGAAGTCGCCAATCAAAGGCGGATTGTTCTTGACGATGTCGGCGTCGCGCGGCATCAAAAAATCGACCACGACATCGATCGCTTCTCCGCCATCTCGCGCGGGAACCTGGCGAACCAGTTGGAAGCGCCGAAGCCCCTCGCGCTGGGCGTATCCATGGCCTTGGAGCGCGCCGATCAAGGTGGCGTATTCGCCGTCGCCGAGTGCTTCCGCGTCCAGTCCGACGTCCACGTCGAGCGTGCCGACGTGGGGCATGTCTTCGTTGCCCAACAGCAGCCAGGGAACCGAGCCGCCAATGATGGCAAACTTGCCCTTGAAGCTGCCAAGGATCTGGCCGATCTCGATCAGCACGGATTTCACGGCCGCGGTCGTGCGGTCGTCCTAGTCGGCCGCCGACTGCGGGTCCTTTTGTGGTGTCATTTGAGCCATGAGAGTCGTTCCTGTCGCAAGTGGTCCGCGGCCTCGACGCCGCGTTCGCCGGCAATGGAAAGGTCGAGGTAGGTTTGAACTGGGCTCGTACAGACTGCGCCTGGAGCAGGTTCAACGGTGTCGGCGAGCAGCCCCAAGTCCTTCGACACGGTAACGACCACGTTCTCGCCCTTCGAGCCGAGCGTGAGATTCAGCGCTGCCTGAAGCTTGCGCAAGCCTTGGTCGTCGGCGAAGAAGTAGTGCGTGCCGGTGCGTGCGTAAGGAGAAAGCCACTGCGCCGCCGAAAACGATGCGAAGGCAGCACGCCCCGGACCATTGTCCGCGCGTAGAGCGCTTCGAACCGCGTCTTCGAGCGCACTGCCATGCAGCAGCGTGTAGAAGCGCAGTCTTTTACCTGGTGGCGCGGTGTAGCTGTCCCGCCATGCGTCCAGCAGTGCATCGGGCTCCGAGAGGACCAGGCCATCGTCCGAGGCGCGTGCCCATTCCCGATCAATTAAGCCAGTGCGCACATTGCTGACGTGTCCGAGACTGACACCGGTGGATTCCGATAACTCGGTGACCCGCCATGCACGGCCAGGCTCACGCAGCATGGCGCGCAGTACCTGGGCAGATTTCGGCTTGAACAGCGACTTGAGCTCGCGTTGTTGGGCCACAGGCTTGTCCGCCACTATGCGCTCGATGAACACGCCACCGAATGCGATACGGGCGTTTCCCTCCAAGTCGAGATAGCCGACGCCCTTCTCTTTGCACAACTGCCTCACTGCCGGTGAGATGTAGGGCGCAATGAAGACGGGCGTTGCCTGAGGGGCTCGATGCGCAACGTAGTTCTGTAGTTCCAGCAGCGCGGTCCGGGCGTACCGCGGTTGCCCGCTCGACTTGTATTCGCAGATGAGCTGGTGCGACCGACCGTCCACGAGAAGCCGGGCGATAAAGTCCGGCTCCCATTCGCCGGACACAGCTTCGGCGTCAATGCCTTTCACCTGAAGGATCGGAATTTTCTCAAGCAGTCCACGCAGTGCCTCACCGGCACGAGCTTCTGCCTCTTTCATTGAATAGGATTCTTTCACCATTTGCTGAAAATAGCATATTTAGTGAAATATATCAACACAATTTCACTCTATTCGTCATTTTCAGCGTCTGCTGAAACAACTCCTTTTATTGAAATTCTCTATGCAGCGATATGCCGTACCGTGCGCCGCCCGATCATTCCAAGGGCTGCCTGCCGATGTGTACTCTCTCCTTCGGAGCCTCCAACGGGTGCCTGGCAGCTCTGGGCCTGAAGTAGAAACGTGGACTTGAAGTTGCTGAACGGCGCGCCAGCCGCTTTGCCAATCAGCCGGAAAAGAGCCTCTGGTCCTGATGCGTTGCCCGACACGTGTCGCGGCGCACAAGATGTTTCATCCACCGAAACTGCTGACTCGGCCGTAGGCGGCGAGCCTATGATGAATTGCACGCTCAATTCACCTCGAACCATTTGGCCGCTGTTTCCGTCCTGCAGGTACGCGGAAATCATGCTGCCTCGTCCCCAGAAGGAGCCACCATGACGACAGCATCGAGCCGCGATCAATCGCACCGTTTCCCACGGGTCCGACAATGGGCTCTGGCCTGCGCCATCTGCCTGTGCGCCGCCGCCACTGCGACGGATGCGCTGGCGCAAAAACGCGCGCCCATGCTGGTGTTCGCCCAGGAAGCGCCACCACCGACGCTCGATCCCTACTTCTCGACCTCGGTATCCACGCGCAACGTGGCGATGCACATGTTCGAGACGCTGGTCACGCGCGACGAAAACAACGCCATCGTGCCCGACCTCGCCGACAAGATCACCGAGGCCCCGGACGGTCTGAGCTACACCTTCACGCTGCGCCGCGGCGTCAAATTCCACAACGGTCAGGAAATGACCTCGGCCGATGTCAAGGCCTCGTTCGAACGGTACCAGCGGGTCGCGCTGCAGAAGGTGATCCTGGCGCCGGTGAGTGCGATCGAGACACCCGACGCATACACCGTGGTGCTGCGCCTGTCGCGCAAGGTGCCGGTATTCCTCGATGAAATGTCGAGCTTCGTGACGCCGCTGGCGATTCTGCCCGCCAGCCAG
>ENA-ORBV01015620-ORBV01015620.1-microbial-mat-metagenome-genome-assembly--contig:-NODE-15620-length-11136-cov-5.419839_pt1 | contig 11136 bp, 4 predicted proteins | sample MGYA00237777_ERZ505514 | MGnify/ENA primary metagenome ERZ505514 (study PRJEB26160, sample SAMN06269048) | microbial mat metagenome | isolation source: Oligotrophic lake microbial mat | place...
ATCTACACCTCTCTATTCGTCGGCAGCGTCAGATGTGTATAAGAGACAGCACCAGCACTCATGTTGTCATGCAGTTGAAACAGACTGAGAGTTTCTCAGTGCTCATGCTTTCTCACTTTGACTTTCTCAGTTGCAAGAGCTTCTCAATGCTTTGGAAACTGTCTTTTTCAGAGCCAATTGTGCCGGCTTTCTTTTTGGCAATGCCTGCTTGCAGCAAGACAACGAACCTTGGTGACCAATGCCCTTGCCCCAAGGCGCTGCACGGTTCGCATGTTCCAGCTTCCAGAATCAGCTCTCCTCAATGACTGGTTGGTCAGGCAGTCAGCAGTCTGATGTCTGTCTTCAACTGACAAAAGACAATTCTTCACCATCAATTCGACCACAAACAAGGAACAAAATGAAGTGACAATGCCTCAAAAAGAAACTTTCCTACTCTGATGTTGCACCAAAAGAACAGATGCTTTTGCATGCAAATTTGAAAGGCATGAGCATCACACCACAACAGACACACTCCATGTTTTGTTCGAATGTGCGTGCTTCAGTCATTGCAACATGCTCTTGTTGCCACAAGCCAGTGGGAACAGACAATGTTGTGACAGAGCATGCCGTGGGAACTTAACTCTTTGTTCCGTTTTGGATCTTGCATCTTGTTGCTTTGGATGCACAGCAGCTCTGGGTCCAGAACTCAGGACACGACCTTGATTCGTGGACTGAATCACGGATGAAATCGCACCTTTCTCATGACGAAAGCGGACGAGATCTGCAGCATTTTGTGCTTCAACACCAGAACCGGCATCCGAATCTGACATTCTGACATTCCCAATTGATCAATTCATGACAGACATTCGTGCTTTTGGTTTTTGAGCTGTGCTCATGGCGTGCTTCGCTTCTTTCGGTTTTTGCGCTCTCAGTGCCTGTGACATGCTTTGCTTCTTTTGGCAGGGCCTGCACTGCACATCCCTTGCATCTCTGTGACAGACTCAATGGTTGCTGTTGTGCGAGGGCAACAACTGCGAGTGTTGCGGTCATCTCCACATCAGGTTCTAATTAGGACGAAGTCATGTTGGGTCAAACGACAGCAACTACAAAATTGTAAAAGTGTCAGTGGATGTTCACAAGGGTGAACATCCCTAACCAGAACTCGACATCAATGACTGGATGACCGTTGTCAAGGTCGTGTCAGTCACGTTCCTGTTGCCTGCTGGACGTTCTAGAGATTGTGATCGATTCAGTCATGGATCTGACGTTCCATGTGACTGTGTCTCACACTCTGGCTTGATTGGATGCTTGCTTTGTGATGCCAATTGACTTGGATCCCATGTCTGCCTCTGCTCCTGCTCGAGCTGATGGTGGCTGCAGTGGCACAATGAATTGGCATTGGCACCTGGCGCAAATGTGCTGCTGCCACAGCTGGCAGAGCCATCAAAGCTTTGCTCCACCGCACTGGACCGTCCGAAATTGCTGCACCAATGCTGCTCAGGACTGTTTCACTTGAGCTTTGTTCAGGAACCGGTTTTCGAATCAGCGCTGATTTTCACATGACAAGACTGGTTTTCACATTTGTCATTTGTCAAGACGGGATTCGTCAAACAACAAGACCACTTTTTGAGACTGGTTTTGCCCAATCTTTTCACCGATTGAACTCAAAAACTGCACAGCAAAAAAACATGTCAAACAACACAGGTTCGTTTTGGTGCTGGTCTCCAGCGCTGCGACTGGTTCAGACCTGTGTTTTCATTTGAGACCAGTTTTCGAAGATTCAGAAAAAGATGACTGATTTTGAATAATTAAGACCACTTTTTTTAACTGGTTTCAAAATAAGACTGACTTTTAGCACACTAAATTTCACAGTCAAATAATTTGGCATGGTCCTACAGCACATTGTACAAACATTGCTCTTCGCAATTATGGCGCCAGTGCGCGTCTCTAATCGATCATACTGACGTCGGGCAAGTCTTGTTACGACGGGAAACTTATTTGCGAAAGAACGCTGTTCCGTCACGTTAATTAGTTTTTAAATCCCTGAATCATGCTATTTGCAGTTAAAGGTGTTTCAGCAAGTCGTGCGAAAGATCGTTTGCAGATACTCGGCACGAATTTTTAGGTTTTTGTGGGAACATTCCTTAGCCATAAATTCGTTCCAACAACAGACAACACAGAAAAACTTGACAAGACCATATTTTTGTCCCAGATTGCTGCAGCAAATTTGTCAGATGTACATACGGTAGGAAAACCATAGACACTGAAGCTGAGACGTGTAGAGCTGGACGTTTTTCGTTGCAGGCAACGGACACAAGTGCCGACAGGCAGCCCAACCGACTACATTAGTGCGACAAGAGCGACTCGGTCCGGATCCACTTCCCTTTTTAAGCGCTCACTAACGCCCATCAAAATTGCTTGGCCATCATGCTGCGGGAAAGCCAGACCAAATAGCAGAAAAATTGGGAAGCGTATCCCTGCAAATACCCGGAAAGCTTATTTGACTTCTACTGGCTATTATCTAGCAGCAGTAAAGAGCCCGACAACGAATCAGTCCGTAAACAGCTATCTTGACTCTAGCTAGTCAGTGATTCTCCCCATCTCCAGTACATGTGTATGCTTGAAAGCAGATAGCTTTTTCCGATCGCTATTTTGAGGAAGGGGGTGAGAAGGCTAGCGGCAACAATGCCGACGGGCAGAGCTTCCATGAAGAATAGTTACTCCTGCAACCCCGACGACCATGTTGGCAGGTATTCTGCAGCAGCTCGAAGAGGCAGTGATGCTAGCAGCCGGAGAGGGGAGTGCCGTGATAGTAACTTCGAAATGTGCTTTGCTGCCACCAGTAATGTTGCTCTTGCCCTCTTTAACTATGCGGAACCCCAGCTAACCAATGGAATGCTGAAGGTCAGCCAAACCGTAGCATGTACGGGAAGAGAGAAACGTCACCATAATAAGCACCAGAGTCGTCCTGGTGGACGCCATAGTCGGACCTGGGAGGACAGCGAAAACACTTCTACTGCGACGGACACAATGATCAGTGAAAATCATACATTTGAGACTAACCAAGAGCCAAGCTTGATATCACGAACAACCTCGAGCGAGTCCAATGGGTCGGAGAAGAGTATTCGAGGCAGAAGAACCTCTCGTGGAAGAAGCCCTACGTTTCGAAGCAACTCTGTCAATGCAAAGCGAGAGGCCAAACAAAAGGAGAAGCAAGCCCGGTGTCGCAGTGAAGATGCTACTCGGGACCCAGCGAGGGCTGACACAACCAAGGGTTCTTCCAGCACCGACAGGGAACAGTCGGGGTGCCAAACTATGAATTTGGATCATTGGGAGCCCAAATGTATGAAATCAGGAGGAACATTCGAAAAGTATGGTTCCACAGCAATACTAAGCTCAATGGCCGCTGCAAAAGATGATGCCCGAAAGTCACCATCTGAACAACAAAGGCGGTACTCGGCGGACGGGATTACTGTTAATGCTTCAAGCACGATAAACGCTGAAATGTGTATTGCCCAAAGTACTCCTCCGTTTGGGAAACCTTCCAACAGAGAGCCACTCTCGAGGGGCGCTTTCCGCCAAGCCAGCTTTGGCGAGGAAAAGGGCGTAGAAGTGGGCGAGGAAAAGGATAAAAGCGTCTACCCTTATATTCCGGCAAGAAGCCCGGTCAGTCAGCTAGCCGCAGATGCAAGCCATACCACTGTACCAGCTATGTCGAATAGAAGTTCTCAAAAACTAGGCATGCTCGGACCTGCCCCTCCAACTAGTTTTGAGAAAGTGCTCAAGGAAGTCTTACCATCGCCTCCACCTCCACCACCTGTGAATCCCATAAATGTAACCATCGAGTTCCCAAAGGCAAAGCCGTCTGCGAACGATGATGACAAACCAATGTCAAATCAACCAAAGCTTCAAGTGGCTCATCATCTACATAGTGACAACGATGTTACAATCATTGTTGGTAGTGGATCAGAACGTCGTCGCTTCCACTACAACTCGCATGTCCTACTTTATATTAGCGATTACTTTTCTCAAGTCATGGTTCCTGACATGAGCTCGCCTTTCAGACAGCAGGCCGAGACGACCTCTTCCCCATTTACAACGTCAGGTGCCGGGACAGGAAACGTCTGGTTGGTTGATTTTTCCCACAAGCAGGTCAAGGACTGGGAGATGTTTTATCCCTTCTTGGAACCACCAGTCAAGCGAACGGTATCGGTCAACATTTTCAATTTACCGCATCTGTTGCCTTGGTTTCATGAGTTTCAACTGCATTTGCTACTTCATCAATGCGACCAAATGTTATCTGAAATCACCTTTCGTCCCGTCGACCAAGCCGAGACCAGCGACGTACAAGATGTATTGCTGCTCTTATATGCTGCACTGTCTTGCGACTTGCCGAACACGAAGGAACTTGGCATTGCAGTCTTGGAATCTTACCTCAAAGAAGCACCCCATTTGTTCCTATACAGCGCCTTGCAGCGATTGATCATTTTGCTCACATGCTTTCCCCACTTTCAGCAACAGCTGTGGGAATCCACTGTCCAATCGTCCTTGCCGGCCGAATTAAAGGCGTGTTACGATACGGCGTGTCCTGCCGGCCGGGATGCACTGCTACACAATCCAATGTTTCCCTTTTTGCTGCGAGAGGTATTGTCCAATGTCCATGTCCAAGCTAGGACGCGTATCTTTCTTCGATCCAAGATACAGGCGCGATGGAGCACGAAAGCAAAGAAATCCTGTGATAATAGTAGTACAGGGAGTGGATTGGATGCGCAATCGCGAGCTAGCTATACTTCAAGGGGTAGGATTCAGGAGCAAGCCGAGGAATACAACGGCGATGGCTTAGAAATGTCAAGTTATCTAGGTGAACAATTCTGGGGCCCCGGTTGGAACGAGGAACCAAGATTATCGAAAGAGCAAATCGCACGTCAAGAAGATCGTCGTCAGTTTTTGGAGGAAATTGTCCAAAAACTAAAAGAGCACGTGCAGCATGAAAATGCCAAGGTGGAAGTATCTAGTCATATATCATCTGAAGCCGGACAGAGGAATGAGCGAGAATGGAATGACACGGTCCATGGTGGTCTCCACCAAGGATACAAGAATGAAGATGACACCGATGGCTTCTTGGAGCAGAAGGATGGCGTCCATGGCGGCCGCTATCGTTCTTGCAAGACGCAGATCGAAAGAAAATTGCCTTCCCATCAGCAGGATGATGCAGCTCATGGAGAGTTGCATCGTCCAGCAAGCAGTACGGAGCACGAAAACAAGACACTTGCGAAAAACAAGACATCCCATGGAGGTGTGTCTGCAGAAGAGCAAGAGGAGGAGAGACTAGAAACGTCTTCTCTATTTGATTTTGAAACGCCAATGTTCCCCGTTGACTCTCCCGACCGTCTTCGGCATCTTTCTCGCAAGGAAAGGGGCCCAATAAGCAGCGCGTCGCGGCCTAGTAAGAGCTAACCTGGTAGCCACAGTCCTGACCTGACAGCATCGACCATGTCGCCCACAAGCCAGCAGTCTGCTACGAATCTGTATAACGGCAATGGAGGGCTTGTTTTAGGAGATGGAAGCGACTCGTCGTTCACACGGAAAACATTTCAATGCTAGTTTGTTGACTACCAGCTACTAGTAATGACGGATGTGAGTGTCTACCCGGGAGGGTCGTATCTATTAATATCATTGTTGGTGTGGTTGTTTAAAAATAAATGATTACTGGGTGGGCGGCAATTGAAACAACAGGAGGAATGAAACAGATTGGTTCTGCATCATTTAGTGCTTGTGGCGTTTCACCCGTCGTAATAGTCAATGCTAAAAAAGAAATTATTATTTTTTATTTGCTACTCCTATCTATTTAAGAAGGCAGGCTACATGTGGAGCCTCAACCGAATTCATCAATCCGGGTTTCGAATAGGTACACCGCTGCCGTCGATGGGCCAAAAAGTGACGTCTTAGTATCCTGCAGTCCACCTATAGGTAGCGAGAAGAAATGAAAAAAATCATCTGCTGCGTTGAGCAGGAGCTACTAATGGACAGCATTCCGAAATGAGAAATGAATTTCCCACCACCCATACGTACTGTGCCAGGCCCTCTGTCCTGTTTTATAGGTTGTGTGGGAAATTTTGTTTTAATCAAGTCACCATCCTTCAACCTTAGCGTCTGCAAAATAGAACATTCCAAAAGTGATATAAAAAAGTATTCTCACTTAAATGACTGTGAACTAATTGTATGGGCATGGTGGTCCTTGAGATCGAATTGGGTCCTTTCATATTTTACTTAGCCTTTACTACCTCGATTACTTGTTGAGTCATCTAGCAACAAATTTTTCGATGCTGTTTTGTCGTTCTATACCTTGGAGCAGCAGTCTGCCCGTAGCTTTCTAAAGTTATGATTCTCGGTATGGCTGCGCTTACACTTTGTCAATGGACCAGGCACAATGACTGTATCCAGCAGCACCCAAACTTACATCAACTCTGTTACAATAAAGTCCCGGACAGCAATCCTCATCTTTGTCGCATGTATCGGCTTGCCGTCCGGCACAAGTATCATACGGTTTCTGGACATTGTATCCCAAGACTTGGTCGGCCGGCAACCACATAAAATCTTTGCAGTGATCGTCTTTAAAGGTCACTTTCGGTGGAGCTCCTGGGTAACTAAGGCTAACGGATTCGATACCACATCGTTCTTTCCAATTGCAATATCCCGTCACATCACACGACTTGTGATCATACGAACAACATCCCTCGGCTTCAAAATGTTCATGACTTTCTTCAAAGCCACGCGTCAACAAATTCAAACCCGTCACTTTGGCGACGGCAGATTGATGCGCTGCAATCTCGTGTGGCAACAAGCATGTCTGCGTGGCGGCCGTATCACATTTCAATTGTTCCCCCTCGAGGCCCTGCACAAAACAGCAGGCTCCCTCCGAGGATTCGCCCGTACACGTTCCTTGACGATGTCCCAAACAGGACGCATCAAAGACATGGCCAGCACCCAACCACACCAAATCCATGCACCCAGCTACTTTGCCACAATGCTCGGGTACTCCACAATACCATTGTGAATATCGTAATTCATCGGTCACGACGGTATCCAGTGTACTCGAGACGGATGTGCCCAAACAATCCTTGTAATTCCGACTGCAACAACCCATTCTGGACGTTTTCGAGGAAGAAGCGCCATTATTGTCGTCAGGATGTTCTCGAGCTTGTACTTTTTGTGCAAGTAGTAGCAATACCAAGAAAAGTCGTGTCGTCATGTTTCTCAATACCATTGTAGTGCAGTATATGTAGTCTTCGGGTGTTGCCGACTGAGATGGAAACTTTGATATTTCTTGGAATACTAAGAATGTATAAATGAATCAATATGCTCTCTTCCTTTTATAGAGTGTCTACAGCACCACTGGCGACGTAGTTATAAACGAAGAAGGATGCAGTAACACGGTTGGTCACTGATACATGGAAGTAGTAGCAAATGCAAAAAGAATAGCGAGTTCTTGTGTTGTTACAATTGTACTGTTCGAGGTGCCGGGTTATTGAAAGCAAGATCTATCTTTCGCGCGTCGAAGAGGCGAGATTTTTGGTTGGGCCTTTTCTTCATGCCACTATGCACTAATCGTAACCTTAGTGCAATAATTCAAAAAGTTCTGAGGTTCAATTCGATGTCCAAAAATAGTTTTTGCTTTTTTTCTGGAAGGGTCGAAAACTCATCTTTTTGCATTTTTTGGCTCGGAACCGCGATCTTCATATCCTTTTGCCTTGTCGTTGCAGAGATCGAACATACTACTAGCTAGCTAGTACATGAATCCAGTAGATAATGTTCTTTCTGTGTTTTTTACAGATATTCATTCCCCCACACAAAGAAACAGCTAGCTAGTAGCAGAGAAAGCCATAATCGCCATGCTGAAAGACGGGGCAGGACTGAGTACCAACTGAAGATGACAATCGAATGTGCTACTACTCGAACGATGTGCTGGATCCACGGATTCCTAGTTCTGTAGTACCAAAGGAAAGACAAAAAGCGTCGCGAGGCGCCTCACCGACTGTTGTCCATCCAAAGGCGAGCGAAATCCAAATGCTAGCTAGCTAGTTTCTGAAGACATTCCGGAAGTACTACTGCTACTGTAAGTATTTCAATGTATTGTTTTATGTTTCTATTTTGTATATTATATTATCAAGATGCTTGTAGTATGCGAATTGTTACGGAACGGAATCTCTTTCTCTATGCATTTGTCGTGGTTTTCTTGTTGCTGTTAGTCGTAATTGCTGTACCGCTGGTAGTAGTAGTCACCGAAGATGCCAACGTAGTGGCTTTGCTATTATTGTCATGGTTGTCTTCGGCGGTACGCAGCAAGGGCGGGATGGTTTTCACATCGGGTTCCGTCTGCTTTTCGATCGTCGTCGTGGTGATGGTAGTTTGATTGTTCATGGTATTGGAGGATAACCCACGAGCTGCAGCAGAAGCTGCTGCTTTGGAGGATTGTTGTTGTTGTTTCTGCTGCTTTTGTTGTTTTTGGAAATAAAAGCCACTCAGCGATAAAAAAGCACTACAGGAAAAATAGGGTTTGTCCGGAATGGGATACCCCGTGGACAGACCCAAAGAACCAGTTTTTCGTTGCAACAACCAATCGGCCCATTGGGAATTCCGCGATTGTTCCAACAAGGATGTCACTACCAAAGGTTTTTTGTTGCCCTGCTCCTTGTTGGATGATGAGGTGGCTGCGGTGGTTGTAAGCTCGTCATCTTCCGAGTCGGATTCTTCCAATGTCGTCGAGGATGATTTGGCTGTTGTGGATGATGGTTTGGACATGGCAAAGGCCAAGACACTTGCTTTCTTGTTCGACTTGATGTTTCGGTGGCTATTGTTGTTATACGCATACATCCATCGTTGCCAGGATTGCCAAATGGGATCAATCACTTGCAGATACGTAATGATGGTGGGCAAAAACATGTGCCAATAGGTACATCGATATTCGTAACCCCGTTTCGAACTGACGCGCCAACTATGACCAATCCCAATCCGTTCTTGAATGCCCGTATTAAAGTTGGGTTTGCGTCCGTGCTTCTCCAAGGTTTGTTGCAAGGGCGGCAACAAATTGTTGGCCAAAATGGTCGCGGTTTCCGGTGTATACCACTGTTGGGTAATGGGAAAGGCCAAGGCCGCGCCCGCCAAAAACAACCCCCGGGCGACCAACAACATGGTCCAGGCAATGACATGTCGAATGACCATGGCGGCCTGGTGCAAGGCCCATTTGGCCCACGCCGCATTGACACTCCCACTGACAAAAATACCTGCCGTGAGGGGATAGTAAATGGCCACGCTCATGCTGAGGCTGGGCCATTCGGGATGGCGCTCCCAAATGTCAAAATTGGACGTCAGGGGAATCCGAAAGGCCACGCCGCAGGACTTTTTGAAAATGGCCGATTTATAAAAGGACCATCCAAAGCCCTTGAAATTCCAATCATCCTGCATACCATGAACGCAGGCCTGTAGTAGGGACTGGAGTGCCGGTAGTAGATTCGGTGGTGGCCGTGGTGGTTGTGGTTGTCGTAATCGTTGGGCTGCTTGCGATCGTTGCAACTTTTTACTCCAGGACGCGGGCAGCAGTGGACGTTGTAGTACGGGTTGTTGCTGTTGTTGTCTTGTCCTTGTGGATCGTTTCGTCGCGGAACTGGATGCTGGTGGGGGTGGCGAAGGAGTCGTGGCAGAAGCTTTTGTAGCAACTGGACTTTTGACTTTGGGAGCAAGGTGTTTGGATTTGGTTGTGACAGCCGTGTCTGCCTCCACCTTTTGTTTTTTCGGCTCCTCCTTGTCCTGTTCTGCTTTGATCTTGGTCTGTTCTGATTTGGCGTTCCTTTGTTCCGTCGCCCTGTCTTGCTCTTCCTTTTGCTTTTTCTGCTGTTGCGTTTGTAATTGTTCGTCTACCTTGTATCGCACGGTTCGCAACCAAATGCGTTGTCGTTTTTCGGCAGTACTTGTCGTAGTAGTAGAAGTAGAAGTAGTACTTGGGGCAGTATTGGAATACAAGTATTGCCACCCATAAGCGTCGCGTTCGCCGCCTAGAACAATTTTCCAATCTCCTTCGAATTCCCCCCCTTTGGGCGCCTTTAAGTCCGCTGGAGATTCGCATGGTCTTCCACTAGCATCCTCCTCCTCACCGTCCAACCGAGACCATCGGTTGCGGGTATCGCCCGTCCATTGCTGCAAATTGGCATCGTAGACTTCCGTTTCCACCACTCGCAACAATACTTTGCTGTCCTTATTGTCATCACTGCTACTACTGTCCCTCTTCGCAGTACGGAGGGGTGGAGGCCGAGGAGGAGGTGGTGTCGTAGGACGACGTGGTGGTGGCGGCACTTGTTGTGGTTGTTGTTTCCGTTGCTGCTGTCCGTTATTGTTGGTAGGAGGAGTGACGCGAGAGGAAGAAGAAGAAGAGGAAGCCGCTTCGCCTAACACCAATACACTTCCCGGTGCCTGTGGATTCCAGCCAGGAGCCAAAAGAGTCACAAGGAAAAGCAATAGCAATAATGGAAGGCGTCTTTGGCTGCTGTGACTTGTCCTTCTTTTCCGAAGCGGCTGCTTTGGACTTGCAGCAGGAGCAGCATCATGTGCGTTGCCCTTTGTTATTGTTGGTGTTATGATTCCTTCTTTGCCGTTCTCACAGAAATTTCTTCTTCTTCGTCGTCTTCTTTCGTCAAGACCCATGATTGCGGGAAAGTCTAACTTTTTCTATTTCTAATTCTATGTCTATTTCTATTTTTCTATGCTTCAACTTTAGCTAGAAGGAGGTCTGTAAGGGACAAATTCTTATCGTATGAATCTTCTTGTCATTAAAAGGAAAGAATAATTAGTACGTCCAGGCACGCATGCAGATGTGTAAACTGTTCTGGAGTATCATGTGGTGTACACGTCGTGGCAACAGTTGTTCAAGTAGTCCAGTAGTAGAGTAGCTATCAATACAACGTAGTCTTTTGTTCTTGTTGCATCACGTAACGGTCAGCAGCAGGTGGAGGCGCCGTGACGACGTGTCCTCCGAGGTTCGCACGACAACTCCGAGGATTTTAATTTGCCCAGCATAAATAGAATAAACTCCGCTAGTAGTAGACGTATGTTGCGGATTCTGGTGGAGGTTAAAGGAGGAGGATGCTTATTTTTTTTTTTTTT
>ENA-ORBV01015621-ORBV01015621.1-microbial-mat-metagenome-genome-assembly--contig:-NODE-15621-length-11136-cov-4.999457_pt1 | contig 11136 bp, 6 predicted proteins | sample MGYA00237777_ERZ505514 | MGnify/ENA primary metagenome ERZ505514 (study PRJEB26160, sample SAMN06269048) | microbial mat metagenome | isolation source: Oligotrophic lake microbial mat | place...
GATGAAGAGGTCAACGAGATGCACAAGATCGACAGTAGTCATCACACGGCACCTTCAACACTGCACAATCCTCTATACTACACACTGAGAGACAAGACCATCTCCTCTGATCCCCATCAGATACTCAGACGATGATGACATTACCTCTTCGTTTTTATCCCATCATGTCGCTGTTTGCACTCTTTTTGCTGCTGCATGTACCACAGTGCCATGGCTTTTTAGGATCTCCAGTGTCGAGCGCGACAAACATTCCGGGCCAGGTGCTTCGTCCAAGGAGAACCACTCCAGCCACTAGCAATACCAATGAAGAACGAATACTTAACAACAGGAGACAGAAGATCAGTCTTAGCAGTAGCAGCAGCAGCAGCAGCGAAAATGTATTAGACGATGAAGTCGACATTGCCATTATTGGTGCTGGTCTGGGAGGTCTCTGTGCGGGTGCCATATTAAACACACTTTATGGGAAAACGGTGGGCATTTACGAAAGCCACTATTTGCCGGGAGGTTGTGCTCATGCCTTTGACCGGAAAACCAAAGACGGCCAAGAATTTGTATTTGAGTCTGGTCCCACCATCCTGTTGGGATGTTCCAGTCCCCCCTATAATCCATTGGCACAAGTACTGAAAGCTGTGGATCAAGATATTGAATGGATCCCGTATGATGGTTGGGGAATGATTGAAAATCCAGGTCAAGCCGGCGGCAAGGAGTTGCGATGGAGATTAACACTAGGACCCAATGTTTTTGAGGAGGGACCCCTCCAGGATTTTGGAGGAAGAAATGCTGTGGAAGAATTCAATGCCTTGAGAGAGGCCACCAAGGGATTGTTGGCGGGTGTCAAAATTCCGGCCATGGATATGCGTGCTGGAAAAACGGCGCTCATTCCTTTGTTACGATATTTCTCCACATTGGTAGAAATCATTCAACAAGGAGAATTGACGACATCCACCTTTGCTCCCTTTATGGATGGACCCATCTTTCAAGTCAAGGACCAGTGGCTCCGAAATTGGCTCGATGCCTTGGCGTTTTCGTTGAGTGGTTTACCGGCATCCCGAACATCCGCTGCGGCCATGGCCTTTGTTATTTATGATATGCATCGACCTGGTGCCAGTTTGGATTATCCCAAAGGGGGAATTGGTCAAATTGTCGATGCTCTAGTCCGAGGCGTGGAGCAAGGAGACAATGGCTCCCGCGTGCATTTACGACAACATGTGGATTCCATCGATTGCAATGAGGATGGATCGAAAGTCACGGGTATTACTTTGAAAAATGGAAAGCAAATCATTGCGCGCGATGGGGTCATCTGCAATGTACCGGTCTGGAGTCTTCGAAGTCTCGTCAAGGATGGAAAAATGCTCTCCAAACTCAACAATTTTCTTCCGGATTCTCTGCCGAGTCCAAGGCAGACGTGGGAAATCTCTTCCAGTGGGCGACCAATAATTCAAAGTACACGCCCTGTCGTTGACCCCGATGCACAGACAAATCTCCTTGCCGCCTGTGATACGGCCGAAATGACAGGCTCATTTCTACACCTTCATATTGCCATTGATTCCAACGGTCTAGATAAAGAATCCATGGAAGCTCATTATACTGTCATGGACCGGTCTCTAGGAGGAGACGGAACTTCCATTGATGGGACTCCCGATGGTCCCTGTGGAGAGCTCAATATGATTGCGGTATCCAATCCTTGTAAAATTGACAACACCTTGGCACCCGAGGGTTACATGATAATTCACGCGTACGGAGCGGGAAACGAACCCTATGCCATTTGGGAAGGTATGAATCGCAATTCCGACGAATACAAGAAACTAAAAGAACAAAGGGCCGAAGCATTGTGGCGTGCCATTGAAAGTGTCATTCCAGATGTTCGGAAGCGCACTGTGGAACACTTGATTGGATCGCCCATTACCCATGAACGATTTCTTCGACGACCCCGAGGCACATATGGAGCTGCTACGGAGGATTACTTAAAAGATGGCAGCACGCCATTTCCAAACCTAATTCTAGCCGGTGATTCCATATTTCCTGGAATTGGAATGCCCGCGGTTGCCATATCGGGTGCCAGTGCCGCCAATAGTATGGTTAACGTACTGCAACAATGGCAATGTTTGGACAAACTAAAGGCAAAGCGAAAGCTGTAAACAGATTATTATCATGATTTGCTTGTGTTGCTACCACACGCTACACTGCCAATAAACCACCACGCTTTGCTAAAATAGCTTGACATTATTACTGGTACTTATTTTTTGGTCTTCTTCTTCTTCTTCTTCTTTTTGTTGATCGCCATGGCCAGGTCATCAATATCGTCATCATCGTCAACATCCATGGCTTGCTTTTTCGGAGTAGGTTTGGCTTCAGCGGCAGGTGGCGCTGACGACTGGAATTCACTTTGTAGCAGTTCTGTCGACTCTTCTTCGTCGCTATCCAGTTGACCAGCAGCTGCAACATTGGCCTTGTCGGTGGAGTTGCTTTTGCTGGAAGCCTTGGCTGGACTTCCTTTCTCTGCCTCGCTGTCTTGCCTGGCTTTCTTTGATGGTGTCGGCGCGGACGGTGCCTCTTTGGCGTCGGCAGAAACATCCATGCTTGCATCATTTTTGGTTGTTGCTGTTGTGGAAGTATCATTGCTGGTAGGTGCTGTTTGCAATAACTTCTTCATCAATGAGGATGCTTGATGATTGAAATATGCTTGCGAGGAATGCTGCATATGGTCCTTGTCATCTCGAACCTTGCTGGCCATATGCCCCTGTCCATAATCCAAAATTTGTCGTTGGTAAGCTTCTTCGGCCTCGGTTTCCAACCGACGACGCTCGGCCGCGTTGTCATCCACATCCATCATTTCCATATCCGCACCTGGGTTCTCCGAATGTAGCACCAACGGACTTGCCATCCCGAGGGGCGGTGGTGGTAGAATGGCACTATTACTCGTCGGTGGCAATACTATTACTGGTTGTTGCTGTTGTAATTTTTGCAAACGATCCTTTTGGGATTGTTGATCCGCCGCTTCCAAGGATTCTTCCAACATGGTACACAATTGTCGAACACAGTTCGAGGCCTTGTTCCAACACGCCCGAAATTGGGTGGGCGGCAATTCACATCCACCTCCATAATCCAAGAGACAAACTTCAGCATGCACATTCATTCCGACGGTCAAAGATCCAGCTTGCATCAGTTCTTCGCGATCGGTTGGATCGATCAAGGCTGCCACGACACCTGACCCGGAGGCCGTTTGCGTGCCAGCAGCAGCAGCACTGGTACTGAGAGTACTTCCATCTTCCATGGGTATAAAGGCAAAGGATATGGAGAGTGGAGTGTGATGAAGTGGAAGTGGCGTGGGTTCTTTTAAATGGGAGGGAATCAAAATGGGTCTCACGGCTGCCGTGGATTGTTGTTTGTTATTATCGTCGTCGTCATCATCATCATCATCTCCCAACAAATCCACATGAGGTTTCCGATAATGTCTCAAGGCAGCAATGGCTGCCATGACGGAAGCATCCATAATGTTTCCACCATCGTCCAATACCGTCAAGGCCAAATTGAAACGCCAAATCCATTCCGAAGGAATCAAACACAAGGCCTCCAAATCCAAGGTTCCACCAAGAACAATGATTTTTTCAATGCACCTCAGAATGCGATTGGCTAGCAGGCGTTGGGCAGTACCGGCATAATTGGGAACACCCCCACTCGCGGCATTGGTGGGTCCTCCTGTGGTGACGGGAGGGGCTAGTCGAAAGGCGGGATTTGCTCCCGGCGACAAATCCACGGAAATTACCAATTGACCCTCTGTAAAAAATAAAATCATAGGACAGTGCAGTACAGCAGAAAATAAGGAAAATAAAACAAAAGGCAAAGGAAATAAAATGGAAAAGGGAACTTTGTCATTCATCATTTTTTCCATTCCTTATTTTTCCATGATTCATTCGTTTTCCTACGTACCATTGGGTCGATCCAAATTGGGCCGTACCAATTCGGCGGTACACAACGCCGTCACTCGCGTCGTTCCCCATTGCACCGTGCATTCGGAACCATGATCCCATCGGCCCAAGTGCAAACGGACCGGTCGGACTTGATCTTCGGATCGACCATCCATTCGAAGAGTCCGACGCATAAAGGCGCCTTCGCGAACAAAGGCCCGTTCATTGCGACTCAGCGATTTCAGACCCTGATCGTCTCGGATAGAAACGTAATTGGAAGTATTGATGTCTCTCATTATTTTGACTATCTCTAATTGAAATGCAATTATGTAGTGATTGTCTACTCGATCTACTACTAGTAGCTACTAGCTAGCTAGCTAGTACCTTCTCTGCTCTATGCCTCGTACATGTGAAGCTGTGTTTGTTGTTTGTTGTGAAAAAGATCGATGATCCGAGTTGTTGGTTTCAGCTTTTACGTACAGACGAACAGACCGAAAAATTTAGTTTACTTCTATCCCTAACCTTTTAGATAATAGAAAAAGGTAGCACAATCTCTCCGTAAAATTTAAAACTTTGGCTTTTTTGATGTTCACACCAAAAAAATTAAGCTATTTATTAATTTGCTTTGACCATGCGATGCATGCTTTCATGATTGTTGTATGATACTTAAGAATGCCGCTATCATTACTGCAGGCACTGTTGTTGCTCGGCTGTTTTTTCCGTGCCCTTCCCTTGGCGAGTTCCTTTTCGATTGGTTTTGTATCGACAAAAGAAAGGACAAATGGTGTTGCCTCGAGCCATGGTCCTGTGCACCACCCGAGGCGGCATCATCGCGTCATCGTATCATCATCGCCCGTCTCCTTGTTTGCCACGGCGTCGAATGAAAAAGAGGAAGAAGAAGAGAAACCAACAGTAAGTAAAGCAAGACGAAAACGAAAAGCGACCACAACGCCAAAAAAGAGAAAAGCAACAACCTCCACAACCACCGATGATAAAGACAATGACGTCCAGAAGAAAAAGCAAACACTTCCTACTCTGCAAAAATTGTCCAAATTTCTGGACCAAGAACTTTCGTCGTCGTCATCGGCAAGAGCAGCCTTGGATGCTACAACTGTAGCCGACATGATGGTGGATCCAAATGCCTTGACCAAGCGCTTGCAACAAGCGACCGCCAATGCCAAAGCCGCTGCCATTGAAGCCGATTATGCCAATAAAAAACAACAATATCGGGATTCTTTCTCATCGAACGATGACGATATTGACAAGCGTCGGGGTGCTGGTAGCAGTAGTAGTGGTAGTGCTACGACAACAACTTCCAGCAACATGAAGCCGAATAAGGAGGATGATACCCATCTAGGTACCTTGCAGCAATTGACGAAAATCATTGACCGCGAACTCTTGTCGGCCTCGGATGGGACCGCCACCTTTAATATCCGAGGGACGACCAATCCACCCCCCGGAATTACCCGGGATTCCATGCGCTCCTTATTGCAAGAAAATGAAGCCCAACAGTTAAAAAAAGAACGCGTCCGAAACCGGCAACAGAAGCAACAGTCCCAATATACGTTTACATTGGGTCCAGCACTCGTGGACGACGACGACGACAACTACAACGCCTCAAGTAGGCATGACTCTCATCATATGGTCCGTCACATTGGCATTGTCATTTCCAAACCTCTCGTCCAAGATCAAGTCACATTGGAGTATGCATCGCGTCTACGGACGCTGGCCAAAGCCATTGCGGAAGGACAATCACCACCAAATACACGAAAGAATGAAAGGAATGACGTGAACAATGAGACCGTTCCTGGTGAGATCCATGGAAGTACTACAAGTACTACTAGGATGGACACTACTGAGGTTGACAAGGAATCCGAAACGACCAACAGTAGTACTGGCAATAATATTGGCAACAATACTAATTATTTGGACGACGACAATGACTTGGACAACCATTACAAACCCTCCATGATTTACTTTTTAGGAGGAATCGCCAAGGGAAATTTAGTGGCAGATGCTGACGCTGGATATATCTTTTTCAAGCATCTCTGTGCGGCCCACAACATTTCCTTGGAAGGGATTGAGATTATGCTGGAAAAGACTACCTTGGGCAAAGGCGCCCTCCAACACATTATGCGTCAACTCCGAAAAGACTACATTCCAAAATGGAAGATCCAGAAGGAGAGTGTCAACAACCGTCAAGACACAGATGCACGAAGCATCAACCAACAGCCACAAAAAGTCCAACTTCACGTTACATTTTTTTCCTGTGATTATGACTTGTGTCGTTTGAATGATATTCATTATCGATCTCCTCGACAATCCATTTTGAGACCACTCTTGGAAACGCAGGACGATGATGGAAGCGGCGATAACGACAATAACAATTATGACGAGGACGGCGATGGGGATGACTACGATGTTCGTCCAACCTCCGCCGGTGGTAAGACCGCAAGTAATAAAGGAGGACCGGTGCCACAAGACAACCCGGTAGAGATATCCTGGAGTTATCGATTTTCGAGTTATCCCTATCGTCATTTCAGAGATCCCATGACGTCCTTTCTGGGCAAATGCTTTTTGCTGGCAGAAGAATTGACACCCGTTTTGGTCAACATTCGTGGTGTTGTCGATGGCGTAAGTATAGAATATAGACCGCTCTATCTCTCATTGTCTCCATTCTTTTGGCAGCTTTTGATTCCAACTCAATTCTCCCTGTTGAATTCGGCGATGTAGACGGAATTCTTTCAACGCGACAACTACAGGGTGCTGGTTTCCATTCGACGATCCCTCGTCAAGGACATGGAAGGATTCTACCAGAATCAGCCCTCTCTCAGAGACAGCCTCCGAAAGCATGTGGTTCGGAGCGAATTTACGCTTGATATTATACTGGAAGGAGCGCTGCTTTCGTTGGGGAGGTGTCTGGACCTAGTAAGACCGGCTGGGTTGTTGATCGGATACGTTCCTCAAACGGATTGGAAGAATGCCGAAATGGTCTTGGAGCATGCTGTACGTCAATTGAGAGGAGCCTGCGATCCAGATTACCCATTGGATGCCGCGGAGTGGGGAAAGCTAGATCAGCACTATGATTATGATGATCTGCCAACCACCACCACTAACTCTTCGCAATCTACTTTAAGCACCGTCCAAGATTTGCTGGCGCTCACGAGTTGGAGATTGCAAGACATCGAAGAATTGCAAGACAACGAATTATTGCAAGACGACGAAGAAATAGACCCTGACCCCAAATGATCTGCACCGCTCATTGGAGTTCTTTGATTCAACCAGACAAAATGCCTTGATTGGGAACTTCGACCTTTCCCGCATACACTGTTTTGAGTCGGAATCGTTCGCCTCCCTTTCGATTCTGAATCGTCTCTGGCAAATGAGAGTACGTCGGGGAAAGGTCCTCCTCGTGTAGATACGTGATGTTGGCAGTGGGACAGTCCTTTTGAATCACGTGCTGGTCGTAAAATGCATCGACCAATTGCTCGCCGTGAGGATCATTGTACCCCGCTTGGATGCTTCCCCACGAGATGCATTCCTTTTCCCGATCCTTGAAATAATCAATGGTAGCGTGTTGGTAGGTAAAATCCAAGAATCGATGAATTTGTGTCGACGGAGCAAAGGCATAGACGGCCAAGGTATGGACCAGCAAATCTCCAAAGCGTTTGCGATAAAACAATCCACGACGATCAATCTCTTGCAAAAATTGTGCCACCGGAGGGGATGTAAAGAATTGGAGATCGGCCACAAAAAAGTTGGTATAAAATCCGCACAAGCCAACCTCAATGTTACGGTGAATGGTTGTTGAACTTGTTGTTGTCAGGCTCTTTTTCCATTTCTTGAACCAAATCTTGGGCAAGGTCTCTTCCAATTCAAAGGCACACATGCGATATCCGTAAACATACTGGTTCAACTGCATGACTTTGAACATATCTTGTTGAATGGGAGACAAGATAAAGGAATCTTCGTCTAATCGAGCAATGTATCGATAGTTGCATCCTTCTTGATGATGATTCAAATCCTCAAAAAACTGCCAGAGCTGCATTCCAAACCAACGACACATGTGCCGATACCCGACACCATAAATTTCACTTCCTTTCCATGTTTCGGGATTGTCATGTTGCAAAAAGGCCGGCAAGGACCAGTATGCCGTGTTGTTGAGATTGATCATGCGCAAGCTTCCTTGTCGTCGATTTTTTGGATTGTTATTCTTTGGTAACGAAGAGGCAGCAAATTCGTCTTGTGGTGGTTGTAGTAGCAACTCTTCCAAACGAATCAAGTCGTCCTCGTCGAAATCTCCGGTATGAAACAAAAAGATATCCACAGTATGGTAGCGATCATCATTTTCGTCGTTGTGTTGCTGTAGATAATTTTGGCGAAACAGATCCAAGGTCTTGACCAGCAAGTCCAAACTGTCACGACCCACATAGGTAGAATGTTTCTTTTGTGCCAAGACGACCAAAGCATTTTGACGATGGGAATCGCAAAGAATTTTGTCGCGTGTTTGAATGGTCACACCGGGTAGAATGTTGCCCTCTTCTTCGTTTTGGGTGCTGGGAACAAAAAAAGAGTGGGTCTCGTTATTACTTGGAAGGGAAGAAGCAACCAGAGGATGCGCAACATTTTTGTGGTGGTTTGGCTTTCGATACTCTTGGTTGTCCTCGCGGAGATCCATTATATTGTCACCCAAAGATGATGACGGCGCCTGCTGCTGCAACCAAATCAACGCCAAGAGCGCTCCCGCCAATACGAGTCGTTTCCAAAAATGTTTCAAGCAGCATCCTGCTGACAAGACGATCGGCCGAAAGGATTTTGTGGCACTTCCGACGAGGGGAGCATGATTATTATGACGTGACCTCAGGGACGGCGCCCCTCCTGTGGCTGCCGTCATTATCATGAAGGTTTATCTAAATATTACTGTTCTCATACTTATGCACATAATTGCATTACGTTGCAGCTATAACTATCTGCTAATAGAGAGGTGGTCTAATAAAATCAATCAATGGCTGCTGTTCCTCATTAATTTGTGTTGTTTGTGTGTTATACTGTGGTAAATGGCCTCTTCGTTGTTGCGATAGTTGTGCTATGTTTTGTGGCAATTGTGCTACCTTATTTTGACTACCTGAAAGTCTTGATCAAAATGATGCACAAGCACCTCCCCACAAAAAGATCTGGGGCCCAGAGCGCTGTCCAACTGTCCAAGCCCAATCTAAAAGTGCCAAAACATATCCTTTGACAAGGTGGCATGCTAGCAGGGGAAGCATGCATGGGAGTGTGGGAGTGCTCCCAAAATGTTTGAGTTCTTCACTGTTGGTGCAAAACATGTCTCACGTTCACCAAAGGGCAGGTTGGTCTGCAATTGGAACAATCCCAATCTTGCCCACACTGGCAAAAACACACAATTGGGTCACTGAGAGGGAAAGTCCATAGCTTGTTGCTTTGGGCGGTCCCAAAAAATGATCCTTGACTTGATGACGGGGGCACATGGTCCAATGCGATGTTGGGTTGTCTGTTGCAATCGGAGGGGGGTCTTGATGCTTGACAAAAGAACGAAACGCAAAGGAATTGAACCAACAGACCACTTACATTTCATCTGAAATCCTGTCATTTGGCTGTGACAGCCAACTGTTTGTCCCTCCCCTTCTTACAGCTAAGTTGAGTCGTGAGTGCGCACATGTGTCACTTTGCCACTGAATCATTGGACGAGCCCGCAAACAGTCACACCGCACGCTGCACAAAAACGTGCGCACAGTTGCTTCCACTCCAAGCCAGCCTGCACCTGGTGCAGGGGGGCTCCTCACAACACACACTTTCCTGCCAATTCAAAAGAACCGAAACACTCATAGGAATCGATCCCCAATCGCTGGTGGGAGGGCTGCAACGGACGGGTCGATTGTCACAGTCATTTTGCATTGATAAAAGAACAAAATGCGCTGGAATTAAACCGACAAACCACTTACATTTTGTCTGAAATCCTGTCAATTTGGTTGCAAAAACCAACCATTTGTCATGCTTCATTCAAAACTTATCTATGTTTTGTGACCTTTGTCATGGAATCAGCCATTTTGTTGAGGGCCTCACATCCTGCATTGAGAGCCTTGGCCTGACACAGGCAAAGCTCAGGAAGATGACTGGTGTTGCATGGATGACCGACATGATTGTCCGCTGCGTGTCTCCCCTCAAGAAGCGCCTGACTGAAGTTTGCACACAAGAGAGAAAGTTTCATGAGCAACAAGGGGGGTGGGGGGACATGTTGATGGAAGAAGGAGCAATCCAGCTGCAAGATGTGTCAGTCACGTGTTTGCAACATGAAACAGCAACTCAATTCACGCAAAAGAGTGAAAAGTCCTCCCTGTCAAAGAAATTTTCGACTTTGAGCAATTGAAGAAGAAACACTTTCTTGCATCCTTTAAGAGATGCATGGTGAGTGGGATGCAGAGATTGGAGAAGGTGTGCACACATCAGCAGGTTGCATTCAACTGGCATCTTGGATAGCCTGTTCTGCCAGTCTTTCCTCTCATTGTTACTGGTAACTTGTCACAGCGCTATGTTGCTTGCTAGTAGAGTAGGGTATGACTCAAGGGGAGTTAACCCACGCTCCGATATTTTTTCGCGCGACATTCGAGCACACTGTAGTCGCACCTCCCGGTCAATAAAAATAATTTAGCAATGCCATTCCCAAAGTAACTATCCTTTTCCCAATGACATTTACAGAGCAAATGTCATTTTCCCCGCCAGGCGCAGCGAGATTCTCGATTTTTCGCGGGAAGTAGGATTGATTCGCATCCTTCAGAAACAACTTGCAATCTTGGGTTTGCTCTCCGCGGTTTGCTCTCACAATCTTGCGACGTGTGTTTCTGCCTCATTGATTGATTGATCGCTACTAGTACAAGCATCATGAAGACATCGGGTCGCGTTGTTTGCATCAAGCTCCTGCTTGTAGGAGCTTTGCTGATGTTTTCCCCAGGAGTGACATTTGGATTCGAGACCGAAAAAGTTGACGAAGGATTTGAAAACGGAAAGAACATCCACGGTGCTGGCATTGAAAAGGCTAACGATGATGAGATCTACGACGGAGAGAAACACATTGCCTTGTCCGACATTTCCCCAGAAATGGTGAGTTTGTGTTGCTGCTGTTGCTGTTGCTGCTGCTGCTGCTGTTCTGTTGAGTATCATTACTATTGCTGACACGACTGCTGCTGCTGCACGTACGCGCAGTTGAAAC
>ENA-ORBV01015622-ORBV01015622.1-microbial-mat-metagenome-genome-assembly--contig:-NODE-15622-length-11135-cov-5.555435_pt1 | contig 11135 bp, 10 predicted proteins | sample MGYA00237777_ERZ505514 | MGnify/ENA primary metagenome ERZ505514 (study PRJEB26160, sample SAMN06269048) | microbial mat metagenome | isolation source: Oligotrophic lake microbial mat | place...
GAAATACATACCGTACCAGTACCACTGAGCTAGCTAGTAGACCGGTCTTTTTACCTCTTTCCTCTCCTTCATTTGTTGTTAACAACGTCGCCTCTCAGCGATTGTCCGATACAATAGCCACTAGCTAAAACTAAAGCTTTTGGCATTGGTAACACTATTATTGGATTGGCTACATCATCTATCAGCTCGGTCATTTTAGTTAAAGTACTTGCAGAGTAATTCATTCACTTTACAGTTCTCTAGTACTAGTAGAAGCATCATAAAATCTCGAGAACGCTCTCAAGATACCTTTTAACAGGCACAAGCAAACAGTCTATCTTCCCGCAATATATTTGCTAAGCGATATACAACTATATTTACATCATGACTCAGTGCACAGATAACCTTGATATCACGACCTCAACCATGGCAGCGGATAAACCGCTTCTCTCTTCTACTGCTACTACTTCCAGCCAAGTGGTGCGCCGAAAACGCTCCACCAGCGCTGAAGATGAACACGAACAAGACGCCTTGTCGTCGTTCATCTCTCGATCTCTATCTTGCATGTTTACCGACAAGATTGTTCCTTTTTCCAAATTGGAATCCAAGTCTAACAGCTGCAAGAATGAGCAACGCTACAAGAAGCAACAAGGGGAATACCAACAGCTAGAAGATGACGAGGACAAGAAAGAAGTCAAGAGACAGGGATCCTTCAAAAAGAGAAGGCTAACTTCCGACTCTTCTCCTCCCTCTCTTTGCTCGGCAGCTTCTGCGTCCTCCATGTCTTCTCATACATCTTGGAGACAACAGCATCAGCAGCAGCAATCGCCATCCTCTACTTCCGCTATCGCCGCCTACATGATGAACCCACCCCTACCTACTACCATCTCCATGCAGTCTTGCAACAGCCACAGCCTCAACTCGACGACTAGCAGTGGTCTCTTGAGTCAGTACAACAAACACAAGAGTCGCAGTATTGGGAAACTATCTCAAAAAGATTCGCTCTACTCGCTCGTGGGAGATGTCGATTACAATCACTCTCAATATCCTGCCAGTGTGGCATCGACCGTCGTCAGTGACAGTAGCATTGCCAGTACCAACTCGTTGGTCATTAGTTTTGACAAGAACCACATGGTGTATCGTCAAAATTCGTCGAGCAGAGATGACGGTGATTCTCTCTCGTATTCGGATGATTCGGCCATTAGTGAAGATGATGATGAAGAGGAAGATGACTTTGACTGTTATGGTTGGAATACCCAACACCAACACAGCGAGCGCAGTGGTGTATCCGGCTACTATACAGCCGCAGCCGAAGTACCAGCAGCATCCCTGGATGAGAATGAAGATAACGATGAAGAAGCTATTTTCTTTTAGATACAAGCTGAAAAAAGAGAAAGGAAAGAAATACCGGGTTAGATAATAGATGACTTTGCAAAAATGAGAATGAATTGGTGAATACATGAAATAATTAAAAGAAAATAGATGATCTGATACATTGAAAAATGCTTTATTTTTTGGGTTGGGTTGGATATCGAATGGGTCGGTTATGTTTTACTCTAGTTATCTTTGTGTTTTTTCCTAGACTTGGTGATGGCACGCTTTTTCCTGGACTTCGTGATAGCATGTTTTTTCTCAAACTTGGCCATAGCACGCAAGACTACATGCAGTTCAGGGCCCTGGCAAAACTCGACATGAATGAGACCTGGAGCTGCTTGATACATCTTAAGCATTTCCCCGTCGGGGTTTTTAAAGTACAGAGTATCGATCCAAAATTTCTTGGACCCGGTGCCGATGACCATCCCAATCAAGTCTCGAATCACTACAAGCGGCATCGACCAAAACCCTGTTGCCACCACCCATAAGAAGTAAAGAATATGTCGAGCAAGACGATAGTATGAATTTGTTCCACCGATGCGGTACCAATCCGGTATCTGGGAGAAGAGATCATTTGGAGCATCATCGAACTGCCCACCAACCGGCGTTCGATGATTGCTCACGTCGACGGAAGACAATAATAATCCGACATCTTCAGGTGTCTCGTTCGGCGACGGACCACTGCTTTGATTGCTGGTAGGAGGCGCAGTCCCTGCTGTGGTCTCTCCTGGGTTGCTACCACTTGAATTATTGTTACTATCCCCATCAGCTCTTGTGGAATTTTGAGTTGCGGAGGTTGCAGCTCGAGCGACGCCACTGCTTTGTTGGTTTCGACCCGCTCGGGACGCTTTCCTTTTTGTCATGTTCCCGATAGGTGTAGTCTTCAAGCGGCAATTTTTTGACAGTATTGCTATTCTTCTTTAGTAGACGACCATTGATTTTGAATCTCTCAAGGAAGCAAATCCAAGTTGGTGAACTTATTAAAAAATGCCCAGCGCTTTTCTAGTAGTACAGTAGGGCCCAACTGACATCATAGATGTGTGCCCTAGATATCTCCAAAGTACAGTAGGTTCCAACTGACATCATAGATGTGTACCCTAGATCTCCATAATAGTAGGGTCCAACTGACATCATACATGTGTACCCTACTAGCTAGATCTCCATATCAATAGTGGCAAGCTCTAAGCTAGCTAGAAAAGATACCCTCTTGAAATTTTCACAAGACCAGTAGATCTAATGGGGGGCAATGTACGGGGTGCACTGGAAGTTTCATCAGACGCACGGTAGCCCAATAGTATTCATTAGGGTTCAAACTAATGCAAATCTTTTCAATTAATATCCTGGCTGGTTTGAGAAGTCCTGATGACCCGAGAACCCTCATGCATCATCCACAACGCTGTCACACCGTAATGCAAAGGCCGACAGCAACAAAAAACGCCAATGAATACTTTGATCGCAATACATTCATTAATCGCATGACTGTACTGCATCTTTACCCCCTTGATCTACCTGCAAGCCATGGTTCAAACATCCTTAACACTATGGTTGCTGCCGACCCTTTCTTGGCTCATCATCTTCAATAACAATGTTTCAGCGTTTGTGCCGGCTGCCCACATCCACCACCTTCATTCTCCAGCAATTCGAGTTCCATCCTTGCTGTCATCTTCACTTTCATCATCCGATGCGAACTCTTTGTCTTCTTCCTCCAAATTCAAGGATTATCCTGTGCAACTCAAGATTAATGAAGAAGTCTTGAAAGATGTGACAAAAGATACCAAATTGGTAGGATCCATTGACCAAGGCACATCGTCCACGCGCTTTATTGTTTTTACGGACAAGGCTCAAATCTTGGCCAGTGCCCAGGTCGAACAGACCCAATATTATCCCTCCAAAAATGTGGGATGGCATGAACACGATGGATTGGAAATTTGGCATCGAACCGTGACGTGTATGACAACCATTGCCAAACAATTGGAGGCCCTCAAAGACGAGAATAAAATTCCATCGACCTGTCAAATCAGTGGCATTGGGATTACCAATCAACGAGAAACCACCATTGCTTGGAATGCCGAAACAGGAAAACCCTACCACAAGGCCATTGTCTGGGATGATGTTCGAACATCCGCCATTGCCCGTCAATTGGCCAATACCAAAGTGGATCGATTCCGTAAACAAACGGGCCTTCCCGTGGCATCGTACTTTGCCGGGACCAAAGTGAGATGGTTGATTGATAATGTAGGAGATTTGCGACGAGATTTGCAAGACGGCAATCAACGGGAAAAGGTACGATTTGGAACCATGGACACGTGGCTCTTGTATCAACTTACGGGTACAAAAAAGGCCACTTTTGACAACAACAACAACAACAGTGGCGACACGGTTCCGAATGTTGGCGGAATATTTGCTACCGATGTTAGCAATGCGAGTCGATGGTTATTTCTCGATATCCGCAAAGTTCAATGGGATCCCAAACTGATTCGAAAAATTTGCAACATGGACATTCCTCTGGATTGTTTTCCCAGTGTTTGTCCCTCGAGTCACTTGTTTGGCTCGGTATCGTTCACGGCGGTTCCTGGTATGGAAGGTGTTCCTTTGGCAGCCGTCTTGGGAGATCAACAAGCCGCACTCTTTGGACAGTGTGCCTTTCAAAAGGGGGAATCCAAAAATACGTATGGAACGGGAATGTTTCTCATGATGAATACCGGCACAGAACTCGTTACTAGCAAAGCCGGATTGTTGACCACCCTGGCCTATCAAATTGGCACCGATGGTCCCGTCCATTATGCCTTAGAGGGAAGCGTGGCACAATGTGGAAGCGTGATTCAATGGCTGCGGGATCAGCTGAATTTGATTGAGGTAGCCAAGGAATCTGATGAATTGGCCTTGCAAACCGAAAGCAATGATGGACTGTATTTTGTTCCAGCCTTTTCTGGCCTCTTTGCTCCCTATTGGAGAAGTGATGCTCGTGGATGCATTGTCGGAATGACATCCACACATCATAAAGGTCACATTTGTCGAGCTGCGCTCGAAGCAGCTGCCTATCAGGCAAGAGAAGTCTTTGATGCCATTTACTCGGACTCGAATGTTCCTCTTTATACCTTGCGTGTCGATGGCGGAGGTACACAAAGCAAGCTTTTGATGCAATTTCAAGCCGATATTCTAGGGGTACCCGTGGAGAAACCACTCATCATGGAGACCACAGCGTTGGGAGCCGCCTTTGCGGCTGGCTTGGCGACCGGCGTATGGAAAGACCTGGACGAAATTCAAAAATTCTGGAAAGTCTCGGAAACCTATACTCCTCAAATGAAATCCGCGGAACGACAGGAACTGTGGAATGGTTGGAAAAAGGCAGTGGACCGTTCTTTGGGTTGGGTGGAACCAGAATCATTGGCTGGAAGCGTCCGTCGCCGTACAGTCTTTGCTAGGTTGCGCATCCGACTGAAACGTGCTCGCCGTCGAGCAGGTATTCGAGCACGTAAATTTTTTGCCAGTCAGACAGAATACTAGTAAAAGCGTCCTACATGCTATGGTAATCCTGATTCTACTGTACCATTACTTGATCTGTCTACAGAACCACTAGTCAATCAGGTTAGCTGGTATCGGCTACCTCAGATACACAAAGTTTCTGCAGCCTGCTAGCTAAACTTCCACACACTGTACAACCATTTGGTTTTTCCGCAATTTTCATCGTTTCCATTGAACGAACGATCGGGTACAATTGATCCTAACCTTGCCTATCCCTAGCTAGCTAGCTAGTTGCAGCTGCTCTGAGCTAAGACTGTGTACTACTAGCTAGTAGTAGCATTCCTGGATCGGGAGCTCATTTTTCCTGGGTCTGTTCCCAAAAATTACAGCAATTAACCCTAGCCACTCTACTAGCTAGAAGAAGTTCCGGAACCGTACCCCACGGTTGGTACCCGAATCCAACGACGCACACAGTTTCAGAACCTAAACCAACGACGCACACAGTTTCGGATGATTACCATCCCAAAAATTACAGCAATGATGCGGCTCATATGTCCTGTACTTCGTAGGGCAATGTCCTCACGTCGTAGGGCAATGTCTCATTCATGTGGATCGAACGTTCAAAGACTTTTCATACTCTGGAGTAGTTCTGTAGATAGGACAAGTTTCGAAACCGCGAGTGAAAGCGGTTAACACGAATACATTTCTTCGTCACAACAATAGTACCAAAGTCGAACAGTCTTGCACGTATGGATCAATGAACCAGTCATTAGAAACCAGAATCCTTTTGGCGCCGGCATCATGCCTACGTTAGCTCCTACGTTTCATTATTTAGCGTCATTTGTACGTACCACCCAGCGAGTACCTATTTCTACAGGCAAGTACCAGCAGCAAATATTACACGGAGTCGTAACGCCAAGAAACGCCCAATGAATGCAAGCGCGATAAGTACTCAACTGTAGTACCATACATCCAGTAGAAGCTACCTAGCCATCACGAGTAATCACATCTTCCGTTACTAGTACTGTGCTGGAACCAGTCGCTCCCCCAAATTTGACTTGGTAGATAGATAGAAGTGTCTATTCATTCATTGTCACATATTCGGCAGACAGATAGCCAGCAGGCTGCCAGCTAGTTACTCCGTTCGTCTGTGACAAAGCATTCCTTCATTTTTCTTTGTTGGATCCATTCCATCTATTATTCGTCCATCCAAGCAAGTAGAACAAAGATGTTATCGATTCGTACTCAAGATTCCTCCGAAGACCAAGGAGAACCGGTGTGCAACACGCTTTGGAAGGAACGCCGCATGACCGTGGAAGAACGATGGGAGGATTCCCGCTTTGACCAAATGTGCATTGACTGGAAATTGACGGAGGAAGATCGAGCCAAGATGCTGGAAATGAAGACACGTCTACAGGATGTGGATCACTGGAAGAATGATCCCTACATTGTCGCTCGTTTTTACAGTGAATTTCACGGTCACTTGCCCAAAGTCGAGAAACTCTTTCGGCATATGATTGAATGGCGTTTGACAAATGACATTGACTCGCATTTGGATCGGTACGGACAACCCCGTCATCTGTTTCACTTGTATCCCATTGGTGTCTTGGAAGGTTGCGACAAGGATGGAGATGCCATTTATGTGGATCGTGTAGGAATGGGAGATCCCAGTGGATTGTACAAACACTTTAGTTTGGAAGGAATGCTCGATTATTTGATCTTTTTGAATGAGTACATCAATACTCGGCCGTTCTGGGAGTCTTGGGAGCAAAAGAATGGTCGTCATGTGACCAAATTTACCGTGGTGATTGACTTGGATGGTTTGAATTTCTCGCATATCCGACCTGGATGTTTGAAAGTCTTTGAGAAGATTTCTCGTATCACACAAGGTATGTTTGTATTTGTTTGTGTTGGGGGGTGTCTATCTGGAATTGCGGTCTATACGGTGGCCCTTTTGATCTGTTTCTCATTCATGATCCCCCCCCCTGCATTGCACAGATTGCTATCCTGGTTGGGCCAAACGCATCATCATGGCGAATGCACCCTCGGCCTTCAAGTACATTTGGGCCGTGGCGAAATTCGCGATTGATGAACACATTCGAGATTTGTTTGTCGTGACCAATCATGCCAATTATTTGGAAGTCTTGTCCCAGTATGTCGACCCCGAGGTCATGCCACCCTGCATGACTCCCAATGGTGAAGGTTGCGGCAAGGGCATGCCCGGATACTTTGAAAACATTCACTGGGAAGCAGGACATGTGCCTACTGGAAAGCAACTCGACGAGTATTTATGGAAGGAAGAACAATTGGCACTCCAACGACGTAAGCGAGTGGAATTGGAACAAGAGGGAATATGGAAGGAACCCATTCCCTTTGTTCGACAAGAGACCGCGTTGTCCGTAGCCACTGCCACGACGGTTCTATCCTGTTCCGACGTGAGTGTGGCAACGAAGAGTATGATGACAGGAACGTGGGAAGGACCGTCGGTCATTGCCTTTCCCTCTCAGAATTCCCTCTCGACCCTTGGGGAATTTTAACATGGCAGCGCCTGTGCGTTGCGGTGCAGGGACATCGGAACTGACGGAATCCATACTAGGGATACATACATCGGATTTGGAGTTGCAATGGAAAGCAGTTGCAATAAGATGCATTCTTGACCGCGTACGTTGGAGTGACAACTACGACTCCTTTGAAAGCAAAACGTTAGGTCTTGCGTTTGGATACATACAGTATCATATACATGTTGTTGCATGGACTACATATAAAGATTAAAATTCAAAGAAAAAAGAAATGCTTTAGTACTCAATTTAAAAAGAAAAGGATTAATTGTAAAAGTATTTTAATTCATGTATTAAAAAGTTCTAGATATACACATAGCTTCGCCGCGCTACGCTCGCTTATCTCCCTGTTTGGTTGTTCCTGTCATCGAAATGGTTTTGCAGGAATAAAAAATATGTAAAATGAAAGATACATGTATTCGTTTCATGCTTTTCGTTCGTCTTCCTCCATCTTGCGGTTGCATCTGCTAACCAGATGTAACGCTTTCAGTTCCGCCTGTACCTCTCTCTCTCTCTATTGGTAGCGATCCATAACTCGATATTGGTTCCGACACCGTAGCAAGTACTGTCACCTGTCCGTAGCAGCGCTATTCTATTCCTATACTTCTAACCACACCAATTCATTCCGTTCTTACGAGAATTGATGTAGACCGGTCAACTTGCGAGGCATTTGATACGGCAATCGATTTTTGGAACTACTGCCGCCTACACTACCACCACCCTTGGGCTTGGTTTGCCACTTGTGCAAGCGAGGACAACGTCCCCGAATCCGCACGATAATTTCCGAAGGCTTGTCCGACCGTCGAACGTCTTCATCGTCCGATTCATCGTCGGATCCACATTTGGAGGTCACATAAAAGGCTTCGTCCAAATCGTCTTGGAGCGGACGTGGTCGTGCCGGCGGTGGCAATTTCCAACGATCGACCGCAGGTGTAATGTGGCTATCCAAAGTCGTATCGCGCAAATAGATATCGACCGACTTGTTGGACGTATTGACGGTTTCGGCCGAAGTGGAATCGTCGTCATCCACATCTTGCGTCATACTAGTAGTCTTCATGGCCGTATCTTCTTCAATAATGGCACCAATCGTAGTCAAGAGCGTATTACCAGTGGTAATCGTCGTCGTCTCGTTCTGGCGTTTCCTACTACCAGTAGTACCATCATTATCCACAGCCATGGCTGTCGTAGTATTCTCGTTTTCTTCAAAGGATACAATGGGATCGGATGTTCTCACCACTGCAGTGGTAGTGGTAGCGGATGTATCCATCATCATCATCATTCTACAAGGACTAGTATTTGTAGTGGGTGTGGTTGTGGTTGTGTCTCTTTTGGGAGGTGGAGGAGGTGATTCTGTAATGACCAATCCTTCCATGACATCCGCTGCCTCATCCATCATTTCTTGTTGGCAACTGCTTGTACTATTACCGGTACTGGTACTGGTGCTGCCATTACTGGTACTGGTGCTGGTAGCAGTGGATGTAGCTGGCTCGGAAACGGCGGCAACTGCGGGGGGAGTTGTTGGGATAGTAGGAGTTATAACAGGTTGGGCCGCTGTACCAACGTTGGCAGCAGCAGCTGAAGTAGCACTCTCGGCAGTCGAGCCTTCTGCTGTAGTAGCAGCAGGAGGCTTTAAGTAGTTGAAGAAGGTACAGACAGGAGGGCGATTGGACCGTATCTTTTTCTGACGCTTACTGCTACGGCTGTGCTTATCCAAATCCTTCATATCAGAAGAAGGATCAGCTGCGGCAGCATCCTCCTCTTCCACTACGACTTGTACAGCAGGTGTTGGCATCATCATGACTTCCATTGTATATATCTATCTACAATGGGCTACTAGTAGTATACTACTACTTCTTGCTTGGGTGATTGATTACCTTTCCTACTGCAAAAGTTAAAGGCTTCTGCAGTGAATTGTAAGAAACTACTACTCTAGCTAGCTAGTAGTACTGAGAATTTTATCAAGACATACCCCGTAAAGACATGTAAACTTTTACGGGAGGTTTGTACCAGAGACTGGTTCCAATACCGTCGGTATTGCTGCAAGATTAGTCTACTACCTTTCGGTACTCGTAGAACTGTGAATGGCATGCAAATAACCAGCGGGCGACAATTGTACAGGCGCAGCTGGCATGATATCGATTGATATCGATACCAGTACAACCCGCAGTACAATGCTACTACAGTAGTACTGGATATTTGACAATGTACTACGTTCTTCGAACAAAACTTACTTACTAAAAATGCCGGTAACCTTGATTGAATTAGGAATTAGTGCTCCAGAAGTAGCGACAAGCTTATGTACAGTTGTCTTGCTTCATAATGAAAGCTACTGCTTCTTTATCTTACGCAGATATGTACCGTGTCCTACTGCTTCTCTATTTAACTGTTTTACTGGTAACGGTTTTACAAGAAATGGAACATATATGAACGATCAGGGGACACGAGAACGTGTGATCGATAAACAAATATGGCGTTGGTACTCCTCGATTAGTACTGTAACAGGTACTGTGAGCTTTGGGCAGCCAATCGTACAAAAATGAACTTGGGTACTGTAACTCCAGTACGCTCAATAGTCAAAAAATGTCAGGAGGACATGTACGACATGAGCAATGATCTAAAAACTCTGTCTCAAGTTTGGGTCGCAAATCTCGCAATACATAACGATTTAAGAGACGTTACTGGAGAAGGTCCCTAGCTCGATAGATCACGAAAATCCAATTAAATCCAGTATGCTCCCAGTAGGAACAAGTAGTAGAAGAACTGGCAACTGCGGGTTCACCACAAGATCGAAACGAACTGACGTCAGAGAATAATAAAAAGATCCAAATGCTGTGTTAGTGTTGGAGTTATTCATTCCAAAAGACCTCCCCAGTGTGTCATGATTGCAGCAGCATTGCAGGCCTTTTTGGAACAGGAGCAAGCATTGTGCAGCATGAGCCAACAACACACGGAGGAGCACTCTTTCCCAAGTGTCAATGCTGCACAGCACTAGGGGTTGTCAAAAAGAAGCCAGGACTGTCACCAGGGTTTTTGCCAGGAACCATCCAAATTCAATGTGGTGCTCGTTTCTAAGCATTGAATGCCACATAACCCATTGGGTTGAAGTGGTACCTTGGATTTAGCCTGGGCCCAAATTGCCACCAGGGTTTTTGCGAGGTGCATTTTGGTACAACAACCACATCTTTAGACAACACGCAACAAGCAGCAGCACCATCCATCCATCCATGCCACTCGTGCTGCTCGTTCGACGATCCAATCTGCTGCACTCTATTCTGCAGCCTAGCAGCACCAACGCACCTCTTGCAGGGTGCTTGCCAACGAATGCAGCTCAATCGGCTTCCGGTTTAGGTACAAATGCCGGCCAGGATTGGGGGTCACACGCTAGAACATAGGCAAAGCATCCCACGACAGTTCGATTGATGTTCCGCACCGTGTGATTGACATTTCGTGCGCTTCTTTTTGCTTGACATTGCGTTGGATAAATTGGGTGCTCTCCGACAACCACAGCTAGTTCGGAGCTAGGTTTAGGTTCAAAAGCCGGCCAACATTCAATTGTAGTGTAGTTTGCATGCGATTTCCCATGCGAATCAATGGTCTTCCAATGCGATAGTTGACATGCCGCTCATAGAACATCCAGACAACGAAGGTGTAGGTAGATGTGACACACAGTTGTGTCCGTTCAATGGCAAGGTAGCTACAGCATGCATCTGTGGAGTTGATGAATGCAAGAAGATGGTGCATTTGGAGTGCTACATGAGG
>ENA-ORBV01015623-ORBV01015623.1-microbial-mat-metagenome-genome-assembly--contig:-NODE-15623-length-11134-cov-9.719816_pt1 | contig 11134 bp, 13 predicted proteins | sample MGYA00237777_ERZ505514 | MGnify/ENA primary metagenome ERZ505514 (study PRJEB26160, sample SAMN06269048) | microbial mat metagenome | isolation source: Oligotrophic lake microbial mat | place...
GTCAGCATCGGGAACAACCTCGACCGCAAGCGGTTCGCCAACGGCAGCAACTCGCGCTTCCAGCTCGCGGGCTACGGGCGCGGAGCGCGTGAGATCGAAGTGACCATCGTGGTCGCCAAGACGGCCGCGACGGTAGCCGAAGCCAACACGCTCCAAGCCACGCCGGTCCCCAGCCGGTACATCGAGGTCAAGACGACGAGCCCGGAGATCATCACCGGCTCGACCCCGTACAGCCAGTCCATCCGCGTCCCCGCTCGGCTCATCAGCCGGACGGATGGCGAGCTTGGCGGCAACTCCACGATCACGCTCGTCTATCGCGGCTTCTATGACTCGACCCTGACGTACGCCATCCGGGCCGTCGTGGTCAACACGTTGTCCGCTCTGTAGTCACCGAAAGCGAGGGCACCAGACAATGGAACGCATCGAGGTCCGGGTGAGCGACTGTGCTTGCCCGGACAGACCCCACACCGATGGGGACGTCGTCTACATCAACGCCAAGCTGTCCGCGCTCGGTGGCATCGCTGCCGAGCAAGAGATCGGCAAGGGCGCTCGCAACGATGACGAGCTGACGCAGCGGCTGCTGCTGTCCTTTGCTCGCTCCGAGGCCGTGGGATGGAACCGCACCGAGCGGTTCGACATCGACGAGCTCATGGGCGATTGGACACTCGCCCGTCCGGTCGTCATCGCTGGTGAGCGGTACATCAAGGCAGCTATCGCCCCTTTCCAGACGAGGCCGGCCGAGCGATCGCCGACTGGGCGGACGCCGGCCTCGACCTCGCGCACCCGCAAGCCAACCCCCTCGCCGTCCGAGTAGCGGTCGCCGCCGAGTTCGGTGGCTTCGCTGCCGTGGACGCCATGACCTGGCAGGACTACTCCCTCGCCCGTCAGTACCTCCTGGAGTTCCGCATCGGCACCCGCGTCCGAGAATCCAAGCACGCCGAGGACGCCCACGCCAAGCGATCGCAAGCCGCCATACAACGGAGTCGATAGATGGTCGAGACTGCCCAACTGACCGTACGCCTTGACCTTGCGGGCAATCTCACCTCGGGCCTCGCCGGGGCACAGCGCCAGCTCAAGGGACTCGGCGCCTCCGTGGGCCGGGTCGGCAAGGGATTTGGCCAGCTTGGCGGGGGCATCGCTCGCGCGGGGCTGGTCGTGGGCGGCGCTGCCATCGCCGGACTGACCGGCGCCGCTAAAGCTGCCATCGACTTTGAGGATGCCTTCGCGGGCGTCCGTAAGACCGTAGATGAGGCCGACCTGGCAAAGGTCGGCCTCTCTTTCGATGCTCTGTCTGATGCGTTCCGGGGCATGGCGCGTGAGATCCCCATCGCGGCCACTGAGTTCGCAGTCCTCGGCGAGACTGCTGGCGCGCTGGGCGTCAAGGCGCAGGACATCGAAGAGTTCGTCAGGATCACCGCGCTGCTAGGTGTGACGACCGACCTGGCCGCGGATCAGGCTGCCGACAGCCTAGGCCGCATCGGAACCATCCTTGGGTTCACTGGCAAGGACTACGCGGACTTCGCGGACAGCCTCGTAGCGCTCGGCAATAAGGGCGCCTCCACCGAGTCCGAGATCATCGAGATCGTCAAGCGGTTCGCTGCGGAAGGCGAGGCAGCCGGCCTTGCGACATCGCAGATCGCCGCGCTGGCATCGGCTACCGCATCGCTGGGGTTCGCCCCGGAGCGTGGTGGTACGGCTCTGTCGCGGGTGTTCGCCAACATGGCCACGAACATCTCGCTCGCCAATGCCAAGGGCGAACAGTTCTCCGCCATCACCGGCCGGTCCGTCAAGGACCTCCAGAAGTCTCTGGACAAGGGCGAGGGCCTCGGCATCTTCCTCGACGTTCTCAAAGGACTGAAGGGACTCTCCCCCACCGACGCCGCTCGGACGCTCAAAGCGCTCGGCATCACGAACACGTCGGACCGGACCATCTTCCGCACGATGGCCGAGAACCTGCCGTTCATCAATGACCAGCTCGACACCGCCGCTGATGCCACAGGAGCCTTGTCCGACGAAGCCACGAAGCGGTTTGACACCATCGCGTCAAAGCTCAAGCTCGTCAAGCAGAACCTTATCGACGCCGGCATCGAAATCGGAACGGGTTTCCTCCCGGCGCTGGGGCGCTCGGCGACCAAGCTGTCGGCGTTCCTGAACACGGACAGCAACCGCAGCGAGCTGCGTGCCATCGGCGAGGATATCGGCGAGGCCATCGACGGCATCGACTGGGCCAAGGTGCTCGATGGTGCCAAGCAGTTCGTCGGCGTCCTGAGGACCACCCTCTCTGTCACGATGTCCATTCTTGAGACGCTGAACAAGCTGCCGACCGAGATCAAGGCCGCGGGCGCGGCGTTCCTACTGCTGAACCAGGCATCAGGCGGGCTCATCGGCGCTGGCGTCGGCAGCGTGCTCGGTGGGGTTGGCGAGGCGGCCATCCGCGGGGTTGGCTCGCAGCTTCCCGGCGTCGGCAGGCTGTTTGCGCAACCGGTGTTCGTCACCAACTTCCCGGTGGGCGGCGGTGCTGGCGTGGTACCGGGCGGTGGCGGAGGGATCGCTGGCCTGCTGAAGGTCGCGGTCGTCGGGGCCGTTGTCGTTGAGGGCTTCAACCTCTGGGCTCAGAGCGTCGGGGCATTTGTTGACGCAAACAACGAGCTCGGTGCCCAAGGGCTAACCGCGGCCGAGATCAGTGCGATGCGCTACTACGAAGCGTCGGCTGCTGACCAGGCTACCATGGCGAAGCGGCTGGGGCGTGTGCCCACGATCGCGGACTGGCAGTCGGCGATCGCCAAGCTCAACAAGCCCAAGCCTGACATCTCGTCTGGTCCTCCGAACGACCGAGAGAACCGCAACAAGCCGGTCGATCCCGTCGCCAAGCTTCGCACGGAGTTCATGTCCAACATCGCCAACCTGCGGAAGGGGCTGGATGGCAAGGGCGAACAGTCGGCCGAGCTGGAGCGGATCGGGTTCATGGTCAACGCGGCCAAGGATGACCAGGTCGGCGCCATCAACACGAGCAAGACTGCCGTAACGGAAGCGCAGGCGGACACGAAGCGCGCGACGACGACCGGGTCGTTCCTCACGTCGGCCGCCACCCGCCGCGGCGCGTCGGCCACTGTCGCAGCCATCGGCCGCATCCCGGCGCCCATCGTCAACGTCAACGTCACGGCGACGACCGTGACGCGGAGCATCACCTACCAGAACCGATCGGGCAACGGCTCGGGCTCGGCCGGCGGCGCTGGGAACGGACCGATGCCGGTATGAGCCTCCGCTATTACATGCGAAACGCGACCACGAGCGCCTTCGTGGACATCACGGACCGCTGCCGCACCTATCAACTGGACGTGACCCAGAAGGCCGAGGAAGGCGCTGTCGGCATCTCGTCGCTCATCATCGACGACCCCGATGGCGACCTCGACGTAGGTGGCTGGCGGGTGTTCTACATCTATGAGACGGAAGCGGAAGTGGCGACGCAGACGTGCATCTACGTCGGTCATTCGCAGCCGGAGCGTCAGATCATCCGCGGCCCGTATCGGACCGGGGCGGCGCGTCAGTGGCGCGTCCAGTTGTCCGACGTCAACAACATGCTCTATCGGCGCATCCTCATCGGGGCCGACAATGACCGGCCCGTCGAGACGGATATCGCCCGCGTCCAGTGGGTCATCAGCACTCAAGAGACCGAGGTCATCGGGAACACCTCGATGGTCACGGGCGGGTCGCCTGAGACGATGGATGCCAACGACTACCTCGGCCAGGAGACGTTCGCGGTCTACAACGATGCCGCCCAGCAGTCGGGAAAGAACTTCTTCCTGACCCACGACGGAAGCTCCGGGCCGTACCCCTTCGGCGACTACTCGATGTATTACGACCTGGCCGGCGGGTCCAACTACACGTCGTCGCATCGGCTGACGAACGACCTGAGCGCGGTCGGATCGAACACCTTTGCCGTCACGCTGGAGCCGGTCGAGTTCACGATCGACTCGTCGCGGGTCGCATCCGGCATCTTCGTGCCGTACCAAGAGTCCTACGTCCTTGTCCGCAACGCGACCACGGCGACCAACTTCACCACCCGCGACCTCAACATGCCGGCCATCAACGTCAACACGAAGCCCGTGGCCCTCCAGCGCGCGAACCGATACCTGGCCGACGCCTCGACCGAGGAGCATCGCGCCACGCTCCAGTTCCACACGTCGCGCGCGAAGGTCAACGCCATCCGAGAGGGGATGCGCGTGCCGGTCAAGATGACCCACTGGCCCGAGCCGTACCGATCCGAGTTCACCTGGATGCGCGTGCTGTCCCGGACGGTCACGGATGTCTCGGAGCAGGACGATATGACGTACCTGCACACCATCGACGTGTCCCGCTCGACCACGCTCGTGACGGCATCCTGCACCGGCCTCACGTCCTCGCAGACGTTCAGCGAGCTGGGCGGGTCGGGTAGCACGCCCAACGTCTCGACCCTCGGCAACGTCATATATTGGCGCCCAGGCATCACCTACCCCGACGTCGTGACGCCGGACCACCAGGGCTCGTGGCACTTCCCGGAGTTCGGGGCGGGCGTGGACTACGCGGGCGACTGCGCGCAGAACCGGCTGCGTGTGCTCGTGGTGGGCGATGGGACGCTGACGGTGCAGACCGTCACCTACTCGGCTTCGGCGCGGAACCTCGTGGCGCGCCTTGTTCATGCCGACACCGGAGCGCCGACCGGCTACGTCGTGGATGCGACGAAGTACCAGGCGACTGGCACGACGTTCACCTTCAGCGTCTCGACGCACAACGGCGTCAACTGCACGCATTGGGTCGAGGTCACGGACCTCGGCGACATCTGCGGCGGCAAGTGGGGCTTTACCGCCTCGGTCTGGACGGCATCGTGAAGATCACAACGAGCGGTCGCCTCGTGCGGGCGCTGGGCTCCACCGTCGGCTACGACCCCGATGCCACCGTGGGCGCCGTGCCAGTCGCGCCCGACTACGCCGACGATGCCGAGGGCGGGGCGTGGGAAGTGCCGGCCAACGGCGCCGGGTCTGTCGTCATCGTCGACAGCTACAGCACGAATGCCGTCGTCAACACCTTCTCGTGGGACTTCACCCCGACAGCCGGGAACCTGATCGTCATCGCGGTCGCCATCCGCAACGGCGGGTCATCCACGGCGCCGACGGGCTGGACGAGGCTGCGAGACAACCCGGCGGGTGGCGCGTTCACCGACGGCATCGCGCTGTACGGCAAGGTGAGCGCCGGCACGGAGACGTCGGCCGTGTTCGACTATACTGGCAGTACTCGGCGCCAGTTCATGATCGTGGAAGCGTCCGGTATGACCCTGACGGGCTACCTGTCCGCTCAGGCCAACGGGACCGGGACGGCGATCACGACAGGCTCCGTGACGCCGACCGCTGGAGATCAGGCACTCATCATCGGCGCGGTAGCCACCAATAGCGACTCGGTCACAACGTTCACACCCGGTACGGGCTGGACGGAGCTGTTCGATCTCAACACCGGCGCCGAGCATCCGTCCGCGTCCCTCGTCTATCAGATCGTGGCCTCCGCATCGGGCTCGTACAACCCCGCCACCACCGCCAGCGCCAGCCGCGACTGGTGGGGCGTCACAGCCGGGTTCGACGAACCTGCCGAGACCGTATGGCTGCCGGCCTTCGCGGTCAACGATGGCAGCGATACGACCTTCGACTACGCCGACAGCGGCGACGTGACGACTGCCTCGCTCGTCTTCCTGCGCGGCACCCTCGCGGTCGATGTCGTCCTGGCGTCGCTGGTCATCCGGGTCGGGATGCAGAACGCGGGCTCGGCCACCATCACGGTCAAGGGCTCCACGTCGAGCGCCTTCACGGGCGCGGTCACACTCGGCTCCACGACGTTCACCGGCACCGGCTCGTACACCGCGCAGGACGTGGCCATCACCCTGACCGGGACAACGGGCTACACCTACGTCCGCTTCCTGATCGGGTCGGCGCAGGGCATCCGCGTCTACGAGCTCGAGCTGGCGGGGCTGAGCACCGAGGCCGGACTGGACGCGCACCTGGCCGATGCGACCGACGCGCACGACGCCTCGGCTGTCAGCGTGCTGGACACCGGGGCGTTGCTCACCGCGACGAACGTTGAGGCGGCGCTAGCCGAGCTTGCGACCGATGCGGACGCGCACCTCGCGGATACGACGGATGCCCATGACGCGAGCGCCGTGTCCGTGCTGGATACCGCAGCCGTGTTCACCGCGACGAACGTGGAGACCGCGCTCAAAGAGCTGTACGACAGCATCAGCGGCGGCGGCATCCCCGCGACCATCCTCGATGCCAAGGGCGACATCATCGCGGCGACGGCGGCCGATACCGCGTCGCGGCTGGCGGTCGGCACGAACGGCCATGTGCTGACGGCGGACTCCGCTGAGGCTACCGGGCTCAAGTGGGCGGCGGCCGGGAGCGGCGCCGTCGCCACCGATGTCATCTGGGACGCCAAGGGCGACCTGGTCGGCGGCACCGGAGCGAACACGGCTTCTCGCCTGGCGATCGGAAGCAATACGCACGTCCTCACCGCGGACTCGGCCGAGGCGACCGGCATGAAGTGGGCGGCGGCATCAGGGTCCGCTGACGATCCGGTATTCGATGTGTTCGGCACGCCCGACACGGCGCACGAATTCGGGTCGTCCAGCCTCGCGGGCCTGACCGCCCTGTCGCCGACCCCAGACACGGAGAGCGCGCACACCACGGTTCCCGGCCACCTGTACTACATGGACAACGCCTCTGGCACTGCATGGTGCGGGCGCTACATCGCGGCACCCGCGGCGCCGTTCACGGCCATCACGCTCATCTCCGGCGGGAACATGCGCGCGAACCACAACCGGGTCGCGCTGTTCATTGGCGTCGGAACTCCAGGCGCTATCGACGTACTCGAGTGGGGCGCCTCCGGCCGAACCGTCGCGCTGGAGCGTTTCAGCACCCCGACGACATACTCCAGCACCATCACGGCCGGGACCATCTTCGAGCGTCCGCCTGTCTACCTCGCCATCCGGGTCAACAGCGCGACCGACGTGGACTACCTGCGCTCGTGGGATGGGCGCATCTGGCAGGAAGTCACGGCCGCGAGGAACCCCAGCATCACGATCGGGTCGGTCGGCCTCGCCTTCAAGTCCGAGTCCGCCGCCGGCGCCTCCGCGGCGTTCGATTACCTGCGCGTCTGGAACTCGGCTAAGGCATTCCCAGGTGTCGTGGCGTAGATAGCCACCTCGCCTATCCCCCGGCCCTCGGCCCGTCTCCCCTCACCGGGAGGCGGGCCGTTTTAGTTTGTCCGGGGTTTAGGCAATCTTCCTGCCAATATCCGATAGGGGTTGACACCTGTACCCCGCGTGTTACATTAGGCGCATGGATGCACAGACGACCGAACGCCAACTACGCGACGCCCTGAAGGAGAGCGACTCCATCTCGGCGGCCGCCACCAGGCTCGGCGTCAGCCGGATGACCGTCTACCGCCTGATGAAGCGGTACGGCGTCGAAGTGCGGAGGATCGTGGCATGAAGCCGTGCGCCAGCGCCGGGCACCCCTGTCCGCGCGAAGCCGTCCTGACGGCCCGTATCCCGATGGTCGGGGATCGCGCCCTGTGCCAGTCCTGCCACGACGCCTATGTGGCGATGGGGCTGGACCTGCGCGTGCTCGATTTCAACGCCTTTGTCCCCGAATGGAAGCAGCGTGGCCTGGCCCGCGACATGACCAGGGTGCTGGCATGACCGAGCTCCGCGCCGGCCTCGCGCTGGCCTTCCTTGCGGGCGTCGCCTACTGGTTCGCGGTCGCCTTGTGGGTGCTGCCCACCTTCGGCCTGTTGGGGCTGGCGGTCGCGGCGGTCCCGGTCGGCGCCACCCTCGCCATCTTGGGAGCCAAGTCGTGATGACCCTCGACCGCGCTTGGGCTGCCGCTGAGGCCGAGCTGCCGGACGGCTGGAAGATCCTGTCGCTCAGGTATCTCGACGGCCAGTGGCGGGCCGAGGCCGGTAGCGCCGTCTCGGCGTGGCGCTACCGCCACGCCTCCGGCTCCACACCCGCCGCCGCCCTGCTCGCGCTGGCCGGCGTGTTCCAGGCCGAACGATGACTAGGTACTACAAGGCGACCCGGCCAGATGGCCGCGACTTCTTCAGCGGCACCATCGACTATGCCGCCGCGCTGGTGTCCGGCGATGTCATCCGCCATCCGGACCAGCGGGTCAAGGACGACCCGTCCACCTACCTGTCTGTGAGCGTGGAACCCGCCGACTGCACCGGCTTCTCGTGGCCGTGCCGCCTGTTCCGGGTGGAGCCGGTCGGGCGTGCGATCGAGGCGAGCGACCTGCCCAACAAGCGGGCGGTGTCGGCCCTGCGGGTGGTCGAGGAACTGCCGGCGCACATGGCGCTCGGTCCCAACGGCGAGGCCGTGGCGGCGCTCCTCGAGCGGGTGCGGGCCATGACACCCAAGCAGATCCGACGACTGGACGCGGCTTGGGACGCGGCTAGGGACGCGGCTAGGGTCGCGGCTTGGGTCGCGGCTTGGGTCGCGGCTAGGGTCGCGGCTAGGGTCGCGGCTGGGGTCGCGGCTGGGGACGCGGCTTGGAACGCGGCTTGGAACGCGGCTGGGGACGCGGCTTTGGGCCTTGTGGTCCGTGACCTCATCAGCACGGAGCACTTCGACCGCCTCACGCAGCCCTTCGTTGATGCGGGCCTCGGCGAGTGGGCCGACCGATGACCGTGATGGGCGTCCGGCTCTCGCGGCGTGACATCGCGGGTGCCGTGCTGGCCGTGCCGCTGCTGTGGATCGTCGTGGTGGCGACCCTGAGCGGGCTGGCGGGGATGCAGCCGTGAGCGGCGCTATCTGCGGTGTCCCCTTGGAGACGGTCGCCACGGAGCGCGAGGACCCGCGATGGTGCTTCGGCTGCCGCAAGCGCCACGGCGGGACGTGGACGTGCCGGCGTCCGTCATTCGACACGCTGATGGAGACAGGCGCGTGGGGCTGGGCCGAGCCCTTCTGGGAGTATCGCTGCGATGGATGCGGCGACGACCGACGCGCGGGGTTCGGTGGTGAGTACGTGTGGTCCGAGGACGACCAGTGAACCGCCTCGCTGGGCGCTACGAGCCCGCGCCATGCCCCGTGGACGGGTGCGACCGGATGCACGGCGGCATATGGACCCCCGCCTCACCCGCGCGACGTGGGCAGGAACCCAGTCCTGCTCACTTCGGGCTGGTCAGGCCCCACGCCGACGCCGCTGTCCCCCAGCGGCCGTTAGTCCAGGTCGGCACCGCTGCCGAAGGGTAGCGAAGCGCCCCGGCCGGTTCGTGCCCGTTCCGGCCGGGGCTGCATCCAACGGGCACACAACGGGCAGTAGGAGAACGGGCAATGACGACAGAGACGACGCCGGCACCGAGAGTAGTTGACCTGCGTCGTCTGCACCCCGCCGCGCGCGACCTCATCGCGGCGTTGATTGAGGCAGACGCAGAATCCAAGGGCGATAGCGCGGGAGTCGAACACGCCAGGTCGATACGGGCGCGTGGTGCCGAATGGGACCACGAGAACGAGATCGAGGCCAAGCGGGAAACGCTAGCCCGAGCGTGTCCCGGCAACCCGTATCTCCGCGATGGCCTCGGCGGTTCCAGTCGGCGCAACGCTTACCTATACGGATGCGATCGGTGGCGGCAGCGGTCGGGCCTCGCACACGACCTCCGCACATCCACGACTCGTGGGCGCGTAGATGTGCCCACGAGTGCCAAGCGGCGGTACCAGTGGGCAGAGTCGTCCTTCCTATCGGGCTACCTGCCTGCGTCCTCATTCCTCCGTGAGGCGCGTCTTTTCGATGACGCGGTCGCGGCGTTGCGCGATTACTACCTAGGCACCGCCAGTCGCTACGACTGGCCGATTGCAACAAAGGCCGATGCGAATAAGGAGGAGCGACGACTGAGGCGATTAGCCATCAACGGGGAACTTGACAAGGACCGGTGGCGCTATGTCCATCGGCGTCGCAAGGAAATGGAGGAAAACGAAAACCAATGGCGACTCGAAAGACGACACCGAACGGAAACGGCGTTTCAGATGCTAAAGCTCCGGGAGGGAAGAGTGTCCCTGTCAGCGATAAGGGCGCTTCTACGCGGAGTGGGCCGATCGCAGCGGCCGGCGTCCAGACCGGCGAGGACTTCGCCAACCTCATGAGCGCCTTGATGTCCGACCTCATCGACGGGAGCATCAGCCCGAACGTCGCCAACGCGACCGTGAACGCGGGCGGGAAGCTCCTGAAGGTCGTGGAGATGCAGTACCGCTACGGCTCCCCGAAGGAGTCAAAGCCGATGTCTCTGACTCTGGCACCGGGCCGCTGAAAGAACACAACGGGCAGTAGGAGAACGGGCAATGGACGACCACATCACCATCACCCTCGACGGGGCCGAGGCGCACGTCGTGGCCGCCGCGCTGGGCGCCTATCGGAAGCTGCTGGAGCGGACCGAGCCGGACCTGTCCGTGCTGCTGGATCGCATCGCCCTGCGCGCCGAACACAAGCTCGCCGACGCGATGTACGGCGGCGCGGACCTGGCGGTGGGCGACCACTACGCCTACCCGGTGCCGGCGTGATGGTCGAGCCGCGATACGACTGGCACGACTCTGCGTGCGGGGGCATGGAAACCACCGATATCGCAGGTGACCCGCTGACGCTTCCGTGCGACTGCGGCTTCCCTGACCTGTTCCGCTCGGCCTACGATGACGGACGCGCCAGCGTCGCCGCCACCCGCGCACCCGGCACCCTCGACGTGGAACGGGCACGGCGCTGCGTCGTTCAGGCGTCCATCTACATCGCCAACAACAATCTCGTGGCTGCCCAAGAGGAACTCGCTGTCGCCCTCGCCGCCAGCGCCGCCCCCACACCCGACCACGAGCCGTGGTGCTATCGACGGCACGCCGGGGATTGCGTGGACGGACCATCCGGCACAGTCGCTCCCGACTGGGTCGCCCTCGCCGACGAGGTCGCTCTGCTGCGCCGCTGGCACGAGCTTCGCGCCCGCGCCGCCCTTCGCGCGCCTCGCCACCACCCGAGAGATTCCATGACGCCCTACACCGAGGCCGAGGATGCCGCGCTGGATGCCATCGAGGGCACCCACGCCGCCCATGACGACGAGCCCGATCCCGAGTGCG
>ENA-ORBV01015624-ORBV01015624.1-microbial-mat-metagenome-genome-assembly--contig:-NODE-15624-length-11134-cov-3.612282_pt1 | contig 11134 bp, 6 predicted proteins | sample MGYA00237777_ERZ505514 | MGnify/ENA primary metagenome ERZ505514 (study PRJEB26160, sample SAMN06269048) | microbial mat metagenome | isolation source: Oligotrophic lake microbial mat | place...
CGGGTATGCTGTTTACCTGTCCATGTCTGTTGCAGTGCGCTGTGGTCATCTCACGGAGTTGCTGAATCTGCGCTACATTATCCTGCTACAGATGCGGGCAAGGCCCTCCAAACCGCTCTCACACAAGCAGCCGCGCTGATCAGTGCCTTGGAGGAGGATTACTCGCATTCCACACCCGTTGCTGACATCAAGGCCGAGCTGATCAAGCTGCAGCAGGCTGCCAAACCCGTGCAAGAGGCAGCTCCCAAGGGTATGCATTCGATCGAGTTTGCGTGCACACGGGTCGTATGCACGTGGTTACACGCATGATGTGGTGTGTTGTGGTCACAGCCAAACGCAGCTCTGTTGATGAGGAAGAAGATGAGGAAGTCGAGGAGCGTAAGCGAGAGCAAGGGCGAGACCGCAGACGCCGAGAGAAGGAGAAGCGAAAGAAGGAGCAGGAGGTATGAGGCTAAAGCTTGAAGACAGATCACTGATCTGCTGATGGTGGTGCCGGCTGTAGAGCACTGCTATAGTTGGTAGAGCCAGCTGTTACCGATTTAGTTAGATTATCACCCCGTAAGGTGCTGCTGCTGAACGATGTCTGTGTGTCTTGGGTATGTGTGATTGCTCTCGCACAGAAGGAGGAGAAGGAGAAGTCTAAGAAGAAGGGTTCCAGCAAGGGCAAGAAAGGCAAGGATGATCTGTAAGCGCGTGCCGTGCGCTGTGGCGCGGATCCGGGTTAATCTAGCCTGGCAACTGGATCAGCTTGCATAGCTGCGCCGGAACATTCTCAGATATGACATGTTTATTTATGAACCGAACAATATGGAAGCGTGCAGCAAGCTTGGATGGGCGTTTGATTCCATAATCGGAAAACAATGAACGCCGCGTTCTGAGTCTCTCATAAGTCCTGGGCTGCCCTTCGCAGGCCGTGATCAGAGTCCTCATTGCAGCCACTTCAAATGACCGCTGGGCCCCTTGGACGCAGAATCATGTGCCCGCACAAACGTCTCCATTCCAAGCAGCCCCACAAAGGCTCCGACCACGGCACCCACGATAAATCCGACGAGACTCCCTTTCAGACCGAGATAGTTCTTGCCGACCGAAATGCCTTTGCCCGATACCACAAGCGCTGCTGCCAGTGAGATGTACGTGGATATGTCACGTGAGCTCGTGATATGACCTTGACACCAGGTGGTGAAGTGCTGACAATTACGCATCAGCAGATGATACTCTCCGGCCTTTCCCAGCTGACTCAATGCGCGGGCTACAATCTCCTCCCTTGAATACCTGTGCATCAATCACGCCACAGCCCGCATGCACGTCAGGCTTAGCAGGCAGCTCAAACAACAGCACGTGCGGGGGCAGTGTCCAGCGTGGTCAGGATATGCGTACCTCAAGCGGCGACTCACAATGCGGACTTTGATCTTGCATCCTTGACGAACCTCGGATACGTGCGACCGCACGATACACGCCCTGTTACTCCGAGCTAAAAGCACGATGAACGAACAAGACGCCAGTGCAGAGACAGAATATGAGTTGCACTGATGACATTAAGAGCGGGTCCACAAGCAATTGCGTCTCAAGTATTCATGTAGACTATTCGTATTAAGCGCGCTCAAGGATACATGTACCTTGCCCAGATAAGCTAGTGAACCACGCGCTATTGCCCTCAAAATCGACTCGTCTCTCGGTGTTCCACAAGTGAACGACATAGCCATCGCCCACGTAGATGGTGTCGTGCGAATACATGCGGCGTCTGAACGACAGTATATCACCGGGATGTACGCGTCGACCATAATCATCAAACTCCGAGAAGGGTGGAAATACAGCGGGTGACTCAACAAGCGCTACACCGGCAGCGTCTGCCGCAACTTCAGCGGAGTCTGTGAACACATCGTTCAGCAGAGCGTGATCAGCCTGACATGCGTCAAGGAAGGCAACAAGAGAGCATTTGCAGTAATCGATAACACCAGACGCGTCGACTACCTGATGGTTGGACACCAGCGAACAAGACGATTGGATCATGAGTTTGAACGCGTGGCGTCACGATCGAATCAACCATCGTGTCCGATCCGTCATCGGTAAGGACAATGCGAGGGAATAACTGCTCCGCCATGGTATGCGATGAGTACAGCAACCAGCTACCGCAATATCCAGAGGGGATGCAGAACACACGCGCAGGAAATCAGCAATGTAAACAACGCCGCGAGGAAGTTGATTTGACGACGAAATTGCAGAGGCGTAATCATGAAGTGATCAAGCAAGCTGCCAATGGTGATCAGCCTCCGAGGCTGTGTGACAAAGTTCAGTGGACGCCAGCCCTCCGACGGTGGGCTAAGGCTACCTACTGTGCTGCCTCGGATGGTGTCTGAGCTCAATCAAGCTCAGATCAAACGGCGTGGTCTCGCCCGAACCAGCATCTGCGAATGTATCTATGTGGGTGAACACGGTGATCCGATCGCCATGCAGCGGAACTCGCCGCGGCATCGTTCGTGAGCTCTGATGATCTCGATCATTATGACATATCCTCGAGCTAACATATATCCCCAAGTACACGTTTGATTTGAAAGCATAATTAGCTGTCTACGTAACCTTGTCATACGGCTGACCGAAAGGCGAACGCCACTTTGCAATGCATATGCATATGCCAGTCACCGAGTCGATGCTGGATATACTGAGCCTGCTTCATCGCAGCTCCGCATGCGGGCCGCTTTATGGATCAATTGAAAAACGCCCAACACGGCTCTAGACATCGATGCACTGCTGAAGACTGAAGGAAAGTATCCGCCAGAGCTCCAAACACGATAGAGAACGGCGTGTTGATCACAGCGTCTTGAAATGAAGATGCAAATGAGCTGCCCAACCACTGCTGCGACACGGTCCAGCCAGCAGTGGATACTAGAAACAATATCTCGCCCGAGGCGGGTGCCGCTCTCTCATCACCTGCCTCTGTTTCACCTGCACGCGTCTCCCGCACAGGAATGTCAGGCCAAACAAATCGACTCCCGTGCACACCACCATTTTGCGGCTCCTGATATGCCGATAGAGCCTGAACATAGTCGCTGACGCGATCGTATCGCGTCTGATCAAATTTCACACCATAAGCCAAGCTCAGCATGACGGCGACAAAACTCCAAGAGATCACCAGCGCCCACGCCAATCGCCGTGTGCACGGAGGAAACCGCACGTTGCTCCACCAGCTTCGAGCTCGCGACATTGCACTGCAGCAAGCCGGCTTCTTCGCGACTGCAGGGTTTCGTGATGCACTATGGCTGAGTACACCTTGTTGATTGGAGCTGTAGCTCTTGCATATTTCAAAGTCGCCTGACGTGTACTTGGGGCCACCGGAATGTGATATCTTCGAAGACGAAGACAGCAGAGCAAGGTGATTCGAGCTGTTCAACAACGAGTCGCCTTCGGGCTGATTGCAACTAGTGGAGCTCATGTGGCTGCTGCATCTCTGATGCGTAGGCGTATCTGATTTGCGTTCAGCGTATCGGTCTCCAGAAGATGGGTTGGAGCGGCCGGATACTTGAATATCAGGGTGTCGCAGCAATTGTTCGTGCTCATCGTGGCCGTCGAGATGATCAAAAGCGACGCTGTCACTGCAAGATGGCGTGTGGGGCTCTCGTAGAACCAGCAGGGACCTGCCGTTGTCGTCTTCAGTGGCGTCGTGTGATGATGTATTCTTCCGTAAGGTCTGAAATGTGAAAACGGTAGAGCCTTTGGACGAGTCAAGCGGGCAGCTGGGTGAGCCATCAACCTGCTTAGGGCTTGAGCTGATACTGCTTCGTGGTGAGAGATCCTTGATCTTGACTGGCTGCAGAACTGGCAACTGCATCCCAGCCGCAGTGAGGGGACTCAAACTACCGAGTTGTGGTTGAGCCGCAAGACTTGGCTGCAGATAACGCGAGCCGACACCGTCACGCGCGTGAACGTGATCAGCATTGACATCCCGAGCTGCTGCTGTAACGCAAGCGAGCAATGAAGCACGCCGTGCCGCACCCGGCAGTATTAAGGCGGGTTCGTCCACGGTGACCACCAGCTGCTGCCGATTGATTCCACCACTCTGTATCGGAGCAGAGCCCGGCCTACTTATGACTGTGCGCGAGTGTGGCTGAAGCTCAACCTCACTGGCTACAGTCAGGCTGACTCTGTGCACAGCAGCCGTGCCAAAACGAACGCGTTTGTCGGCAGAAATTGGTCGCTCGCGTGACGTGCCCTTGTCATCGCTTAGTGCATGGCCTACATCAGACCATGCGGATGATGCAACTGCTCTGTCTTTGCTTCTGACTTCATGACGACTGCTGGCTGTGGCCGATGAAGTTTGGGCCCCACTTGTCACCGATTCTCGCACATCCGTCAGGTTCATCGCGCTTGAATCACACTGCGTGACTGGTTTGACCCCTGCTGCTTCTCGTGCCAATGTTGTCTTATCCCCCGAACGTTTGAACAGCATGCGGAAAAATCGATCGGCCGGAATGATGAGCAATGATGACACCATCGACACCAGCACATCTGCCAGGAGTTGCTGCTCGCTGCCGAAGAACATGGCGTTCACAGCCATAGCGCCCAGTATTGATGCTAGTAGACAGGTCAACCGCTCTGTGGAACGGAACGTGTCATGCGGGCGTCGAAACCATGTGGCCAACCACAGATGCTCATCCAGGAATCCTCTTTTCAGCTTCTTCTGCAGGCGCGTGCAGCGACTACTGTTGGCAAGATAGTTACGGCTGCGCGACAGACTCATTGCTGTCCCAGAGGTGATCGTGGCTGCACTGCTCGATGGCGGCATGTTGTTACGCGAGTGTGCACTAGAAGACGAGTTACGCAGCGTGTGTCTTGAATCAAGGCCCGTTTCAGCAGCATCCGTGTGCGCCCAGGCAGAGGACACACGACTTCTGGCACTAAAGCCCCCGATAGACAACGCGGATGGGGATACGATGCAGGTTGATTGTGCCGGGGCTACCTTGACAGGTCCCTTGAGGCTTGATGCTGGTCGAGAAGGAGTGGGCTTCACTGCACTGGCACTGTGACTGTTGCTTCCACGACCAGCCTCCACATCGACACACTCACCAGTCATGATGGACAGCGCTCGAGTCAATCTAGGCGGAGCTGAATACAGCTCGGTGCGCGAATCAAATACTCGACTGTTGGATACCCCAGTGGTAATCCGCCCGTTTCCAGCAGTCTGTTCCATTAATCCACTGCTCCTGCCTGTACTGGGCTTGTGGAGTACTCGACTTGAGCCATCGAGCGTCTCTCGCCCATGCAAGCTGCCCGCGCTTACACAGCTCACCAAATCATCTTCTGCGGCGACATGCTGCTGCTGTGCATGATGATGATCTGGATTCAGTGTGGGCAGCTCCACTTCACTGTGGCCGTACACCATGTCCTGCACACACGTGCCGAACTCGTCCCCCATCAAGTCAGCATCAGCCATGCTGTTGCTACTACCACTCTCGCTGGACCAATCATCCTCTTCAATCATCACAGCAATGCTGCAACGACGATTGGGAACTCTGGTTGGTTGATTTGCACTGTGAACAGTCGTGCCGGTATTGATTTCACTAGCCGGCAATAAATTTTGCGACCGCCCTCGATTAAACTCAGCAACCTGATTTAGTCCAGGTCTGCTACCACTGGCATTGCCGGTCTCGGTTTGATCAACTGCAGTATGCGCATCAACGCAGCCATGTGCACCCGGACACCTCTGTGCGTTCTGTGAGCTCGCCATCGTGGTATGAGATACATCCGTCACCGCTGACATGGCAGAAGGGGAAGCCTTGATCGATTTGACATAGGCTCTGACTCGCCGCACGCGCGCATCAAGCACTTGATCCCGCTTGACTGCAAAGGGAAGTAGCACTGCGTATAGAAACAGCACGCACAGAATAGCTGCACCCCGCAGCCGATATGATAAAATAACAAGACATGAGAGTCAGAGCATCAATCGAGGCGGAGTAGTTCGTGAATCAAATGAAGTGCACATATGCTTACCAAGAAGAGTTGTAGGCCGTTCCATAATATTGGCTGGAGTGAGATTGCGGACATCTTGCAGGGTCAACAGGTTGGCTTGTGGTGTTATGTCGCTCGCTGCCAAGCTGAAGGTTGTCAAGTGACTGCACGCACATAGCGTGAAGCTCAGCTGAGCTGCTTCACCGCCATGATCCGAGGAGACATTCTGCCAGTGCCCACTAGGCATCACCCAACTTGCCTGAGCGTCATCACTCAACTCATGACTGGTGTACACCGCCTTGCAGCCATTCGTTGACCACTGCAAGCTGGATTTGTTCCAGAAGCGGCACAGTGGCTGCACCAGCGATAGCATATCACCATCCTCACTCTGGCTCGTCGTGAGCTGGAGTGCCTGCTTCAGAGAGCCATGCGGTATCAGCAGCTGAACGCTGTGTTCCACAGATCCAGCCAGGCCCTGTATAGGGACCTCTTGTCTCGTCACTGGATTAGTGAGCTTGAACATGATTAGATCGGATGCACCCGTCGCAGCATTGGAGCCGAGTAATGCCGAGAGTGTATGGTCAACAGGTGTCTTGACGTGCCGCCATGCGTACAAGTCCTCGGACATTACGAAGACATGTGTGTCCACTTCCGTAAGGGTGCGTAACAAGATCGAGGCTTTACGAGGCAGGGATAAAGTTGGTCTGCTTGCACGAGATGTCGCGTTTGGGTTGGTGAAGGCCAAACTGATAGGTCCAGCAGCAAGACGCGATGCGTTCAACCGCTGACTGCGCATGCGTATGGTGCCAGATCCCAACTCGACTGATGAGTCACCCCTTTCACTGTTGGCTGAATACGCCGCAGATGCGCTGATGATGTTCAGCTGAGATATTGATAGTAACACGCTAGAGATACCATCAGCTACCATTGCAAACACGGTCTGCTGGTTGGGAGTCCAGGCAAGCTGCGATACGTTGGACTGAAACGCAGGGTCAAGCTGCCCAGGCAATGCGGTGACGTTGAGCAGCACAGTGTTGTTGAGCTGTGCCAGTGAATGCGCTCGGGTGAGGGAACTCACAGCGTGCAGTGAGATGTTGCTCACACTAGCGGCATACTGACTGAACGAATCAAAACCATCCGGCATCTGAAATTTGTGTGAGGACACATCACGCTTAAGCATTTGCTACTTAAAGAGCAAGCAACCACGCTTTATGAACACTAACCTTCGATGATGGCTCAACTTCCATTAAACCATTCAGTGTTGCATTCAGGAGCTGCTGAGCTTCAATCTGAGTTCGTTGATACACCTCCGATGGCGATTGCACAATCTCGTTGACCATCTGGCGGTTAGAACACACAATCAGATCACATCAGACACGATCATGATTGACATATCATGCACGCACGCTGTACCTTGATCTTGCGCATACTCCACGGCAGATCCACAGTGCCTGCGTCATGCATACTAGTAACGGATCGATCCATTTCGGAGACACGCTCCAGCAAGCTTAATCTGAGATTAGCTCGGGCAATAAGCGCCTGTGTGCCATTGCTCGCATAGAGCTCCACCACGGATGTGTTGGCACTCAGTCCAGCCAGCACTTCGAGACCAGCGGTCACAGCCTCAATCGAATCGTGCAGTAATGTTGTGTTGAAGGTGTCCATGGCAATTGGAATGGTCACAGTGCTCAACCCCGTGATGTCGTCCGACGTGACGTTCACAACAGCACCTGCTGACGCCCTAGCAGACGCGAGCACTGCAGCGGGATCCGGGTATACACACGCTGGCAGTGCCAACTGCACCATGCTGCTACGAGCACTCTGGGCATCCGTGACCCATGCACTGCCCGTAGCAGCCAGACATGATACTGACTGAGTGATGTTGGTGGAGCCACCACTCGCGTTGTATCGCTGTTGGAACAGGGAGCCGTCACTCCACCAGACTGCCATGTCAGCCAAGCTGCCATCCGCATCACGCGATCCTCGAAAATCCACTGTGATCGTCCTCCTTCCATTAGCAGTAGTACTGCCGGTGTTGAGCAACGTCACGTTGGCTACAGGAGGAGCGTTGACATGAATTTGCGAGCTCAACATTGTTTGATGCCGTTCGCCGTCACCGTCAACAAACCCAGCAATGACCGTGCAGTCCAATGCAGCCAGTGAGAGCCCGTACTCCACACCGTGTATCGGGCCGTCTGCTGAGGTGGCTAGCCAAGTCACATTGGGATTTGATGAGCTGGCTTCCAGACACGGACTGACGAAGAAGGAGGTGATGCCCGCAGGTGAAGTACATAGACTGGCATCAAAATACACGGTTTGAGGTGGTTGCCACACGGTGAGTGATGAGGGCACGATGAGTAGAACTGGTGCTGGCTTACTGGGCATCACCACAGGCACTATCGTGCTGCTAACACCACCCATTGCATCATGCAGCCATACAAGCACGGAGTAGGTCCCTGCAACAGCATAGGTGTGCACGGCAGAGCTACTACTGAACGGAGCTGGTACTGATTCATTCAAGGAGCCGTCTGCCCAATTGATGATGGCGTGAGACAGTGCAGTGTCATCGGAGGACGCTGTGAGGTCAAGCAGCACTGTGGATCGAAAAGGCGCATAGGCAGGTGCAGACAGGTACCGCAAGGTGGTGATCAAAATTGGCGGAGCGTTGATCAGCACACGGTTCGGCAGATTCACACCAGAACGGGTGCCGAACTCGTCAACCACCGCCACGTGCACCGTGCAGTTCAACGACCTGCCGGGGCTGGCCATGTCGTACTGTACGGTGATCACACTGCCAGTGCTGTTGCTCAACTCGGAGTAATTGGAGTTGCCGACGCAGGGATGCACCACGTACGTAGTGATGAGATCCCAGTCACTGCTCCCACTGCCATCAAACGAAACGCTGCCTGGAGGTTGTATCACGGATAACGTGCTCACAGTGAAGTTGATCAAAGGTGGAGGTTTGACCACGACAGTTGCCGTGGCTGTCAGAGCAGACGCAATACTGTGAGCACCCAGCTCGTCCACCACATACGCAGATACTGCATATGACCCAACCGCAGCATAGTTGTGTGACACAAGAAATGCGTTGGTTGATCCATTCAGCATGTCTGAATGTCCATCACCCCAGTCGATCACTGCAGCTGTCACCATGCCATCCGCATCGGTCGAGGCTGTCAGATTGAGCGAGAAGTTGCTGTGAGCAGGCAGATACGCAGGTGCGTGCAGAGAAATCAAGCTGCCAGCCAGTATGGGTGCCGCGTTCACGTAGACAAGGTTTGGTAGAGATATGTTCGATATTGTGCCGAACACATCACTCACGCTCAACGAGACGGTGCAGTTCAGCCCAACCAGTGTGGTGTTGTACGTTACGGCTATGATAGCAGAGGTAGAGCTTACTGGGGTGTAGTCTGCGTGACCATCGCACGGATTCAGAACGTACTGGGAGATACCCACGGTAGACGTCGTGGCGGAAGCATCGAACATGATCACACTGGGCGGCTGCACCACCACAGTTGCAGAGGCAGTCAGAGCTGCAACTGGCGGCGGCACAGCTCCCGTGGCAAACCAGAACTCAAGAGGCGCAGCATTCACTGCGCCGGTGTTGTCCCTGATCCAAGCTTGAATACGAAACGCCCCACCGGCATACACATGATTGAACACATAGAGAGCGGCATTGTTGCTGACGATCGTGTCGTTGGATGATCCATCGCCCCACCGAACAATAGCCTCCTCTACCGTGCCGTCACTGTCACTGCTTGCGCTCAGGTCGATGGTGACCGTGTTGCTAACATTGCTGAATACACCGGTCACCACGGGTAATGCATTGATATAAACCGGAGTGAAGGTGATCATGCTAGCTTGAAGGCCGTAGGCGTCAACCACCGTCACATTCGGTGTGCACGTGGTACCTTGTGACGCTAGCACATACGTAACCGACACAATTGCAGAGGCGCTGGTGATCCAGCTGTAGTGAGTTGCATCCTCGATACACGGCTGCACACGATAGCTGCTGATCGCCTCCACATCGGAGCTCCCGGATCCATCAAAGCTGATACTGCCTGGTGGTTGATTCACCCCGGTATTGGACTGGGTGAACGCAGCTGTTGGAGCAGGCTTGGCAGCTATGGTCACGACCTGGGTCCACGGTGTAATTGAAATGCCGGTAGCATTGTCGACTGCCCATACTTGTGCTGTGAACGTCCCTGATGCAGGGTACACGAAGGTGGTGTTAAGAGCGGGCCCAACGCGTGTGATGGTCACATTGGGCAAACCCGTGCCCCAGTTCACAATGGCTGCGGTGACTGTGCCATCTGCATCACTGGAGGAGAGCATGTCGAGCATCACTGCACTGCGGCCTGGGTAACGTAACGGAGCCAACACTGGGCTCAACACCGCTTGAGCTGTCGGAAGACGGTTCACATACACCGTGGTAGGCAGCGTTGTATCTACGCGTGTACCGTAGATATCGACCACGGCCACGCGGACCATGCAGCTCGAGCCTTGAGTCGCCAGACTGTACGTGGCCGTGAGAGTAGGGGTGGAGCTGCTGATCTCCGAGTAGATCCCATTGCCTACGCAGGGATGCACCAAGTACTGCAGCGCGCCCATCACATCCGTGCTGGCAGATCCATCGAATGTGACAATGCCTGGGGGTTGAGCCACCAGAGCAGTTGATATAGAGAAAAATGGTACGGGAGGCGCTTTGGTACTGACTGAGATGGTTTGGCTGAATGACTGAGCCGCTGTACTGATGACACCATCCTCGTCAACAACCCATGCGGTGACTGTGAACGTGCCGGCTGTGACATAAGAGTGTGATGTGATCAAGCTGGGCGCAGAGCCCCATAATGTCTGATTAGCACCGCCATCACCCCAGTTAATCACTGCACTGGTCAGTGAGCCCTCCTTGTCGGTAGAGCCTGCCAGGCTTAATGTGTAGTTAGCTCGCCATGGGGCGAACACAGGGGAGGGAGGCACGATCAATGACCCCACCGTATTCGGTGCTGCATTAATGTACACCGTTGTGGGAAGAGACAGCTCCACCCTGTTTCCGAATGAGTCCACCACAGCAACTCGCACTGTGCAGTTCAGTCCGGTCAAGGCTGCAGGATAATTCACTCCCACCGTGTTGACTGCACTGGTCACCTCGCTGAGTGTAGCTATGAATGCAGTGACAGCTGCACTGCTT
>ENA-ORBV01015628-ORBV01015628.1-microbial-mat-metagenome-genome-assembly--contig:-NODE-15628-length-11132-cov-6.658797_pt1 | contig 11132 bp, 3 predicted proteins | sample MGYA00237777_ERZ505514 | MGnify/ENA primary metagenome ERZ505514 (study PRJEB26160, sample SAMN06269048) | microbial mat metagenome | isolation source: Oligotrophic lake microbial mat | place...
TTCAAGCAGAAGACGGCATACGAGATTCGCCTTAGTCTCGTGGGCTCGGAGATGTGTATAAGAGACAGCAGTTGACCTCATTTTTGGTTTTTCTCTACTGCAGCTAGTTAGCTACCCCCTCGAACTTTAGTTCGTTTCCTAAGCGAGGTACAGCATGTTGACTCCCATTTTTCCGTCGTCCCAACTCCAAGTCATCTTTGGCTGCACTTTCCACGGTTTGTCAACGGCAAGATCCCAAGGAATCGTCGTAGAGAGAACTTCTGCAGGTTGAGTGTTTACTTTGTTGGTATTAAATCGTGGAACCTATAGACGCATGATTCATTTGCAGATCAACTGGCAGCAATCCACTCTGACTAGCTAATTTTTTATAGGCTTACAGGCACTGTCTAGTAGTTGTTTTTTCGTCCAAAAATAGCCGTTTACAAATGCAGCCACCACAGCAAAGGTAGCAAAGCGATCTTGCTGCAACCACCGGGGGCGTGTCGTGCCTGGAAAAGAGGATACCTAGTCCAAGCTTTCCGAGGCGCGGAGCGCGGTGGGGAGGGGCAGTGCCGGCTAAGGGAGCAAAGAAATTGTCGCCTTAGCAGTAACGTCGCTTAAAGAGTTTGTCTGCTTTTTTGTCCTCGACAAGGAGAAATCCGAACTTGAGTTCCTTCCTGAGTTTCTTGAAGTCAAGGAATTTCTTGGGCGTTCGTTTTGCTTTGTCCTTTTCGGCCCTGTGATCCGCGCCTCTTATAGGGTCTCCATCCCCAGACCCGGGCGCATTGACACTTTGCGTCACCATGCGTTGAAAGGCTGTGTGTGCAAAGTAGGAGGCCGGCATTTTGCGACGGATTTGAACACCATGCTCATCCGGTGGTGGGCGTTTATAACTTGCGTTGTTGTAAATCGGACAGCAAATGATGGACAGGTAGTCCAATTCTTCTTCCGATAAATCGCACACAGCCTTCAATAAGGCTTTCACTGTTTTTTTCCACTCAGGGTCCTTTCGCCGGAGTCGAAACAAGTCCAAACACTGCGGCCGTGACGGGCGTGGTCCCATCCACATTAACGAGTGGTAAAAATAACGTTTAGCGTCACACAAAATTTCCTGAAACAAAATTGCCATTGCAAACAAATGGTCTCTGGGGCCACGCCTTTCTTCCGTTTCATCCGGTAGAAGCCAATAATCTTCTTCTTCGTCCTGAAGCCAAAGGCCAAAGCTTGGAAAGCTCTTTTGGGGTTGCGAATCCCTCCAAAACGCGAGAAGGAGACTCAGTTCCAAGGCTGGAAGTTACAGTTAGATGCACCAATTAAAAGCAATAGCATTGTATGAGCGTGGACGGAGACAAAAGGAATGAAGGATCCACTAGAAAAGGCAGTGGGTTAATTTATTGGTGGTGTTCACGAAACTCACCTTTCAAGAAACCATCACTGGGCATGGCTGGATCGTCGGCACCTTCTATCAAAGGCTCATCTTTAGAGCTGGCGCAATCCTCGGTTTCGGGCATGGTTTGATTGCGGTTTGGAGCAATGTGTTGTCTGATGAGAGAGTGAGCGAAAACAATTTGGCCACAACATCGAACTGCATGAACGACGAGTTGCAAGAATCGGCTTGACTAACCTGAACGGATCGAGACGTGCGCCCTCAACGCCCGCCGCGCCCGTCCACCACCACAGGGCAACCTTAACCTAAACCCTATTCCTGGAGATGTTCTCGTTTTCATTTAACATTATCTTTTTCGAGGTAACGGAACAAAACTAAACGCTTCACAATTTATTTCTCCAATCAACCATGAACGACAACGCCGCCCTAATCAACCGTGGCCAACTGCCCCGCAATGGGGATGAGCTTCGCGCTATGTTCCAGGCGCCAGCATTCGGTGACCTTCCTCCGGGAGTGAGCCTAGGTGAGAGCACGACTCGAGGAGCTTGTATTAAAGTTTTCTGAAGTTGTCCGTCCATTCTTGCTCTAATTGGCTCTCGTGGTGTTTCTCTTCTCCTTTGGCATCTTCTAGAACTACGTAGATCCGTCGCATTCACGTTCAGTTACCTCCAAGAGCACCAAGATCGTCTCGGCTATTTGTGTGGGGTGTCCTCGTTTATGCACGAACTCGCGGCACCCAACAGTTTACGAGATGTCCTTCTTCAGCAGCACTCGGTTGGATTGAAGAGGTGGCTTCGGACAACGAGATTTCCGAATGGTCCTACTGAAAATATTAATCAAATTTGGTTCTACTTAACTAAATGGAATAAAGCGAAAAAAATCTTTTCGCGAACATCTTCAAACAATTTCCGAATGGGAGCGAGACGAGTTGGTTGATGCCGAAGCCGCCCTAGCCACTCGTAGAATTGTACATGACGACTTTCGCTTGCCGGCCGAGCCTGGAGCTTCGTGGGAAAATGAGTATGACGATTGAGAGGAAGCTTCGTCGGACAATGAGGTAGACGAGTCAGAGGAGTAGAATTGCGAATGGGATTACCAGATCGATGAGCCATCGCAACGCAAGGAAGACGTCGAGCTCAGTAGCTCCTTCGCAGGATTTATTCGCACACCATCATCACCGGTTTCAACAATTGTCGTGTTGGCAGAAGACGGAATTCTTTTGAATGCGCTGTTCCGCATTGAAAATCGCGGTAAAATGTTGAGACGTAGCTTGGCTTTCCAAAATGTGTATAGAAATTTTATAACATTTCATTTGTAGCAATCTATCTACTAGATTCTATTTATGTAGCCATGAGGACCTTCCGGTAATCTTAGTATGGCTTTTAGGGACCAAAAAGATCCCATAACGCATTCGGTACCCGACACCTGTTCTCCTGACATCGTAATCAACGTGATTGCAATTGACAGTGGAATTGGACGCTCATGTCGGGAAAGACTTCGTTCCGAGATCTCGCCGTACGTAGCTATGGAAGACTGTTCTAAAACTAGCTATCACCGGCGCTGTGACCGACAGAAAGGATGCTGAAACTACAAGTGGTGGAATATCTGGCATGATGTTGTGTGCGGCGCTACACCAGAACTCACTGTAATTTCATAACGCGGCGGACCATTTTCCTCTTAACCCTAATGGAGTTTCCATCTCACAGTACTGTAATTTTACAAGATCTTGGCATCCATGGCCAGGACCTTGATGGACAAATGTGCAACATTAATTTTGTCTTAGCTATCTCACGAGCACATAATGTTGGGATTAGCAACACGAAGAGACCCAGTAGATCTTTCCACTGGCAGTGTAGTGGAAGATATGAGCATTCTATTTCTTCTAGATTCTGCCATAAGCAATTGGGCCATTCCGGATGCCTTCTGACTCGTGTACCTTACTTCCATACATACGGTAATTACTTGAGTGCGCACATGTCCTCCATGCTAGAAGACGTTTAGGCAACTTTGGGACAAACTGGGGATGGCAGTTAAGCCTGCGGAATTGAATCTGTGAAGCGAAGCGCACCGACCCACGTTTCTACAGTATTATTTGCCAATCTAATGACGACGGACTATCGGCAGAGTACCCCTAGCAACCCGCACACTGTATCCAAAATCTGATTGTCCTGTTCTTCCTCGGTAGGTACCGCGGTGGGGCTGAAGGTTGGGAGCGCACTTTCTCCTCCCTCCAAAAAGCCGTCCTCATCGCCACCATTGTTGTTGTCTTGCCGCGATGCCGTTGCCGTTGATGGTGGCAATGTAACACCAATGGGCACACAAAAGTCGGTTAGGCTCGTTGCCAATTCTCCGTCATTGCAACCGGGAACTGGATCTAGTGCATTCCGCTGAAAGCAAACCAATCCATCCGCACAGTCCGAATCGTCATCACTGTAGCATATATATAATAGAGGGAGCAGTATGAGATTTAGCTTATCATTGCAGTGAAAGAGCTATATGATTGAAATAGAATAGGTGATTCTCCTGTCCTTACCAGTCTCCTATGGTACAAACACCATTGTAAGTTGGACGAGGTGCGAAGAAAAGCAAAGTGTGTGAGCGACAAACAACCGAGCATTGAACGAATCTAGTTCTTCAGCAGCCTTTGGTGTATAGTACTTACCTTCACATCGGCCCAGCGGAAAAGCATTTAGAGGCTGTCCATCATTTCCCTCTTGTCGCAATTTCAAGCTGCTTGGCCTTGGCGTGGTTGGAATGACAATAGTCGGCAAGGATGTTGGCAGTTGTGTAGGTCGAAGGCTTGGTGGTGTCGGATCCATCGCAGGTAATACCGGATTGGCGGCATTGCCGGGATCCCGCTCGTCTCCCTGCGGTGGAAGGGATGCGGCAGCTGTGTAAATGGCGGCTGCATCTTCTACATTGTTGTCGTCATTGCAGACTTCGGGATTGCATAGGGAACTGGAACACACGTCGGGAAATTCCATACCATTGACTTGGATACAAGCCTCTCGTTCGGAAAAGCCCCATTCGTAGATCAAAAATTCAATGCGAACCGCACAGGGAAATTCATCCGCCATGGCATCCAACAAGTCAGCCTTGCAACTGGAACAGCCGCACCAGGGAGTGACAGTGTCATCGTCATCATTAATGGTGGTCTCGGTGGTAGCAGTGAAAGTAGGTGCAGCGGTGGGTGCGACGGTGAGGGTTGGTGTAGGATTGCTGGTCGTTGGACTATCGGTTGTTGTAGTTGTCGTTGCCGTCAGTGTTGGCCGTAGCGTTGGGGTGTAGAACGTTGGCGCTACTGTTGGTGCAAATGTTGTTCCCTCTGTACTCCAGAATGTGGGTTCACTGGTTGTCTGTTTGGTTGTGGATGGTGTTGGCGATACCGTGGGTGCTGCTGTGGCCACCAAAGAATCGTCGTCCATAAAGGTGACTTCTACCGCTGGACGAAGCGTTAATAGTCCATTGTTGTCGTTGTTGAAATTTGTGTTCTCCACGGACGACACATTGTTCGTAGAATTGTCGTCGTCATCTCCTTGGGGTGCAAGAGACAAGAAAATCGCGGTTGCCGCAGCTCCCAATGAAATACAGCACAAGAGTGCAATCACCGCCAAAAACGTACGACTCATGCGTTCTCTCCTTCTTCTGGCGGTGGTGGGTGTCAAAGGAGTGCGACTGTTATTGCTGCTAATACCACTGGTTTCCAGTTGATTTTGCGTATACGACTTTTGAGAATTCAGAGTCGTAGGTGTCGGAGGATCATCGTCGTCGTCGTTGGTAATGTTGTCCTTGCTGTCCTTGTCGTGATCTGCTTGCGGAGTCACATAAATGACATTGGGAAAGAACTTTTTCGTACCCGGAGTGCAGCACGACGAGGATTTGTCGTGGTGCTGGTTGCTGGAATGTTTGGGTGGTGGTGTTTCATAGGCTTCTTGTCGCGGAGGTGATCCAGCAGCTGCATCTGGACCATCCCTTGTAGTATTATCATAAGAGGTGGACATGTTGGGTGGTCCCTGCTCCGAGGAGGATGGTTTCCGAAAGGGTGGTGGCCGGAACGACTTTTCTGCCGTGGCCAAAGAATAGCCATCCAGTGTGGAACCTCCCAATGTCGAAACGGGACCATCGTCCCCATACGCATAGTCGTCATAATTTTCCATCTCCATGGCGGCAGGAGGAAAGTCTACGGGAAAGTAGGCCGTGTCATCGTCCTCAGGATTCACAACGATATTGGGATCGCGGACGGGAAGATCATCGTCGTCATCCCCGGAATCTTCTTCTCCTGCTCCCGAGTCATAGTGACCTCCATGTTGTTTCCATTGATTGTGCATTTGAATTTCTTCAATGGTACTGTTGCCAATCAAACTGTCTTCGGCCGATTTGCCTTTGCGTGCGCGTTGTTCTTGTTCTTGGGAGAGCATGTAGGCAAAATATTCCTTCTCGGGATCATCACTCCACAACAAGACGGAGTCGTCTTCGTAGGCGTACTTGGAAGCATTGTGATTCGCAGTCGTGTCATTGTCATCATCATCGTCGTTGTTGCTCGCAACAGGTTGTTGCTGTTGCTGTTGGGTTTTAGTCCGTTGTTGATGAAGATGAGGTGCTGGAAGATGCTGGTCATCTTCGTCGTGGTCGTCATTGGAATACGAAGATCTTCTTCCTTCTTCTACGTCGGCTGCTTCCGGCGTTTGCAGGGACTGGTTCGCCCCACCATGAGCTTCACTACTCATACCGATGGTACTGTCTCCGGCTTCACCTCCAATACTCTCGACATGACCAACGTCTTCTTCTGCGTCTTCTATATCTAGATGTTTTTGAGAAGCTTGGGATTGTCGGATCCACGAGGATTGACGATTCATACTACTGGCCGGTACAGTTACAGTTTAGTAGTGCTAGCTACTACTAGTAGTAAGTGTAGTTTGGTTCGTTAGAATTGTCGTTGCTGTTTGGATCGACGAAAGATGTGATACTTTTTGTGGATCATTCCGGTAAGAGTTCCGTTGTTCCAACGTGCATGCTTTGTGTGTGGTTGATGCTGCGCCTCATCTTTCCAGTGTCACGCCACAAGGCGGCCGAACCAGGATGGGCCCGATGCACATGGTTCCGGGTCTATGTGACTATCCGACTACATGAGAATTTCACTACCGCTTTCACAGCATTCAAATGGTGTGAAACGTAAAACACGAGTGAAGCGTGCCGCTCGGAATCGTGTCACATCCTTTCTTTGAATAAGTGAGCGTCTTTAAATTCGAATCGTGGTGTTTATTTGTTTGAATGAGGCGAAAAACATACCGGTACTAATAGCACATGCATCGTGTCCCGGTGTCGGCTACAACTGTACCAATGAAGTACCAATGACACAACAATCATGTGTTTCAGATGATTCAAATTTTTAAATGACTGATGCATTATTATGGTTATCAACATAAAACTAGACATGAATACATGTAACGTAAACTTAATGGAATGTCGCAATGGCAGTCGCAAGGACTGCCAGGACGGTCCAAACCAAACCATGTTGGCTGCCGGAACTCTTTTCTTGCTCGGGTGCCGGTGTGGGGAGAATTTCAATGCTGGGCTCCTCTGCCGTTGCATTGCCACCACTGCTGTCAGCCTTGCCGCCACCGATATCTGTGGCGTTGTTATCGGTGGTAAGTGCGGCAGCTTCAAGATCCGCCTCGGCGTCAGCAACCGGAGCTTGCGCGGGAGCGACTACCTCAACAACACCGGTCACATCTTGCAATTCGTCATTTGATTCCTTCAGAGACTCGACATAAAGAGCCAGGTCGTCTTTTTGCTGGAACGGGGCCACTACAACGGCCTCGGGGCTGTACGTTTCAGCATCCGAGGTTGTGTAGGAGATGGTTTGGTTATAGTGGATCTTCAAACTGGATGCGCCGGTACCTCCTCCGCCCTGTCTGGACACTGCCACGGCCGCAATAAGCTCTTGTTGCACGTCTTCAATAGCCGTTACCAAATTGCCAAGCGCGGCTTCACCTTCTCCTTGCGCAAAGTGATCCAACACGCGCTGGGCCGTGGCATCCTTCCAGTCACTCAGCGCAGCATCACTCAACAGGGAGCTCAACCCTTCCAGTGTCATTTCCAAGTTTTCCAATCGTTCCACGATGGCGGTTGCTGGAAGGTCCATTTGCGTATTCATGGCAATGGTGATCCTGTTGTCCTCGCCGCCCGCAGCTATTGTAAAGTCCATATCCATCGGCATCTTGGTGCCGTTGTTTGCCATTGCCACGGAAATCTTTGCACTTGGATAATCAAGTTCAAACATCATGTCGCTCAGCACCCATGGGTCACCAGACATTACAACGGTCATGTTGACAATGTCAAGTTTAAAATTCTCCAGCTGTTCCGCTCCCCAGTATGGATCCGCTTCCGCAAAAGTGGAAGAGACCGATGCTCGATTCAAGCCCATGGATGTTTTTGATATGGCATCGGCCATGTTGTACTGCATGAACCATTCATCATAGTTGAACAACATTTCCATACTTGCATCCATTTTTGTTTCCCCATCCGTAACAATCCTGAAATTGGGCATGGTGCACGAGAAAGCGTTCCCTTCGAAACCTCCTCTGACGAAGAAATCAAAGCCGCGGTTGTCCGGGGGTGCATAGTCGTCCTTCACTTCAATCGTCAAACTTCGGTCTGCAATATCCAAATTCATTTCTCCATTGGCGTCTACATAGTTCAGGCTCTTGTAATCAACTACCATTTGGGCCAGCTCGCAGCTGAAGGGGCCATCCCAAGATTGCGCACTGCAGGAAAGGTCCGATGTAAGCTGCAGGTCAGCTGGCTTGTCAAGGTTTTCCACCGAAAGTTCCACCACGTTGTTGCCGGAATCATCTTGATCATAGACAGAAAAGACGCCCATGACCGCCATGAAAGATTTCTTATCCAACTCGAGTATGGCTTCATCGATGTCAACTTGAAGCAGGATGTTGTCGATCTCTGATCGCATCGACATGGACGAATCAAAGTAGACATCGCGCCCCTCGATTTGGCCATCCAGGGTAGCGTTGATACCATCGTCGCTGGCACTCAACGAATAATCAACATCGTACTCCACGTATCCGCTTCGCTTCATCATGGATCCTCCCGTCACAGTCTCGGCGTAGCCGTCCGAGCTAGTAGATGTCTCCATGGAGAATGCGTGATCATTCACAGCTTCTTTGAAATCCATGGACATTGATGTTTCACCTTCTATCATGTAGTCCAGTGTGGCATCGCCGATCTCGGCGCCATCCCATTTCATTTTTGCTTCGCTTATGGACAGACTTTGACTTCCGTCATCCGCCATTATTGTAGCTTCCGCACGCAATGCCATCTCGAGCATTCCATCTGAAGCTCCTTCCATAGCGACCCCGTTGTCGGTGTAGCTTGCCGTTGCCTCACCTGTCATAATGTTATTCTCGTCAAAAACAACTTCCAAGGTGCCTTCCAGCTTGTCTTCATAATATTTGAGATCTCCTGCTATCTCAAGACGTTGGTCGTACAACACCAGAGATATCACTTCTTCGAGGTAGTCAATCTTGAACACACCAGAGGCATTGAAGAGGGTTTCATCCTCGAACACCAGAGTGGTGTTTTCCAATTCCAGAACAACTTCGTCCGCGTCACCGTAGGCAGTCGAGTTGAACACCATCCAAAAGGGCCACCATTCGGCCGTATTGGCGACCGTGGCGTTGAGGGTTTGGCGATTTAAATCCAATTCGATGCGTCCCTCGACGTCGAGTTTAGAATCGTCATTGCCGTCGTTCACAGTAGTGTCGGGATCATACTCCACGTCGGCATTCATATCCAGTCGGAACAAACCCTCTTCGGGGCTTCCCCACGAAGCGCCTACTTTGGCGGAAGCTTCAAAGTCGTAGAAACCAAAGGTAGCATTTGTTTTAATGCCCTCCTCCAATCGTAAATCCATGCACAGAGACATGTAAAAGAAGCCACCAAACAAGGCATCTTGTGCAAACAGGCAATCCATCATGGCAGCGTCGCCATCTCCCTGCAAAGCGCGGTGGAGCGAGGCATCCTCCCTTTCCGCTACCAGTTCTGGCAGCATCTCACTGCTACCCTGGGGTTGTTCTAATAGCAAGGATCGTCGGCGCTGCCGCCACATGGAAGGTATTTGAGAAGGATACAAGACGACATTGTGTTGCGTTCCTAGCATGTATTCCAAAAAGGATTGATCCCCTGCATGGACCTGAATCGAAACGAGCGTTTTTCTATCCGTTGACGCTGCTGACGATAGGAGTGTCGTCTTGAGTGTCTCTACAATTGGATTGTACCAACGGCATGACGATGACGAAGTATTGTTCGTGTTGGCAAGGTTAGTGTCATCACACTTGGCTTGAACATCCCAAGCAATGGACTGGTTCATGGTGGTAAAGGTATGTTCCACTGGAGGACTGTAGAGTGAAAAGGCATTGTTATGTTGATCGGTTTGCAACGATAGTCCCATGGCGGGAAGCTTGACATGAATCGAAGCCACTTCCCTCAAGATGGACGACGGCATGTTGACCTGAACTCCCAAGACGACATTATCAAAGGTTACTTGCCGCACAAAAAGAGAATAGGGCGCAACGTCAGTGTTTTGGATGAAAGTGTGGTGAATGTTCAAGTCGAGAATGTCGCTGCCTTCTTGGTTGGTGTCGGTAGTAGGAGCTGCTGTCGTGGGTGCGAGACTGGCATCCTCATTGTTGGTGGCGGTAACAAGAATACTTTCTCCTTCTTGAATGGAAACATCGGAAAGCGTAACAGCATCTCCACCTGTGACATTGTTGTTTCCTGATGAACCTTCCATTTCATCGTTGTCTTGATCCTCTTGCATCCACCCGGGATTGCTGGTGGTGCTGCTACTACTGCTGCTACTGCTGCCGGTCGTAGTCTGCAACTTTGGCTTCTTGGTGTTCTTTTTAGACGGCAACGGCCTGTCCACAAACAAGCCAATAAAGTCGTTGCCGCGTTCTTCTTCGACGTGTTGCTTTGGAAACATGCCCCCCACCAAGATATCCCAATGAAACTGACACGTCCAACGTAGTTCGCCTAAATAAAAGCCGCGTTTGTTATGGGTCAAGACATCCCAACTCATTTGTCCATAGGTGCTCGCGGCCAATTCCTCATCGTCTCCTGTCAGTGTAGCCTTCAATTGGTAGACGCGAACAGGAGCATCGTCCTCGTTGTCAAAGTCTACTACTTCCACGACATCCGCTGTAATGGTCGTACTCTCCAACTGGTCCAAGTGGCAGACCACTTGACGAGGCGTGAGCGAGGACCAGCGAGGGAAGTCGTCAGCACTCCAAGCCAACGTTGCTTGCAAAAGAGGCAACTTTTGGGAAACATCCACGGATACCGCTCGGATCCAAGGAGCATGCGCTCTCAACCGATTGGAGGCTCGATTCAAATCGACCATCCAAACCATGGCAGGAATGATCATGATCATCCCAATGACCACGGCCAAAGAGACAAGGATCCACTTGAAGGAACGACGAGCTGACTTTTGGACTTGGGTTGCTCCATCGCTTCCAGTATTGGCGATTTCTTCATCGTCAAACTGGTCCTTTGGCTGTTCGTTAAAAGCATGTTCGTTGTGGAGCAAGAACCTTTGGTCGTCTGTGGCAGCTGCCAACGGGTCTTCCTTGACCTCTTCTCCTGCTGCTGTTGTTGCTGCTAGCAGGCCTTGATGGTGGGGTAGCTCCCACATGTTGTTGTTGTTATTAGCCTGTCTCTTATACACATCTGACGCTGCCGACGAATAGAG
>ENA-ORBV01015630-ORBV01015630.1-microbial-mat-metagenome-genome-assembly--contig:-NODE-15630-length-11132-cov-4.086929_pt1 | contig 11132 bp, 13 predicted proteins | sample MGYA00237777_ERZ505514 | MGnify/ENA primary metagenome ERZ505514 (study PRJEB26160, sample SAMN06269048) | microbial mat metagenome | isolation source: Oligotrophic lake microbial mat | place...
GTGTAGGGATGGGCGGGATCTTCCAGAATCTGATCGGTGAGTCCGCTTTCGACCACGCGACCCAGGCGCATGACCAAGGTGCGGCCCGCGAGTAGACGGATGACGCCGAGATCATGCGTGACCACGATCATCGCCGTGCCGGTCTCGCGCTGGAGTTCGAGGATCAGATCGAGGATGCGCGCCTGCACCGACACGTCGAGGCCGGTGGTGACTTCGTCGAGGAACAACAAGGGCGGATCGGTGGCCAGCGCCTTGGCGATCTGCACACGTTGCTGCATGCCGCCGCTGAACGCGCCTGGACGTTCGTCCATCCGTTCGATCGGCACCTGCATACGCGCCAACAAACGTTCTGCCCGTTGACGAATGGTGGCAAACCGCCGTTCGCCAGCCATCAGCAGACGTTCGGCAACGTTGCCGCCACAGCTGACCTGAAAGTTGAGCCCGAGGTGCGGGTTCTGATGCACCATGCCCATCGCCCGGTCGCGCAGCGAGCGGCGTTCCGCAGCGTTGAGCGCGAACAGTTCGTGCCGCGTGTCGCCCTGGGTGAACCAGGCGCTGCCGGCACTGGGGGCGAGGTCGCCGTGCAGCACCTTCACCAGCGTCGACTTGCCGCTGCCGGATTCACCCATCACGCCCAGGATTTCGCCTGGATGCAACGCGAACGACACGTCCGCCATCGCCACCACCGCGCCACAGGCGGAACAACGATTAGTGTCGGACAGCGGGCCGGTGGTCTCTAAACAACGATCACAACCGACACCGTGGATGCGTGTCAGTCCATCAGCGACCAGGACGGGTTCATCCATGACGTGCCTCCGCATGCCGTGGTTGCGCCGCGCGTCGTTGATCACACCAATCGGTGTCCGAACACTGATGCGTTACACCGCCGTCGCCGTGGATCTCGTCAAGGAAAGTGTCGTCGGCGCCGCAGTGCACACACTGCCGGCGTTTGCCGTTGCCATCACGGAAGTCCTCAGTGCGAAACGGCACATCATCGAACGCCAGCGGCTCGGCGCGGGTGTGCGGGGGGACGGCGTAGATCTTTTTCTCGCGCCCGGCGCCGAAGATGAACATAGTCTCGGCCATGTTGAGCTTGGGCACGTCCCAACGTGGGATCGGTGAGGGATCGATGACGTAGTGGCCGTTGATACGTGTCGGATAACGGTGCGAGATGGTGATCTCGCGGAAACGCACCAGGTCTTCGTAGAGTTTGACCAGCAGGCGGGCGTAGTCCTGCTCGCCGTGCATAACGCGCCGGCGTGCTTCGCTCGACTCGACCACCACCAACGAATCAGGATAGGGGACCTGGAGCACCAGGATCTGCTCCGCGGTCAATGGCCGCTCCGGAATGCGGTGACGCGTCTGCACCATGCTGGCATCCTGCGTGCGCACCGTGGTCGTCACTCCAGGACAGGTGGTGGTGATGAAGTCGCGCAGGTTCACCGCGTTGACTGAATCATCACTACCCTGGTCGATGACCTTGAGCACGTCGCTCGGACCGATCAGCGCTAGCGTTACTTGTAGGCCACCAGTGCCGAAGCCACGACCGATGGGCATTTCACGCGAGGCGTAGGGAACTTGATGTCCTGGGATGGCTAGCGCTTTGAGCGCACAGCGGCGGATTTCTTTTTTCGCGGCTCGATCCAGGTAGCCGAAGTCAACGCTCATAGATTCTCCTTGGCGCGGGGATTTCGGTACGCTCGACGCGCGACGAGGTCGCTTCGCTCCCGCAGCGAGGTCGCTTCGCTCCCGCAGCGAGGTCGCTTCGCTCCCGCAGCGAGCTTTGCGCAGTGATGCGCGTCCCTCCCGCGGCGGAGCCTCGCAGCGCGGGCGCAGCCCGCTCGTTGCGCGCTGCCGTGGGCGCGCTCGCCGCGCGTGGCCCTGGGCACGCTCGCTGCACATCGGTCCCGATCACGCCTTACCCCGCGCTGCCCGTAGGCGATCAAGGTCGGATTGGAAGGTGACATAGTGCGGCATCTTGTAGTGCGTGCAGAACCCCATGCTTTCGATGCCGTCGATGTGCATCAGGACGAATTCCGGATCCTGTGCCGGATGCAGGATGCCGTTGGCTACACCTTGCTGCATGGTCTGGTCGAGGATCGCCATGCTGATGGCCTTGACCTCGTTGTGACCGAAACACGCGCCGTAGCCCAGGCCGAAGGTCGGTGGTTTGCGTCCGGCTTTGCCTGCGTCGTTGGCTCCATCGCTGTCGTGTTTGCCGAACATCGCCACCACTTCGCATTCGGTCATCAGCACCTCGCCGGCTTCGATCGGCTCACCGGTCTCGGGATGCGGCAGGAACACCGGCACGTGGCCGACGCGTAGTTCCGCCACCGTCGGATGGATTTCGCCGTAGCCGCGCATGCTGGAATAGGCAATCGCGAGCAGCCCGCCGGTCTCGCCGCGCGCCATGGTCATCAGCGCGGCAGAACGCGGCGCCGGCAGGCTCAGCGGCGTGCGGGTGATGTCGTGCGGTTCGGGATCGGTCCCCGGCTTGGCTGGCAACAGGCCTTCGGTGCGCAATGCGTCGAGCACCTTGGGGAAACTGTCGGGCACCGGTCGTCCTGGGCGCGCGGGCAACCACGGGTCCAAGGCTTTGCGGAAGGCCTCCGGCGATTCGTCGAGCAAGTCGTAGCGCAGCAGGCGATGGCTGAAATCCGCCGTCGGTCCCAGGTACTGTCCGCCTGGGACATCCTTGAACGCCGATGAAATGCGGCGGAAACAGCGCATGCGCGCGGTGTCCGGCAGGCTGATGGTGTCCAGGCGTGGACGCGTTGAACGCCAGGCGCGCAACAGGAACGAGGCTTCCAGGCTGTCGCCCGCCGCCTGTTTGATCGCCAGCGCGGCCAGGCGCGGATGGTGCACGCCGCCTTCCGACATCAGGCGTGACACCAAGGCGTGAAGCTGGTCGGTGATGACCCCGGTATCGAGCGGGAACTGCGCGTCGGCGGAGCGCGCACGCAGCAGTTCGAGTGCCGCTGCGGCACCACTGATGGCCGACGCGCCACCACGGATTGCGACGTATGCCATCAGACACCTCCTTCAAGGCGGGTGGTGCGCGGCAGCGCGGCGACGTTCAGGTGGTCGGCCAGCAGCAGATCCACGCCACGGGGAAAACGGCGGGCCCAACCATTGCGTGCGCTGATCCAACCGGGATCGAGGCCGAGCACCGACAGTGGTTGTGTGCTCGCGATCCCCGGTCCGCGTGCGTCGAGGCAGAGCGGCCCATCACCGAGCCCGGCCACCACCACCAGGATGGTCGCCCCCAAGTGTGGTTGCTCGAGCGTGCCAAGCTGTGGGGTGAAGTGCGGTGGACGGCTGCCATCGGCGATGATGTAGGCGGCCTCGGTAGGCTCGACCTTGGTGGCACCGATGAACGGCCAGTGCTCGGTCGCCAGCAGGTGGTCGGGATCGGCAAGGGTCACCGCGCCATCCAGCAAGGTCGCGGCCACCAGCATCCACGCCGGCTGATCGCCAGGCTCCAGACGCTGGATGGTCGCGGGACGCGCGACGGCCTGGAGTAGCGCGCGGTAACACGTCTGCTGACTGGTTTCGCTCCACACGGTGTCAGTGCGCATCGCCGTCTTCCTCTTGCTCGTCCTTCTCGTCCATCTTGTCATCGCGGGCGGTGCTCAGCAGGGCGAAGTCGACGCGGGTACGATCAAGCAGGGCCCGACGGCGATCATCGTCTGCCGCACGCAGCGCTGCGCCCTCCACCACCAGTCGGCGGACTTCATCTGCCCCAGGGAGATCCGCCGCCAACACCGCATCGCAGACCGCTAATGCTGCGGCCAACTCGGCATCGTCGTCAAGCACCCGCGCCGCGCCGCGGACACTGCGCCCGTCGGCAGAGGTGACCTCGACGCGGGCCTCGGCGAGGGGGACCTCACCCAGGTGGAAACGTTCGCCGAGTACCGCATCGCGCAGGGTCAGCAGCGCGAGGCCTTCCTGTGCCGGCGCCAGCGCGCGCACGCTGCAGCCGCTGCTCGCCAGCGACGCCACCGCCATCACGGCAGATTTCGAATGCGCCGTCAGCGAACGGAGCCAGTGGATTCTCGGCGTTGTCACAGTGAGGCCTTTGGTCGGTGTGTCCTGCATTTGCCGCCCCATTCGGGCGGCATGGAAATAGCCCGGCACTTCAGTGCACTGAAGTGCCGGGCTATTGCCGTGGCGTCCCTGCGGGACGCCGGAAATCGGTCGGTCGTGAAACCGTCCGTTGGGGATACGGACGGGGTCATAACATTTTTCTCCGCAAGCGGCCGACCACCTGTTCCAGCACCAGCACCGTCAGGAAAATAGCCAACAGGATGGTCGCGACGTGGTGGTAGTTGAAGAGTTCGAAACGGCCCTTCAGTTCGAGCCCGATGCCGCCGGCACCGACCAGGCCGATGACGGTCGCCGAGCGGATGTTGCGTTCAAAGATGTACTGAAGATACGCGACGTACTGCGGCCACACCTGCGGGATGATGGCGTAGCGCAGCATTTTTACGCGGTTTGCGCCGGCAGCGGTCAGGGCCTCTTGCGGGCCGCGATCGGCGTTCTCGATGTCGTCAGCGAAGAACTTGCCGAAGAAACCAGCGCAGTGCAGCCCCAGTGCCAGGACGCCCGCGATCGGACCAAAGCCGTAGGCGAGCACCAGGATCATCGCCAGCACCAGTTCGGGCATGGCGCGTAAGAAGCTGCTGATGCCGCGGGCGATAGTGTAGAGCAGCGGATGTGGGGTGAGGTTGCGCGAGCCAAAAAATGCCAAGGGAATGGCGATCACCACGGCGATGGCGGTGGCCCAAAAGGCGATCTCAACGGTGATGATCATCAGCATCACCACATGACCGAGATAGCCGATGGGTTCGACCAGAACCTCGATGGTCGACACCACTTTCTCCATCTGCAAAGTCTCGGGATTGAGGATCGGTTGAATGCTCTCACGTTTTTCCAAGTGCGAGAACCACGGTAATGCATCGCGGTTGAAATCCTGGATCAGCGGGACTTCGGTTTCGTTGCTGATTTGGAAGGGGAACAGGCCGCTGACGAAACGCGCGGTGCTGCGACCGACCTGCGACGATTCCTTCAGCCCAGCGCTGGCGGCCGCGTATTCCGCGGTTTCCATGGCCATGCGGTCCAACTCCATACGTTTGGCCGAGAATCCCAGGATCACCACGCCCACCAGCAGCACGCCGATCATCCACGGCGTGATGGTCGGGTTCAGCGTCCATTCCGCCGGTGGACGGCGTGGACGTTCGGCGGCCGGCATCGCGCTGGTCATGCCGGCCCCACGTTCGCTGTCGCTGGCTCACGGTCGTAGATGCGCGCCAAAGCGGCCTCGTCGAGCGCATGCGGTGGCCCATCGAACACCAAGGCCCCGCGGTTAATCCCGACGATGCGATCGGCGAATTCACGCGCGAGGTCGACCTGGTGCAGCGAACACAGCACGGTGGCGTGTTCACGTTGGGATGCCTCACGCAGCAGCGCCATGATGTCGCGGCTGATGGACGGATCGAGGCTGGCAACCGGTTCGTCGGCCAACAGCACCGCCGGACGCAGGATGCAGGCGCGGGCGATGCCAACGCGCTGCTGCTGCCCGCCGGAGAGTTCACCAGCGCGGCGGTAGAGATGTTCCTCCACCAAGCCGACCTGGGCGAGCAAATCGCACGCACGACGGCGCAGCGGCAATGGATGGAAACGGGTGAGCGCGCGCCACGTCGGGAGCTGCGACAGAGAACCATTCAGGACATTGGTCAGCACGTCGAGCCGCGGACTGAGATTGAATGCCTGATGCACCATGCCGACCTGCCGGCGAATGGTGGTGAATGAGCGGCGCTCAACTCTTTTTCCGGCGACGTGGACTTCACCGCTGCACGGGATGGTCAGGCCGACGACGCAGCGCAGCAGCGTCGACTTACCGGAACCAGACGGTCCGAGCACGACGCAGAATTGGCCGCGTGGCACGTGCAGATCGACACCCCGTACCGCCTGTGTGCCATCGGGGTAACGTTTGGCTACGCCGGTGAACGACACCATGTGGTCATGGGGACGGTTGACGAAGCCGGGCATGTTACGCGCGGTGAGCAGGCCGCCGAGCAAAGTATCCGCGGGAGTGAGTGAGGTCATGGGAGTCTCGGTGGTGAGGGGCTGTGGCTCTGCCTGGGAGCGCCGGCTTCAGCCGGCAGAATGGGAACACGAACGACCTGCGCTTGAAAATTTGCACTTTGTTCGAGGCCGCACGACCCGAGTCGGCTGAAGCCGGCGCTCTCAGGCAGAGCGACAGCCGACTTCAGCCGTAGACGAGGTGTTACTTTGCCGCGCCGGCCTTGGTCAGGATCGCGGCCTTCACCTGATCCGTGACCGCGTCGAGTTTTCCCACGGCTTCGACCATCAGTTCCTCAGAGATGGTGGTGTCATAACGCTCGACCTTTTTGCCACCGTAGCCGCGGATCATGTCGGGGGTGATGCCAGGGGCTTTATGCACTGAGCCGAAGGCGTCGCGCAGTTTCTGTTTGGTGTCGGCGGGCAGACCGGTGTGCATGGCGAGCGGCGGATTGGGAATGGGGATGCTCTTGGCCAGGACCTTGAAGCGCGTCGGGTCGATGGCGTTCTGCTTCACTGCTTTTTCGAAGGAGTCGAAGCTGGCGGCGCAGACCTGGACCTTGCCCTCGTTGAGCGCCGAGAGGCTGTTGGCGTGGCTGCCGGCCATGACGATGTTGCCCATGCCGTTGATCAGGTCGACTTTCTCTGCCAACAGCATGGCGACCGGGTAGTTGAAGCTGGAGGTCGAGTTGACATCACCCAGCGCGATGCTCTTGCCGTTCAGATCGGCGAAGGAATTGATGCCGCCGTCCACGCGCACAAAGAGGCCGCTGTAATAGACGCTGGCGCCTTTTTCGACTGATACCGCCAGCAATTCCGCCGCCCCGCGCCGCCGCACCGCCATATAGCTGACCGCGCCAAAGAAGCCGATCTCCACCTGACCATTGGACATCGCCTCAATCACCGCGCCGTAGGACTGCCCGACCTTCACGTCGAACATCAACCCGGTGTGTTTCGATACCGCGTTGAACAGCGGCATGAAGTCGCCTTTCGTGCCGCTTTCGGTGCCGCCGTCGGCGGGGATAAGCATGACGCGCAGCGGTTTATCCGCGCTGCCGTCGTTGAGTTGCACGGCGTGAAGGGGGCTGACGCACATGAGCGCCAGAGCGAGAAGGAGCAGGAGCGAGCGCATGGGGTTTCCTTGGGGGAGAGGTCCGAGGGGTGCGAAGGATACGGGTTCAGAACGCGAACTGGAGCTGCACGCGATCGGCGCGGAAACGACTGAGCGCGTATTCGCCAGGGCTGCCGTCATCGACGATGCGGTTGATGGTTTTGACGCGCAGGACCGGGCGGTTACGTGGCATAGCCAGCAATTCCGCGTCGTCGCCGAGCGGTAGTGCGGCGGTGACCAGGCTTTCCTGACGCGCGAGCTGGACGCCCCACCGTGCGAGCAGCAGCGCATGCAATGAACCGCCGTCGTACGCATCAAGCAGGCCCGGATACCGTGTCGCCGGCAAAAAGTGGCTGATGAGTACCAGCGGCAGCGAGTCCGCGAGGCGGACCGTTTCGAGCCATACCACTGGATCACCGGTTTGGAGCGCCAACCGTTTGGCCACGCCGCCCTGGGCGGTGATCATTTTCTTGCGCACCAGCCGGCTGTCCGTCGCATGTCCCAAACAGGCGACGGTGGAGGTGAAGCGCGTGGTGGTGCCAATCGGATAGGCGATGGGATCACGCAGGACAAACACGCCGCGGCCATGGCGACGTTCGACCAACCCGGCATTCACCAGTTCATCCACCGCCCGCCGCAAGGTGTGGCGATTGACGCCAAAACGTGCGGCCAATTCCGGTTCCGGTGGCAGGGCCATACCGGCCTTGCTGTTCGCGGCGATTTCTTTTTCGAGTTCCATGGCGATCCGCCGGTAACGCGCTTCACCGGGTTGCTGATCGAGTGCGAACAAGCTCATCTAGACGTCTCCACCGGATGGCGGCGGTTATACGTCAGTGATGTTGAGCGCGGATGAACGGCACGGGTGGATTGCGCGTAGCCGAAACGTTCAAACCGCGGCCATGCGACGCCCAGTGGTGAAGGCGAGTCGCGTCATCATCGGCCGGAAATGTTCCAGATCGGGTGTGGGCGCCTCGCGCACTTTGGCGTCGTCGTCGTAACGCCGCAGACGAAGGGCGTCTTCCGCCCAGTTCACCGACATGAAGGCGGCACCTTGGCCTTGGCTCAGTGGGCCGCCCTGCAGCTCCAGGCTTTGACGTGAGGCCGGTGACAGGCTCGCAAGGTACCCAGGTTCATTGGCGCAGAGGTAGCGTTTGGCGGTGACGTGCAGCCGGATCGGCGTGAGTACCGCAGGGGGGAAGAGGTGCGCCAGTTCTCGCACCGCCACCAATTCGTGGACATCGTCCAAGCCACGATCGGCGGCATCTTCACCAAGGTCATGGACCAAGTGACCAAGATCGTGCAGCAGGCAGGCGATGACCAGGCTAGGTGCAGCGCCATCACGTTCCGCCAACCACGCACATTGCAGGGCATGCTGACGTTGGGTGACGGATTCGCCGCCGTACCACGCTTCGCCGCGGTCGTCATAGAGTCGGATGATGTCGTTGATGGTGAGGGGCATGGGAACCTCCGCGCTGGTTGCGGCGGATCATCCCACGCGGTGTGAAGCCCTGACCAAGAAAACACCCCACCGTCTGTGACGGTGGGGTGCCAGGGTTAGCCTACAAACGAAGCAGAAGATCAGAAGTTGATCTGATGCTGGAGGCGGATGATGGTGGCGTCGCCTTCACCCTCTTCCGATTCCCACAGCGACACGGCGAGCTGCAGCTTGTTGTCGTGACCGCTGAGGTAGTAGTTCAGACCGATGTCGATCTGGGTGCCGGCGGCGCCGGTTTCGGCATTGCTGCCGAAGTTTACGACCTGGTCTGCATCGGTGTTGGAATCGATGATCTGATAGCGCAGTGCGGGCTCGAGCACTTCTTCGCCAATCGGGAAGGCATAGGCGAGTTGCAGTACGATGAACTCTGCATCGACGTCAGCAGCAGAGGCACCGACGTACGCGTCGGTTTCCGTGGTTCCCGCGCGATACTCAGCGTAGGCCGATAGGCCATTCATCCAGAACATCACATCCACACCGTAAGCGGAAAGGGAGCTGGTGCTGGCAGCCGCGACAGCATCAGTGTTGGCACTGTAGCTGAGGCCGATGTTGAGGCCCTGACCTTCCTTGCCCACGAACGATTCAGCACGCTTCTTGATGAACCACTCCGGGGCGAACGAGAACTCCGCACGCACGCCGTAGTAGAAGCCTTCATCTTGATCCGCACTTAAGGCAGTCGAGGTGTCCTTGGCTGCGGTGTTGTTCTGCAGGTCGGCGGCAATGAGGAACATCGGGTGGTTGAAGCGGTAGCCGACGCCGACGCCGCGTGGTGCCAGGTACGCGGACGCCGCATTGTCGTTCGGCAGCAGCGCGCGGCTGGAGCTCATGCCCGCATCGCTGGGATTCTGGTAGGGCTTGTTCAGGCCGAAGGTGATGGCGTGGTTCATACCGTCGCCCAGGTCGAACGTACGTTCCAGCCAAGCGTAACGCAGTACGATGCCGCGCGAGGCGCTGGCGGTGCCGCTTTCATCGACTTTGTCGGCGTTGATGGCGAACTGGCCTTTCCAGTTTGAGCCATACTTGAAGCTCATGTAGAGGCGGGCGCGGCGCATCGAGAAATCGAGCGGGTCATTCACCGCACCGCCAATGCCACCTTGAACACGGTATTCATCACCGACTACTGCACCGGGAGCGTTGGTGGTACCAGCGCCGATGGAGCCCGTCGTTGCATCGCTCATCTGCGCGCGGGTCTGAATGCGAATGCCGGGGGTAAGGCTCAGCACGTCGTCCTTGATGGACACGGCGTAAGCGGAAGGAGCCACGGCGCTGAGAATAGCGAGCGCGGCGAGGGTTTTGACTGGATGCTTCACTGATGAATCTCCTTGGTTGCTTCGGGAAGGTTCCCTGGGGTGTTGCGGCGGGATGCTGTCGTGGCAGGTGAAGAATTGATGAAGTTGCGGATGATTTCGCAGGAACCGCTGAGCCCTTGCGCGGCAAGCCTCAGCGTTGGTTGTTGGAGGGGATACATTCGGTCATTCGGTCATTCGGTCATTCGGTCATTCGGTCACGAGGTGATCGTCGAGGTCGCCGTATGACGAAGATCCCGAGGGCAGGCCCTCGGGATCCTGGATCGTCAGGTTTGCGCCATGGACCGCCCAGGTCATCAGAGCCGCTTGGCCTTGGCATTCTTGCCGGATTTTCCCGGCAGATGTGTGCTGAGCGTGTCCTCGCTTAGGGCGATCAGTCGTTTGTAGACCCGCTTCAGGCGTTCGTGGGTCGCGAGCGAATCCGCGGGCGCGAGTTTGGTGATCTCGATCGCCTGTTCGAGGCACCAACGGCGTTGATCAGGAGGCAGCATGGAGGTTCCTTTGCCTAACGACGTTTAGGCAGACGGTGAAGATCAGGTGAACATCCGGTGAAATGCCGGTGATCGGGTTCCGCACCAGCAGCCGTGGTGCGCTCAGGGAGCGTCGCTGGTGGGTGCGGACGTTTCGCTTGGCCGGCCACCGACCTCGATCGCGAGCGGCACCAGCGCGGTCTTGTGGCTGGTGACCTCGACCGAGATGGCGATGCGGAACTCGCCGTCGGGATAGATGCGTTTGAACGCGGCAGCGGCCTTCGGCAGGTCCTGCTCAATGGTGTGCAGGCGCTCTAAGATCTCAGCCAGGGTCGGTTCCTTGGCCTTGTCTTCCAATTCGGCAAGGCGGGTCTGGAGTTCGTTGAGTTGTGTTCCCAGGCTGCTGGTACGTGAGCGCGGCAATTCCTGGAGCAAGCCGGTGCCAGTGAACGACTCGCCGGTGGCATCGCGACCCTGGACCCGCACGGCATCGATGGCGATACGGTCGCCTGGGCGTTTGGTGGCCAGCAGACGTTGCAGTTCTTCGCGGTTGGTCAGCGGCTGCCCATCCAGTCGCAGCAGACGATCACCACCAGCTGTCTCTTATACACATCTCCGAGCCCACGAGACTAAGGCGAATCTCGTATGCCGTCTTCTGCTTGAAA
>ENA-ORBV01015631-ORBV01015631.1-microbial-mat-metagenome-genome-assembly--contig:-NODE-15631-length-11132-cov-3.786341_pt1 | contig 11132 bp, 8 predicted proteins | sample MGYA00237777_ERZ505514 | MGnify/ENA primary metagenome ERZ505514 (study PRJEB26160, sample SAMN06269048) | microbial mat metagenome | isolation source: Oligotrophic lake microbial mat | place...
GTCTTGGCCAATTTCGCGATCAATGGGGCTTTGATTTCTGGCCGCCTCCACGATTGCGGTATCGTCAAACCAGATTTGGTTGAGATTTAACGATACCCGTGATTCAGGCGTCAGATCAAAATCGGCACCAACACCAATCAATCGAGTGCCGGGATTGTCGAAATTGCTTTGGCCTTCTTCTTTGCTCGGGCGCAGCGAATTTAAAATGCCGTTGCGGCCGGATAGTGCGACACCGCCGCCACCGACGAGTGGCACGTTTTGTCGAATGTAGTAACTAGTATCGGCACCAGCGAAAATTGGGTTTTCAAAAATCGCGTCATATCCCGTTGAGCGATCATCGTAAGGATCGCTATCTCCTGACGCCCACAATGCCGATAAACGCACTCGAATCCAGTCAAAGTCGCGCGAGAGTTCGGCCGCGAGAAATCCGGCGCGGATATCGGTTTTATCATTGACGAAAACGCCCGGCGTTTGCTCGCCGATCGCCAAATAGCCGCTGGTGGTAAGGTTGTAGGTGCCAAAATGGCCATCGCCGTTGAGGCCAAAATACACCACGTCGTATTCGCGTGGGCGCTCAATGCCGATCGAGCCTGGGCGTTCTAGAAAACCATTGGTATTGAAATAATTCCGATCGTCTTCGCGGTTGCGGTTATAAATGATGGTTGCTTGCGAGGTGAAGCCTAGGGTTGGCAAGTCTTGATGGTAAATATTGGCGATAAAGATGTCGTCGTCGCGAATTTTACGCGTGACCGAATTTAAGCCCGAATTGGTATCTTTTTCGAGACGCCGAAACCACGCTAAGTTGTACTGCAATAGGTTGTTATTGCGATTGCCGAATAGGCGCACGCCGAGCTGGCTGTCTTGAAATAGAAATCCGCGAAAATCTGATGAAAATGGCTGGATGCCTATACGTATGGAGTCGAAATCGTAGCGATCTGAAACGTTGCGTAAATGGCGGTCAACGAATAGCTCTTGCACCCCAACAAAGCCATCGTCACGCACATTGCCCTTGCGCGGATCAACTTGCAATAAGCGATCTTCACGTGCATCCACCCGGTTGTATTGCAGGCCAAGCGTTAAACGATATTCCCAGTCGGGTGGCTTAAAGGTGGTGTTGCCTTTGTAGTAAACAAACCCAGCAAGAAAGGTTTGCGCAAATATGGTGATATCGCCGGTGCCGAAAATATCGATGTCGCCGGGGGCGGCTGACGTGACTGGCGATACCGGAACCGGAATAGAGCGCGGTTCGATGATCGTGTCGGACACGCCGACGATTGATAAAAACCAGTCACCGTCGCGGATGGGCTTGTCAGCCCTTCGGAGGCGAAAGCACGCTACGGCTGGTAAGCTGGGCGCGGCCTTGCCATGATCCCGCGGTTAAGAGGGGGAATGGCGCATGGCGCTCCGCTGCGATCTCATCATCCGTGATGCCACCTTGTTCGACGGCACCGGCGCGCCGCGCCGGGTCGGCGACCTTGGCGTGAAGGGCGACCGGATCGCCGCCATCGGCGATCTTGGCGGGGCGAGCGCGGATCGGGAGGTGATCGCCACCGGCCGGGCGCTGGCGCCCGGCTTCATCGATGCGCATACGCATGACGACCGCGCCGTGCTGTGCGGCCCTGCCTGCACCACCTGCAAGACCAGCCAGGGTGTCACCACCGTGGTCGTCGGCTGCTGCGGCGTCTCGCTCTCGCCCGCGCGGTTCAAAACGGCACCGCCGCCGCCGCTCGACCTGATCGGCGCGGAGGGCTGGTGGCGCTTCCCGGATTTTGGCGACTACGCCGCGGCGCTGCGCAAACAGGGCAGCGAGGTGAACACCTACGCCCTGGTCGGCAACCAGACCTTGCGCGTCGAGGCGATGGATGGCGACGTGCTGCGCCCGGCCAATGACCGCGAAATCCACCACATGCATAGCCGCGTGAAGCAGGCGATGGCGGAGGGTGCCTCGGGCTTCTCCACCGGGCTCTACTACGCGCCCAACATGCATGCGACGACCGAGGAGGTGATCGCCATCGCCGAGGCGCTGAAGCCCTTTGATGGCCTGTACTCCACGCATATGCGCGACGAGGCGGACCGTGTGCTGGCCTCGATCGAGGAGACGATGAAGATCGGCAAGCGTGTCGGCGTCGCGGTGCAGATCAGCCACCATAAATGCTCGCTGCCGGAGAATTACGGGCGTTCGGTGCAGACCCTGCCGCTGATCGAGGCCTATGCGCGCATGCAGGAAGTTGCCTACGACGTCTATCCCTATCCCGCCGGTTCGACCGTGCTGATGCCGGACCGGCTACGCGAGGATGTACCGGTGATGATCACCTGGTCGGTGCCGCATCCGGAGATGGCGGGCAAATACCTCGCCGACATCGCGCGCGGCTGGAATACCGATATCATCGCCGCGGCGCAAAAGCTCACGCCGGCCGGGCAGATCAGCTTCCAGATGGATGAGGAAGACGTGCAGCGCATCATGGCGCATCCGCTGTCGATGATCGGCTCCGACGGCATCCCCCACGATGCCCACCCGCATCCGCGCCTGTGGGGCACCTTCCCGCGCGTGCTCGGGCATTATGCGCGCGGGCTCAATCTGTTCAGCATGGAAACCGCCATCCACAAGATGACCGGGCGCTGCGCCGAGGCCTATGGCATCGTCGATCGCGGCGTCCTGCGGGAAGGTGCCTATGCCGACCTCGTGCTGTTCGACCCGGCCACGGTGATCGATGCCGCGACTTTCGATACGCCCAAACTCCCCTCGATCGGCATCGAGGAAGTCTGGGCGAATGGCGTCGCCACCTTCCGCCACGGGCATGGCACGCAGGGCGGTGCCACCGGCGAGCGTCCAGGACGCCTCATCACCCGCCATCGTGCTTGACGCGATGCCGGCCTTGGGCGACGCGGTACGGCGCTGGTTGGGCCAGTTCCAGTTCCGCCTGCCGAACTTCCTGTGAATTCTGAGTGGACTGATTCGTCAGCCGTTCAATCAGATAGGCCGCTTGAAACGGATCGCAGGCCACGGTTTTCAGGCCGAACAACTTGCTGGCCGTGACGATCGTTTCCTCGATGGCTTCGAGATTCACCTTGCCGCCGCGCGGAGGTTTCCATAGCCAGCATCGCGCCACGCGATAGGCGTTCGTTTTGGTATTGCGGCCAACCACAACGAATGAGGAATGATCGCGGCTGACGGACAAGTCCAACCCGCCGGCGTACACGTAGCCCGATTCTTTCGACGCGAGCGGTCCAAGTTCGTTGGCGAAGACGCGTTCGATGTCTTCCATGTCTAAGGCGTCGCCGGTGAGCGTACACCACTGGTTTTCCCAGAGACGGCGATAGGCCACGGCCGGCAATAGTCGCTTCTGTTCATCGAGCAGCTTGGGCGAAATCCACGACGCCACGGCACCGTTGAGGCTGTGAAAGTGCCACGTGTCCGATGTTCGGGCTGCTTCCCGCACATTCCATTGCCAACTTTCGCCCTGCCCGACGCCCGCGTTCGAGATGATTACGAGTAAGCAATTCGGCTTCTTGGCTGCCGTCGACAGGAGCGAATGCCATAGTCCCTCACCCGCCGTGGTCCAGTGCGTCAATTCATCAACCACGATGAAGTCGGCCAGGATGCCGTAGGACGATCCGACGTCGGAGCTGATAATCCGTAGCTCGCTCTTGGTTCGCGTGTTCACCACGACGTTGCGTTGGACCTCCAGGACTTCCGCCAGCAAGGGATTCGCCCGGATCAACCGTTGGATCGCATCGGCCAGCAAGCGGGCAGGAATCTGCCGACCAGGAATCGCGACCAATTCGGCCAGCACCTGCTCGCTTTGGGCAATCGTGGTCGCGGGATCGTTGGCCCGCACTTGGCTCGCGGCGCAGCAAACGACAACAAATAACAGGGCGATCCATCCGTGACGCATGATGAGCTCCATACTCCTGAGAACGAACGTAGGCAAGATAATTACGCGGCCAACCGCCATCTGGGTCGGAATTCTAATCCAGCGGGGAAGTTCTGAAAGCGCCAGAATATTTTGGAGGGTGAGTGCTAGCAAGGTGTCTGACGTGTTATTAGGGTAAGTCAAGTTTTATTTACCTGCGGCTGACACATGAAGAACGCAACGAGGTCTTCTAATGTTTCTATTTTCGCATACCAGGGATTTTGTTTCGTATTCGTAAAATCTCGGCCAGTGCGAAATGCTATTTCTTCCCCGATTTCATCAAGCTCACCATCGAGGTCCAATTCTGCATGGATCCGGTCAGTTTTTCTGATCGGAAACTCAACCAAAGGCTGCACTTGTTCGTACACGGCCCGAATGATCCATGTATCGATTAAACGGTAATCGAAGCTGCGGGCGAATGTGCAGAGCGACTCACCAACGCGCTGTCGAGCATAACGATAACGCCGATATTTTTCGTATACTGCTACGACAGCGACAATGACGACAAGAGCAGCGATGATCCAAGGTTGCTCCCACACAGCCCACATCAGCAATCCACTTGCAAAAACAAGATACGCCGAAAGCAAGATACCTGCACGCCATCCCAGGCGCTCTGGAACATATACCGGCATGCGATTTGAAGGTACACGTCTCATCGGCTAATACTCAGCTACTCAGCAAAGTGCCTTTACTCTTCCAACCACTCCCACGCAGATTCGATATCGCTGGCGTCGAAATACTCGATCTTCGCCATCGTAAACGGCTTGCAGACCTTGGCCATCCATTCTTCCCATTTCTTTTCGCCGACCAGCGCGATCCGCTCGATCTTGTTGCAGTGGGTGGTGGAAAACTTGGTGTCGTCCCACAGGGCGTGCATGTCCCAACCATGAAAGTCGTGGAACTGGGCGAGCAACCGCGCCTTGCCCGCTTGGGCGATGGCCGCGTCCACGAGGGGGACGAAGTGCTTGTAGTCTTCATCATGCAATTTGCCGGAGAGCTTGAAGCCGATGACTTTGCCCGTGCCACGATCGAGTTGCTCAATCATGTGAGGACTCCTAGAGAGAGGATGGTAAGGAGGGGTTTCGCTAAACAGGCCGCCGCGAGTGGGTCGGTTCTTCGCAGTATAACTTTTGTCGAGTAGGGGAACAATCGTTGGGCAATCAGTGAATTTCCGGGGGCCGTTGCACAATCGGTGCCGCGGCTGCGAGGATTTCTTCGCGGTTACGATTCAGGGGCGGATAGATGCGCTGGCAGTTGATGACCTGCTTGGTGTGCTTCGCCGCCGCGCCCTGGGCGATCACTTGGCGATCCCAGCCCTCGGTGTAGACCGCGCCCCAAGGCCCCAGGTCGAGTACGGTCACGTACCAATCAATTTTAAGCGGCAACATCGGCAAGCCGAACAAATCGCACACGACATTGTGCCCCGCGAACCGACCCATCGGCCGGCCATGTTGGCACGACATCACCGAAGTATGGGTGCCGCCCAAGGTGGCCGAGGCCACGTCTCCCGCCGCGAACACCTTGGTCATTCCCCGCACGCGCATGAATTCATCAACCGCGACGCGGCCCAAGCGATCTTTTTCGACGGGAAAGAGTTGCGTGAGTGGGTTCGCGTGCATGCCCGCGCACCAAACGACCGTGCGCGCGGGAATTTGCTCGCCCGTGGCCAGCGTGATGCCCTCAGCGGTGATCGCAGTAATCGCCGTGCCCAAACGAGTTTCGATGCCCAGCGCAGCAAGCGCTTGTTCTATCACCGGCCGTGCTGAGTCGCCCATGTCCGAACCGACGTGTGGGTTGTGATCGACGAGGATCACGCGGCACGGTTGCGTGATTTGCTGCTCGGCTTGCAGCTTCCGCAATCTTGCCGGCATTTCGGTGGCGGTTTCGGTGCCGGTCAGACCCGCGCCGACGACAACCACCGTCCATTGGCCCGGCGCGGCGGGTTGTTGAGCGAGCGATTGCAAGTGCGCACTCAGCCGTTCAGCAGCCGGGTAAGTATTGACGTCGAAACCATATTCCACCAAGCCCGGCACGGAGGGCCGCACGAGTTGACTGCCGAGTGCGAACACCAGTCGGTCATAAGCCAGCCGTTGCTCGCCTTGAGCCGTTTTTACGCTGACGACTTGCGACTCCCAATCGACATCGACCACTTTCCCTTCGACCCGCTGCACGCCAATGGGTTCGAGTACATCATCGAGCGGCACGCGAATCGCTGACAAGTCAGCTTCGTAATTCCGTACGCGGATGTTGTGGAAGGCGTCGGCGCTAACGAGCGTCACTTCGACATCCGCCTCACGGCCTAGCTCGGCGAGTTTGCGCTGTGCGCCCAAAGCACTCCACAAGCCGGCAAAGCCACCGCCAAGAACAAGGATTTGCTGGCGGCTCATAGCGCTGCTACTCCGCTTCATCATCCAAATGAAACTTGTGCATAATGCGATGGACCACTGGCGCGAGCGCGAGACTCGCCGCGACGAGGAAGACCAAGCCAGCGTAAAGGGCATAAAGGCCGGCAAAAACTTTGCCGCCGTTGGTGACCGGCGCGTTGATCGGTCCCATGCCCCCCATCAGCATCGCGGCGTTCAAGAACCCATCACGCCAGCTTAGGTTTTCGTAGTACCAATAGCCGATCATGCCCAGCGCTAGCGAAAACACCAATAACGCCAAGCCGGCTCCGCCATGCAGGAGCATTCTCCAGAGGAACTCTTGTCGCGAGAGCAGCGGATGGTCGATGCGTTCGTACATGGGGCGTTTTGTTTGTGACAGGGGCCGGCGATTGAAGATTTTAAGCGAACATCAAGCTCCAGAATATCCTCGATCCCGATCGTCTCGTCGAGACGAGAACTGCTCCTAATGTCATCCCGAGGGGAGTTCTGCGACCCGTGGGATCTGGTTTGCATCGCCCTCACGAATGGAAAACGTACGAGATTTGAACCCAGAATCTTCAAGTCGCGGAACTCCTTTCAGAATGACATTTTCTGTGACTTAGCAAGTACGTGAAATTTATCGATAGATCAACTACTACGCACTTTCTCCAACACAGATTTCCGGGCTTGAGCAATTGTCGAACTACAAACCCCACCAAGGATCCCACGATCGCGGGGATCAGTCCGAAAATGGCCACTGCTAAAAAAGATGGAAGGGTAATTGGATCGCCCGGCGGCAATGAAGGTCCGTAAATCATTTCAATGTAAGCAATTTGCCCAAAATACACACAAACTGGTGATAAGAACAAAAAATGCGAACCAAATAGTGCAGCGATAAAGCCGGCTGCGAATAAACACGCCCAGTAATAGTTGTCATAGGAATCCCACGGCTCGGTTCCGATAACATTCAGCAAATATGCCCAGATACAGCCGCCGAGCACAAAGCCGGTTGCCAATGGCACCGCAGGCGAAATATACGTTCTCCATCCCGGTAGTGGATGTGTATCGGTGTGAAGTTGGAGTATGGAATATTTCCCCGATTAGATTACGTCGCGTTTCAAAGGCTAACACCACACTTGATTCAAGTCAAAATGAGAGAATGTGCGATTCAAGCGACAAGCCAGATTCTTCGGTCGCCGGGGCTCCCTCAGAATGACATCGATCGCGCTCTATCCGCATGGAATCCCCTCAGTTGACCCGACCCCCAACCGTACTTAAACTAAAGAGTTTGGGGGACTTCGGGCGATTCCGGCATCTTTTCATGCTTGTGATTTTGCCCGTCCCTCGCGTTACTTTCGGAACACTCGCCGCCATGCTTGCCAAACGCGTTATTCCTTGCCTTGATGTCGACCGCGGGCGCGTGGTGAAGGGGACCAACTTCCTCAACCTCCGCGACGCCGGCGATCCGGTTGAGGTGGCCGCGCGCTACGAGCGGGAAGGGGCCGACGAGTTGGTGTTCCTCGACATCACCGCTAGCCACGAGGGGCGCGACATTATGCTCGACGTGGTCCGCCGGACCGCCGAGCAGGTGTTCATGCCGCTCACGGTGGGGGGTGGGATTCGTTCGCTCGAAGATATTCGCCAACTCCTCTTGGCAGGGTGCGACAAGGTCTCGATCAACTCGGCGGCGGTGCGTGATCCCGAATTTGTCCGCGCGGCGGCGTTGCGGTTTGGCAGTCAGTGCATTGTGGTGAACATCGATCCCAAGCGCGTCGACCGGCAGGGCAGGGAGGTTTTTGAGGTCCATATCAATGGTGGGCGGATCAGCACGGGACTCGAAGCGGTCGATTGGGCGCGGCGGGTCGAACAATTGGGGGCGGGGGAGATCGTGCTCACCAGCATGGATGCCGACGGCACCAAGGATGGCTACGATTTGGAAATCACGGCGGCGGTCAGCGAGGCGGTGTCGATCCCGGTGGTTGCCAGTGGCGGGGCAGGGTGCCCCCAACACTTGGCCGAGGCGGTGACCCTTGGCAAGGCCGACGCGGCGTTGGCGGCGAGCATTTTTCATTTCGGTGAATATACAATTCAAGAAACCAAACGAATCATGGCGAAATACGGCGTGGCGGTTCGCCTCGCGGCGTGACAGTTAATTAGCCGCGACTCAACGAGTCGCCGGTCCCAGCGGTTCGTTGAACCGCGGCTATTGTGGTGAGCAAAAAAAGTATTTGGTGGAGTTTCTCATGGGTAAATCCTCGGGAATTAACGAAGCGGATTTCGACAGTTTCGTGGCCAGACATCAAGAACTGGAAATCAACAAGCTGTTCCGCGCATGTGTGAAACTCGAAGCGAGCGACTTGCATCTGAAAGTCGGTCGCCCGCCGATGGTGCGCGTGGATGGTTCGCTGCGCCCCATGAATCGTGGGCCCATCGACGACGAAGAAATGGTCCGCCTCTGCTTCCCTTTGATGAACGAGCGGAGCCGCAAGATTTTTGATAAAGACGGCGGGGCCGACTTCGCGCACATGTGCGACGTGGACGGCACGAACTGGCGGTTCCGCGTGAATTTGATGCAGCAACTCGGTCACATCGGCATGGTCGCCCGGCGGGTGAATAGTTGGATACCTACGTTCGAGGGGCTCAATTTGCCTCCCTCCATCGAACGGCTCTGCACGTATGACCAGGGGATGGTGCTGCTTGCGGGCGTGACGGGTTCCGGCAAAAGCACGACAATTGCTTCGATGCTCAACTGGATCAACGCCCGTTATCGAAAGCATATTCTCACGCTGGAAGACCCCATCGAATTTGTGTTCACCGAGGACAAGTGCCTCATCAACCAACGCGAAATCGGGCTCGACGTGGTCGACTTTGAAATCGGCATGAAGCACGCCGTCCGCGAAGACCCTGACGTGATGCTCGTGGGCGAAATGCGTGATAGGGAAACTTTTATGACCGCCATCCACGCCGCGGAAACGGGTCACTTGGTGTTCGGAACCATCCACGCAAGCACGGCGGCATCGACGATCGGGCGTATTTTGGATTTATTCCCTTCAGAAATGCACGGCGCGTTACGCAGTGCGATGGCGATGAATATGAAAGGGATCATCGCCCAAAAGCTTTTGAAATCGATCAAACCCGGCGTCGGTCGGGTGCCAACGGTGGAAATCATGATCTTTTCACCCACGGTGCAAAAATTAATCCTCGAAGAAGAAGACCATCGCCTCAGCGGTGCGATCCGCGTCGGCAAGGAAGATGGCATGCAGAACTTCACCCAGAGTTTGAAAAAACTGGTCGACGATCAACTCATCGACCGCGAAGTTGCACTGGAAGTGGCTCCGAACCGGGAAGAATTGAAGATGGCACTCAAGGGAATCGACGTTTCGCAAGGCGGTATGATTTGATGATTATGCGTATTTGTTTTTCTCGAGCGATTGCCGCCACGGCGTTGCTGCTCGTTTTGGCTGCTGCCTCTTTGGCTCCGCGTGACGCAGGGGGCCAAACCCTCAGCGAGCTTGGCGCGACAAACGCGGCCAGGAATGAAATGATCAGCGGCGGGGCCAATGCTCCTCCCGCGCCGCAGCAACCGAATCAAGAAGAGTTGGGCGGCGCGCCTGCCGCTGCTGCTCCTGCGGCACCGACGCAAGTCGATCAAACGGCAGTCTTTCTGCAACAATCACAGACGCTCACTTTGAATATTCTCTTGGCTGCCAAGCTGCTCTTGTGGGTTGGCGTCGTCTGGATGTGGGTCGCGGCTGGTGATTGGGTCAACAAAGATTCGCAGATCTACGGCCTCGGCTACCAAAAATGGAGTCTCGTCCACTATCTGCCGTTTTTTATCGTGTCCTACATTCTGTTCTTCGTGCCTCTCGCCACATGGATCAAGGCCTTAATCTTATTCATCGTCTTTTTTGCAACGTGGCTTCCCTATGTCTTGGTTCACAACAAGAACGTCGAACCCCATCTCTCCGTTCTTACTGGCCCCTGGTGGCGGTTTGCGTTTGCCACCGTCATGGGAAGCATCGGCATTAAGGTGAGTTCGGAACGCCGCGCGGGCTATGAACAAGGCGCGCCCGTGGAACTGATGGCCATGGGGGCTGCCGATACGACGGCCAACAATGCGAACCTGATCACGGCTCGACATTCACCCGGCTATCTGCTGCTCAAAGACATTATGGCTGAGGTGATTAACCGCCGGGCCGACAAACTGATGCTCGACTTCACGGCGCAGGCGGTGACGGTTCGCTATGAGATCGACGGCGTGTGGCACCCCGGCGAGGCGCGCGATCGTGAATCAAGCGACGTAATGCTGGCCGTCATCAAAACCTTGGCCAATCTCAATGTGAAGGATCGTCGCAATAAACAGGAGGGCCGCTTCGGCGCGAAATACGATGGCAAGACCTACATCTGCCACGTCGCCACCCAAGGCGTGCAAACCGGCGAGCGCGTTGTCGTCAATCGCGTGGGAGAGAAACAGCGACTGGCCAAATATGAAGACCTTGGCATGCGCGAAGGACTCCAAAAGCAGTGGTCTGAAATTATGGGCTCCGACGCGGGCATGGTGATCTTTTCCGCGCTCCCCGGTGGCGGTCTCACGACAATGATGAACGTCTCGCTGGAAGAGACCGACCGCCTAATGCGTGACTTCTCTGCGATTGAAGAAGTCAACAACCGCGAACACGATCTGCAAAATATCGGCGTCACGACCTATGACGCCTCGAAGGGTGAAACTCCCGCGTCGATCTTGCCCGCGCTCATTCGCACCTATCCAAACGTGTATATCCTGCGCGACATGACCGACGTCGAAGCGGGCAAGCTGCTGTTCAAAGAGGCTGGCGACGACCGCGTGTTCATTACC
>ENA-ORBV01015633-ORBV01015633.1-microbial-mat-metagenome-genome-assembly--contig:-NODE-15633-length-11131-cov-5.754116_pt1 | contig 11131 bp, 5 predicted proteins | sample MGYA00237777_ERZ505514 | MGnify/ENA primary metagenome ERZ505514 (study PRJEB26160, sample SAMN06269048) | microbial mat metagenome | isolation source: Oligotrophic lake microbial mat | place...
GGAAGAGGTTGATGGCCTCGGGTTCTTCCATGTGGCCGTCATGGCTGGTCAGATCGCGATATGTCGCTAGGAAGACGTCAATGTAGCGGTCGGGACTACTGCCGGTGTAGAGGCAGGTGGTGTACAATTTGTCTCGGAGACGCTTTGCAGTGGAGATCATGCAAGATTTGCCATCGAATAGGGTGACGAGGGTGCGCCATGCAGCGTAGCCATCCTTCTTTTCATCATGCTTGGCCACCACGTGGTGGGCGAATCCATCAATTGCAGTGGCAGCGAGGAGGGCACAGACAATTTCGTCATCCGTGTCATGCGAGCATGCATGACAGGGGTCATGAATGACTTCTCTGTGACCACCAGCAATGAGGGTGTTGAGAGCACTGGTTTTCCATTTGGTCCAGTGTTCAGGCAATCCATCAAAATTGGGAATGCCTTCAGCAGCCATCTTGAGGGTGTGGGTTCTGTCGGTTTGTCGAGATGTCGCGTCGCTCAGGCCATTCGCGATGGCGCCAGCCAATGTGTTGCCCATGGGGAGGTCAGATCAAGTTGTCGAGGATGCAGTTGGCAGAAACTTGAAAAAGTGAGCATCAAAATGTTCCGCGATAACGATTGGCGAGCTCGGGGACTGCTGGCAAGATCACTTGGGGTGACTGAGCACCGGATTCCGGTCACTTGGCTTGAATGAGCAAGAGTGAGAGAGAGACTGTGTCGGCAGTGCAGACCCTTCCCCCTGTGCGCAAGTTAGCCAATTTGGAACAGAATGAAATTCCGTCTTTGTCGGTATGAACAATGCAAGGTGATTGGTCAGTGAAATAGCAGACTGCAAATTCCTGAGTTCCGCCCTCTTGGGTGCCGCCACCGTGCCAAGTTGCACTTGGCCTTGTCGGAAGTTGTGGAAGATTTCGGATTGTCAGGATTCATGCCCTTGGACATTGCGCATGTGGAAAGTGTGGGACGGGTCTTGGCACGGATTGACAAGGCCAATGGATGTGTCTTTGCGGCCGACGCTCAACGGATGAGCAAGGCCGAGGACATGTTTCAATGTGCCGTTCAAGTGGAGGAAAGTGTGGTGGATGTTCATGAACGCATCTGTCAACAACGTGCGCCATCACAACGACAGTAACGCATGTGCATCGAAAACGAAAAAGATGACAACCCCTCATACTGTAGACAGACGTGTCGGGTGCAGAAAACTTGTTCGGAACTCCACCAGAGGCTCTCCACAAATGATGGGACAGTGCTCTGAATTCGCTTTTCAGCCGACACCCGCTTTTCACAAGACTGGTAAACATGTAAAGAAACAAACAAGCAAGCAGCAGCAGCAGCAGCAGCAGCAGCAGCAGCAGCAGCAGCAGCCATAGAGTTGCGCCAATTGGCTGTTGACTAGACAACACTCCTACTGAGCTCTACTAAAAGGAACTTGAACAAAGTCATCAGCGAATAAATATCACGATTTAGACAAGTGCACGAGGAGTTATTATTACATGTATGATTCAGTTGTCTATACTAGTAGAGAAAAATATTACAGTAGTGACATGGTGGCCACTAAACAAAAGCAAATTTACGGACATCACTGGGAGACGGTCCCTCTATCCCTTCGTTAGTGTCCTTCTTGCTATTGCCCGTCCCTTCTTCTTCTCCATCAGGGTGGACTTGGTTTTGGAGCTTTGTGGGAGTTGCAAAATCATCGTCGTCCTTGTCGTCTTCCTCGTCTTGTCCATCCAGCTCAGCAATTGTACTTGTGTCTCCCGCCGCCCCGGATGGGTCCTCTTTGTCGTCTTCCTCGTCTTGTCCATCCAGCTCAGCAATTGTACTTGTGTCTCCCGCCACGCCCGATGGGTCCTCTTTGTAGGTTTCCTCAAGTGTATATTCCACAGACGTGATCTCCGCGATTCGGTCATCGGATGATCGCTTCTTCAGTATTCGCGACGGTGACGGCGACGCAATCGTACCGGTAGTCGAAGAAGAAGTGTTAGTAAATGCAGCATCCTGCCAAGGTCCATCACTGAAAATGTCGGGAATGTTCAAAGCTTTCGACGTATCACTCATCAAACCAAAAAAATCGTTGAAAATCGGCTCCAGATTGGTCTCCAACGAGACTGGACTCTTCCTCTTGTGCTTCTTGGTAATTTTTTGCCCATTCGCCGATTTCAGCCTCTTTTGATCCTCCCCAGTCTCCCGTGCTAAAACATCCATCACCTCGGACAATACACCGCCAAAAGAGTTCCCCGCAAAGGGTGTCTCCACGACATTCTTGACCGCATCCAGCGTCTCAAAGGGGTTGCCAAATGGATTTTTGGCATTGAAAGTCTCAAGTGGAATGGCTGGGAAAGCGGTTTGCATAGCCTCCTTGATGGAAGTAAAGTTGTCGAATGGGCCGCCCGGAGCGTTCTGTCCCGTAAAGTCTTCATCAATCACGGAATTGTTTTTCGATAAACCATATGTGTTTGACAGATTGCTTGCAAGGTCCACTACAAGACTTATTCCGTCCACCGTATTGCCATCGGAATCCACCGTTTCAATGACAATCGGCTGGTCGAAGGGCTTCGGTGGCAGAGATGATTGCTGGTGTCTCGATGATACAGCCTTGTTACTTCGGGATTCCTGGTCCCGGAAGGGTAATTCCGTCTCTGTCGTGACGATGAATTGTTCCAACGTGGTTGGCGTTTCGTTGGCAGCCAAGTCTTCGAAGGAAGGAAAGGACTCTTCACCGGGGAGCGGAACGTACGGACGATCGCTGTCCACTGGATTCAAATCGACATCCGACGACGCTGTACTAACACAATCAGAGTCATGGACATTGTCTTCATCCTCCATGTATGCTCGCATGACAGCGAGAACAGAGTTGTTCATAACGTCGTCCGTTGTTGCAAAAGAACGGATGTTTGCTGGTAGAGCTTCCGAGGCTCCGCTGTTCTTGTTATTATTATGGGCTTCTGTTTGCTGGTAAGATACGGGTGCTCCTGGAAGTGGGTCCTCCAATGTCGTACCAGCCAAGGAGTCGCCTCCATCCATCGAATCCGAAGTGATCGTTACCGATTGCTGTTCGGGTCTTACCTCGATCGCACTAATATCCCCAAAGTGATCCACCAACGAAGCGTTTTCCGTACCAACACTTCTCTGGAATAGCGAATCCTCGCTACCCTCAGAAAAGTCGTCGCCGGCGTCGTCTTCCGCTTCTTCTTCGCTCTCTGACTCCAAGGCAGCGAAGGAGACGCGTTTTATTTTGCCGTGCGATGATTCTGAATGGAAACTGGCGGCCGTGTTTGCGGCAAATGACATCTCATCCGAGCTGGTGGCGGTGCTCGTGTTGAGGGTGTAAAAAGACACTGAAGCTAAACTTGGATTGGTGTTGGACAGCCCTGAGAATGGGTCAGAATCACAAGAATTTTTTTTCATAGCAGACTTTCGTGGGATTACATTCTTCCTCTGGCCCGCTTCTTGAAAGTCAGTGGCAATCGGGGCGGCCGTGCCCGATAGGTCATCAGAGAGGGCAGGAACCCCTTTCCTACCTGTGTTGTCAACAGAAGTGGCGTTGGTGCAGGGCGTCGATGCACCACGTTCAAGTTTGGTTGGTTCGGATGACTGCGTTGGTGATTCCCCGTCAGTCGAGCATGCTCCGCCCGAAATGATGTTCGGGTGCTTCTGAAGGGAAACCGATGCGGTCTGGTCGTGATTTGTTTCGGATTCGTGTTTCTTGTCGGTTGGCACCCCTGAGTTACACGCCTTCTGGGAAGAATGATATTTGGAAGTATCATCAGACTTGGGCGATATGTGGGAATGACGGTTGGCCGAGTTCAGATATTGGGAAGCTAGATTTTTGATTGAATGAACACCGTCACGATGAGCTATATAATTGGGAATGTTTTTGTTTGTCAATAAAGCTTCAAATTTTGATGCAAGACCTTTCACGGTTGTTGCAGGCCGCTGAAGCTCCATTTCCACTTCCTCTTCTTCGCCGTTGAACAAGGAAATCGAACAAATATTTTCCACAGGTTCTGACTCTGCGATACCTGTAGCTTCTGCTTCATTCCTGGTCAATATCTTTGGCTGGTCGCCGTCCAATGCATCCACCCTTACCTCCCCAGCCTTTGCTAGATCTTTTGCGTATTCTTCTGTCTCAGATACGACGTGTTGGTGTCCTTCCAAACTTTGAGGGCCTTCTGGAAGGTGAGAGCATTCGGAATCCGAATGCACTTGGCTGGTTTCAATTTCTTTTTTACTGCCCTTGTCATTTGTGCTATCGCATTCCAGGCTTTTGAACTCGCAAAAACCTGGCGAGGCTGATTCAGACCTTTCTTCACCTTCTGCGTCCCCTGGTTTGTCCTGGAAAAGAAGGTCAACACGTTTTTCAGAAACCACATTGTGTGTGCCTGCTGTGCATGTGAGCGGTTCCGGACTCACAGTAGTCGTCGGTTTATCATGATCACTACTAGCCGCGCAGAACACACTTCCTTCATCTTCCTGGTCACTGTCGGACGCGCTGGAGTAGAAAGTGAGATACGGATCAACATCGCAAACCCCGTCTGCGTCTTCGTTGTCTTCTTGGACTGCCTCATAGCTTGTGCTGAGCGGGCCGTCCGTTGATCCACCAACGCCATCATCGTCACTGAGGTCCTTCTTGAACAGTATGGGAAGTGCCTTGTCCTCCTCCAAGAATACTGTACGGCTTTCTTTGCTACGACTATTCGACAACCTGTTTACACAAGCCACACGGCCCTCGTGACTGTTGCAAATTAGGTCATCTGCATCTCTCGATGTGTTCTGCCTCAGAGTATTAATAATGGAACCAAAGTAAGAGGTATCACCTGTGCTCTCGGACGAGGCGCTATCACACACAACCTTTTTCGATCGGGCATTTTTTAGCATCAGCATCAAGTTATCTTGTTGCTGTTTTCTGAGGAGACGCTTCTGTTGCAACGCAGGACTGTACCCTAGGTCTGAGCCTGACGTCAAAGATGATTTGTCAAATGAAGCTGTCAGCGGCGAATGAAGGTCTGTGGGACTATAGAAGTCTTCAACAATTTGCGCCTCCGCAGTCGTCGACGCTCTCTCGGGCGTGCTTACTTCTGACAAAGCATTGATGATAAGCCCCACTGGCGAATCCGCAGGATTTGTACAAATGACTTCTCCCCGCGCTTGCCGTTCTTCGCCCTGATCTGCTTGACTTTCAGAGCTCTCTGTTGCTTCCGCCTTCGAAATGCTGCTGGGAAAATAAAACGGGAAACGCTGGATGCCAAGAATGCCAGATGACACAGTCTTGCCAGATGACGTAGCTGTCCTATCTTCTGCCGACTCAGAAGTGCAAGGTGACAAAGAAACACTTGATTTTGGCTCATCAGTAGCGAGCTGATTTTCCTGTACACTGAGGTCACATTGCGCGGACATGGTGGTACGTGCTACCTCTTCTTTTGCTGGTTCTGATTCGTTGGATAGATTGGGCAGGTTTTCAGCCTCGGACGAATTTATAGAGTCCAATTTCATTGGTGTAAAGTCTGAGGAATACTCCACAGAATCCTTTTTCGCAGTCTCAGCCAGCGAAGAATGGGAAAGGACAGCTGGCTGGAGTACCTTTTCGGTAAAGGATTCAACCGAACTTGCTGTAGACGATGTGTCGGATTCTGGTAGTTCGTCGAGGGAATAAAACAGCAAATCATCGTCACCAAACATGAGTCGCCGGCAAACTGGCTTATCGGTACTGGTGGACGACTCTGTGACCTCGTCGACGGAATTTTCTGGCCTTGCTTCAAGATCTGGATCATTCCCTTCAGGGGACAGCCACGCACCTTCCTTCTTCTGCTCATCCTCCAAAGACTCGTCGTACTTGTAGACTTTATAACTTTTTCCCGCGTATGTAGAAGGTGTAGCAGAGTGCTCTTGTGGTGAATTGGGCCCTGATCTATCCAATTCCGGAGATAGCCGACCCCTGTCCTCTCCCCCCTCCACAGAATCATCACGATCGGAACCTTCCCCTTCTTGGTCCACATCTGCAAATGGCAGCGAAGAGTGCTCTTGAGGTGCTTTGTACTCTGAACTATCCTCTTCAGGAGATAGTCGCGCGCTGTGCTCTCGCCCTAGCCAAGAATCGCCACCCGTGTCTTTGCAAACTGGCTCGGTAGTTTGCTTTTGTGTCGCGTCGTCATTTGGATCACCCAATGGAATTGAAAGCCCCACAATGTCGTCATCCTCCTGCGCGGAATCATCTTGATTATAGTCTTCCGTCTCTTTGTCCACATCTACAACTGGCAGAGTAGTAGAGTGCACTGGTGGAACATCGTGACTTGGATGATGTGTTGGAGTTGGTAGGCTGGCGCCGTTATCCTCTTCCGAGGAATGTTTTGATCCTTCCTCTTGTTTCTCGTCTCTCCTAGCAGGTGCCAAAGTATTTGGAGGAAGTTCCGGGGAGGTGTCGATGACGTAATTGGAGATCGGTGGAGCAGCATCCAAGTCGAATGGATCTTTCGACGGTAAGGGCGGCTCTGGTCGATCTTCGGGACATGCAACCGCACCGAGATCCCCCGGCTTGTCTGGTGACGGAGTTGGCAATCCTTGGCGATTGTCATCCTCATCCTCTGTCGTCCCAGAAATGTCCAAATCAAGTGGTCCATCCCAAGCGGATACCCCTTGTTGCTCGTTGCTGGCTCGTTCGGGCGACGACGGCAATGGTCCAAATGCTTCATCTTGTTCGTCTGTGGTATCTGGCAACTTGGTGCCCAGATCATTTGACAGGTTAACGTAGTTGTGGTCCTCAACGTTGCCGTCGCCCTCGTCGTCTTCCAACAGAAGTGACAGGGTAACGTCCCACTCATCAGGTTCTTCACTCGACGACGACGCAATGGCTTTCTTTTCTTCTTCCTCGTTATCCTCCGCAAGTACTGCATTACTCGACGACGACGCTATGGCTTCATTTTCTGCTTCCTCGTTATCCTCCGCAAGTACTGCATTACTCGACGACGATGCAATGGTTTCATTTTCTTCTTCCTCGCTATCCTCCGCAAGTAGTGTTTCTATATCTACATCCACTGGGCCATTCGTCAAAAAGGAATCCTCATCTTCCTCCGCAAGCAGCGTATCTACATCCACGTCTGCCCCATTTTGACTCGGCGAAAAGGATTCTACGGTCGCCGGGGAATCGTTGTTGTCTTCCTCATCACTCGACAATGGCAGCGAAACATCCAAATCCACGAGCCCTGGTGGCGACAAACATGAAACCCTATATTCTTCTGTAGGCTCGTCGCGCCGTGAAGTGGTGCCGGTTGTGATGGAATCATCTGGTTCGGCCAACGACGATGACGCTTTCGCCGGAGGAGTGTCGTCTGTGTCCGGCAGGGTAAGATCTAGATCCACGGGGCCGTCAGTGTTCGGCAGTGTAGGGGCTAGATCCACGGGACCGTCAGTGTCCGGCAATGTAAGGTCTAGCGTCACGTCGAGATCTACGGGGCCGTCTTTCCTTCTGTCACTATTGGTGGCGTCAGTGTCCGGCAATGTCACGTCAAGATCCACGGGACCGCAGTAATACCTGTCGTAGCAGGCCGGTGATTCCAGCAAACCACTGTCACTACCCATCGAATCATTCACATTACTGGTCTTCGTCTTGGTCTTGCCCAATGCGAGCTTTTTCTTCTTTCTTGGATACTTCTTGTACTTCTTTTTGTGCCTCGAATTGGATTGCAGCACCGTGCTAGCCGTGGTCACGTCATCACCCTCATCATCGTAGTCGTTATGCTGCAATTGCCCCCGATCATCATCATAGCCTCTGTCCGACGACGAGTCTTCAATATTGGAATCAACTTTGGAATACATGCTGTCATTCAAGTTGGAGTTGTTATTGGCTTCAAGAATGGCGACCGTCAAGGTATTGTTGGAATTGACGGGAGAGAGTTCTGTATCACCAGAAGCAGCAGTAGTCGACGGAGACTCTACTGCCGAAACTTCAATGCCAATATCCGACAAGGATGGTTGAATGGGAGGAGGGGGTTCTGATCGTGGTCCATACTGCTGTTTGGCCTGCTGCTGCTCCTGCTGTTTGGCCTGCTTGGAGGAGGATGCTTCTACGGCAGTTTTCAATAGAGAAGAAGGCTTGTTCCATGGGCCTAGGTATGTTCGTGGAGGTCTTGACGAAGAGGCCTTTGGCCTTGTCAGAAACATCTTGGGTCTTGGCAAAGATGTCCTGGGACGGATGTAGTTGCTGTTGGTTGCGCTGCTGGTGTCGTTATTTGTGCTGCTGTTGGGGGTTGCGCTGTCGGCGGTGGCCTTGGAAGAACTCCCCTTTCCCGTCACTTTTTTGGCAACATTGCTAGCCACTGTAAATAAAAATCGTTTCTTTGTCTTGTTGGCTGTAGAATGGTAACTTGTGTCCTTCTGTTTTCATGATAAAAGGAAGTGAAGCGTTCGGACAAATGAGTCACTTGCATTTCGAAAGAAGTCTCTATCGTCTCTCTACAGAATCATCTGTAATGCACCATACAACTTACCGTTTTGTATGAACCGCCATGTCGATGATGACTACTGCTGTCACAGCCGCCGCCACCGCCACTACCAAACAGGTGGGACGACTTTTTCTTTTTCTTTCCCTCTTTCTCCGCATTGGCTTTGATGTGGGCATTATTTTTGGCGTGACGATGATGACGCGTTCCCCTCGTTGTAGCTGCTAGAGTATCTTCTTCTCCTTCCTCGAGAACGCACTCGTAGGTGTTGTCATTGAAAGATGCCCCCGTTTGTCGCCGAGTGCTAGTCATCACCGATTTCTTTTTGGATCTCAACATTATGGCTGTTGCATTTACTACTAGTACTGGTGTATCATCTACTAGGCTTTCCTACGAGCTAGAGAAAGTGACTGGTGCTGGTGCTGCTCTTGGTGGAGGTGTTGGTGGAGGTGCTGTTATTGTTGTTGCAATATACAGTAGGCTACTCCAACTCGAGTTTTCGCATGTCGGAAGAGAGCACCCACATGTAATTCCGTACTTTTACTGTTGTACTAGACTAGCTAGTACATGTATTTGTCCACACAGTCATGTTCACCACTCATCAGAAACACATCATGGATGCGTCCACAAAATGCATGAGAGCGGAGTGTACGTACGAATTGTACGTAAATGCACGTGCAACGGTTTAAAATTGGCGGTTAAAAAATTGGCGCGAATTTCTGAGCAATAATACACGCACAATTGCTCCCTTTCCCTGACAAGAATTTTGCATGGTAAATCAGTCGTGTGTTGATTCAGCACTCACACTGCTCACATGCTATCGTTTTCGCGCGGCTACGCGCATAACCCCCATAAATTATGGGGGTTTGTAGCTAACCGTTGGCCTAGTTTGAATGTGGCTTGATCGACTGCCCATCCAAGTAGACCCAAATGGAGAGAACCTGATTGGCAGGGTCGGGTTAGAACATGGATTGCTAACAGCTAACATTGAACACACGGCAAATGGTGGTTGTTTTCGTGCCGATGCCACCACAATTCACAGGCGGGCAACTGTCTCATTTATTCGCGTTGATTCCGGTACGATTCCTACGTAGAACCAATAAAATAGTTCGTGACAATGACAAAATGTTCGCACTCACTCATGCGGCTTTGTTGATTGACATGGTCTGTTTGTGAACAAGCCACCATGGCGAGCACCACTCCAAGACGCAGCACTCGCATTAACCTGGCGGCGGGTGAGGATGCTCCGCCATTGGCTATTGTTAATTTGTAGAACAGAGGAGCAACGCTAGGATCAACATTGACATGAGAAACTGAAACACCAATTGATCCACGCCGACAGGAACAGGTTGATGACATCGGGGCTGTCAATCTTATTGGACTTGCTGCACTTGGCGATCCAACAAATGAATCTACCCCCGTGCGCCGGCTGGATCTTGAGTTTGAAGACGTCGAAGTGGTCTTTGATCAAAGGGCCTATGATGAGAATGCTGGTGCCAGTGACAGTGAGGAAGAGGCTTCTGTTGGAGTGCCAATGGACGAATTGCTTGACAGACAGCAGCACCTTGCCGAGTCCCTCGCCGCACTGGTGGATGACATGGAAGCCATTGGAGAGATAATTAACAACAACAACAACGAACCAGCTGTACCAGTTTGCACATTGCCCGGGCCACCGGCTGGTTGGATTCCACCATCGGCACCGGAAGGATGGAAACCGGAAAGACGGGTCAGCAAGCAGCCTGCATTTAAGGATATCGACAACCCAGGCAACTGGAGTGAGCACACCTACAGACACAAGTTCAACACAACTTTGAAGACTGTGAATGAGAATGGAAAAGAAAAGAAGGTCAAAGTGAAAGAGTGCAAATGTCATAGCCTACCAACTGGGTGAACAGTTGTGCCAAAAGACAAGACTGGGGACCGGGTGATCAAGGACTGGACGTTTCATTGTCAGGGTTGGAAACCAACGGAAGAAAAGAAGTTTCAAAATGAAGCCACACGAGAGAACATGTTCCCTCCCCAAAGAAAGAGCTCACTTGATGGTCCCCTGCTTCAGACTATGGGTCTTGCTCCTCTCAGATTGGCGGAGCCGGATTTGGCACCGGACGCGCTATTCTTTTACCAGCTGCTGCTTCCGATTCATGCCCCGGATAAAACAGACATACCCAATGATCCACGCAAGGGTTTCTACACTGACATTGCATGTCATACCAACTTTTATGCTATGAGTGAATTAAACTTGGGTGGTGATTATGGACATCGCTTCAGTCAAGTAACTTCTCCAGAACTGCTTAGATGGGATGGTGCACTTGTCAAGCATGGTGTTAGAGGTGGAGGGAAGACGTCCATGATGTTACGGTTCGACAAGTCACGGGATGATAATTCAGCGTTTGATGCTGACATTGCGAATCCTTTCACACGTACATGGTGGTGTAAGATTAAACAAACCATCAAGTTGTGTGATAACCGTTTGGCAATCAAGAAAGGCCAATCGAATTACGAGCCTGCCTACAAGTATGACAAGATCTTCAATGTCCTAATCCACAACATGAATGTGATCTCTCTGTGCGCGTGTTCTGATCAGTGTGTGGACAAGTCAACATTTGGCCATGGTGGTTATGGACCAGCACTCGATGGATTGTTTGGGTACTTAAAGAACAAGCCCTTTACTAAAGGAGGGCAAATCGTTCTCACTTGTGATGTCGACA
>ENA-ORBV01015635-ORBV01015635.1-microbial-mat-metagenome-genome-assembly--contig:-NODE-15635-length-11130-cov-12.799421_pt1 | contig 11130 bp, 10 predicted proteins | sample MGYA00237777_ERZ505514 | MGnify/ENA primary metagenome ERZ505514 (study PRJEB26160, sample SAMN06269048) | microbial mat metagenome | isolation source: Oligotrophic lake microbial mat | place...
GACTGGCGGACAATGGTGCGGCGCGCCGATGTGGATGCCGTGATCGTATCGACACCGCCATCCCTGCACGCCGAAATCTTGGGCGCGGGAAAGCACGTCCTCTGCGAGAAACCCTGGCCCGTAATCCGGAGGAGTGCCGGGAAATGATCGCCGCCGCGCACCAAAGCAAACGGTTACTCGCTACGGGTTTCAACTACCGGTTTGATCCTTCGATTCTCAAGGCCCGCGAGTTGCTCGACTCCGGCATTATCGGTGAACTCGACCATGTCCGGAGTTACACCGGCTACTCGGCCACGGAACACACGCATACGTGGTTGCACGAAGCGGACACCATGGGCGGGGGAGCCCTGCGCGACAATGGCATACACCGGATCGATCTCACCCGCTATTTCCTCGGTGAGGTCGCCTCCGTCCAGGGCGAGTGCCATCGTGTCATTCGTTCCGGCGGACACTTGTTCCTCTCCACGCCCAACCGCTACAGTCTGGGACCGGATCCGCACATGGGCGTGCCGGCTGGGGGCTATTGGCCCAAGCGGTGGCAGGCCGCCTATGCACGCCGACAGGGGGCTATTCCGCCCAAGCGCAACCTTTTGTCGAAACGCTCTCTGGTTCGTTTGACGAGCGCGGCTGGATTTTCCCAGGCGCGTCTCCTGCTGCCCCAAATTTCCGAAGCGCAACGCCGGCAAGCCAGCAGGCCGGTCAAACATCTGGCCGATCTATACCAAGCCCTCCAAAAGTTGCCGCTGAGCCACCGCCTGCTCTTTCTGATAGGCCCGGCTTTGCTCGCCGTCGCGAGAAAACCGGAGGCGCCGAAACACCAACCGTGAGTCCATTCCGCAAGATTCTGACGCTTTCGGCAGGGGACTTCCTGGCCAAGGGTCTCTATTTCCTGGCCTTCATCTACCTGGCGCACAAACTGGGAGTCGCCAGCTACGGCGCGCTTGAGTTCGCCATTTCCCTCCGCACCTATTTGTTGATGCTGGCCGATGGCGGATTGGAGATGTGGTCGATTCGCGAAGCTTCCAAGAGTACCGATATCCGGGGCCTGGTGGCTAGACTCGTGCCGTTCCGGCTGATGCTGGCGGTAGCCGGCGTTTGCTTGATGCTTGGGCTGCTGGCGGCTATCCCGGACAATCCCAACCTGCACCGAATTCTTCCGGCATTTGGGCTGACGGTGATTGCGCAGAGCGTGAACTTGAAATGGGCTTTCATGGGCCAACAGCTTATGTCCAAGGTGGCTGTTGGCCTCATGTGCTCTCAGTTTGTCTTCGCCATCGGAGTTTTCGCGCTCGTGCGTTCCCCGGAGGACATTATTTGGGTGCCGCTCTCCTGGCTTGCGGGAGAGGTGGTCATCACCGGTTATTTCTGGCGGCTATTCATCCGTTCGCACGGCCGGCCGGTGTTCTCGTTTCATCCACGCGGCATAGTTTCGGCGCTACGCCCTGCCTTCATTATGGGCGTGGCTCATGCGGTCTCGCTGATTAATTACACCTTCGACTCAGTGTTAATCGGCATCCTGCTTGGGTCCGGTCACCTTGGATGGTACGCCGCGGCCTATAAGCCAGTCACGGCCGCCCTCACCATTCCCGCCTCCTACTTTATGGGTCTTTTCCCGACGCTTTCCCGCTCCTATGCGGAAAACAGAAGCCGGTTCCATTCATTGATTGGCCGTTCGTTGCGGCTGACCGCACTCGTTTCGCTGCCATTTGGCGTAACCGCTTCCATTCTGGCCGGTCCCGTGATCGATTTCCTGTTTGGGCCTAATTATCTGCCCAGTGTTCCCGCGTTGCAATTGCTCGCCTGGTCGGTGGTCCTGGTGACCCTTCGCGGCAACTTCCGGCAGGGCCTCAATGCGGCGGGCAAACAACGGCTGGATCTTCTGTGCGCGGTCATTGCGGTGTCGGCGAACATTGTGTCCAATTTAATCCTGGTGCCGCTGTACGGAATTGCGGGCGCAGCCGCGGCGACGCTGTGCTCGGAGATTCTCTGGCTGTTTTTATCCGCCATCCTTTTCTCGGCGTACGTGGGGCCGATTACTTCGCTTACCGCGCTGCTGCGGCCATTCGGGGCGGCGGCGGCTATGGGAATTTGCCTGGTGGTCTCAGAGCCGCTCTATTGGATGGTGCGAGGGGCGCTCGGCATGGCGGTCTATCTCGCGGTCCTCGGCCTGCTGCGGGAGCCCGAACTTATGGCCAGACTGCCGCTTCTCAGTCCGCCGCTCCTTGACACGCACTTCCGCAACGACGCTTGAGCGGTTGATGAGCAGCGGCACGGGGAGAGGATAGAGCGCGGAATTGGTAAATTACCGGCAACTATGGATGATATGCATGAGACATGAACTATGCACCGGCTCCCAACGCCTTCACTTACTCGGGAGTTATTCGTTCCGCGGTACATTCGCACCTGCTGAAAATGCTGCACTTATATGCTCATGACGCTCTTCGAGTTGTACTATCTTTCGCTACAGCCTGTCTATGCTCCGCTTCACCGCCGAGTCAGAAGAGAGCTCCTGACGATTGCGGGAGGCACTCCCGGAATGGACATACTCGATGGCGGCGGCAGAAAGTCGCACTATACAATTGGCGTGCCCGCGAACATTCACGTGTCGGATTTACCGCGCGATACGGAAAGACAGAAGAGCTTGAATCTCGGTGTGACGGAAGCAATCATTCAGCAAACGCTTTCGCGGCGCAGCAATGTGCGGAGAGTAATCTTTGACGACATGACAAAATCCACTTTGCCCGCAAACTCATTCGACTGTGTAGTGGCGGTGGAAGTGCTGGAGCATGTAGAAAAAGACCGGGACTTCGTCAGAGAGGTTAGCCGTGTATTGAAGCCCGGCGGACATTTTCTGATGACGGCGCCAAATGGGGATTATGTGAAAAACACAAACCCGGATCACAAACGGCACTACAAACGCGCCGAGTTAGCCGGTCTTCTCGGCGGTGAATTCGAGTCGGCGAACGTCGTCGACGCGATTTGCGGGGGAACGTCCCGTCGTCTCGGCTTGAAGGGATGGAGATTAAGCGCACCCTGGCAAACGCTTTTGAGCATGATCGGTAACGGGATTAACGGGATCATGTCCAATAAGCCACAAGTAGCGGAAATGGCTAAGGGAACTCATCATTTACTCGCCCTTTCCCAGAAGAGCGGCCGGACCTAGAGGTTCCGCCGCGAATGGCGCGCCGGCGCAGTCTTGCCGGTTCAGCGCAGCAGCGCCGCTCGTATACTCCGGAGTTGCCGGCGCGCCCAGATGTATCCCCAGCCGGCGGGCGCCGCCAATCTTTCAAACCAGAACGGCTCCCGCAGATAATAGGCATCCAGCCGCGGCAGGTCGAATGGGCCGGATGCGGCTTCCAGATAGCGAAGCCGCACTCCGCAGGCAACGTCAAAGTGCCGGCTCGCGACTTGCCGTGCCTGGGCGTTCGAATCGCCGTACGGATAAGCGAAGCTGCGTACCGGTTTCCCGATTTTGTCCTCGATTTCCCGCTGGCAGCCGCTCACTTCCCGCTCCATTTCTCCGGTCGATAGATGCGTCATCCGCGGATGACGGATGGTGTGCGCCCCGACCTCAATACCTTGCCGCGATACCTCTCGCAGCGCCGCCCAATCCATCAACGGGAGAATCGGAATTCCGGGCGTCTGCGTGGGCCAGTCGTTTCGCCCCCCGCAGTAGCCGCTGACGGCGAACACCGTTGCCGGTAAACGCAATCTATGCAGAGCCGGCAAAGCGCCAGTAAGAAAGTTGTCGAATCCGTCATCGAAAGTGATGGCGACCGAGCCGGGCCGATTCCGGATTTCACCCAGCGGGACAACCGGCATGCCGCTTCCGGATAGAAACTCCATCTGCCGTTGGAATACCGCCGGTGGAACGGAGATCGGCGAACCGCTCTCATCCAGCGAGTGGTAGGTGAGGATGAAGGAACGCCCCGCCGGCATCACGTTCGCGGAGCGGCGGCGGCACTCTTATCCGCTGCCTCAATCAAAGCGCTCTTGGCGCGCCGCTGCCGCGCTTGCAAATGATGCTTGGCCATACCTACCGCAAAGGATACGCCGTTATAGAAATGGAACATCAGATTGAACGGGATCGCCGCAAGTGCGAATAGCCGGCCCCGCTTCCGCGCCAGAAACAAGTAAAACTGGCTGTTCAGCAGTATTAGCGTTATCAGAATGGCGAACAGGCCGAAGACAAGCGGATGATTTGGCAAGCAGGTAATGACGAAAGCGATCGTCAGTAATAAAAACACCCCGGAGGCCACCCGCATAACCTTGCTCCGGCCCTTAATCTTGTAGGCGTAGCGATGGCGGAAAAAGATCAGGCCGTAGGCAAGAAACGCCGGCGGCGCGATCCACAAATTCCCGCTCCGGTAGGAGAGAAAGACAATGACCGTCAGCAACACGATCACGCCCAGCGTCGACTTGAATCGCAGATTGAATGGCGTCGATGCTTCGTAGCGGCTGAGCATCAGAAACAGTAGCGCGAACAACGGCGCCAGAAACGGCTCGCCGATCAGAATGGCGCCGACAATGGTAACCGCGACCACCAGAAACGCCAATACGACACTCACCCGCTGGCTCAATTGCAGATTCAGGTCATTCGGAAGGCATTCGTCCCGGAGAATCAATTCCGTCCAGGGAATGCCCCGGTCCATCACATCGGTCTTGACCAGGTTAAAGAACGACCATGCTTTCAAATGCTTCACCTGAAGCGCCGGATCCAGCATCAGCTTTTTGCCGTTATGCTTCAGCCGGTAACCCAGTTCAATATCTTCAATGGCCGGCCGGTCGTAAGATTCGTCGAATCCGCTATATTCTAAAAACACGTCCTTTCGGATGGCCCCGCAACCGCTCCAGAACGTGGAAGCCTGATGTTGGCCCCGCTGGTGTGTATAGCAATGCATCAGGTTCCGGTACTGCGACAGAAAATCCTTCGCGCCGGGCGAGTCGTCGTAAGAGCCGATTAGGGCGTCCAGTTCCCGATCTTCGTCGAAATGCGCCAACACCCGCTCGATGGTGTCCGGCGATACGCAAACATCGCTGTCGATGAAGAAGAGAATATCGCCGGCGGCGTTTTTCGCCCCCAGGTTCCGCGCCCGGGCAGGCCCCCAGCGGCCCGCGGTTGGAATGACCTTGGCGCCGGAGCGGCGGGCAATTTCCGCCGAATCGTCCGTTGACCCGTCGTCCACCACGATGCACTCATAGGGCGCCGTCGAATGGCTTACATGCTCGAGACACGAGTTTAGAAATGCCCCACCGTTAAATACGGGAATAACAAGCGATACGGTGTGAGGCATAAGTCCCCTTCATTTTGGCTGTCAAACTGCCGTGGAGTCAATGATCTCAGTGTACTAGACACTCTGGTTGCCGGGACGCTTCCCGGGTACTAAAGATCGAGTACTTTTGATGAACTCGCGCAAGACGGACACGGTCGCGACTGGCCTTTGCTCTCTCTGGAAACGCGAAGAACACAGCTTATATTCTTTTTTGAATTTGTTGGACGGAACAAAGCAAGCCGCGCATAACTTTCTATGCACCGGCATCGCGGCGCTGACGGCATTACCGGCCCGTAGCCGGTTCCGGGAACCATAGTCTTTCGCAGGCGGCATCCCCCGGCTCACGGTTGAACGGCATCAGCCAACAGCTCAGGTTCCAGGCCGGCAGCGGCAATCGGGATCGGCGCGAGACCGCTTATTTTGAAAGCCACACCAAACGCATGCGTTACCCCGCGTTCCGCCGCCACTTATTCGTTGGCGCAGGCGTCTCTGAGGCGTGCTGCAAAACCGTAATCGGATCCCGCTACGAACAATCCGCCATGTTCTGCATCGTCCGCGGCGCCGATGCCATTATCGACCTGCGTTGTTGCCGCATTAACGGCCAATTTGAGGATCACTGGGAGAACCGGGCGGCTTGAGTTTCACTTTTATGGCGCACACCCGCCCGTAGTCCGGCTATAGCTTCTTATCCGTCGCCCGGGCCGCCTGGTAGCGGCTGCCGAGGCTGGGCGCGTGGACCGGTTTCACGCCCTTGAAACCTTCCCAAAGAATACGCGCCAAAAACCGGGTACCGTGGCGGATCACTCTCGATTTCATCTCCCCGCCCGCCCGTGCGCGTTCATGGCTGACGACTTCGACGACGCGATAGCCCTTACGCAACGTATTGGCGATGAGTTCGATTTCGATCTCAAAGGCACGGGAGTTGTACGTGAAATCGGTAAAAACGTCGCGCCGGAAGAGTTTGTAACCGTTCAGCGCGTCGGACAGATAGCGGCCCGTGCAGAGCCCGAACGAGGCGCTAAGAAATACATTACCGAGCGCGCGGATGTGCGTGTACTCATCGCTGCCGCCGAACACGCGCGAGCCGATGATCAAACCGACCCCGTCCCGTAAGGCTTCGAGGAATGCCGGCAGGTCCTCGGGACGGTGTGAGTAATCGGCGTCCATCATGACCATGTAATCCCCAGTCGCCGCTTCGAAGCCGGCGCGAAGAGCCGTCCCTTTACCGGAAGGCCGCTGGTTCTGGACGACTTTCGCTCCATGGGATTGGGCGATTTGCGCGGTCTTGTCCGTGCATCGGTCATCGACGACGATAACCTCGACATCCCAACCGTTTAGGGTTGGAATCACCAGATTCAGATCGGCGAGTACCTTTCCGATTGTTTCTTCTTCGTTCTTTGCGGGAATGATTACGCTTAGTGTCGTCATCTGAGTGCCTCTGTCCTGGTTCTGACTATAGTTGTAAGTGCCGGCCGACTTCGAAAGCAAAAGGGATTCGCTCTATCCGGCGGCGAAGTATGTTTTAGATTATTCAACCACTCTACTACTTGCACAAGCTGCCGTCCTTAGCCAATGGCTCCTCGACGCGGCGTCCAGTCAACAACGCCTCGTTTTCAATTAGCCAATCGACCATTTTATTAACGCCATCGGCCACTGAGGTTCGCGGAATCCAGCCGAAAGACTTCTCCGCTTTGGACACATTGCTAATGAACACCCGTTGGTCGCCCGTCCGCCACTCGTCAAAGGAGTGCGGAAAGCGGCGTTGGAAGCGGCGTTCCAACAACGCCACCAGTTCCAACAGGGAAAGGGTATTGGCGGGGCCTCCGCCGATATTGAATGCCTGCCCGGCAATCGTATCGATATTCGCCAAGGCCTTTACGTACGCTTCCACCAGGTCGCCAATGAATAGAACATCCCGTACCTGTTTGCCATCGCCGAAGATCGTCACCGGGCATTGTTGCAGCGCCCGGATGGCGAACCAAGCCACCCAACCTTGATCCTCTACGCCGAACTGGCGCGGGCCGTAAATGCAGGATTGACGGAAAACGGCCGTGCGCATGCCATAGACGTGTCCGTAGTCGAGTACGTATTGATCGCCGGTTCCCTTTGAGCAACCGTAGGGGGAGCAAAAATGCAGCGGCCGGTCCTCATCGATACCGGAAGGACAATCGGCATACCCATAGCGGCCGCTACGTTCCACCACTGTCAGATCGGCCATGTTTCCGTACACCTTGTTGGTCGAACTGTACATCACGGCTGGCCGGTTCACGGACAGCCGGGCGGCCTCGAGTACATTGAAAGTGCCCAGCGCGTTCACCTCAAAATCGTGCCGGGGCTTGGTGACGGACGTGGTAACCGCTACTTGCGCGGCAAGATGGACGATGGCGCCAGCGTCCTCCGCCGCCATTTGCACGGCGGCGAAGTCGCGCACGTCCCCTTTGACTATCTCCAACTGTCCGGCGAAACGATCGCTTAGAAAAGCGGCGTTCAGTTCACTTCCCGGCCGGGTAAAGTTATCGAAAATCGTTACCCTGGCTCCTTCACGCAATAGGCGTTCGGCTAGATGGCTTCCAATAAAACCAGCGCCGCCGGTGATAACGAAGCGGTCGATCATAACGGGGGGGCTCCTACGCCTAAGGTGGCGGTTGTTTTCGGAATCAGAACGCTAATCTCCATAAACAGATACTGGCTTTCGGTACGCTCCGGCCGCGGTTGCGGGAACGTCACCGCCGGGATCACCCGCGCCACTTGATAATGTTCGAGAAGTAAGCCCCGCAGCCCGGTGGGCAGCCCGGTGGGCTTCTTCAGCAGAAAAGAATCGTACCAAAAATCCGGATGATGCAGATTACGGACAAGAATTTTGGCGTATTGCCTGTTCTGTAACCGGCCGGCCATGGCGGAGAAGTCTCCCACCCGCGAGTAGGCCTGCTCGCCAATAGTGGCGACACGGTCCTTCATATTGACCCGATCCTTTCGATAGACCCAGCTCCCTAAGTCCAGTAACACCAGTTCGGCCGGAACCCCGAGGAATTCCCGCTCGATATCGTTGACATAACGGATGGCATCGTTGGGAAAGACCGGAAGCGGTATCCGAATAACGTGAATACCCGCAAAGATCGTCAACAACAGCGCCACCTTGACTCCCGCCGCCAGCCATTCCGATGCGGCCGGTGATCGGTTGCTCTCGGACGAGCGAAGCGGCGAAAGCTTTGCCAGCGCGGCCAGAAAGGGGATGGTGGCCAGCAGGCAGCCCGGACCAATGTGATTCAACATCCACGCTACACCGCTGGTGTAGGTTTCGATGGTCAGAAGCGCCATGGCGGCCAGCCAGGGCCCCGCCAGGAGACGCGCGGCACGTCCACGGAGCAGAATCATGCCTCCAAACAGCCCCAATGCAAAATAGATCCAAACGTCCATGGCGTGCTGGACGCTTCGAAGCGGATCCACGCCGTGGTTTCCGAGAACGGTAAATAACCAATAAAAGAACAGATTGCCCCAAAGTGCGTAACCTCCGGCAACCATGGCCAGAACCCCTCCGCCCGTCGCGGCAGTGAACCAGATGACACGCTTCAGACTTCTTGGCTGATCGAAAAAGGCAAAGTATATGAAGTAAAATGCGGCCCAGATCGCCGCGCTCTGTTTAACAATGAGTCCCGCGGCGGGTATCGCCGCCATGAAGAGAAGAAGACGGCGGTTGTGCGTGGCGTTGTACTCAACTAACAACCAGAACGCGATGGAACAAACCAGTTGCGCCAGCGCGTCGTTGTGAAGGAACTGCGCATTTGGATTCGTCCGCAGGTTGGAGGCGACGAGAAAGAGGATGGGCATCCACAAGGCCGTCCACCACGCCAGCTCATTTTGCCTTCGGGGCGGAAGGGCCATTTGCGTTAAGCGGCGGCAGGATAGAACGGCGAACAGAGCCGCCAGAATGGTGTATCCCACTTGAATGGCCCGGTATGCCTGAATAGAATCGCCCATTCCCGCCAGCGAGGCAATCCAATAGGTGAGCAGTTGAGAACCAGGCGGATAGGTGAAGGAATTATTGTCGGCGATTGGCCCAAACAACGGATGTCCATTTTTCCATTTCAGAATATCGTTTACGTAATCGCTCTCGGACCAAATAAGAAAGTCCGCCGGAAAAGTAACATACCAACTCATCCAATATAGACAGATAGCGCTCAGCAAAATGGCGACGGTGGTGAGGACGATCAGTCCCAATCGGGATGGGCTTGTGTGCCGCCGGTGCCGGACGAAATAAAATACCGCCGATACAGCCGTGAACAAGGAAAAACCCAGCGCAATCACCATGACGGCTTTGGCCGGCTGCTCCGGAAAAACAACATGGACCGCATGGATCAGCCACGCGATCGGCACGGCGAGAAAGAACAGGGCGCACGCGCCCAACCATCCGGCCGGACTCGTGTTTAGGGACGCGGGCGGAGAAACATCATGCTTGATTTTCGGTTCGGCAGACAGTTCGCGCATAGTTTAATCTGCCCTTTCCAGCACAACTCCAAGCTTATCCAGACATCTGGGTTCTTCTACCGGAAGAGCATATTGGGCTTCCCTCAAGCTAACCGTAAAGGCCAGGGCCTCGTCAAGGGATTCAAAAGTACCAGGACGTTCGCGCGCGTACTGGGAAACGGTATCCTAAAGGACTGGGCTCCGCAGGCCTGTTTTTGTGTAATAGTAAAATCCTGATATCTCAATCCTTCCTCTCAAACTCGTCGGCCTTGCTGGAGCTTTTTACATTTCGCGGCGGTTTCCCGGGGGACAGCGGGACCGGCATTGCGGCGTGGTTGATGCAACCCATAGAGATGGAGCTGAAACGGAAATCCAGGCTGAACATAGATCACAGGTTGAGGATAGATCAGTGGATGCTTCATTAACTTTAAACAATTTAGCTGGACGCTTGGCATGTCCCCAGTGTGGTGGTCCGCTCGCACCCGAATTCTCTTGTAAAGCATGCGCGTCGTCGTACCAGCCCAACGGCGGTGTACTGGATCTTCGTCCGCCGGAGATCCGCGGCAGAGCGGAAGAGCGAGACTGGTCAAAGCACTGGTCGGATGAGTTTCAAAAGAGCAATAGCCAACGTTTTTTCAGCTTCTATCGAAAGGCCGTATTCGCTCGCACCGTACGCCATTTTCTCGACGGCTACTTTCCCCAGGAGGGAGTTTTTGTCGAAGCCGGAGCAGGCACATCGGAGACTTCCATGCTTGTCTCCAAACATGACGGCAAGCGTACGTTAGTTGCTCTCGATCTGATACGAGAGGTGTTGGCGCTCTCTCATCCGGTCATGGACGTCCGCGTGGCCGGCGACATTTTCCGGTTGCCGTTCCAAACAAATTCGCTTGATGGAATTTGGAATGTCGGCGTTATGGAACACTTTACCCATGACAGGATCGACGCGATTCTACGGGAATTTCATCGCGTCTTGCGCCCGGGTGGGAGAGTGATCCTTCTCTGGCCGGCTGTATTCTCCATCCCGCAACGGATGCTGCGGATTCTGGAATATTTTATTAATCTACGGCGTTCTCAAGATGACATATTTCGATTTCACCCGGACGAGATTACCCAGATCCGATCCATCCAGGAGGGGCGCGAAGTGCTGGGGCGCAATGGGTTCAGTACGGTTATGATCGATCCTGGGTTGTACAGCCTGATGGCCTTTGAGACTCTTGTCGGTGAAAAACCCGGACCGGCGCAATAAGGGAAAGCGGCTGACAACAGAGATCAGCCGCGCGAAACCACGCTTACCTCCACCGCCCGCCGAAACGCGCGCGAATCCTGAAAATGTACTCCCAATTCCCGCCCGGATATGCTAACAATAAAAGACCCCCCGGGAAGAAAGCGACGA
>ENA-ORBV01015639-ORBV01015639.1-microbial-mat-metagenome-genome-assembly--contig:-NODE-15639-length-11129-cov-4.080076_pt1 | contig 11129 bp, 13 predicted proteins | sample MGYA00237777_ERZ505514 | MGnify/ENA primary metagenome ERZ505514 (study PRJEB26160, sample SAMN06269048) | microbial mat metagenome | isolation source: Oligotrophic lake microbial mat | place...
CTTCGCGCCGAGCGGTCCGCCGCCTTCACCAATGATCGGTTTTTTCCCCTGATGCAGTTTCCCGCCGTTTTGAGGATTGTGGGACTAGTGACCCTGGAGTTTGTGTTCGGGCTGTGGGATGCGATTTGGGGAATTTTGCGCGGTCAGCCGGTCGGTGCCGAGTTAGTGGCTGTACTCTCGCGAGTGTGTGTGGGCGTCGGAATTCGCGAAGTGGTGAGTATTGGCGGCAAACTGGATCTGGCGAGAGGCCTCCCGATTATCCACATCAATTTTCTCGGCTACGATGAACTGGCGCACCGTCGTGGCCCCTCTTCCGGCTTTGCGCGCTGGTCCCTGCGCGGGATCGATCGGGCGATTAAACGCATCGTTCGCGCGGCGCATCGCTCCGCCCGGCGGGATTACGCGGTCTGGATCTTTTCTGATCACGGGCAGGAAGGGACGCGCCCATTTGCGGAGACTTTCCCCGGCGGAGTTGAAGCCGCGTTACAGGAGTGCATGGAACTTTCGCAGCGGAATGACCCCGCTTGGCGGACGGCGGCACCCGAGTGGATGTCCGGAATGTGGCTATCGCGTGGACGCTACAATCAAGCCCGCCTGGAACGCGCGCGGGTGCAGGATCAACTGACCGAAGAAGAAGTAAAAACGTTTACCGTCGCGGCGATGGGGCCGGTCGGTCATGTTTATTTTGCCGAGCCTAAGACGGACGCGCAACGACGCGCTCTGGCTGAGCGCCTCGTTGTCCAAGGCAAAGTACCAGGCGTGCTGCTGCGAACGGAGGCTGGCGAAGTTACCTGGTATCACGTGCGTGGACACACGCGGGTGCCGGAGGAAGTTCCGGCGCTCCTGACGCACCCGCGAGCATTGCGGGAGGAGATTGCGCGGGATATCGTCACTCTCTGTGAGAATCCCAATTGCGGAGATCTCGTCCTGATCGGGTGGAGTCCGTGGGACACACCGCGGAGCTTCGCCGACGAACGCGGCGCGCATGGCGGGTTTGGTCCGCACGAGACGCAGGGCTTTGCGCTCATGCCAGCTCATACCCCGCTGCCGGAGGGCTCGGACCATTTCATCCGACCGTCGGCGCTGCGGACCGCGGCTCTCTATCATATCGGGCGCTGTCACACGCCCACGTGCCGGCGATCGAATCTTCAACGCGTGGAGCTTCGGCTGATGACGTATAATGTTCATGGGTGCAGCGGCATGGACGGCCGCGTTTCGCCGCGACGCGTGGCGCGGGTGATTGGCGGACAGCTGCCGGACATCGTCGCGCTGCAGGAGGTGGACCTCGGGCGTCGGCGTTCGCGCGCGGAAGATCAGGCGAGCCTGATTGCGCGTGAACTTGGCATGCACGTTTTATTTTGTCCTTCGTTTACGCGGGGGGAAGAGCACTACGGGCATGCGATGCTCAGTCGCTGGCCGATCGAAGTAGTGAAGCGCGCACGTTTGCCGCATGATCCGACCGGCTGGTGGCAGGAGCCACGCTCCGCGCTCTGGGCGCGAATCGATGTTGGCGGCCACATCGTAAACGTGATTACGACGCACCTCGGACTGGGCCCAACGGAGCGGGCAATGCAGGTGAAGGCGTTGCTCGGGCCCGAGTGGATCGGAGGAATTTCCCCGGACGAACCCGTGGTGCTGTGTGGTGATTTCAACGCCCTTCCTGGAAGCCTCCCTTATAAACTCGCCGCCGCGCGGTTGCGGGATGTGCAAGCGGCGGGCCCTGGGTTTCGTCCCGCGGGAACGTTCAGTTCGGTGCAGCCGCTGGTCCGGCTTGATCACATTTTCACGTCAGCTCACTTCGAACGCCAGACCGTGCTGGTCGTGCGAACCGACCTTACGCGGGTTGCTTCCGATCACCTGCCGCTGGTGGCTGACCTTCGAGTTGCGAGCGCATCCGTCGATAGGTCAGAAATGAAGCGCCCAGGATCATCAGAGCGTACCCAGCCAACACAGCCAGCCGAGCTGCCGTAAGTCGGTCGCTCTGATCTCCGAGTACCACCGTAATGGTGGAACGCAGCGCGTGTAGCGGCAGAAGGCAAAGCAGGTAAGTTCGCAGCGGCACGCCAAGGAGGGGCAAAACGTAGTTGATTGCGGCATACGGCGCACCGGGGAGCAACGCCGTAAAAATGCATACACTGGCATGCGCGCCTTCCGGGATCTGTTCGCGGATCCGACGTACCCAGCGATTCTTTTCCAAGCGAGTGCGCCACCGCCAAACAATCGCGTAACTGGCGAGCAAATGCAGCAGGATGGAAACGGCGACAATCACCAGGCCCCAGACAGCACCGAAACGTATTCCCGCGGCAATGTGGAGAATGCTGACTGGAAAACCGACCAGAGGAAGGATCGCCAGTACTCCGAATGCCGTCCAAGCGTTCACCTCATCTGCTCGCGCGTGGATCGCCTCCATATCGATCTGCTGATGAATCAGCGTGAGTACCGCCGCGATAATGGCAGCGACGGTTGCGATTCGGCGCCAAGGCAATTCGCCCAAGCGAATGCGGGGAGGGCGCCGCCTGCCTTGGTTTTTAGCCGGAGCGGCGGGTTCTCCCGGGGAACGAGAAGGGCGCGGCACAGAAAATGAAAACGACAAAACCCCGTCGCGGGATTACTCCCGCAACCGGGGCGACGACGGACGGTGCGAATTACCGCGGGGCCGGAGTTGAGCGAGCCTTGAGGGTGATATTATTCTGTACACTTTGGACGCCTTGGATGCCCATAGCGAGTTGTTGCGCGCGAGCCTTTTGCTCTTCCGTTTCAACAAATCCACTGAGTTGGACAACTGACTTGAAGGTATCGACATTCACATCGAGCGCCTTGACGACAGGATCTTTCACAAACGCGGCTTTCACTTTAGCCGTGGTGGTGCGGTCGTCGATGTATTCGCCCGTGCTGGCTTGCGTGGGCGTGCCGGCACAACCGCTGAACGCGGCGACGCCAGTGCCGAGCGCGAGTATGCTTACCAAAGTAGGAAGAGAGATTTTCATAATGATGGAGATTGCCTCACGATAGTAGCGGCGTACGCCTTTCGGTTCCTGCCCGCGTGCATTCAAGGGACGATTCAGGCGCGGTTTACCGCTCAACCAGGCGGGCTGAGTCGAGGTCATGAGGCCTTTCCCTTCAGCCGGGCGCATCTGCCGGTTGGCGGTTCCGGTTCCGGCTCCGGCGCGGAGCGGAGTCCGCGCCCTACCTTTTCAAGTGTCCCGATGGGTAGGGCGGCGAGTCCCTTCGCCGCCGCGGTGGATTCCGTCGCCAACCGGCAGATGCGCCTCTTCAGCCGCAGGTCACGGCTTGGCTTGCGTTGCTGACTACGGCTCATTGCCTCGCTCATGACCTGTCGTAACGGCTGCGGTGCGTGCTGCATCGCTCCTTCTATTTCTTCTCCCATCCCGGGAATGAGTGGGGGTAAACCGGCGGGAATTCCCTGTATCCAACTGTTGCCGGATCTGCGTTGTGCGTTGTTTGGCAAGCCGGAGCGTCCCGCAGTGTGTGTAAGCCTGCGGCCAACGGAGGCAATGTGCGGAGCGTCCGCCGAGGAAGCACTCGCCGCTTTGATGGCGTTGGAATTACTCACGGCACCCTCGGGCATCCCCATCGTCCCTGGGGCGCATCTGCCGGTTGGCCGTGGAAGCCACCGCGGCGGCGATGGGACTCGCCGCCCTACCCATCTTGACCTTTGGAAAAGGTAGGGCGCGGACTCCGCTCCGCGCCGGAGCAGAACCGCCCACCGTTCGAGCACGACGCTGACTTGCTTAATGCGTCGGCGTAGTGACGGGGCGAATACCGGGCAGAACGTACTTCTCGATCTCGTCGACGGTCAGCATGGCGTTCGCCAGCTGAAAGACCGTGCGCACATCGGAAGCCACCGGGTACTTGCCGAAGTACGTTTTCGCTCCCAGAGCGTAGGCTTTATCGACATCCCGGGAGTTCGTGGACGAACTCAGTACGACGGTCAGTAGACGTCGCAAACGTGGCTGGCCGCGGATCCAATCAAGGACTTGAAAGCCATCCGTGCCGGGCATCCTGAGGTCGAGAAATAACAACAGGGGCAAAGCGTGGTCTCCTTGGGCCAGTTTGTCCTTGAGATAGGTGATGGCGTGATCGCCATTCTCCATCACGTCGATCTGCGTTTTGATCCCGGCTTTCGCGAGCGCATGTTTGGTCAGTGCGACGGCATCAGGATCGTCGTCGACGATCAAAATGGGTCTCGTACGCGGAGTTGTCACTGGGACGATTCCTTCCGGTGGGAGTTGCAGTGGAGTAATTCTCGAACGACCTCCCCGAGCTCCCGCCAGCGGAACCACGGCAAAACATAATCCACTCCCGCGGCCCGGGCGGCGTCCTCCAGATCTTCCATGGCCGTCCGCATCACAATCGGGACTTGCACCCCTTGTTCCCGGATCTTCCGTACCAACGTCAATCCGTCCATCCACGGCATCCGGTAATCAGTTACGACGGCCGTGAACTCGTGTTGGCGCAATAAATCGAGGGCCGCCTGCCCGGACTGGACCTGATCGACCGTAGCCGCAGGAAAAACAAGTTGGAGATTCCGGCGCGCCAGGAAGGTGCTGTCGGCGTCATCATCAACAATCAGGAAGCGTTCATGCATGAGAAGGGAGGGACATTCCAGTTCGGCATTCCTAAACCCCGGCGTCCATGCCGGAGCAAAGTCATTCTCCCGCCCTAATCCCGAATTGCCCGTGGGAAATTTCCCTAACCTCCGCAACGGGCCGGCTTCGAACGACCAGGCGATCACTTTGGCCAAAGTTCGCCCGCCGATCGCATTGGGCAGTGAGATCTTCCCATGAATAGGGACGGTGCCGAGCGGCGCACCTATCGGTTGGCGGTGGCAGCCACCGCGGCGGCGAAGGGACTCGCGGCCCTACCTATCGTGACCTTTGAAAAAGGTAGGGCGCGGACTCGCCGCCCTACCCATCGGGACCTCCGAAAAAGGTAGGGCGCGGACTCCGCTCCGCGCCGGAGCCGGAACCGCCAACCGGCAGATGCGCCCGTGCCGAGCGGCGCACGGGTGCGGGCTTGCGGTGGTCAGGGCGGGCGTTTGATTCACATCCGTGGCAAAATCCGAATCTGCTCCCAAGATCATTTTCTCGATGCTCGGCGTATCGAAGAAAATCGAGCGCAAGGAGATCCTGCGGGACATTTCCCTTTCGTTCTATCACGGCGCCAAGATCGGCGTGCTTGGTCTCAACGGCTCCGGAAAGTCATCGCTGCTACGCATTCTGGCGGGCCGGGATCAGGAAATCGATGGCCGCGTGCATTTTGAACCGGGCTATAATGTCGGCTTTCTCGAACAGGAGCCGCAGCTCACCGCGGGCAGCACGGTGCGGGCTGCAGTTGAGGAAGGGGTCCGGCACCTCACGGACTTGACCGCCGCTTACGACGCGACGTGGGACGAACTCAACGAAGCGCCTGACGACGCCAAGGACGCGATCATGGTCAAGCAGGGGGAGCTGCAGGAGAAGATCGATGCACGGGGAGCCTGGGATGTCGGTCCACAGGTGGAAATGGCCATGGAGGCCCTGCGGTGTCCGCCGGGAGATCAGCTGGTCGACAAACTCTCGGGCGGCGAGCGTCGGCGCGTGGCGCTCGCGCGGCTGTTGTTACAGAAACCCGCGATCTTGCTCCTCGATGAGCCCACTAACCATCTGGATGCTGAGAGCGTTCACTGGCTGGAACAGCACTTGGCCCGTTACGAAGGCACGGTGATCGCCGTCACGCACGATCGTTACTTTCTGGATAATGTCGCCCAGTGGATTCTCGAGTTGGAGCGCGGACACGGCATTCCGTGGAAGGGCAACTATTCGTCGTGGCTCGAGCAGAAACAGCGCCGTCTCGGCATCGAGCAGCGGACGGAAGATCGTCGCCAGAAGGCCATGGCCCGCGAGCTGGAGTGGATTCGCAAGAGCGCCAAGGCGCGGCAGGCGAAGTCCCAGGCCCGCATCAATGCCTATGAGACGATGCTCAAGGAGAACGTCGCCGAGAAGGAACGTGAATTCGAAATCCTGATACCGCCCGGCCCGCGCCTGGGCAGCCTGGTGGTGGACGCGAACCTTCTGGCGAAAAGTTACGGCGAAAATGTCTTGTTCGAAAACGTCGAGTTTTCGCTGCCGCCCGGTGGCATCGTCGGCGTGATCGGCCCGAATGGTGCGGGCAAGACGACCTTGTTTCGACTGATTATCGGGAGCGAGCAGCCGGATTCCGGGACGTTACGGGTGGGCGAGACCGTGAAGATCGCCCACGTCGATCAGTCGCGCGACTCCCTGCCGGACAGCGCGACTATCTGGCAGGCCATCAGCGACGGCGAAGAGATCATGCGGTTGCCCGGCCGCGAGGTGAACTCCCGCGCGTATTGCGCTCAATTCGGATTCACGGGCGCGGACCAGCAGAAGAAGGTTGGCGTACTCTCGGGGGGTGAGCGCAACCGCGTGCATCTCGCCCGGCTGCTTAAGAGTGGCGCGAACCTCATTTTGCTCGATGAGCCCACGAACGATCTCGATGTGAATTCCATTCGCGCCTTGGAGGAGGCGCTGGAAAACTTCGCGGGCTGTGCCGTGGTCGTTTCCCACGATCGTTGGTTCCTTGATCGCGTGGCCACCCACATTCTTGCCTTCGAGGGCGATAGCAGCGTGCAGTGGTTCAACGGCAATTACTCGGCCTACCTGGAAGACTTCCGGCGTCGCAAGGGCAAGGACGCAGACCAGCCGCACCGCATTAAATACCGGAAGCTCGCTCGCGGGTAATGCGCCTCCCGGGAGCAGGGGGAAGACGTGACACCGGCATTCCTGCCGGTGCGGTCGCATCGGATCCACAGACCGGAGTGCCTATGTCACGCCCCGCGCGGTCCGAGGTTCCCTCAACCCGCTTCGGGATGATCCCTCACCCGTGTGCGGATGGGGTTCCGGGCTCAGCGCCATAGCGCTTTCCGGCGAAGGGCGCGGTACTATCCGACCCAAAGGGGCGCACTGGAAACGGCGACGCGCTGGGGGGGAACGGGTTCGCGCTGTTCGGGAATGGCGGTGCGCTCTCGTGGCCGGACAAGTTCGTTGGGAAGGGCGGAGCACTGCCAGGATTTTCGGCTTCGAACAGCAACTTGTTCGCCGCCTCTTCGCAGATCCCGTGGGTGCAATGAAGGCGGAAGCGTTTCGCCAAGTACTCTTCGAAGCTCATCCAGTGCCCTTTCCAGCGCACCTGTCGGGTCCACGCGCACACGGTGATCAGACCCTCGATCTCTCGCACGCGCCGAAACAGCAGCCAGGCACCGGTTCCGGCCAAGGTGACGACGAATACGATCAAGCCTGCGTTCAGGGCCTGAATGGATTCGGCGCGTTGCGCGGCCGAGTTCGACGTTTGTTCCAACAGGGCAAGTTCCATCGTTTCCAAAGCATGGATCGCCGTAAAAATCTTATCCCGCTCCCCGTGGCTGGAGTCCGACTCAATCAGCATCAGGCCGATCAGGGCGTCGTCTTCGTACGCCGATTCGATTACCTTGTCCAACGCGGCGAAATGGGTGACCAAGCCTGCCGCCAAGGCGAGAAGATGAGGGGCCGCTTCAGCCCGACCGGCGTAGCGCTCTTGCAGGCGCGTCAACTGCGCGGGATACCGCTGCTTGGCGTCGTCGAATGCCTGCCGTTGCGCGGTGTTCCCCGTCAGCACAAAACGACGGGCCGTCGTATCCGCCTCACCCAAGGTCGTGAGGATCGCTTCGGCGTTGGAGAGCACTGAAGCCACGCTCCTCGTTGGCGCGCTGGAGTTCGCGCCCATCGGCGCTGGCAAAGAGAATTTGATCACGCTCATTGCGACCAACAACACCGCAGCCGAAGCGCCAGCCACCGCCAGGGCCGGGCGGGAAAGCAAGGAACGAATGGTTTGGAAGACTGCAGCCATCGGTACGTCGGCAATGGGAAGGACGTTTGGGGAAATTGCAGTGCGGCGATTACGCTTGTTCGTAATTTTACGCATTTGTCGAACCTACGCCGGGATTCCCCTACCGGCGCGCCTACCGCGAAAGAGGGGCGCTTAACGTGCACGTTTCTTCTCGGCGGGGGTCCGTCGAAGCGTGCCGGCTGAACCGTCGCCCGTTGCATTGCCGGGTTGCGGAATTTCAGAGGCGGGCCAGACTCTAACCTCCATGACTCCTCTTCAACGTCTCGTATCGGTTGTGGCCCTGATTTTATCCTCTATGACATCTCTCTCTGCAAAAACGGAATCCTTGGTCTTGGGTGGCGGCTGTTTCTGGTGCACGGAAGCAGCCTATGAACTGCTCCCCGGGGTTAAGGATGTCGTCAGCGGCTATGCGGGTGGCACGGTGGCGAATCCGACGTATGAACAGATTGGAACCAAGAAGACCGGCCACGCGGAGGTGATCAAAATCGACTACGATCCCGCCGTGATCTCCTTGGAGAAGCTGCTCGATTACTTCTGGCACGTGCATAACCCGACGCAGGTCGGCGGTCAGGGTAATGACCACGGGCCGCAGTATCGGTCCATCATCCTGTTCGCCACGGCCGAGCAGAAGGCGGCGGCGGAGAAGTCGCGCGCAACGGCAGCCAAGACTTTCCGTGATCCGATCACGACCGAGATCGTTTCGCTCGAGAAATTCTGGGTGGCCGAGGCTTACCACCAGGATTACTTCCGGTTGAATCCGAACGCTGGATACTGCAGTTACGTCATCGCTCCGAAGGTTAAGAAGCTGCAGGCGCAGATTGCCGGAGAGAAGACCGCCACCCCCGCGGCGGCGAAATAGTTCTCCCCCAAGAGGGTCGCCGCTTCGTTTCAAAATGACGGCGAAGGGGCGGAAGGGTCGGGGTTGCACCGCGGGGTGATTCCTAAAAAGTGACGGGATGGAAGCACTGGGCAAAACGTTGCTCTGGGCCGGACTGGTACTCGCCTTGATCGGCGCGGCCCTCTGGCTGTTCGGCCGGAGTGGGGGCGGTTTCTTGCCGGGAGATATCGTGATCGAGAAGAAACCCGTTCGCTTCTACTTCCCCGTGGTCACGTGCATCCTGGTGAGCGTGGGGCTGAGCTTGGTGGCATGGCTGTTGCGGCGAGGAAGGTAGTCCGGGAAACGCCACCGCGCCCGGGCGAAATCTTCGTCGTGATACCAATCGCCCGTATAATAGAGACGATTGTCATCGCGAGGTGCGCGAAGCGCGCCGTGGCGATCCAGCTGGATTGCTTCGTCGCTTCGCTTCTCGCAATGACAGTCTAAAAATCACGGGCGATTAGAATAAGTCGCCGGGGAGCATCCGAATCATCACTACGATTCAGCAGGAAGGGCTGGCCCTGGGCCGTCACCGCTGGGGCCAGATTTTCCCGCACCGCACGCATCCGCAAGGCGTGAGACACTCACGCTGGCGCCACGTTAACGGCCAACGGCGCGCTTACTTCCGCTTCGCTTTCAGCATTTGTTCGAGACGGGCGTTCTCTTTCTGCAGCGCGGATTCCGGAATGGGCATCGGCTCGAAGGCGGACCGGACTAGCGTTTCTGATGCCGGGATTCTTCGCCAGCGCAGGCTGCGGAACCAGACATCCTGTCCGTGATCCTGGAGACGAAGGAAGGCGCCACGCGCGGCGAGATCCGCGCCGCGGATGCGCAGGATTTCCACTTCCCGGGCCCAGCGAGCATCGGTGTAGTCGAAATCGATGACTTTCTCACCGTTGAGAAAAAGGCCTTTGTACTTGGCCCAATCGGCGGGGAGCGGGCCATCTTTTTCTTTGCGTGGATCTTCAAACTTGCCATCTTTAGACCAGCCGGGATTGCGTGTCGTGGCGAACTGAAAATTGCCGACGGCGTTCGGGCCGACGCCGTGAGATTCGTTGAAAGCGGTTCCGGCCCAGTCGATGTAGCCGCCGGTCCAGCCTGCCGAGACGCGAAGCAATTCGGTGTCAAAACAGATGCTGGCCGGTTTCTCCTTTTCAAGTTTTACGATGATGCCTTTGAGCGACACGTTATTGAGGCCGGCTCCGGCGGTGCAGGAGATGAACGGGCCGTAGTCCATCAGAGAGGCTTTGTGGACTTTCTTTTCGCCCGCGGACAACGTCACCGCGATGAGTGTAAGCAACACGGCGCAAATCCATTTAGTGCTGAACATTCACGGTCTCCGCATCAATTGAGTCGGCGTGAAACGAACGCCAGGAATCATTCCTGTATATACACCGGGAAAGCGCGCAAAAGCGCGCGGAAAGAGTTTCGGAAATAAATGAATGCCACGGTGAAGAATGGTTTCGTTTCCAACTGTTCTTGCCTAGTTGAACCTATGACAAGCTCCGCCTTTACGATCAGGCTTTCAGCCGGGCAATAATTTCCTGGATCTGCTTCTCGGCCATGTCGGGTTTGAGCTGCGCGGTGCCGGCGCCCTTGTGTCCGCCGCCGCCGTACTCGGCAAGCATTTGCCCGATATTCACCTTGCAGGTGCGATTGAAAATGCTCGCGCCAACGGCTGCGACGATGGCGCCTTCATGGCCGTTGAACAGGCGCACTTCGACGTTGGCTTCGCGGAACATGGTGAAGACGAGGAAGCGGTTGCCGACGGGTTTGTCTTTCAAGTTGCGGAAGTCCGTGAGGATCACGTTGCCGTCGATCTTTGAATGCTTCGCCAGCAGCAACTCGTCCTTCGACCGCCAGTCCGACCGCGCCTGAGGGAAAACAATGATGTATCCCGCCGCGAGCTTACGCTCCGCAACCACCGGCCCCAGCCCCACCAGCATCGACGACTTCGGGTCGCTGCCGTTCTCGAACAACCCGTGCAAAAACACCACCGCCGGATACGCCCGCGTCCCGTCATAGTCGTGCGGAATGAACACCCCATACTTCCGGTCGCTCCCCGGCAAGTCGCGATACTCAAACCCCGTCCCAGCCGGCGCACCGGCGTTAAACGCCTTCGGATCCCATTTCGCCCCGCAACCCGTCAATCCCAACGCCACAACCACCCACACACACACAACCAAAATCCGTGCCATCAGTTCGCTCTCCCGTGTTCAAGCGCAATGTCCCATCGACTCGCCCAAGCCTACCTTGAGTTCTCGTCCACGGCACGCACGATCCGCTCATGGATCGCCCTCACCCCCGACACGTCATTGAGCAAAATCGAAAACGCGTACCACTGCCC
>ENA-ORBV01015640-ORBV01015640.1-microbial-mat-metagenome-genome-assembly--contig:-NODE-15640-length-11129-cov-2.980999_pt1 | contig 11129 bp, 18 predicted proteins | sample MGYA00237777_ERZ505514 | MGnify/ENA primary metagenome ERZ505514 (study PRJEB26160, sample SAMN06269048) | microbial mat metagenome | isolation source: Oligotrophic lake microbial mat | place...
ATTCGTCGGCAGCGTCAGATGTGTATAAGAGACAGCGGTAGACCCTAACCAAACCGTACCTGAGCGCCGCGCGTCATCGCTGTGTCCGTGAAACTGGGGCAGATGGCGTTGACTCGTACGCCTTGCGCCGCCTATTCCAAATGGAAGAGCACATATCACGTGCAGCGGTCGTACAGGCGACCAGTTCATGATCACGTACCATGGACGCCATGCTGCGACAGAAACCAACCACGCCAAACTTAGCCGCGGAATAGACCGGGTCCATAGCTTGCGGAAGGATACCTAAATGAAGAACATGAATCGGACGAACAATCCAGTACCAGAAACAGAGAAACAGGTATGTAAGGGTGTTGGAACAATGAAAATGGTTCCACAAACTCACCAGCCATTGAAGCGACGTTGATGATAGATACGCCAGTTGAGGCACGGTGGACGATACCCAGGCGCGTACCGTCGATCACTGCTGTAAGATCTATGTCGATGACCTGACACGACCAAATCACACGCCATGAATGTCGCATACAGGCTGCAATAAGCCAGCAGCACAGCATACTCTTCGGTCCCGAGCAGCAGCAGCAGGATCTGCTGATTTCAGATCGTTCAGTTTGCCCATGATACCAGCATTATTGATGACAATGTCTACACCCGCTTTGCTGAAGTACTTGAGGCTGTACTCAAACGACTGCTTGAGCTGCTCATAGCTCGTCACGTCGCACCTATTGGTAAGGAAGACAGAGCGCAGCACACCATACGTGAAGATCTAAAGTGTTGATCGTGATTTTGTCAGTAGTGCAGATTGAACCATCCCATACCGGATGAACAAAGCTCGCTTATCGCCATGCTGCTGGGACAACTTCTGCTCTACGCCTTTGCCTGCGCACGAAACAATCAAACGAGCGACTAATTTAAACAACGAATCCCAGCATATCGAACGATACGTCTGCGACCTCGTCTTTCAGGCCCCGCGTGTTACCTTGAGCGACATCGATGTCCAGAAACGCCACATGAGCACCACGAGCCAGCAGAGCCTCCGTGATGGCCAAGCCAATACCAGATGCGCCTGCGTGCAATGCACAGATTGTGTGATGTCAAATATTTACAATCCATCGTGCACGTTACCACATCCAAAGCCCCAATATACCTCCAGTTACGATCGCAAGCGAGCCCTTGTACGCCATTTTTTGTCGACAATGCCACTGTGGCAGAACGATGTTGTGCTCAAAGAAAGCATCCGCATGGGTCAGTGCTCTATTTCTGTCTCTGCAAAGTTTTGGCAAACGCCTCGAATCCTCACGCCGCTTCATCATAGTCGATCTGCTGCGGGCTCTGATGATACACGGGCTCATCGTCTGGATCCTCATCAAGTGCGTGATGGGCTTGTAACCTTGAATGATTGCGATGATGCGCTGCCGGGGACGGGCTATTGCGGTGCTGCATATGAGACCGAGCTGCTGTGAATCGTTCGTTGACGGATGACCGCATGACGGTTGACCTGCCACGGACATGAGTAGGCGAAGCGCCACTAGGACTGCCTTGATAGTGCCGCTGCCGGGAATCGATCGTTCGACCTGCGGACGGGTGTGCATTGATTCCGGCGCTGCGAGCCATTTGCAGCAGCATGTCTGCCCAATCCAGTAGCAGAGGCTGCCGATACCACGGTTAAGTCAATTGGTGGAGGAATGTGCAAACACAGTGCCAATCTTGTAGCGTACCTGAAATTCGACAATCATATCCTTCACCGCTTCAGCCACGATCTGAGCATCCGACGCCGAAAGCAGGTCTCCCGTGACCCAGACGTCGCTGTGGAAGTTAGCGCCCAACGGACCACTCGCCGCCTCCGGAGCCAGCACGGCATGCTGTGCTACTGCGGCGGAAGGATCGAACCTTGGCAATGTTGGCACATTCGCCACCTCGACATGCTCTTTCGTGTGTTTGCCGTCTTTACCGCGTTGTTTGGCGGCATTCTTGCGGCCTGCGGCGTGGAATGCAGCCACCCTCAGCCGTTCATCCTGACGGGCTTGCTCCTCGCGCGCTGCAATTGCAGCTTGCTGGTCTTCCTCACGGAATATCTATCAAGCAGCGCATCTCAGCCATGTTTCGATGGATATGAACCAGTATGTACCATGATCTAGGGGCATTACCTCATTGAGCGCACTTTGCAGCAGCAAGTATATCACTGTAGCTATCACTCTCAAGTTTCGCTTCGCGTTTCCACGCCTTACTTGAGCTTCAGAACCTAGACCGCACAGCGTAGGATCCAGTATCTGCCGTATCGTGACCACACGAGCACAGGGTTAAAGATTCATAACTGAAGCTGACCTTGCCTGTCGACAACACGCATGCATGCTGTGTACCATCGGAATCAATGCTCGAGCGATGAAGAAATTCATGATCATCATTTTGCAGCGAGCGTCATCCATGTCCATCAATGCTCCAAATCGATTGAATCGCAGTCGCCTCTGGAAAAATTACAGATTAGACAGTACACGTTAGGGTGCTGGCGTAACGGTGGACACAACCAAACAACACGCACCAATTCTGAGGGCAGAAGATAGCGCTGGTATCGAGAAAGCTGGCTCATTGGCACTCGAGGGTTATCAAATAAATTCGCAGGCACGTTGAAGGACTCTGGAAAGAACGTCCCGTTGGTGATCAGATATTGCGGCACGAAGGTGAGAAGCGGTACCGGCACAGTGGCCGCTGTGCTGTCAGGTGCGCTGTCACCCGTTACGTAATCAGCTCCATCAAGCTCGCTCGCAAGTTGCGTGTCATCTGCGTGTGGCTGGACGGCCTCCATCAGGTTGACCAGGATGGAGTGGACGCGAACCTTAATCTTCATTAGCCGAGCCTGCGGGTCCTTTAGTGCCTTCTCTTCTTCTTGATCAGCGTCATCCTCAGCTGCACCCGCATCACCTCTGCGCTTGCTCATCAAGTTCTTCAGCTTGCGAAACACGCCACTAAAATCAAAATTGAACTTCTTATCCGCTGGCAGCAGGTCTACGGTAGGTTCCTTCAGAATGGACAGCACGGCCACCCGCGCCACCGGCCTCAACCACTTGCGGCATAGATCACAGTACAAGTCCAGCACCTCGTGATACCCATTGGTCTGCAATTCATATAAGCATATCATTTATCAGCATTTGCGTGCGCACGTTTCACCGAAGCCTTGTCAGCAACAAGTCGCAAAGCAAAGCCACCTACGTGAAAGGCACGCCGAGTCAACGACTTGACAATGACATTGCGCCGAGCTCGATCGATAAAAATAACCCCAATGACCGCAGAGCGGAACAGTGATTTGCCGGTAGGCTTCTCGAAGAGCACTCCGGCTTGCTGTGCAAGACGGGCTAAGAACTGTTCCTTATCCCCTAAGCCGTCGTCTCCGAGGCCGGCTGCTCCGACCGCTCCGGTGGAGGCGGCCTTGAGCTCGCTCTTCAAAGCCCGTTCGAGAGCTTCCAGCTCGGTGTCGTCGTCATCCGAGTCCACATTTGACATCACTGTGCTCAACGCCTCAGTGTCAGGGTGATCACCGTCACGATTTCTTGGAGCCCCACTCTGATCATGGCTGCGATGGGATGTATCACCTCGTCTTTCACGCATAGCCCCTGCTGCTTCACCACCTCCGTCGCCACCACTGCCATCTCGCATGTCACGTGACATGTTGGCACGTGCTCGGGGCCTTAAAGCAGCTGCTGTCGATGCCGCCTTGTGCGGTGTCACTCTGGATGCCTGCACGCTACTGCTGCTGCTGTTGTCTTTGTGATATTGAGAAAGACCAGTCAAAGTTCCAGTTGGTCCGGTTATCAGTTGCTGCAAGCCCGCTGTTTGTTCGGCCAGCTGTTTCACTCGATCTGCCACCAAGGTTCAGCGGACAGAGACTGTCACAATAACACTAGAATCAGCTAAACTGCGTAAAGAGTACTTACCATCTAAGCTTGATTGCTTAGCCTGTTCTTGTCTCATATCAAGCAACGCAACTACCTCGCTAACCCGTTGCGTGGTATCCACACATGTTCTCTCAAATTCATGTTCGGCGTCTGCCTGGAGCAAGCGCTGGGCAAGTGACAGGTGTTCCGTCTCAATTGTCTCCCGAGACTACTACGCTAAAACAAGCTATCAACACAATGAAGCAAACCTCGATCTTACGCCGCAAATTCTTTCGTTTCTGTACCGCTGCTCTCAATCGAAGGATTGTCGCATTGTCGTGCGTGGCCGGAGATGGTCCTGATCAAAGACACGGTGTTTCGAATCAGTTATTAACCGTAGAGAGGCGGAAATCAAATCAGCCAGCCTTATGAGAGACCTGTATGATAGGTCGAAGCTGTCCACATCGCCGGATGCGCTTGACCGTGCCCCTGATACAGCGCTGAACCATAGTGTGCATGCGGTGGCATGTGCAGATGCGCTGCTGCAGGCTGCTGTGTCGGCCAATGCGTGGCGGGCATATGACGAGGGTATGCTTCATGCGTTGAGTGCATCATCTGGTGAGCCGCATGGGTGAACGCTGAAGGGGGACCTGACAGTACGTGCCCGGGCGGTGCATGCAAGCGAGCTGCACTGTGCTGCTGAGGATACGGTTGAAATGTAGAACCATACGGTGCATTGGCATTCTGCTTGGAACAAAATAAACAACGTGCGCAAAGCAAATACATTGTTCAATACTGCAACATCTCCCTGGTAGCCCACCAGCAAACCACCATCGACGTACCACTCGCAAAGGTGGAGATGGAGAGGCACGAGACCGCGGCCCTGATCGCTTTCGATACGGATCATACGGCAGCTCCTCCGCTAGCGGATGAACAAATAATGACTCGTTATCAAGCTCCATGGCTACACAATTGCTGTGCCACGCATGAACACGTCACAGAAGATTATTGTTATCGTGGCATGACGGACTGTCAAAATTGATTGATTGAAAACAAAACGGTGTGGGAACGGCTTCCCGCAGTCAAGGATCGAAAGCTGTATAGCAGACCCAGACTTCATGCGGACAGTTGAAGAATGAGCTTAGTAAAGATAGGTGAAGGTAGAACGAACGTGTATTGGCACTAGGCTATCAACGGACGCATCAGAAAGCATAAACTCGCAGCAGAAAAGGCAGCAAACGACATTATCGCGACAGTAGCAGCAAACTATAAAAGGCATTTTGCAAGGCAAGAAACAACAAGAAAAGATCGAGCGCTAATACGCTCGCGCGTGGGGGGAAGCGTCCCATGATGATCAATCAGGCAACTGGCAGCTCAGCAAACCGCAGAAGGGTAATCGACAGGCTGATCGCATTTCAGAATATCTCAAAAACCACGCATCAGTCGCGATCGGTATGTCGAGCTTCCCAAGGAGGAAGCTAATGAGCGGGCAGCTCCCACACAGTTTCACCAGACGCCTCGTTGTAGAAGTAAGGCACCTTCTCGTCCGTGTAGTACATAAACCAGCCGTCCCCCATCGGCACAGCAGCGTTCACATCGACATCCTGGACAGCTGTTGCAGCGGAACCTGCCACGCCCCCGTATCCCACTGTGTTGGTTGACGGAGCGATCGATGCAGCTTGCTGCTGTTGATATGATGATGCAGACGGATACGCGCTGCTTTGTAGGGTATAGCTTGGCGCAACTGCGGATGCAGTGTATGTAGACACTGGGCGAGGGGGTCGTTGACCGTTGCCGTATGATGGTACGCGAGCATGACCAGCAGAAGCAGTGGTCGACACTACAGGGTTGCGAGCAGCAACTTCCGCAGAGCGTGTGGAGCCGTAGACATATGGCTTCGGCACAGGGCGCAGCGTGGATAGTTGCTGCTGTGCTCCGCCACCGGGGAACACCCCCACCGGTCGATAAACTGCTGCGGAGGCAGGCACGTATGTCGGTGTGGGGGAGGAAATGCCGGACTCACCATCCAGCGTTGGTGTCTGACACAGCGATGTTGTACGGGTGTGCAGAAAGATGAGTACTGACACGAAATCGAAGCAATCGAAGCAAAGCTTTGGGCAAAAAGCGTACCTGCATTTCGCCCAGCGAGGGCAGAGGCGAGGATACTTGACTGCGCAGTCCAGAGAAGAGCGGCAGCGGTGATCGCGCATTGGATGACGGGGCGGTGGAGTAGACGGGTGATGTTGAACCGACGAGCACTGGTGACGAGATCTGTGAAGTACTCGAGCTCAGATTCTGTGTGGACGCCACGGGTGACAGAGCGATGACACGCGTTGAGCGATCAGCTTGTTGTGAGGGCTGTCGGCGGAACCAGCCCGCAAAGGTGCTGTAGGCTCCACTGCCCTTGGAAGATGTGGCTTCATCGTCGAGGCCTGATAACCGACCCATCTTTGCCAGCTCGCGCCGCGTCTCTCGCATGCGCTTGGCTGTCATATACATGAGTGCACAGTGAGATTGCTAGGAGTGCCATGATGCTGGTGCAAAGAAACGTGAAATCATGGTCACGCGCGCTTTCACAACGCACCTCGGTGATAGCGATATGCAACAATAGCTCCCAACAAGAATGCAACGACGCTTGCCGCTGCAATGCCACCAATCATCGCCCAATTGGGACTGCGGCGGCAATGCAATCAGGCACCGATTATTGAGGTAACATGCAACAGTGGTGTGATTTCAGCTGTGTCATTAATGTCTATACGCTGAGAGACATGCTACATACCTAGATGCTGGGGTAGTCGGCGCCTTATACGGATCCTCCACTGCCAGGTAGGCATTTTCAAAGCGCAACGCGCTCGTTACCTAAAACCAAATCAGGCAGACCGGCAGCTTGAGCAATCCGAGGATCGATATTCGACACGCCGTGTCTTTCACGTTACCTGCCCCAAGTACAAGTCACTGCTGGTATCGGCAATTGCCGTCTTCAGTTTCTGCACAAGTGACCGCAGTTCCACCTCGGCTGCTGTGGAAGGTCGAGTGGCGGACAGCCGTATCTTGATCGCACTGGACAGCAAACCAGCGTGTTGTGGAGATGTATTTGCTTCGAGCCGTGCTGATGATATGCTGCCAAGGAAGTTAGCCCGAGCAAAGCGCGCTCCGACGGATAACAGATCCGGGTTCGGGACATCCGGCGCTGCCGTGTCATTGCCGCTCGCGGTCGCGTTAGGATACTCCGAGTCAGGTAAGGCTCGCAGCTCGAAGGCAATCATCACGTTGTTCGCAGTGGCTCCTGGCTCGAGCGCAGTCATGACGATTCGATCACTGGAGATGTTGAGCAGAGCACTCATGTCCTGTCCGAACTCAGTTTGGAAGGCGGTTGGATATTGGGCCGAGAACAGCAACGGACTGTAGCGCAGAAAGAATCCCGACAGGCGAAGTACAAAGTAACGCAGGTGACAGCGGGCTCCTGCGACACAATAAGCGAGATGGGTGAGGGATAACATCAGAACATGTGTTTCAACGATACATGCGTACCAGTGTATCCAGAAGAGGGATCGCAAGCACACTTCAAGCACGTGGCATCGGGCTTGCCGTACGGTCCGCAGTAATTAGACTTGGCTAAAGAGCATTGACCACACTCAGGGCCTTCCCAAGGGCCTATCACACAGTTGCCACGGTAAGCCGAGCGGGTGAGGAGACCACTGACGTATGATGATGATCACAATCTTACTGGCGCAGATGCAGGTATTGCACGTCGTCAGGTTGATACGGCCATCATGCTGACACTTATTCTGAAGGGATGTGCCGCAACCTGGAGCTGCCTCGCAAAATGCTCCGGAGAACAGACCTACCAACGCAGCGGACGATAAGTTACATTCGACAACATCAATGAGACACGCTGGGCAAGGTACCTCCAGCAGTGGTGGCCGTTGAGCAATTGCACACGGCCAAGGTGGAGTTGAGCGCTTGACATCGCCCGCCATTCTGCCATCAGCCAGCGCACAGCACGTTATCACGCCAGGCAATCACACAAAACTGAAGGCAAGCAGACCATACCAAGCAGGTTCGATTGGCACACGGATTGGGCGGTGCAATGCTGCATTGCGCACCAGTGTAACCACCACTGCACTTGCAAGTGCCGTCGGAAGAAGAACAGGTTCCGAAACTCCCGCATGAGCTGTCATCATGCAAAGCGCACTTAAGGCTGCACGGTAACATAACTCCTGATATGACTTCAATCACGTACATCCATCCGCAAGGATCGACAGTGAACACCGCGCTTTGAGCTCGCACCACTGCACTGGCCACTAGCAGCACGTAGTAGCGGGTGCCCTGCGCTGCGATGACGCCTGCGGTGAGCGGCTTGGACGGATTGAAGCTGTAGGCTCCTGTGTTGGGCACAGCGCTGCCCACTATCAATGGGAAGAAGGTGTCTGGTGCACAGATAAAGCGCAGTGTGGGATGAGATGCTGAGCGATGAGTCAATATGTGGTGTGTTCAACTGCAGTCGACATATACCCGCTGAGATGAGATAAGCGTTCACTGCACCGAAAGATCCGGTGGCCGACCAACGCACAGTCCACGACGATGAGCTCTGGCAAGCACGACAGCGACTTGAATATCTGGGTGAAGAGGCAAGTACTAGAGGCAGGCAGCAGATATACCGTAGTGACGACAGTCAAAGAGGACAGGGAGGGAGCCGTATCACATTTGGTGCCAATGTAACCGTCACGGCACGTGCAATAGGGACGATCCTGCGCGTCAACGGCACACGTACCGTGTGCTCCACACGAGTACGTCATGCATGGAGCTGAGGCACAAACACACGCCACATTGAACGATGAGATACTGGCGGAGAACAGCATAAGTTGACGTGATGAATCAAGGACGTACAACAGTAAATACTGCAAACTTGGAAGGTGGGTGGTCGAGTGGTGGTGCAACTGCTATCAGCGACCACGGTGCTGGTTCTGCCAACAATACATCACATCAAAATAATCAAAGCAATGTCATGACGCCACCAGTACGATGACCAGATTATACATTACATTGCACAACACCTCGATGCCGCTGCGCTTACCCGCTCAGACGACACTGGACACTGCGAGTCTGGGTGCCGTTACCGCACGAGACAGAGCATGCGGACCACGTGCCAAGGGACCAAGTGAAGGTGGGACATGCAGCCAAAGTGCATGCTTGGGTGGTCCCAGGCTTGATGCCAGCAGCCGTGCAGAATGAGTCTGACACCACCACAGTGGGCGCTGCACCAGTGGTAGCAGAAGATAAGAGGCGGTTCAATGACGTAATTGAAAAATATAGTTCTCGCACGCTTCATTGAGACAGTATGCTAGTAACCACATTAGCTAAATGCTTACCAGTGCTGGCTACACATGTGACCACGCGCGCTTGAGTGCCAGAACCGCAAGTCACCGAGCAAGAACTCTGTGATGACGTGAAGAATCAATCACACAAACCAAGCGCTTATATGAACAGAACATCACCAGCATTTACAAAGAGCTAACATTGAATCGCCATACAACATTACTGTGGATAGTGTGATGCTCAAATGGACCATAGCAGCAAACGAAGGATCAAACGTACCCACGCAGCTGATGTCCAGTAATACGTTGGGCAGACTGCAGTGTTACATGATTGTGATGTCACGGGTTTGACTCCGCTACCGGAGCACAAAGTGTCGGAGACCACGTTGAAGCTGGCGTCACGGCAGCTAACGCTCCGACTCTGCCACAACGCATTGGTTCAAGATAAGCGCGAGTAACAAGTTGAAGTGCATATCACCGAGCATCACTGAACTCACACACACATGAGCTAGTATGCTCTGGCTAGAGCTGTATATTACGCATTACCTGAGTGCCACCACCGCAGCTAGCAGAGCAAGTAGTCCAAGCCCCCGCAAACCAGCTGTACGAGGCGCAGGTGGGACCAGAGCAAGATTGCAGCGACGAAGGCTTGGAGGTCGTGCAGAACGAGTCTGACACGACAGCACCATTTGCGTCACTCTTGCATTGCACGGTGCGGCTCTGGGTTTGGATCCAAATCCGCAGATATCAAACAGATTACTTGCGGTAGGGCGTAATCAGAAGTGCGTGCTATAAACTGATATGTACCTGAGTACCCGTGCCGCAGGTGACGCTGCAAGAGCTCCAGGAGCCGGAGAGCCACGAATACGTACTGGGCTGTGGAGCTGGGCCCGCACATGTTGAGCCACCTGTGTGAAAGATCCAATTCAGATGTGCATTGAGTATTAACGACGGTACCAAGTCGACAGCAATTGCATATTACCACTCTTGCAGATGCGAAGCACAGCAGAGGTGGCCGTCGCACTGACACAGGTGAAGGTAACACCAGTCAACGGTGCAGTAAAGCTCTCGCCCGCGTTCAGATTGGTGATATAATGACTATAATCGGAATCATCCCGGTAGTAATGCACGTTAACTCCATTGAGATAAGCGGTGCCCAGCGCTGAGGAATAGCCAGTCTGAGCCCGAGTGGCGAAGTAATAAGTTTTACGCGGTGATGTTTGCTTATCCGTATAATACATCGCCGATATCTGCGTGGGCGCTGCGTTATCCGCAGCGTCCAGTACGTACAGGGTGAAGTCACCTGCGTTTCACATCACAAGATTGTGAATGGCTTGATGGTGATGGAAACCACTCACACACAAAGCGAGTTGATGGTGACGTGATGCGCATGCAAGTCCACCATGGCAAGCATTAAGGCATACCATTTGCAGTGGTGCTGTCGACCTTCCTTACACGCGATGATGCAAGGTAGCCCTTGAAGATCATCTTCATTGCATTCAACTTGTTCCAATTGTCGCGATTGCCCATTAAGTCGCTGTAATCCTGAGATGTCGACATGCAACAACACACATGTGTTGACACGCAGCCATACAGCACAAGCACACTGCACTGATCACTGGCATACCAGATATGTGGACGACGCGGGGACATTGTCGTTGTTAGCAGTATCGATGGCAGAGTGCTGCATACCTGTGACATGAGATACATCGATATCAAGCAGGTGAGTGCAATAGAAGGAACAGTGACGGCTATCATCAAGTGCACTAACCCAGGTTATGACCGAGCTCATGCGATACCACAAACGGTTTGCAGCGAAGCATCGAGCCAAAACAGGGTGGCACAGTCCAGCCGCTGGTGGATGGAGCACAATTTGACGACAACGTCGCTCGACCCGCCCAGAAACTGTCTCTTATACACATCTCCGAGCCCACGAGACTAAGGCGAA
>ENA-ORBV01015641-ORBV01015641.1-microbial-mat-metagenome-genome-assembly--contig:-NODE-15641-length-11128-cov-13.251199_pt1 | contig 11128 bp, 8 predicted proteins | sample MGYA00237777_ERZ505514 | MGnify/ENA primary metagenome ERZ505514 (study PRJEB26160, sample SAMN06269048) | microbial mat metagenome | isolation source: Oligotrophic lake microbial mat | place...
ATGATACGGCGACCACCGAGATCTACACCTCTCTATTCGTCGGCAGCGTCAGATGTGTATAAGAGACAGGCATTGCGCCGCCTTCGCCGGACACATTCTCGCCATCCGCGGCGTCATCACCGGAGTCTTCATCCATTCGTGAAGCCGGATACTGGTCTGATGTGGCGGTCGCGGACATCTGATCCGGTGCCGCATCGATCTCTGAACCTGGCTCCACTTCCGACGGATCGAGCAGCCGCGCAAACACCAGCCGTCCCGCTGTTGTCTGCATCGACCCTGTCACCAGCAGCAGCGCTTCCTGACCGATCTTGTGCGCAGCGCCATCCGCGACCACCATCGTTCCGTCTTCGAGATACCCCACGGCCTGCCCGGACTGCTCACCGGGCTTGACCATCCGCAGCAGAAGCTGCTGACCCGAAATCAGCGTGGGCTTCAGCGTGTTGGCGATCTCGTGCAGGTTCAGCACCATCACGCCGTGGATCTGTGCCACCCGCGTCAGCGCGAGGTCCGTTGTCATGAGCCTCCCGCCGCCGAGCTTCTGCGAGAGTTCCACCAGCATCTGATCAACGCTCAGCGCCTGCACCGGCGTGTCATCGAGTTTCACATCGATCGTCCCCTGCCGCTGGAGCCGCGCAACGACGTCGAGGCCGCGGCGACCCTTTGCCCGCTTGAGCTTGTCCCCGGCGTCGGCCATCAGTTGCAACTCCGCGAGCACGAAGCGCGGCACGACGATCGGCGCCTGTATCAACCCGGTCGCGGCGACATCGGCGATGCGCCCGTCGATCAGCGCAGAGGTGTCGAGCACCATCGGGCGCACGCCGCGGATCTGCTTGGCAAACTCCACATACGGGATCACGATCCGGAAGTCGTCCTGCGTCTGGAGCACCGTCGTCACGCCCAGATAGCAAAGGCACAGACCGAGCATGACCTTGATCGTCCCCATGAGCGGCTTGAGGTAATCAATCGCCGCCTTGTTGACGCCCCATGTCTGCAGCACCAGTTCCAGAACCAGACCAAGCACCACCGTCGCCAGCAACCCCACCAGCAGCCCGAGGAACACGCCCGAGATCGTCGATACCTTCTTGTTCGGGGTGAATCGGTCGACCAGGTACACCAGAAGGAACATGCAGATCGCCACGCCCACCGGGATCCACCACTGGATCGCCAGGTCGACGATCGGCGGCGGGGACTCCGGCTGCGGGACAGGCCGAACAGGCCTTATCGCGGGCTGTGTCCCTGCGTCCGATTCCAACTCTTCACCCGGATCAACATTCGGCACCGCTGCTGGCTGGGGCTGGGGCGTCACGACCGGGGGCCGTATCACAGGCACCTGCGTCAGCGGAGTCTGGTTGGCGTAGGGCTCGGATGCCTGCAGGATCGTCAGCAGCGCAAACCCGATGATCGCTGCGAAGAACACCCACCTCACGACCGTGAGAATGAATGAACGCTGCCGCTTCTCGGCCTCAAACGGATACAGGGTGTAGTCGGGTGGTTGGGCCATGGGGAAGTCGTTGGTGGATGAAGAAGGTTGGTTGCCCAGAGTCCGGTGCTGGGGATGAAGCCGGCGGCGAACAGCAAGCTGCAAAGCACCGGGGAGGACCATTGACTCTACGGACCGCCCACCCCGCCGGATCGCCTGTGTAGCCTACCACGCCGTGGTTCTTCCTGATATCGGCCTTTCGCACGCAAAACCCTCCTCCCGCTTGGCCGCGGCCCGAAACCGCGCTTTACTTCACCCCTCCACGCCGTCCTGATCGACGGCCGGGCCCGGTGCACGGATGGCCCGTGAACCTGGTCAGGGCTTGACCGCAGCAGCCATAAGCGGCCGTCGTCCGGTGCCGCCGGTGTCCTGGCCGTCGTTCAGGGCGGCGTGGAAACGTTTCGCAGAGCTCCCGGTACGCTGTTCTGGCGGTATTCGCCGCCGCGCCTCGTAGGGAGCGAAGCATGCGAAACCTGCTGACATCGGCTATCGCCCTCGGCATTCTCGCGGCCGGTGCCGCCGGGCAGACGCTGACGCCACCGCCCTTGCCCGCCCAGTTGCCGGAGCTTCCCAAACTGCCGGCTGGCCGTCACAATGAGCCTCTCGCGCCCGGCGAACTCGACCTGATCGGCATGCCGATGACCCCGCCGCCGGTGAACGCCTGGCCGGTGGGCGAGCCGGTGACAGAGTTCAAGCGGGGGACGGTGTATGTGTTCTCGATGATCAGCGGGGCGGAGACGAATCCGCCGCCGATGGGACCGGTGGACCATCGCTTCTACCTCGGCGGCTTGCAAAGGAGGTTCGGCGAAGCCATTGTCGTGACCGAGCTCACCAACTCGGATGGTCGACAGCTCACGGTCACGTGGCAGGTCGTGAACTCGATTGCCGAGAATCCGGATGTTCGCACGCGTGTTGGTCGGTGCGATTCCCGTACTTTCGCACAATGGTGCGGTCAAGGCATCGGGTTCTCCGGCGACTGTCTGACAGCAATTGTCGGAGCCGATGGCGATCTGGTTTTTGTCGTTCGCAACTATCACACGCTGCCGTGGGTGCTCGAACAGGTCATCGCCGGAACCTTCGATGCGAGCGCCTTTGGCAGGGCGAATGAAGCCGCGGATGCGATTTCGAAGCGTGAGCCTGAACCGCGTTCTCCGGAAGATCGTCTTGCGCGATATGACGGGATGGTCGCAGTTGCGCCCTGGCTGGCGCAAGGCCTGACAAGCGAGCGAGCACGCCTTCTGTGTAAAGCCGGGCAATCGGAAGTGGCAGTGAGCCTTGTTCGAGATGCGGTGGCCAGCGCACCGATCCTGGACCGTTGGTGGCTGAGGGGACTCCTTTCCTTGCACTCTCGACCAGACGTGAATACCGCGTTGATGGGGCCGGTGATGCTCGATGTCGCCAAGACCATCGCCGCAACATCTGAGATGAAGAACACACTCGAACTCGGACGCGTGGTGGACATCGCCCGCACCATGCGCGACTACGACACCGCGATCACGTACCAGACGATGATCGTCTCGCTCGCGAACGAATCGCTTGATCGGTACATCGCGATGAGGAAACTCCGCGAGCTCGAAGGTGAGGCGGAGTCGAAGTAAGTCCGCGATCACACGGGCGCTCAACTTGCACCCGGTGCTTACCGGTCGAGTTCGGCGGCGACGACGTTGAGTTTGAATGGGACTGCGGGAGAGTTCTCGGCGACGCAGGGGAAGATTTCAGCCGGCTTTGCGTCTTGGCGAGGCAGGGAGGCGCGGCGAGATCATCTCGCGTTGTCCGTCGAGCATGCCCTGGACGGAGAGGTCGAGATCGAGGTCCGGCCAGTGGAAGCCGATGCCGCCGCCGATGCGTCGCCAGTTATCGCGCTGGGCTGGGCGGGCGTGGGCGAGCGAGGGGAAGAAGGAGACGGGGACTGAGTGCAACCGGCCATCGTGGAGGACGACGGTGAGGAAGAGCTTCCCGGCGCGCCGTTCGAAGCGGACCGCCTTGGCGATCGATTCAGTTGCTTTGGCCGAAGTACGCATTCCACTGCTCGCTGATAGTGTCCATGTTCTCGATGAGAATAGCACGGATTCGTCGGAGGTCCGCGGGTTTGAATCCGCTGGAGGATACGAGCTTGCCGTCCTTGAGCCAGAACTTGGCGTGCCCGCCGCCCTTCTCGACGTGAACGTGGGGAGGTTTGGTGTTCTCGTTGGACCAGAAGAAGAATCGGTAGCCGTCGATCCGAAACACGGTGGGCATCTGTCGCTCCTACCGGTCGAGTTCGGCGGCGACGACGTTGATGGAGCCGATGACGGCGGGGACATCGGAGAGCAGGTGACCTTCGGTGAGCTTGGCCATGACGGCGTAGTTGATGAAGCAGGCGGGGCGTGTGCGAACGCGCCACGGGCGCGGGCCGCCATCGGAAACGATGTAGAAACCCTGCTCACCGTTGGGGCCTTCGTTCCAGCCGTACGCCTCGGCGATAGGCGGCTTCCAGCCGCGGTTAGACATGATCAGCTCGAAGTGCTGGATGAGGCCCTCGATGGAGCCGTAGACATCCTTCTTGGGCGGCTTGACCATTTTGGAATCGGCGAAGGCATCGACCGGGCCATCGGGAATGTTGTCGATGAGCTGGCGGATGATGTGGGCGGACTGCTTGATCTCTTCGACACGGACGCGGTACCGCGAATAGGCATCGCCTTCGAGGGCGATGGGGACCTTGAACTCGACGGCGGATGCGCCCTGGTTGTCCCAGTTGTCGGCGTAGCACAGATACGGCGCATCCTTGCGGAGGTCGCGTTTGACGCCGCTGCCGCGGGCCATGGGTCCGGTCAGTGAGTGAGCGATGGCCTCATCGTGCGTGAGGACGCCGATGCCCTTGGTGCGATCGATGAAGATGCGGTTGGCGTTCAGCAGGCCTTCCATGTCCTGGAGCGATCGCGGGAGGTCGTCGTTGATGAGGTCCTTGACGAGCTTCTGGAACATGGGCTGGTCGGGGAGGTCCTGCATGAGGCCGCCGACGCGGGTCCAGTCGGCGTGGAAGCGCTGACCGGCGATGAGGTCGCAGATGTCGTAGATCTTCTCGCGCGGGTTGAAGGCGAAGAGGAAGGCGGTGATGCCGCCAAGGTCGAGCGCGGCCGCGCCGACGCAGAGGAGGTGGTTTTGGATCCGCGCCATCTCGTTCATGATGGTGCGGAGGACCTTGCAGCGCGGGGTGATGTCGATGCCGAAGAGCTTCTCGACCGCGCCGTGCCAGGTGATGTTGTTGTGAATGGGAGAGAGATAGTCCATCCGCGAGACGATGGTGACGTACTGGTTGTAATCAAGGTGCTCGCCGAGCTTCTCAAAGCCGGAGTGCAGATAGCCGATGTGCGGCGTGCAGCGGGCGACGCGCTCGCCATCGAGTTCAAGGACAATGCGCAGCGTGGTGTGCGTGGCGGGGTGCTGGGGCCCGAAGTTCAGAACCCAGCGCTCGCCGGTATCGACGTGGTCCGTGAGATAGCTCGTGGACTCGGTGTCAACGTCATAGCCCTGCTCTGGACGAATGGTGTAAGGCATAAGGCCGGATAGTAGGAACGACGCAGACACGGGGTGTGCGGCTGCGCCCTCGGCTTATGCCTCACCGCCCGGCGGATCGCAGGGAAGGGTCATTGCCTCCCATACCGCGCCCGGACGAACGTCGACCACGGCGGGACGTTCTTCAGGGTGCGAATCAGTCGATACGACCGGCTCGATTCGATCATGGCGAGTCGCTCCGCGGCGGGGAGCTTGAAGTCCATCCGCTGCCAATCCGGTCCCCAGCGGAGGCGGGCGATCGCCGAGTACGGAGGGACCCGCTTGGCAGCGCGGACCAGCTTCCACATGCGCGAGTTCTCGATATGCGTGAGGCGCTCGGCGGCTTCCTGCTCACTTAGTCCCGCGTCGCAGGGGTTGAGTTGCCGAAGCAGTTCGTGATAGCGGGCCTGAACCGTCCAGAGGTGATCCGTCAGCGCCGTGAGCCGGTGCTGCTCGATGGCCTGCACCGCGGACTCGTTGGCCAGGCTGAGGGGCAGCTGCGGACGCGGGGAGGAATCGCGCGTGTCTCGAGCGTGGGCGAGCAGTTCGAGCATTCGCCCGCCCATGTTGGCGAGTTCAAAGTGCGACTCGATCCGGGCTCTGGCGGCGGCGCCCAGCGAGCGGCGCTTGCCGCCATCGCGGAGCAGATCCAGCAACGCGAACGCGTATCGCTCCGCTTCGATGTCGAGGTCGTTGTTCCCACTTGAGTCGAGCGGACGGTCGAGCAGGACTCCCGAGTCGGGCGTCACGAGCTCGGCCTGACCGCCGACGGTTGCACCCACCACCGCGAGCCCTGCGGACATCGCTTCATAGATCGACAGGGCGATTCCTTCCCACAGCGACGGAAGGAAAAAGATGTCGCTCGCGGCCATGATCCCCGGCATCCGCGTCGGTGGCACAGCACCGAGCATGACCACCGGACGGGCCGGATCAGGCTCATCATCGCGGCGCAACAGATCGAGCTGGGTGAGCCGCCAAGTCAGGGCATCACGATCTTCACCATCACCGGCGACCAGAACCGTGAATGCGGGCCTGTCCCGCAAACCCCGGCAGAGCTCGCGCAATCGCGCAATCGAATCGGCAAAGACGAGCGGCTGCTTCTGGGCGCAGAAGCGGGCGGCATAGAGAATGACGGTTTCGCCCGGTCCGATGCCGAGGATGTCACGCTCCCGGCGACGGGCATGCTCATCGGGCCTGAAGAGGGCGGTATCGGCGTTGATGTAGCAGACCTCGATCCGCGCGGCATCGGCGCCGCGCCCGACCATCCAGGTCTTGAGATGCTCGGAGACGACGATGTTGAGATCGAGCTGTTCCTGCATCGCCACGCCGGAACGAGGATGTCCACCGCCGCGCCAATGCGGCTCCTCCATGTGGTTGAAGTCCACGAAGGCCGGCGCAGGGCAGTGCGCCCGCAGGAAGGGGAGCAGCTGGTAGCCAAGCTCCGAGTTGCTCACCATGACCACATCGGGCCGGCGCGAATCGATCAGCCCGCGAAGGAACTGCGGGTAATCCGCCGCGCGGAGGAAGTGGTCCATGCAGAACACATCGGGCGTGAGGCTGGTCACCTGCGGCAACCATGGATGGCCGGGGTTGGTCGTGGCGACGGTGACTTCCCACTGTCCGCCCGCGTGCGAAGTCAGGAAACGGATCAGGTCGAGATTGAACCGGTCTGCCCCGCCCATTCGCAGCCAGGGCACGATCATCAGCAGCCGGGGCCGGTCCTTGGCGAGGGGGTTGGCGATTGGGGGTTCGACAGGAACATTTTCAAGCGGCTTGGGCCAGTGAGGTGGAACGGCAGGAAAGCCGCCTTGCTCGAAGACCGCCGGGTACATCGCCCGCAGGCGGGCTGCAAACTCCTGCCTGCGGCTGTCGAGCTTGAGGTTGGCCCAGTCATCGTGCTGGTTATCGCGGCGTCGGTACCAATCAAGATACTCAACGATGGTGCCGCCCCAGTATCCGAGTGAGGCGGATCGCATCCAGAAATCCCAGTCCTCCATCCCCGCGCGAATGGTCTCATCGCACCCGCCCACGTCTTCGTGAACGGATCGCCGCACCATCGCCGTCGCGGTTGCGAGATTGTCATCGCGGAAGCCGGCTCCGTCGTGGAAGCCCTTGGTCCAGAGATACTCCTTTGCGCCAAAGCCGACGTTCCAGCCCTTCACAAACGCCGCGCCCGGGTGCGAATGCAGGTACCAGGCGCACTTCTCCAGCGTCGTGGGTTCGATGAGATCATCGGCGTCGAGTTGAAACACCAGCTCCGCGCGAGCCGCGCGGAAACCGGTGTTCCGGGCAGCGGGCAGCCCGTGGTTGACGCGGTGGTCGATCACGCGGATCCGCGGATCAACATCGCGAAACTCCGCCAGAACGTCGAGGGCTTCCTTGTCGGTCGAGCCGTCGTTGACGATGACCCATTCAAACGCCTGAAGAGATTGACCCAGCACGCATCGCGCGGTTTCGCGGAACACTGCGCCGGTGTTGAAGTACGGCGTCACCACGGACACCACCGGAGCATGTGTTTCAGCCGCATGTACAACGTTCTGAGGCGCATACGCGAACCGCGGTCGCTTGGGCGACACGGGAGTATCGGCAAAGTCGGGAGTGTCTGGGTCGATCATGTCTTCCACAACGCGGGAACGGACGTTGGAAGTCGAGCGTTCGGGCGACGCTCGCCCGGGACTTGTCGATCGTCATTGCTCCGGCTGGACATCACCACCGGGTGTCCTTCTCATATCCGAGCTCGATCAGGAGTTCGCCAGCCATCCGCTTGAAGCCGGTCCGATCCCCCTCGCTCATGCGTTGGCGCCAGGCTCCCGGCCGGGGCGACGCGGCGATCGCTCCGCGGCATGCCTCCACACCGCTGTGGACGCGCGCGGCGTCCCCCGCCACACCCAGCCAGCGGCACATGGCCGCATGAGAGCGGATCGTTTCGAGCAGCAAGTCTTCGTATCGCAGCACGCGTGTTCGGTCGGGGAGGAGTTCCAGCGAGCGGAACACCCCACGAAGAGAAGCAATCCATCGCATGGTGTGCAGCCGCAGAGACTCGGCGCAAAACAGCCGCGCCGGGGCCCCGCCGCGCCCGAACAGATCTTCGGCCGTAACAGCCGCGATGGCTTTCGCGGCTGGCGAGAGGCCGGTGAAGCATCCCGCGCGAAGCGCTTCGAGCCGGGCATTCACCACCACATCACGTCCATCGCGGAGAAGACAGATCACACGTGCCTCGGGCAAAGAACCGACCACCGCGTCGAGGCTCGCCGAGCCGGCTGGATCGAACAGCGAGCCAACCACACGAAGCGGCGAGGCTGCGCCGCGACGGAGACTCATCGAGGCATCCTGCGATGCTCCGATTGCAAAGGTGGCCATCGCGCTACGAAGCTCGTGCCCTGTGCGGGCCGAACTCAAGGGCTCTTCGGAGCGCGCACAAACCGCCGAATGGCTGTCGAGAAGTCGCACAAGGAGCTCGGCCTCGGGCCCGCGCTCTGCGAGGATCAGCACGGGTGTGAGATTCACCGGGAAGGCCGCGACCGCCGCCTCGTCAATCGGTGTCACGCCGAGGGTGGAATGGGATGTCCGCATGGCTGGGCTCCTTTCCACCTTGCCGCGATGCGATCACGTCACGACTTGGGGCGTGCACTGGGGGCGGCCGATGCCTCCCCCCGATGACTCCGGCCATCGGAGTTCCCGCCGCTCCAAACCGACGCTCAAGGTGAGCGGGTGTGGGGCATGCTACCGACTATCCGCGGCCGCGCCAAGCAAGGATGCCCCAACAGCTTCCTGCCAACCAGGGTGCGTCAAGAGACGAAGTCGGCGAGGAGTCGCACACCGAATCCGGTTGGTCCCTTGCAGAAGGGGCCCGAATCGCCCTCAACCGCATGCACGCCGGCGATGTCGATGTGTGCCCAGGGCACGGACTTCTCGACAAAGAAAGACAGGAAGGCCGCGCCCTGGATGGGGTGCGCCTTGCGGTTGGGGTTGCTGTTGACGATGTCGGCCGATGCCGACTTCATCATGTCGTTGTATTCCTGATCGTGCGGGAGGCGCCACCAACGCTCGCCGGAGGTTTCCATCGCGCGTTCGAGACGGCCGCGGAGAGCATCGTCATCGCAGAAGAGTCCGGCGAAGGTCGAGCCCAGCGCGGTGACGACGCCGCCGGTGAGCGTGGCGATGTCGACGATGCACGCCGGGGATTCCTTCTCGCAGGCCCAGACGAGCGCATCGGCCAGGACGAGACGGCCCTCCGCGTCGGTGTTGGTGACTTCCACACTCACGCCGTTGCGGAAGACAATGATGTCGTCTGGGCGGTAGGCCTCATCGGAGATGGAGTTCTCCGCTGCCACCAGCAGCGCGACGACGCGGCGGTCGGGCTTGACGACCGTTGCGATGGCGTGCATTGCACCGAGCACAGCGCAGCCGCCATCCTTGTCGCGCTTCATGCCCGCCATGCCGGGCATGGGCTTGATGGAAAGACCACCGGTGTCGTAGGTGATGGTCTTGCCGACAAGCACGATGGGCTTGTCGGACTTGCGCTTCTTCCCGCCGCCTTTGGGCGTGTATTCGAGGCGGATCATGCAGGGCTTGTTCTCCGAGGCCTTGCCCACATTCAGCAGACCTGTCAGCCGCTCCTTCTCCAGTTCATCGCCCTCGATGATGCGGCAGGAAAGGCCCACAGCCTTGGCCATGGCCCTGGCCTGATCGGCAATATAGCCGGGAGTCGCGATGTTGGGAGGGGTTTCGGAGAGGTCGCGCGCGATATTGGTCGACGCCGCGAGGGACAGGCCCTGTTCGATCCCCTGCTGCATCGATGGATCCGATGAGCGGACGAACAACTGCGTGCGCTTGGGCTGGGGGGGCGAGCCGGAGCCCTTGAAGCGTGTGCAACTCCAGGCGATCAGCCCGAGCCCCTCGCCCAGGCAGCGGCCGGCAAACTCCGGCTTCACGCGGGGCTTGGCGTCGGCCAGGATCCCGGCCAGCTCGATATCGATCCGCGAGTCCTTCGTCTGCGCCAGGCGGCGGCCAAGAACGCCGCCAATGGTGCGGAGAGCTGAGGGCTTGAACTTCGCCCGCTCACCCAGGCCGACGATCAGCACGCGCCGGGGCGCACCCTTGCCCTCGGGATAGGCCTCGGCGATGCGGCCGACTTCGCCGGTGCACTCGGGGCGTTCCGCCGCGCGAGCGATCGACCCGTCCGTGTCGAGCGCGAGCGTCGCCTTGTCGAGCTTGCGGTCCTTGAACACGCCGACGACCAACGCCTCGGCCTCGCCCTTGGACACCACGCGCACAAGCTCGAACATGCAATGCTCCTGGAAGAAAGTTGAGGCGGAGTTTAGGAACATGCCTGCGTGCCGTCCCGAGGATCAGCCCGCAAAAGAAAAACAGGCCCGGAGACAGCTCCGGGCCCGCACTCATTGGGTTGTGAAAGACTGACTTAGACCTGGCCGGCCTTGGCGAGCTGCCACTCTTCGATCTCGATCGGCGCCTGGCGACCGAAGATGGTGACGAGTACGCGGACGAGGCCCTTCTCCGGCACCAGCTCGTCGACCGTGCCCTCGTAACCCTGGAATGGGCCTTCCTTGATCGTGACCGGCTCGCCCTTCTGGAAGACGAGCTTGATCGTGGGCTCTTCTTCGGGGCGGCGGGAATCCACGTGGAGCTTTTCGATCTCGTGTTCCTGCAGGGGCGTTGGGCGGCCGGCGGTGCCGACAAAGTCGCCGACGCCGCTGGTTTCCTTGATCAGGAAGAACACGTCCTGCGGGATGCGGCCGTCGGGCTCCAGCCGCATCTCGACGAAGACGTAGCCCGGGTAGAGCTTGGTTTCGACGATGCGCTGCTTGCCACCCTTGATGGTCTTGGTCTTCTCGGTGGGGACGAGGATGCGGCCCACGAGATGGATCATCTTCTCGATCTGCACCTTGCGGAGCAGGGTCTCGCGAACCGAGTTCTCCTTGTTGGAGGCGACCCGGAGCGTAAACCAGTCCATGCCCTCACGCCGAATGGGCTCCTCGCCCTCGGGGAGAACTGTTGCGTCGTTGCTCATGGCGGTTCCCTTGGTTTTTTCTGTCTCGATCACCGCCGCCTCCTGGCTTTCGCCACCCCACCACTCGACGCCCACCCGACCCC
>ENA-ORBV01015642-ORBV01015642.1-microbial-mat-metagenome-genome-assembly--contig:-NODE-15642-length-11128-cov-8.711610_pt1 | contig 11128 bp, 10 predicted proteins | sample MGYA00237777_ERZ505514 | MGnify/ENA primary metagenome ERZ505514 (study PRJEB26160, sample SAMN06269048) | microbial mat metagenome | isolation source: Oligotrophic lake microbial mat | place...
TTTCAAGCAGAAGACGGCATACGAGATTCGCCTTAGTCTCGTGGGCTCGGAGATGTGTATAAGAGACAGATATCTGATTGTCGATCACCGACGAACGTTCACTTCCCAGGCTGCCCCGTCCCGATCTCGCCGCCGCCAAAGTCAGTCCCTTTGATCCCGCCGCGCGTCCACGCATATCGGCCGAAATACGTCTCGCCCGTCACACGCGCTGGCGGGTCCACGTTGTACTTCGGGTTATACGTAATGTTGAGAGGGACATTCGTTGTGGGCTCGTTCGGATGCCAACCTAGGTTCGAATCGCCCGTCCTCTTCATCTGCACCGACCCATCAAAGAACGCCACCGGGTTCACAATGTCGTCGTAGGCCCACCAGAACTTGATCTTCGCATGCCGCCGAACGTCGTCGTACAGCAGAACCTTGCTCGAACTGAACGTGACGTCCGACAGCCGCGTGTTCCCCAGCTTCAGCCCCTTCGAGTCGTTGATCTGCACCCCCGCGCTCGAGTTCGTCCAGATCCGCTTCCCAACCGGCGAATTGTCGAACGACGCCACCGTGTGGTTGTAACTCGACGAGTACGGCCAACGGTGTTCCTGCTGCCCGCCCGGGGCCGGGTTAACCGGCGATCCTGAGCTCTTAAAAAGCTCCTTGTTGGCCTGCCAGTAAAGTCGGATCTTGTCCTCCGGGCACAAGACCAGTTGGTCCGGCAGCCGCGAGTTCAAATAGTCCTGCAGCACCAGGTGCGTGTAATAAATGTGCGGGATCCACCCCGTGATCTTTGGAAAGCCCGGGAACGGGAGGCTCGCCTGCGTCCGGTCACCGCGACGACGGATGATGTCCACCGCCTGATACGCCGCCGCCGTCAGATCGTCCCCCGCTGGCTTGAGATCCGAATACGTCGTCTGGTAGTTTCCCGCCCTCCACGTGAACGCATACACCCGGTCCTGATAGTCCGCCGAATACGTCCCCAACGACTTGCCGTGCTGCCCCATGTTGTTCATGCACTTGGCCAGCCGCGCCGTCCCTCGCGCCTGCCCCAACGCTGGCAGCAAAATCCCAATCAACAACGCAATAATCGCAATGACCACCAACAGCTCAATCAGCGTGAACCCGCGCCGCGACCCGAACCTCAAACGCGTCATCATCTTTCTCATGGCGTGACTCCTCAAAGACGACCCCCAGACCGGGATACAGCAACCAGCCAGAACGGCTAGCCATCCGACCTCGCGAGCCTACCACAGATCCCGGGCCCAGGGAAGAGGTCTTTCAAGATTCCCGCCCCGGCCAAGGTTGACCTCCTCGTGCAGTGCCTCCCTCGTCTCGCGCAGTGCCAAAGAAAAAACCCGCCAAAGGTGGCGGGATTGAGGTTGAAACATCACGATCTTCAAATCAAATCAGTTCTTGGACTGACCTGTACCGATCTCGCCACCGCCGAAGTCGACGCCGCGGAGCCCGCCGCGGGTCCAGTACATCGAGCCGAACACCTTGTCCCCGCCCTCTTTTCTTGGTGGAGGACTAATCGCGAACTTTCCGCTTAGTGGAGTACCAAAGTAATCGAGAATCATCGCCGATTGCGTTGGAAACCTTGGATGCCAGCCGGGATTGGCATCACCGACCTTTGCCTCACGAACCGAAGCGTCGAACATGACGGTCGGGGTTCGCACATCGTCGTACGCCCAGTACCCCTTCTGACGACCACTGTGCCGCTGCTCCCCGTCAAAGGTGATTACTTTCTGAGATGGGAACTGCACCTCGCTGAACGGGTTGGTACCGAGCTTTGCCCCGCCGGTCTGGAAGCTCCCGTTCGCTTCATTATTGTTCGGGTAGATACGTGTCGCCGGGTTCGTCGATTTCTCGCACATCGCCGGCACAAACGAGTAGCTCGAAAGGTACGGGTAACGGGGCTGATCGTTCGCCCGCGGCTCAAAGTTCTTGTAGTTCTTCGGGTCGGTCTGCCAGGTCAGCTTCAAGCGATCCTCGGGGCACACCACCAGCTTGTCCGGGAGCTTCGAGTTCAGAAAATCGAGCAGGACCAAGTGCCCGTAGTTCATGTACGGAATCAGCCCTGACTGCTTGGGCATGCTCGCCTGCGTGTGATCCCCGCGACGGCGAAGGATATCAACCATCTGATTTGTTGCCGATTGAGTGTCAGGGTCGCTAGCGACAGATTTAAGGTCGGGATAGTCCGTCTGATAGTTCCCCGCACGCCATGAGAACTGATAGATAGTTTCTTTGAACGTGGCCGCATACGTACCCGTGGCCTTTCCGAGCTGCCCAAGGTTGTTCATGCAAAGAACTTTGCGGGCGGTTTGCCGCGCCTGCCCCAACGCTGGCAGCAAAATCCCAATCAACAACGCAATGATCGCGATCACCACCAGCAGCTCAATCAGCGTAAACGCCGACCGACCACCGCCAGCCGTGCCACCTCGCCGATCACCAACCCTCGAAACTCGACCCAAAGCTCTGCGAATGTACGACATGATTCTTCTCCGATTATGGTCCAACACCCATTAAAAGTAGGCGAGCCAAGGAATCGCCGCGACAGGGCGAACGCCCCTCCGAACGAAACCGGCAGTCGGACCCGGTACGAAGCGATTCGGACCTCTGATGCACTTCCATCAACAAAATCACAAGTTCGTAGAAAGTAAGGTCAGTGTCCCCAGTGCTTTGTCCCACAAGCCGCCCCCGGCCAACCGCCCGCCGCCTCGCCTAACTCCCCGCCAATCTCGCGCCAACCCCGCGCCTACTGCAACTCCTTCAGCCTCAACTGCTCAATCCTCATCTCCACCGCCCGCCGCCGAGCCGAAATCAAAGCCGCGCTCGCCCCGCCCGCCTCGCCACCCGCCGGAAGCAACGCCAAAGCCTTCGTCAGCGATTCCACCGTGTCCGTGGCGATCAACGCCGCGATCCTCTGCTCCGCCGGATCAACCACCAACTCGAGAACCAACTCGGGAGCCGACACCGGAACCGGAGCCAGAAGCGCCTTCGTTTCCGCCCCCCGCTTCGTGCCGCCGCTCTCTTCCGGCACCACGTCGCTTCGAAGTTCGCTCACCTCGTCTACCACCACACCCCGCCCGACCACGCCCGGCCCCGCCACACCGCTCGGCCTCTGACGCTCCATCCCGGCCTTTATCTTCGAAGCTCGGTCCACCGTCAGCCACACCCCCAACCCAACCAACGTCACCAGCAACGCGATCACCGAAGTCGCCAGCCCGTTCACCAGCCGAGTCTGCGCACGCAGCCGCCGCGACAGCACCGAGATCGCCGCGGTCAGGTCGTCCGACGCCAAGCCCGCGCCGCCCTCCGACAAACCCGCACTCTCGCGCTTCCCGCGAGCACCGCCGACTCCACCACCCCCGACCGCTGTCGAAACGATCCCCGATTCGTTGGCCGCGCTCGCCTGCCCCGGCAGCGGCTCAACCGGGTTCAACCCCAAATACTGCCGATCTGTCTCGATCGTGAAATCAGCCCCGCAATCGTCGCACATGTTGTCGGTCGTCTGCACGTCCGCCCGGCATTGATAGCACACGCCAAACAAATGCGACACGCCCGGAGTCGCCGTCGCGGCACACCAGAACTGCTTGGTCGTCGGCCCACGCATCACCGCGTGCGGCTCAATCTTCCCACGCTTAGCCATCGCCACCACAGTCTCGTACGAACACCCCGGCCTGAACGGATTAGCGCTGTCGTGAATAAACCAAGGCCCCATCGCGTTCTGGCTCGCCTGCCGAGACAACGAATCCAGCAGCCCACGGCACGAACCGCATCGCGCCGCGATCGGCGTCGGCTCGCCGCAATACGGGCACAGCACCAGCGTCCGAGATTTTCTCGCTTTGCTCGTCGGCCTCGCGCCCGCCCCCAAACTCTCCGCCGGGTTCTCCGCCAGGTTCTCCGCCGCAATCTCGCCCGCACCGCGCTTCGCACGCCGCGCAGCCTCGCCGGGTTCGGCGGGCACACCCGCAGGGCTCGTCTCATGTGGCGTTGGTTTCAACGGCATCGATTCGCACCAGTTCTTTCACGCACAACACGCCTCACCGCGAACAATCACATCGCGTCCCCACCACCCACCGGGCCCCGTGCCCATACGCTCCGCCAAGCCTCAAAATCCCAAACCCGATACGCACCCCCCGCTGATCTGGTTGGCACAATATCTCGGAACGCTCCATTGGCGCCCCCCCCCATCTCACCTCATCTCACCTCATCTCACCCCGGCTCATCTGCGGACCATGTTACTCGGACGACACCCACCATGCACACCAACCCGCACACGTTCCACCATAGAAAACCATCAATCCCTCACGCCCCGATCCAACTTCGAGCGTCGAACCAACCTCGCGCGGCATGCTCTAGCCGATTGATCCTCAAGCACGCAACCTGCGCCCTCGCGATCTTCACCGCCAGCTGCTCATCCATTCCCGACCACAACGACCCTCGCGATCTCTCAGGCCTGCGGGCCGCAGAACAGAAACTCGACCGCAACCAGCCCGCCAGCGCCGATCGCCAACCCGCCGCCGTCATCGCCGACGAACCAGTCGCCTGGCAAGAGCTTCGCGCCGCGCTCGGAGAAGCCGCGGGCGGCGCCGTCATCGAAGAACTCACCCTCGACCGCACGCTCCGCCGCGAGTTGGCCGACCGCAACCTCACCATCACCTCGGCCGAAATCACACAAGAACGCGAACTCTTCGACGACCAACTGCGAAGAACCGCCGCATCGAACTCGGCTCTCGAACAATCTCCCAAGCTCCTCGCCCAGCTCCAGCGCGCCCGAGGCCTCGGCCCCGCCCGCTATAAAGCGCTCCTCGAACGAAACGCCACCCTCCGCAAACTCACCCGCAACACCGTCACGCTCGACGAACCAACCATCGCGCGCGAACTCGACGCACGTTACGGCCCGCGCGTCCGCTGCCGCATCATCGTCACCGGCACCGAGAAAGAAGCCGCACGGATCCACGCCCGAATCGCCGAACCCGCGCCTGAACTTACCCAGCGGTTCGCCGCTCAGGCCAAGGCCCTCTCGCTCGACCCCTCAGCCTCCAGCGGCGGGCTCCTCGAACCCATCAGCGCTCTCGACCAGTCCTACGCCGTCGTCGTCCGCAACACCCTCAAAGATCTTAAGCCCGGCCAACTCAGCCCCATCATCGTCCTCGACAACGGCTACGCCATCCTGCTCGGCGAGGGCGAAGTCCTCGCTCAAACTCCGCCACCCTCGGCCCGCGCCTCCATCGAGTCCGAACTTCGACTTCGCCAAGAACGCCTCGCCATGGACCGCCTCGCGCAACGACTCCTGAACTCCGCCCAAGTCACCGTCTTCGACCCCGCTCTCGCTTGGAGCTGGCAGAACCGCGCTACGCCCAGCGAAACCAACTAACCCGCTGCGCATCCCTCTTGCTTGATACGTCGCCTCTCCGAGCCGACCTCCCTCTCCTACTCCGCCCTCTCTCTCTCAACTTCGCTCCGAAACTCCCATACCTTTCCAATCACTTCCCCTCAAACCCGCGCAACGCCTCGCACACCGTCAGCAACGTCAACGAAGTCGCGTCCGCCGGCTGACGCTGGTCCCACACCGCCGCGCGCACCCCACCTCGCGCGCCCCCGGGCCACAGGCACAAGTGCCCCGCCGCCTCGTCCGTTTCAAGCTGCCTCAAAAACCGTAACGACGGCAGCAGCCGCGCCTGCTCCTTTACCACCTCACCCGCGTCTGTCACGCGACGATCGCCCAGCATCGTCGCGATGAACGCCAAAGGCCGCGCCGACTGCCACGTCGGCAGCGCAGGCCCGGAAGTCGAAAACACAATCCCGCCGACCAAATCCCCGCCGTCCGGGCCCGCCGCATCAACCGACAACGCGTGCGCAAACACCGTCTCGCGCATCTCCCGCAACGCCGTCGCCGAACTAACGGCCCCACCCTTAGCATCCGCCAGCGCCAGCGCCGCCCATCCAATCCACGGCATCTGGTTCACCAACTGCGCCAGCGGAGTACCACCCAGCACCTCGCCCACCGCACGCTCGGCCGCGCTCACGTCCGCCACCAACTTCGTCCTCGCCGCACGCCGCGCCAACGCAAACGCCACCAACCCTCGCTCGCTCTCGGGCACCGCCTCCATCGAGGCCGCGCCCTCGCTCAGCCGCGCCCGGCAGCGCTCCAGAAACCCGCGCACCGAATCGCTCGCCACCGCTCCAGGCAGCCCGAAGTTCTCGACATCCTCAAACACCGACACGGCCAGCGCCGCGCACGCGAACCCCGCCAGCGGGTCCGCCTCGCCCTCCTCAATCACCGCCAACTGATCAAGAATCTCCGCCGCTCGCGTTCGAGCCGCGACCCACGCCGCGTCTTCGCGCGAAAACCTCTCCGAGTACCGCACCAGCGCCAGCCCCGCCAGCGCCTGCTCAACCGGCGAAGCGCTCTCGCGCTCGAACCGCCCCAGCGTTGGAAGCACCGTGCCCACCATCCCGCGCTTGGTACCGTCGGTCATCCGCCGAGCGATCAGGTTCCGCGCCATCAAGTCCGCGAACAACCTCAGGCTCGCCGTGCTGATCTCTCGCTCGCGCACCACCCGTCCCCCGCGGAACAGAAAGATCGGCGGCACCCCCTCGTCCGGGTTCGCAACGTGTACCGTCCGGAACCGGAAGAACACCGCGCCCTTGCTCGTGCCCAGCACCCACGGCTCCGCGTCCGGGTTCCCGCGCACACCCAGCCCCACATCGCCAGTCGCGCGCGCGATCGCCGTTGTCAACCCATCGCCCGGCCCGATGTTCAGCGTCAGCATCGTCCCAGGAAAAACCACCTCCGTGGTCGAACTCACCCGAACGCCCACACCATCCAGCCCCCTCGCCAGCTGCCGATCAACCTCGTCCAACGTCTTCGGCCTGAACGGCACCAGCGGACCCGCAAGCTCCAAACTAATCCGGACCCGCTCCGTATCAAGCCCGCGCAGTAACGGCCTCACCGGCGGCCCTTTCAAAACCACCAACACCTCGTCAGGCCCGGTCTCGCTTTGCGTCTGAGGCTTGATCGTTTCACTCCGCCCGCGCGATCGCTGGTCGAGAATCTCGATCGTCTGTCGAGCCGCCTCATGCAGACATCCCAGGCCCGCGGTCGTCACTCGTGCCAGCAGCTGCCCATCAAGCCGCAGCGTGATCGAGGCCGCCCCCGGCACGCCCGCCGACGAGAACGCTCCCGCATCCGGCGCTCGTATCGCAACCACAAGCGCCGAAAGTTCCTCAAACGCCGCCATCGTCTGCGCCGGAGTCGGCAAAGCCGCCACCACCAGCCGCACTCCCGCGTTCTCGGCCGCGCCATTCCCGGGCTGCGCCACGCACGGCATCCCAACCACCAAACCAAGCAAGACCGCGACCCACCTCGCGCGCGATGTTGCCCGGCCGCAACACGCGCGGTGGCGTCCGGCCCACAACGCCCTCACAGACCCATCTCCGTTGCGCCAACGCCCGAGAAAACCAGCCCTGAACGTGCGTTCTTCACCCACGCCCACACTCCCGCCCCCGTGGCACAGCGGTTGAATGTCTTCTTTCCACACAATCAGGAGACAGGACATGAAAGAGATGCTTGCCATTACGATTTACCGCCGTCGAGTCGCCCTTCTTGCCCTTATCACCTTCGCCGCTCTTTGCTAAAAAACGCAGGAGCTCAGCACGGCACCTGAGCACCGATCAGAAACGTTCGGCCTCGGATTCAAGGTGAGGGCGATTTCTTCCACAGCACACCCAACCACGCTGGCGCGAGCCGCGACGAGACTGTACGAGGGCACGAACACCGCCTCGCCCAGAAATCTCCCGGCCCGCTCCGGCGTTCTGCGCGCGCACACCGCGCCCGGGGACGAGCGCATGCCACAACGAGCAGAGCTGTTCCCTAAAGAACACCTCTCCCGCGCGGACTTACAGGCTGTCTGATTTCAATTTCAAGAAGAACGGCCGCAAAAGCCCTCGGCGCGAGCAGAGTCCAACGAACTTCTCGTCCGAAGGCATGTCAAGACCAAAAGGCTGAGCGTCCAACGGCCCGCCCACTTCGGCCTCCGCGCGATCGGCAAGCCACTATTCGTCCTGCTCGATCGAGCTGAACAACGCCAAGACGCACGCCATCGCGGTCCACTTCACAACCGAATTGATCCTCTTGACGGTTCGCATTGTGCATCACTTCCTGTAGGCTTGGTTCTTGTCGGCTTGACTGCCCCGATCCAAGGAAAGCCCACGCCATAACCATGAACGATGAACGACCAGATGCCAGCAAACTAGGAAACTTTATTGACCAGAGAGAAGATTCATCTGGTACTATGTTGGTCCCTTAAAATTCGCCCCAGTCTCCTCGCCCGGCGATCCGGTATTTGCTCGGTGTTTCCCGATCAGAAGCCAACTTCAGAGCCCCGTGTCCTTCAGCCCCTTCTCGATCACTTCCGTCAGGTTCGCCTCTAGGTCCGAGCTGAACCCCGACTCTGAGAACAAGATCTTCCCGTCGGCCCCGATCACATAAAGCGTCGGCCAGCCCTGCACCTTGTACTTCTCCTGGATCGTCTCGGCCTTGTAGATCACCTCGTACGTGAACCCGTGCTTTTTCATGTACGCCATCGGGTCGGCCTTGGGGTCGCCCTCGTAGTTCATCCCCAAAATCGCCACCGGCTTGCCCTTGAACTTCTCGTGGACTCTCTGGATCGCTGGCATCGCCTTCACGCACCACGGGCACCACGTCCCCCAGAAATCCATCACCACAACCTTGCCGCGATACCCCGCCAGCGTGCGCTCCTTCAAGGCCGAGTTCTTCAACGTCCACGCCGGTGCCTCGCTGCCGATCTTCAGCAGCCCGCTCTCCCGCGGCTCGCCGCCGCCACGCCGCCGTGGTTCGTCGTCTTTCTTGACGACCTTCTTCGGGCCGCCAGCCTTGACCATGAACCCGTCGGGCACGGAAACGACAAACATCGAGCCGGGCACAATCTCGTCGGCCTTGAAATCCGTAAGCGTCAGCGATTGCGTGGTGGTCACCGTTTCGGGCTTCGAGTCTTTGCTCTTGGTCGGATCAAGCCTGGTCGTGCGCACCCGCTCGATCTTCCGAGGCAGATGATCCGTTTTCGCAATGAAGTACCGCGTGGACATCGTGAGCGAACCTTCCGCCGGAAATTCAACGGTCACGATGTCGCAGTCAACCTCGCCGACTTTCGCCGCCGCGCTCGCGCTGAGCTTCGACCCTTCGGGCATCGGCATCGGCTTGGCCTCGATCAACTCCCACGGCACCGAAAGCCCCGCGTCCTGCGTCATGAAGAACAGCCGAAGATCGCTGATCTCCATGGTCGTGAGTTCAACAACCGTTTTCTCGGTCTCGCGCAACGACCGGGCCGTAATACTGTCGTACCCGATCTCAAACTCGCGGACCGAGCCGTCGGCGGGCGTCACAATGTCCTTCCCATCCGCGCCGCCCTTGCCGTCACCCGCCTTGACGATGAAACTGCCCTTAACGTGCATCGACCAACCGCCCGCCTCGACCCGCTGCATCGAGAACTCGGCCGTGCGCGACGAGGTTTTTTCAGCCGCGCCGGTTGATTCAAAGACGCTGACGCACGAGAGTGCTTTGAGTTTGGTTACAGCCTCGCGCGCCGCAGCAAGTACAGCCTTAGGGTCGAGCTCACGCGAGCCCACCCTCGCGAACGACGAACCGGCGAAGGCGAACGCGAGCAACGCGCCCACAAAGAAGAACACGCGACCCAAAGAATATCCGGCTGCAACCATGTTGAGGCTCCTCGATCAGGCGTTGAGGCGATGCCTCTCACGCGTCACCGAGTGTACCTGAATCCGTGGGTACCAACGATGAATCTTCGCGGCTCAGCGCGAGCCGAAGTGCAGCTCAAGGTACCGAGCCACATAGTCCACGATCGACTGGGCCTCGGGGATGTCAGGGTTGCTGGTCGGGCCCAGCGGCTCGAAGCGCATGTTCTTGAACCGCACCACCGCGTCCTCGATGCTCAGCCCGTGCTGCAACGCCAAGCTGAAGGCCCGGCAGAAGGCCTGACACATGCCGCTGATGGTCGAGCCCTCCTTCGCCATCTTAATGAACAGCTCGCCCGGCCTGCCGTCGGGATAGATCCCAATGGTGAGGTAGCCCTCGTGGCGAGCGATGGAAAACTTGTGGGTGACAGATTCGCGGGTGGTCGGCAGCGCTCGGCGAGAAACGATCATGGGCCTTGCCTCGAGGGTCGGGTGTGGAAGAGTCGGGTGGCGGTCTGAGGAACACTCAGGGCCGGGAGCGGAATCAGAATCAGAGTCAGGTTCTTCGGGGAGCATCCAAACACAATACTCCAGGTGGGAAGCAGAGCGAAGCAGAACATGTTCTCGAAAGCGAGCCTGAATCCGGGGGGCGCGATGAGCGACCAGTGTATCGGATTCTCAAAGGCCGTGGGACCACATATTGCGGGCTAGGCTGTTCTGACTACTAGGGGATGGGATATCGAGATCGAAAGCGAGAGAGAGAAGGGCGCGAGCGTAGCCGATGTCCGGCGGCCTGACCACTGCCTCGTGGCTTCTCCCTCCTTCGCGCCCCCTCGCGCCCCCGAATCACTCCATGTCCCGCGCACACGAGATGCCCGCCGCCACTGAGTACCCCGCCATGGGGCTGAAGCTCGCCATCGTCGCAGCGCTGTGCGCTTGCGCGACGCAGACCTCCGCCGCTGCGCAGGCCGCGCACGCGAGCATCCGTCGGGGCAGCCGGAGCGGCTTCTTCCGCCGGAGCGGCTTCTTCGATCACTTCGCCACCGTGGCAACCGCCATCGCAACCGCCAGCGCAGTCACACCACTCCGCGCTGTTTGGGAGTGGCGTTGCAGTGTCGAGCGGCGATTCAAAAGAATCGATCGCTGCTGCCACTGCACTCAGTTCGTGGTCGACCGCTGCTGCTGCGTCTGTTCCGTCGACTGCAACTGTGACTGATCCCGCCTTAACGGATGCGTTCATCGCACTTCACCACTCTCAAGCACTGGAAATGGCGTCACAACACAACAGTCCGGCACGGGAGAATGTGTCTTCGTTCGTACATTTACAGTGTTTGATGTCACTCCGCTGTCAGTCCACCGCTTTATTTCGTCCGTTCGTTACGTTGGCCGCTGTCAAGTATGAAGCACAGGCGCATGCCAGTCA
>ENA-ORBV01015644-ORBV01015644.1-microbial-mat-metagenome-genome-assembly--contig:-NODE-15644-length-11128-cov-2.674600_pt1 | contig 11128 bp, 9 predicted proteins | sample MGYA00237777_ERZ505514 | MGnify/ENA primary metagenome ERZ505514 (study PRJEB26160, sample SAMN06269048) | microbial mat metagenome | isolation source: Oligotrophic lake microbial mat | place...
ATCGAAGTTGGTAGTAAAACGATTGAATTGGCAGCGTTCTGCAGCAGTGAGACAATTCTGTAATTTCGTGCGTGCACATGGCAATGAGGGCACCTGAATGCGAGCATGCATTTCAAAACTTTCTTGCTGCGTCGTGCTGTGCGGCGGCTGCGGACTCGACAGAACCCTGCGTGCCGATAACGGAGAAGTGGGGTTGAGCGTGTCATATTGTTGCAAACGAGCGCAACACACGACAGTGTCTCACCTGCCGCGCCCGCTTGCCACGCGTAGCCTTGCCACTAGCAACGACATCAGCCGCAGCTGATGCTGATGATCCCGCCACGGTTGACGTGACCATGGGCGCCACACCACCAGCTGATGACGGGGACTGCATCTTAGGCGAGCGGACTCGGCTCGAGCGGGCCACGTGCCAGCCGGCATGAGTCCCTTGGTGAGGTGACAGCAGCTGGGACTTGGCTGGGCTTGATAGACTGGTATCGAGTGGCTTATCGTCCTACGCAAGGGTACGGCACGGGTGTATACATGACATGACACGATGGCGTTCATGATAACCCGCAGCAACAAGGACAAGGCAGTGCCAGTACATCAAAGCTGCCAGTACCTGAGTGTACATCCACAGAATGCTACCACGGTCACGGTCACTTCGCGTGCTGGACCCGGCCGATGATCGACGTCTCGAGCTGGCGCGCAGTGGGGACTCGACAGCGTACTCGTGCGACGAGCGCTGCTGCTGCAGCCGCTTTGACTTGCGTGTAGGGGTATGAGGAGGGCCTAGCGATGCTGAGGGGTCGGGCGACACCACCCGCACAGTCTTGCTGGTGGCAGCTGCAGGCGAGGTCACATCACCGTCTGAGTGCTTGTCTTCCACACTCGAAGGCCGCGCATCGTTTGCTTTCCTGGACCGCTTACGACTGGCCTCGCTGTGCGCTCCAGCCACTGGCATCTGACTGAGAGTGGGTGATGCGGCCCGAGCACCCGCTGCTCCCGAGCTGCTGCCCGGGTGGAAGTCCGCACTAGAGTCCTGAGTGAGCTGTGAGGGCACTGCGCCGCCCGCAGAGGAGGACGGTCGATCACTCGCCGGTTCGGAGTCATCACCCACCGCGTCTGCGTCTGCTTCATCGACAGGGGAACTGTGAGACGGGGACTCCTCGTGTCGCAACGCCGCCTGGAAAGCAGCTTCGTAAGAGCGCTCGACCAGTGTCTTGGCGATCTCAGTACACATGCTGCCGATGATGACCTCATCTTCGGAGGAAAAAGCGCGGCCCGTCGGATCACCAGTGCCGGAGCCCTCACGCACGCTGGCTCGAGAGCCTTGTGGAGGAGAGCGTGATGTCCCCGGTGCCGCCACAGGCCGCAGGCGCGGAGAGGACGCTGCTTGGACAGCCTCCGCTCCCATATCATGGCCGATCTCTGAGTACGATACCGCGCTAGATGAAGTGGTTGACTCCTGTCAATACAGCATCGCACCTCGAAAATAAGCATACCGTGAATCATATTTCATACGCCCACAGGTGGGCAGACCACATAGACCAACCCATACCTTCTTGTTCACCGCTTTGATGACGGCGATGCAGTTGCCCTTGCGGTCCAGAACGGGCGCGCACAGCACGCTCGTACGAGTACCATCCGATGACGCACCTGCTCCGGCGGCCTGCGCCTGAATGCCGTTGGGTTTCCTACATGCAACACACGGCAGCGGTCAGATGGAGCGTGAAATTGCACTGCGCAAGAGCATCCGCACCTGGAGCGACTTGGCGGCCTCCATTGATGAACATCTGGTACATTCAACAGCGATCGCTGCGACGCGGTGAAGCCCTCCACGGTATCCGTCGTGACGGAAGCCTTGAACGGGATAGTCTTATCCTCATACACCTGCAAGCGAGGCAACCCGAGGCTGAACTACCCGATTATATATAGCACGGTCAACTAGTGGGCTGCGATGGTTACCTTGCAATAGAACTCTCGACGCACAGGATCGATTAGATACAGCTTCACGCTCTGCGCATGCAGCACCCAGTGCGCTGCGGCCACGATCTTCTCGCACACGCTCGTGACGGGACCCGGAGCCGTTGTGGCCTGCATGTCGATGCAAGCACGTGAGTGAGCACTTACATCCCGTAGTATAACTCGCATGCGTACTGCGAAAGCAAAAGTACGCACCCGCATGATCCGCAGCAAGGCGTCGCTGCGATGTTTTGAAGCGACCAAATTCTCCCAGAGCTCGGCGTTGTGTAGCGCAATGGCAACCTGGACCAGTCATCACCCGAAGCAAGCAGATAGCGTGACTAAGGAGCGGAGGAAGGGCTATACGAATCACACCAAAGCAGTGCACCAACGCTGATCATGTGACGAGCTGCTGTCATCAACACACCTGCGAGCCGAAAGCGCGACAAAGCTGCATGTCCTCGTCCGCGAAATGCGCACTTGTGCGTTTATTGATCATCTCCACAGCGCCAATGATTCCGTCATTAGGATGTATGATCGGTACGCACAAGATGCTACGCGTTCGGTAGCCCGTAAGCTCGTCCACACTGGTACGGCAATGTACGGCAGTGTGAGCAAAGCAACTATTACATCACCGTGCGCGCGACAAACCACGAAACAAGCAGTCAGTGTACCTGCGGTCGAAGCGCGAATCACTGTACGCGTCCGGGATGCTGACAGCCTGTCCAGACGTGGCCACAGCGCCCACGATGCCCGCTTCAATCGGCAGCACCAGCTCATGTGAGCCATCCGCGATGGCGGTACGCAGAGTGCCTTCAGCACGGTCGATCATGAATATGGAGCAGCGATCAGCCTGAACGATCTGCTTGAAGAGCTGGACAGCGCGGGCGACGACATCACGCGGATGCTGCTGCAGTGACACGGTACTCGATAGCAGCACCAGGGATTCCAACTGACTTGCTGTACCCGTGCCGGAGGCGCTACCCGAGTAGCCGCCAGAAGCAGCACCTGCGGTGGCTGACGCGGGTGATGGGATAGGGGACAGCACGGTCGACAGCTCGGCGCTGGTGCATGCTGTGCTGAGGTCGGAGGACTGAGCAACCAGACGTAGGCGACTTGAAGGAGACAGCGTCGCGGCAACGCCAGACAGAACAGCCGCATGTTGCTCGAGATCTGCACCAGAAGAGCCGCTATCGACGGCCTTTTTGCTATTGCTGGCGCGCACGCGAGACGAACGCGGTGCCACAACGGACGTCATGGCGGGCAAACTGCCCGATGGATTCGTTGGAACAGCACGCGGCCACGCGCCTGCCGGCAACAACATGACACCGGTCAGCTGTCGGTGAGGTGGACGGACGGCGAATCAAGAAATTAAGTTCTAGATAGCGATATTGACAGCTCCCACACGCAAACGCGTCAACATGCACGCAATGAATGTCTGATGTTGAATGCCCACGCGTAAGCAGTTTGAAACTAACAGGCCGATCCCACACAGAATAACCGCAATCTAAAGGAGCAGAAAGTTACCAGCAATTGAGCCAAGATTTCACAGCGCTATGTGCGCACTCGCAGAGGCAAGACAACACGAACTGAAAAAATGCAAGCACCAAAGCGCAAAACGCGCGCCGTTCTGGTAGCTTCGAAACCGTTAGGCCGGTGGGATGGATCGGTGAGGTCCGGTCATGGTTTGTCGACCAACAAATGGCTGCATGCATCTACTGGTGCATGATTCCGTCGTAGGCGATCGTGTCGTTCGACAATTGCACAAGCCTCGCATTCTATTGCTTGGAATCGTGGCAATAGCATGCTTTGTCGTAATTGCAACTCAAATTCCCGCCCGCCAGCATGCAAACGTATCGCACCAAGCCATACTGGACAGTGGGATCGTGTTCGTAGTGTCGTTGACTTCGTACCCCGACCTGCTGGCTGCGCGTGCTCAGCTGAGCTTGAAACTAGCGGACAATGTTCGGTCTGAGGGGTATCACTCCATCTTTGTGGATGCTGACTCGTCGCCGCTGTTTGCTCGGCGCGCTGAGCAGTACGGGGCTAAGGTGCTGCGGCAGACGGGTAGGGGTATTGGACCTGGGCTGCGACAGGGACTTCTGGAAGCCTCGCGAGGCTGTGAAGACAAGTTAGCCATTTTGAATAAGGCTGCTCGATCTGATGCGTTACCAATGCAATGCGTGGTGGTGTTCGTCGAGGCTGAAAAGCATCCGCTCATCTCGGAGCTGTATCGGATTGTGTTTCCAATTCTTTCCGGGCAAGCCGATATCGTGTACGTTTGCTTGTTGAATGTTTGAATTTTCGTCTTGATGATGCAGGGCTCATTGTGTGAAAATCTACCAGGTTACCTGCACGAAGCTCGCTGTCGTCGTTGCCGTTTGAACAGCAGCGTACAGAAGCCTTTGGAGCTGAGGTGTTCGCGGCTCAAGGGTATCCAGACTTAGTTGACCCGTTTTTCGGCCCGTTTGCCTCTACAGTCAGTGCTCTACGATTTTGGCGTGATTACGATGGTCGCGGTGGGGATCAATGGGACGCGCTCATATACCCCCGCTTGCAAGCGCGCAAGGCTGGTCTTCGGATACGATCCGTAAGTGTATCCTACCAGCATCCAGAGGAGATGACGCGTGCTGAACAGCACAATATCTCCTTTACGATCAAGCGCATTAAACAGGTGTGCTCCTCTGCTGTGTCGTTGCGTCATATCTGAAACTTACGCCGTGGTTTCTTGTGTAGCTGGAAAACGTACTTGCGTCGCTTTCCATTCCCCTTTAGTTTGATCGTTGAATTACACTTGTGAAGCGCTGCGATCGAACTTACACAGTAATTGAACTGTAATTCAGACTATTGAGTGCACTTATTAGATCATTTCAGCCTACGGCTCACAGTTAGGAGAAAGCGTTCCTATGTATTATATTCGTGCAGCAACCAGACGCTGCGTTGTTGATAGCAAGCTGCCGCGCCAGATACGTGGCAAGGCAGGCACCATGCTACGGCTTGTGTGTATTGGCATACTTGCTTGGTGTATCGTGGTCGTGAGTGGAAGTAGCTTGCGATCCCAGTTCGTTGTTGGAACCAAAGGACTGAGCGCGGATCTCGCAGATGAAGCAGGTCTGTTCTTTCGACGCATGGACGCTGATGGAGATGCGCGAGTAAGCGAAACCGATGCAAGGGCTCGGTCGGATGAGATTACGCGTCGTCTCCCCGACGTAAGCGTCGACGACTTCGTATCGTTCATTCAGAATGCGGATCAGGACGGTGATCGCAAACTGGATCGGGACGAGATGGTCGACGGCTTCTCGTTGGGTCTGCTCAATAGCGGAGCCAGTCTGATTGAAGAGATGGACAAGGTCACTGACACCCGATCAAGTACTGAGCAGAAGTCCAGCGTGGCAGCAGAGATAGAAGCAGCGGTGGCAAAAGCAACCAAGAAGCAAAGCGGGAGCGAGAGCAAATCTGGCAGCAACAGCGGTTCCGGTAGTAGCAACAGCGGTTCTCAAAGCGAAAGCTCCGAAAGCTCCAAAAGCAAGGTAAGAACTGACACATGGTAGCATTTTAATGTCGGCCTATGGCTGAGATTCCGCGTTGTGATGGTGGATTTCGCGACAGCGACGCAAGCCTCGCCCTGCGCTTCCATTTCGTGATGAAGTCGATCGCTCGCAAGACAGTAAGTGCAGCGTGTGCACCCAATGTTCCAGTTTTAATTGTCCTAAGCCGCGTGTTGCTCCGGTGGTTGACAGGTTGCATCCTCTGTCAGTACATTGTTGAACGTGTGGTGAACAACGTGCATTGGGCTGGCGTTCTTCCGATGTATCGTGGCGGTCGCCCGGATCGTGATGGCTTTGACAGTGAGACGCTGGACACGAGATACGCGAACTATGATGACCGTAATGCGTATGATGCTCTTCATCAACTGCAAGAGCGCCAAATGAAGAACACACTGGTTGAGAATGCCTACAAACAGCCATGGTCCACGCCCCCGATTCCTGCCAAGGGTTATCCTTCGCAGTTTCAGTACGGGCAGCTAGCGTTCACTCGTCCGCACACCGATATCAGCTTTAGCTTGGGTAAAAACACTCGGCAACTCGGACACGTGGTCGGGGCTTTAACGTTCCTGGAGACTGGCGTGAAACTGCGAGCCAGCGGCAAGATGGCTGCGCGTTCCACAGAGAAAGTCGCTAACGCACAGGCTCCGCTTGCAGCGTTTACTGGTGGCTCACAGTTTGCCTTTGCAGGAGCTGGCAAGCCGATGTATACTCCCTTCACTCCCGTCGACCCTGCCCAACCTGGCTACCGAAGCTGGTTCAGCGCCCTGGAGCGTCAGAAATACTCCGAGATCTATCATGTGGCGGACCTTACCTTGGATCACGTTTGCGAGGCTGCTATGCCTAACGAGTTCTACCAGCACTGCAAAAAGATTTTCGATGCGGAGGGTGCCATCGTGAATTTGATTTCCCGGCAGTTTGGTGTCCAAAACATTTGCAGAAGGTTGCAGCTGTGCGGCACACAGTCATACATCGCGCAACAGATTCACATGCCGCACTTGCCTGCGGAAGGCCAGTCTCCCTATGACGAGGTGGACAAGATGTTCACCAAGACTATCCCCACCAACCTGGATGATATTCCTCCCAAGGAGATTCGACAACGAGCAAATCAAGTGTATCAGCAGCCACCCCCGGACATCGAAGTGCCAGCTCCGTTTATGCTGGACCAAAACGGAAAACCCATCCCTCAAAACCCGACGCCGTTCCCGTGAGAGCAACCTACGGTCTCGAAAACGGAGTGGACTAAGGGGCCGAGCATGTGGTTGCGTAATGATGAACCCCGTATTGATATTGGGAGCAATAGAAAATCAAACATTTTCACAATATAACTTGAAACACATCTTCAACATGAAACGAAATCAGATACTATCCATGAAACGCATACAGAACGGGGAAAATAAAAAGAGACGCAAAAAAATGTGCAAATCGATCAAGGGGATCCAATCGGCGAGAAGGAATCTGTCGACAAGTTGTCCACGTCAATGGCTGCAAGCGCGTCCATGGCGGCTCTTGCGTCATGCGACACGCCGCGTCGATCTAATTGCTGCGCCCATTGCTTGATGTTGGCCCCAAGTCCGGCCGATACCTGCGCTGAAGCACTTGCGACAGGCATCGGCAATGGAATAGGTTGCACAGGTCGGCTGACGGTGGCGGAAGCGAAAGTGAACTGCTTGGGTGGCCGTGGACCACCACGACGAGAGGCACGCAATCCTGCTAGAGTAGTGTCTGAAGAAGACACCCGAAACGCGCTGCGCTGGCCCGCAGGCCCGCCTGCATCGGACTCGGTCAAAGGCGCTTGCACGCGGCGTAGCTGAGCAATTGCAGACCCATCAGAGCTACCGGTCGATGCAGTCGGCTTGAGATCATTCGCGGGAACGTCGGGTACTCCCGCGCCCATGGATTCCGCCGAAGATAGAGCAGGCATTGATGAATCGATGGTTGACGCGCTCACTGCAACTCGCAACGATCGCACGTGATCCACCAGTGGAAGGGAGGTCAAATTAGAACTAGCGCCATGAGAACTAGCAAACGTGTTGGACACTGCGCCGCCTGACACCCGCAGCTCCGCCATCTCATCCATACGCTTGCCGCTCAGCGAATCACCTGATCGGGGGGAGCCCATGTCCGATTGAGAGCCTGGCGTAAGCTCGAAGTTGCCCACTTGTGGAGAATCTAAGTCCGCTGCAGGCATGGCTTGGTGTCGCTGTCTCATCTCACGCAGAGTCATCGAGGTGCTAGAAGGCGCATGAGGACTGAGCACTGCACGACCCGACGCGTCAATGGTCAAGGGAATCACCTCGGTAATGGAGAATGACTCTGATTCCTCTCGGGAGATGTGAACGTTGAGCGGCTGAATCAAACGCAGAGATTGTGCACTACCGTCCTTGCTGCTGGTGACTGAAGGGCGAGCACCAGCTATCGACGCGTGCAATTGATGCTGAGACTGCGGTGGGGATACTGCGCGCGAGTCTGCTCGATCCACCGACGCGCGGGTCATGGTTGACGCCGCTAAGCCGCTCGGCCGGCTAGGACTACTGGATGAAGGCATCGAGCTCTGCAGGAACTGCGATAGGAACTGCGCGTTCAGTGCAGCATTAGGTACAGAGGCTGTGGCACCGACGGGGGTATACCCGGGACCGGAAGCGACAGAAAAACCGGAGGACTGCGGTTGAGCATGACCTGCACTAGCCGTTGAGCCCGTGCTTACCATGCGAACGGCAGTGGCGCCGCCCACAGATAATGTAGAAGACTGAGTGCGTGACGCACTTGCAGTCGAGGCCGTGCTAGCCATGCGAATGCCAATAGTGCGTTCTTCCACCATCACGGAGCCTGATGACGCTGAGGACGGCTGCTGCGGAGCACTCGATTGTCTGCTGCCAAGACCAGCTTGGTCCGGGTGTACCTGTGCCGCCGGCTGCATATGCACGGTTTGTGCACGATAGTTCTGCAGCTGCTGCGGCCAGGAGAAATGCAGTTGATCCCACGAGCTCGAGTGGGTCATGGTGTGCTGCTGCGGTGGACGCGGCTCTTCACTCGCCATGACGGTAGCAGTCTGCGCAATGGAGTCTGAGAATGTCGCCGAGTGTGTCCCGGGGCCCGAGCTCACAGATGCATCGCTGTCGTGACCCTGTGGGCTGAAGGCATAGTCTGACAGCGCACGTGTGTGCTGCATTCGCGACGCCGATTTGGATCGGTACTGCTCCCGACGACGCTGCCACAACGCATTGGGTCGCACGGCTAGTGAAGGTCGGGAACGAGCAGCTACAGGCTTGAGCACTGGCGGGTCTCGATGGATCAGCGCTGTGACAAAAGACGAACCAAGCGATCCCAGGAATGATCATTAACACGAGTGCTGTTACGACCACAAGCATGGACATATCGCGTGATTTCACGTACCAGGAGCTTCGGGCAATCTGAAACGGTCGTTCGCAGCGTTCGATGCCAATGCGGCACTGACCGAGTCAGTAGCGCCCATGACGGCATCTGCAGATCGCGAGGGATGATGGTGCCACGCGGCTCCGGAAAACCGCTGGGGCGGAAGCATGTGACCCATTGACGCACCGGACGAGTGGAATGCAGTCCCGGATGACATACTGATGAATGCGTTGGGATTCATAGCAGTAGGCACGTGCCGGCCTAGTTGCATCGCCTTGCGAGCCACACGCGATGAGGACTGACGACGAGAGTCCGACTCGCCCTCTTTCAGCCGTTTGTGCTGTCGGGCATGAGCCCTTGCACCGCGGCCTACCGTAGCCGTGCCCGTGGCGCTCGTGGTGACTGCGGTCGCCAATGGCGTTACTGTCCTGAAATTGTCTGGAGTACTCCGGTTACCGTCTTCGCGGCCTGAAGTGCTCGATGGCGTGGACCCAACGACTGCATCATGCGGCGTGGGGAACGTGCCGTGAGGGGTGGCATACGTCCACTGTGACGGTACCAAAACATCGCCTCCAGGCGTGGGGAAAAACAGCTCATCGTCATACGGAGTGTCTACATTCCAGTTAGAGTCCGTCACCAAGCTGGGGATCTCGGTGAACTGCCCTCGCTCCTGATTCTCGCCTTGTATCAATGTCTCAGTGACCACGTGGAACGGTGTGACGCCATCGGGAGTAGGACGCACCGCGACGGGAAGCGGTGTAGCGGTAGATGTGCTCTCTCCGGAAGAAGTGAGTGTCGACGGGAGATGTGACTCTCTGTCCGCAGCACTCGCGCGCTCGCTCTCGTGTCTATCATCCGGCGTGGGCATGGGAGCATCACCACTCTGGGCCAGAATCACTGAAGGCTGACCAGAGATCTGACTGGGATAGTCCGCGAGGGCATCTCCATGGCCCGGCGTAATGTTCTCCATTCCCTTGCAAATATCCAGCCTGGACGAAATAACACAAGGCAGGCCGCAGGACAAGGTAAGGAACACGTCGGGCGCCAGTCAGAACATGAATCTTAAAATCATTACCAGTCTGTGGTTCCCAATACGATGTTCAAGACACGCAAGCGTAGTCGGTTAAGAGCCCACAGCAACACCGGATGCAGGTGGCAGAGTTCCGCGAACTGTGGGAAGGGTAACCGAAGGTCAGCAGACAGGTCGGAGCTGTCCACGTGTGCATTCGGTGATCTCCCCTGGGCGGCCAGGACATTCTTGTTTTCCACTCCCATGTGCTGAAGCACCGATCCGATCCGACCACCTAACTGCGCTAGTGTGGCCTGGATGTCCGGCTGCCAGGGGAACGCGCACATGTCAGCGGAGGATCGAAATGAATGAAGCGACACAGCATAGCATACCGGTGTGTTCGGGTACACAGAACCCAAGGACAGCAGCTGCTGCAATTGATCTCTGTTTAAGTAAGGCTCGTCAAGTTGGCCGATTGAGCGCGCCGCTGGTCTGCCATCCTCGTTCGACGCTCGCCGTGCCGGAAGCACTGAAATATCCTCGGGCGAGTCCACATCGATCACATGCAGGTTCGTAGTGACGGTCACTTGTTGACTGGCGTGGCGTCGAGAACGATCCACACGTCCGCCATCACCAAAAAAGTGCGAACGCCGAGCACCCCCGGTAGAAAAGCAATCAAAAAGGAACTCCAACTGATCTTCTGCTTTTTGAGGAGTGCCCAGCAGCAAGTACGTGCAGATGACGTCAGCGAATTGCGTAAAGCTCAAACCGTGGTTTTGACCAACTCCTGCGTAACAGCATCGCAGCAAAAGAGAACACACCGCTCGAGTTAGCGCGGCTGCGCGGGAAAAACCCGAGAATGCAAGGCGGACACGGAAACAAACCTGCAAGAGCCAGAAGCCGCTGGATGATTGGCTCGGAGTGTGGCATCGGCTGTCCATGTTCTCGGCCCGAATTGGCTGCCAGATCTCCATACGGAATCTGATTGAAGATGGACCGGAGACTCAACACGCTAAGATCGCCTGCCGGCTCGGCATACGATTGGTAGCAAGTGTGCAACCGCCGCACGTGCCGATCTTGTACAACTGGTGCACATAAACCAATACATACAACCCAAACGCTCATGCCGTCAGGACACTGCAGCGGCTCCGCCATTTCATAGCCTAACACGTTCCAACCAAAACCACGCTCCAGACCACAACCGAGCGTACCTGCGAATTTCTGTCGAATACGCTGCACTATATCTGTCTCTTAT
>ENA-ORBV01015646-ORBV01015646.1-microbial-mat-metagenome-genome-assembly--contig:-NODE-15646-length-11127-cov-3.964615_pt1 | contig 11127 bp, 8 predicted proteins | sample MGYA00237777_ERZ505514 | MGnify/ENA primary metagenome ERZ505514 (study PRJEB26160, sample SAMN06269048) | microbial mat metagenome | isolation source: Oligotrophic lake microbial mat | place...
AGGAAAGGTACTCGACCACGCATGTGGGAGGGACCGCGACGAGGAGTCCACCGGACGTTTGGGGGTCGACGAGGAGGGCGCGCTGGAGGTCGGTCGCCGTACCCCAGTGGACTAGGGACGCGAGGTAGGCGTCATTCCGCTCCGCTCCGCCGGTGCGAATACCCTCCTCCAGCGCGCGCCGTGCCCCGGGAAGCAGTGGCACCGTATGCACGCTCACGTGCAGGGTGACATGACTGGCGAGGGCGATGTGCGACGCGTGCCCAAGCAAACCGAAGCCGGTGACGTCGGTGGCGCACCGTACACCGAGCGCGACGGCGTGTCGGGATGCGTCGCGGTTGAGGAGCTTCATGGATGTGATCATCGACGCTTCATCTTCCGGTGCCGCGACGCCTCGTTTTACCGCCGTCGCCACGAGCCCGGTTCCTATGGCCTTGGTGAGCACGAGCACGTCGCCCGGGCGCGCGTTGGCGTTGGAGAGTATGCGATCGGGGTGTACACGCCCGGTAACGGAGAGACCGTACTTTACCTCATCGTCGGTGATGGTGTGTCCGCCGACGAGCGCGGCTCCGGCCTCGTGCACCTTGTCCTGAGCGCCGCGCAGGATGTCGGTGAGCACCGCTAGCGGGAGTTTGTCGATGGGAAATCCAACGATGCTGAGGGCCGTGAGCGGCTCGCCCCCCATCGCATAGACGTCGGAGAGCGCGTTGGCGGCCGCCACCTGACCGAAGTCATACGGATCGTCGACGATGGGCGCGAAAAAGTCTACCGTCTGCACGAGCGCAAGCTCGGGCGTCAGGCGAAAGACACCGGCGTCGTCGAAGGTCTCGTGTCCCACGAGAATCCGCGAATCGGGGCGCGCGACGAGCGGCGCGAGCGCTTGCTTCAGGTCACCCGGACCCATCTTTGCTGCTCAACCAGCGCAGCGCGCGAAGTGGGTGAGTCGGAAGATGTGGGAGCGTTGATCGGTCATGCAGTGAAGATGAACTGGCGACGACGCCGAGGCTATCCCACCTTGGCGATGGCGTCGATCTCGACGAGCACGCCGCGCGGCAACGCCGACACTTGCACGGTCGACCGCGCCGGGCGGGCGTTGCCTAACGCGCGGGCGTAGACTTCGTTCACGCGGGGGAAGTCCGCCATGTCGTGCAGATAGACCGTGGTGCGCACCGCATCGTCCCACGAACAGCCTGCCTGCGCGAGGACGGCGGTCAGGTTGGCCATGACCTGCTCGGCCTGCGCGACCACGCCGCCCTCCTTGATCTGCATGGTCGCGGGATCGAGGGCAATCTGTCCCGCCGTGAACAGGAAGCCGCCGGCGATGGTGGCCTGCGAGTATGGGCCGATGGCAGCGGGTGCCTGCTCGGTGTGTACGAGTTGAACGGTCACGTTGGATTCCTCGATTAGAACAAGCCCGAAATGGAGCCGTCGGGACGGAGTGCCATGCGTTCGGCGGCCGGTGCTTTCGGCAGCCCTGGCATGGTCATGATATCGCCGCACTGCGCCACCACAAAGCCGGCGCCCGCGAGGGGGTACACGTCGTTTACGGACAGGCGGAAGCCGGTCGGGCGCCCCAGCTTGGTTGCGTCGTCGGTAAGGGAGTACTGCGTTTTCGCCATGCAGACGGGGGTATCACCCAATCCAATGGACTGCAGGTAATCGATGGAGCGCTGCGCTTTTGCCGTGTAGTCCACCCCGTCGGCGCCATACACCCGGCGGGCGATGGTCTCGATTTTTTCGCGTACCGGAAGGGCGGTGTCGTAGAGCGGCGCGAAGTTCGATTTCCCTTCGTCCAACATCGCGAGCACATGATTGGCGAGCGCGAGGCCACCCTCCCCGCCCTTCGCGAAGACTTCGGTGAGCGCTACACGCACGCCGGTTGCTCGCGCACACGCCGTGACCATTTCCAGCTCGGCGTCGCTGTCGGATGCGAATCGATTGACGGCGACCACGACCGGGACGCCGAAGTGCTGCACGTTGGCGATATGATGTTCGAGATTCGGCAACCCTTGCTGGAGGGCCGTGAGATCCTCGCGCGCCAGGTCCTTCTTGTTCGCGCCGCCGTTCATCTTGAGCGCGCGTACGGTAGCCACCAGTACCGCCACTTCGGGATTCAGTCCGCCCGCGCGGCATTTGATATTGAAGAACTTCTCGGCCCCCAGGTCCGAGCCGAAGCCGGCCTCGGTGACCACCACATCGGCTAACGCCAAACCGGCCCGCGTGGCGAGAATCGAGTTGCATCCGTGGGCGATGTTGCCGAAGGGTCCCGCGTGCACGAAGGCCGGACCGCCTTCCAGCGTCTGCACGATGTTGGGTCGAATCGCGTCCTTGAGCAGGAGGGCCATCGCACCCGCCGCCTTGAGGTCGGCCGCCCGAATGGGCGTACGCTGTACGCCGCGCGTGGATCCCACGATGATGCGCGCCAGGCGCGCCTCGAGGTCGGCGAAGGAGGTCGACAGCGCCACGATGGCCATGACCTCACTTGCCGGGACGATGACCCAGCGTTCCTCGCGCACCACGCCTTCGGCGGGACCGCCCATCCCGATCACCGCCTTTCGCAAGGCACGATCGTTCATGTCGATGGTGCGTGGCCAGGTGATGCGTCGCGGGTCGATGTCGAGGTCGTTCCCATGCTGCAGATGATTGTCCAGCATGGCGGCGAGCAGCGCATGGGCCGACGCGATGGCGTGAAAGTCGCCGGTGAAATGGAGATTGATGTCCTCCATGGGGAGCAGTTGCGAGTATCCGCCACCAGCGGCACCTCCTTTGACGCCAAACACCGGTCCGAGGCTGGGCTCGCGAATGCAGAGGGCCGTTCGCCTGCCCAGCTTGCGCAGGGCTTGGGCGAGTCCGACCGAGGTGGTCGTCTTTCCCTCTCCGGCCGCCGTTGGATTGATTGCCGTCACGAGCACCAGGCGACCGCGTGTCGCGCGCTGTGCGACCTCGAGCGGAATTTTCGCCTTGTACTTGCCGTACAGATCGAGATCGTCACTCGTTAGGCCCAGCTCGGCGGCCACGTCCACGATATGCCGAAGGCTGGCACCCTGCGCGATTTCGATGTCGGTGGGAAAAGACATGAACGCTTCAGAATGGTAAAAGATGGAAAGCAGCACATGCGACCGCGCGACCGTGCAGCTATATCAGATACGACATCAGATACGACCTCGCGCAGGGCCGCACAGGCGGCGGCGCGCGTCGCGGGCCGATACTACGCCGAGTCCACGTCGATTGCTAGGGCGAAGAGGCGTGACGCATTCCGGGCGGTCGTGCGACCGAAATCTTCGATGAGCATTTCACGTGCACGTGCAACGCGGGCCAGGGTGAGCGAGGCAAAGGCGGGTTCGTTGCGTTTGCCTCGGTGCGGGACGGGGGCAAGGTATGGTGCATCTGTCTCGATGAGCACGCGATTGTCAGGCGGGAGGCGGAGCAGTGCGTCGTCGTCCCACTTCTTGAAGGTGACCACGCCACTGAACGAGAGAAACCATCCCGCCTCAAGGGCGACTTCGGCGAGAGAGACAGGCCCTGAGAAGCAGTGCAGCACTCCGACGATGCCCGATTGGCCCGCTTCGGCGACCATTGCGGCCGTGTCGCCCACTGCCTCGCGCGAGTGCACGACCACGGGTACCCCCAGCTCCTTGGCGAGGGCCAGTTGCTGAGCGAAGGCGCGTCGTTGCGCCTCGCGAGGCGAGTGATCGTAGTGATAGTCCAGACCGCACTCACCAACGGCCACTGCACCAGCGCGGACGTGCTGGCGGATAGCGTCGGTGTCACGGGCCGGATGGTAGGAAGCTGCATCGTGCGGGTGCACGCCGGCGGTCCAGAACACAACGCCCGGATGCGCGGCCGCGATTTTGGCGGCATGGTCGGCCGAGCCTAACGACTCGCCGATGGAGACGAGGGCGAGGGCCCCCGCCACTCGTGCGCGCGCGATGACGTCATCGCGATCGGCGTCGAAGGCGGGATCGGCCAGGTGAACATGGCTGTCTACAAAGCATGCCATGACGCGAGGGGCAAACCGCCGCGAGCGTGTGTCGCGGCGGTTCGCGACTGGCTACCGGGCGGCCGGACGTTGTGCCGTTCGCCCCGTGGGACGCGGGGGGCGATCGGTCGCGGTGTTCGCCTTGGGCTCGGCTCGTACCTGCGTAGCGGACGCGTGCGCCTTGTCGCCAACGGTCCGCGGATACTTTCGCTCGATCCAGAGGAGGAGCGGCGAGGCGACGTAGATGGACGAGAAGGTGGCCACGACCACGCCAAACGTCATGACGATGGCGAACGGACGCAGCACCTCACCGGCGAACAGTACGAGTGCCAGGGTGGCCGACACCGTGGTGGTGTGGGTGAGCACCGAGCGCGGCAGCGTTTCGTTAATAGCCCGGTTAAGCGTGTCGTACAGTGTCTCCTTGCGCAGCTTTCTCAGATTTTCACGCACGCGATCGAAGATGATGATCGTGTCGTTGCTCGAGTATCCGAGCAGCGTCAGAATCGCGCCCACTACCACCAGCGAGACCTCGATGTGGAAGAGCTTGATGAAGGCGAAGGTGACCAGTACGTCGTGCGCGGTCGACAGGACAGCCGCAACGCCGAAGCGCCACTCGAAACGGAAGGCGAGATAGATGAGCGTGACCAGCGAGACGAGCAACATCGCGATGACGGCACCGCGCCGAAGCTCGCTTCCGACCTTCGGACCCACGGCTTCGGCGCGCACGACGGCGAATCCATCTTTCCCGTACTTTGCGCTCAGCGCTTCCTGCACCTTCTTGGAGACACCTGCGGTCGTACTCGTCACCTCGGTCGCGGTGCGGTCCTGCGCGCGGACGGTGTACTCGGTGTTGCTGCCGTACTGCTGAATTTCCGAACCTGGCGCCGCAACACCCACGACGGCTCGCAGCTCTTCCGGATTAGGGGGTTGCTTGAATTGGAGCTGCATCAGGGTACCGCCGGTAAACTCGATGCTGTAGTTCGGGCTTCCGCTGACGAAGTACGAGCCGACGCCAAGCAACATGAAGGCGATGGTGGCGATTGCCGCGTGACGCCACCACTTGATGAAGTCGAACTTGGTGTCGTGAAAGATGCGAATCATCAGATGCTCAGCGTCTGGACGTTCTTCGATCGGGCAAGCCAGATCAAGTAGAACGTTTTGGTGACATACACGGCGCAGAAGAGCGACGCGGAGATGCCGGCCATGAGGGTGACGGCGAAGCCCTTCACCGGCCCGGTGCCGTATTGATAGAGCACGGCGCCACCGAGGATGGTGGTCACCGACGTGTCGAGGATGGCGCTCCACGCGTGCTTGAAGCCTTCGTCGACGGAGGTGCGCACGGTCTTGCCACGATCGAGTTCTTCCCGAATGCGCTCGAAAATGAGCACGTTGGCATCGACCGCGATGCCGACCGTGAGCACGAGGCCCGCCAGTCCCGGTAGCGTGAGCACGGCGCCGAAGGCAGCCAGCATGGCCAACGTGAACATGATATAAAGCATCAGCGCCCCGACCGCGAGCATTCCCGAGAACCGATAGTAGCCGATCATGATGGCGATGACGAGGCCAACCGCGATCATCATCGCCGTCTGTCCCTTCACGATCGAGTCCTGGCCTAATGAGGCTCCGATCGCGCGCACCTCGGCGATCTTGAGCGGCACGGGAAGCGAGCCGGCGCGGAGCACGAGGGCCAGGTCCTGCGCCGCCTGCAGATTCCGATTGCCCATGGTAATCTGGCCGCGTGTACCGATGGCGCTCTGGATTACCGGAGGGCGGCCCATGACGCGGTCATCGAGGACGATGGCCATGTAGTCACCGACATGTTTTCCGGTCTCGCTGCGGAAGCGCCGACCACCCTCGTTGTTCAGTTCGAACTCGACCACCGTGCCTTCGATGGGCGTGGTGTTCGGCTTTGCATTCTGCAGGTACTCGCCGGTGATGATGGGGCGGGCATCTACCAGGTAGAGGGGCCGGAATACCCGCCCGCCGACGGACAGCGTATCGCTGGACCAGCGTAGCATTTTCCCGGGCGGCAGGGCCGTCGTCACCTCGGGAATCTCGAGGTACGACTCTACCGTGGCGACGTCTTGTTCGCCGATGAAGTACTCGCCCGCGAATTCCCCCAGCTGCACAAGTTTCGACAGCGCGCCGCCGGTATTGAGCCCGGGCACCGCGCTGCTGTCCTTCTTTGTGGTGTCGCCAGGCGCTTTGGCGCTGTCGCTGGTGCCGAAGAGATTGGGAAGCGCGGCCACCTGCGACTTGTTGCTCGAGTCGCCCGACGCGCCCAATGCCACCCCGCCCTTGTCCCGAATGATCTGATCGAGACGCGGCAGCACTTTGTCGAACGCCCGTGTTTCGTCGGTGATCTGGAACTGCAGGAAGGCGGACTTCTGCACAATCGCTTCGGCTCGCTCCTGGTCGTCGATGCCGGGCAGTTCGACGATGATGCGATCGGTACCGACCTTCTGCACCACGGGTTCGGAGACCCCAAACTCGTCGATGCGTGTCCGCACGACCTTGAGGGCGCGATCGAGGGCGTCGCTCTTGTCGGTAACCGCCTGCTTGCTCTCGTCGATCTCAAGCGCGAGGTGCATGCCACCCTGCAGATCGAGTCCCCGCTTGAGCGGCACTCGACGTAGCGTATCGTAGACAAAGACGCCATCTCGCTTGACGCGCTCGACCACCGTCCGCGGGAAGAGCGCCCACACTGACGCTGCGACGAGCGCCACGATGAGCGCCACGCGATACTTCAGATTCGACATTCGGCGACGTGTGAGAAAGGGTGGAAACCGGGGAGCTTTGAAGGTTAGAACTTCGCTAGCACCGAGTCAACCTAAGTCCGATAGTATCACGAAGTTAGCGCGAGGGCTTCCCTTGCCGCGCGTTCGTCTTTCCGCAACTGCGCCACGAGGGCATCAACGGAGTCGAATCGATCGGTTTCCCGCAGGCGGCGCACAAAATCGATCCGGACTCGCATGCCGTAGAAATCTCCGCTGGCTTCGAACAGGTGCGCTTCCAACGACACGCGGGCATCGTCGAAGGTTGGGCGCGGTCCAAGGTTCAGCATGCCGCCGAACGGCCCGTGCGGCGTCTGCACCCGAATTGCATAGACCCCTTGCGGTGGCAGGAGTTTTCGTGGCGATGGAAGCGGGACGTTTATGGTCGGAAACCCGAGGAGTCTTCCCCGCTGCTCCCCGTGACTCACCCGGCCACCAAGGGCATATTGGCGCCCCAATCCCTCGGCGGCGCGTTCCAGATCGCCGCCCGCGACCGCTCGACGGATCGCCGTGGACGAGACGGGCTGTCCGTGAGGCCCAATGACCGGGTCGACCACTTCGACCGAGAATCCGCGCGTGGTGCCAAGGGCGCGGAGCACGTTTTCATCGCCGGCACGATTGCGGCCGAATCCGTGGTCGTGCCCCATCAAGAGATGTCGTACCCGCAGTCGTCCGAGCAACACCTCATCCACAAAGCGCTCGGCGTCGAAGGCCGCCAGCGTTCGGGTGAACGGGAGGATGGCGACGTAGTCGATGCCACTCTCGGCCAGCACTTCGATTTTCTCGTCCCCGACCGTGAGGAGTGGCGGCGCGGCGGCGGGATTCACCACTTCCAGCGGATGCGGATCAAAGGTGAGCAGCACCGAGCGGGCACCCAGGGCCTGGGCGCGCTGCACCAATCGAGAAAGGACATCCTGGTGGCCCCGGTGGACGCCGTCGAAGGTGCCGACGGTGACCACCGTGCCCTCCACGTTCGGCGGAAGTGACGAGCTGCCGGGCATGTCGTTAGGCACCGCTGAGCACGATGTCGGGTTGCCACTCGTCGCCGAGCCGTGTGGCGATGGCCAGCAACTCGCCATCCTCCCCCCGCAGGGCAACGCGCTCGCCTGGTGCGTTGGCCGAGATGCGCATTCCGTGCGTTATGCGACGGGCTTCGACCTCGGTCACCTCCTGTTCGGCCATTCCGCCTAACGCCTCGCGCAGTTCACGGGGGCGCGCCCCGCCATGGCGGAGCATGTCGATGGTGTCGGCGTCGGTCACCGCGAACGGGCCGATGCGCGTTCGGCGAAGTGCCTGCAGGTGGGCGGCCGAGCCACACAGGCGACCGAGGTCGCGGGCGAGGGACCGGATGTAGGTGCCCGTGCCGCAGGTGACGCGGGCGGTGAGTGCATCTGGCGTCAACGACATCACGTCCCATCGGTGCACGACAACCTGCGATGGCGCAAGATTCGGCGGCTCCCCGCGGCGCGCCAATGCGTACGCGCGCTGGCCGTCCACGTGCTTGGCCGAATACGCGGGCGGAATTTGCGACAGCACGCCGGTGAGCGCGGGGAGTGCCTGCCGGACCGCAGCCACGGTGGGACATGCGGCTTGGCGCGTCACACTCCCCGTGCCGTCGTCGGTGTCGGTGTCGCTTCCAAAGTGAATGAGCGCCTCATACTCCTTGGGCTCGGACGGGACAAACTGGATGAGGCGCGTGCCTCGCCCCGCCAGCACCACGAGCAGGCCGGTCGCGAAGGGATCGAGGGTTCCGGTGTGGCCGACCTTTCGCGTGCCTAACGCGCGCCGTACGACCGCGACCATGTCGTGCGACGTGAACCCGGCCGGCTTGTCGACGAGCAGCAACGCGTCAGTTGAGATCGCTCTCATCCGGCGGACCGAGCGTGCCGTCCTTCACCCGCGCGAGCAGGGATTCGATGCGCGCGGCGTGGGCGATGCTGACGTCGAGCACGAAGGCGATTTCCGGCGCAATCCGGAGGCGCAACGATTTTCCCAGACGGCTACGCAAGTGCCCAGCGAGGGAATGCAGCCCTTCCTGCGTCGCCGACTTTTCGGCGTCGGTTCCCATGATGCTCACGAAGACTTTCGCGTGGCGCAGGTCGCGGGTGACATCGACGCCGGTCACGGTCACCAGACCCGTGATTCGGGGATCTTTTACACCCTCGGCGAGAAACATCGCGACTTCTTCGCGAATGGCTTCGGCCACCCGGTCGGGGCGGCGCCCATCATTCGCCATCTGCCTTACTCCTGCGTGGCGCAGCGAGCCCACGGCCCGCTGCACGCTCGAGAGACTTTACGGTTGCCGGATGGAGGTGCTGTCAATTGCCTGCGGAATCCGACGACACCAAGGTGCGGGCGACTTCTTCCTTCTTGTAGCACTCGATCACGTCGCCGACCTTGAGGTCGTTGAAATTCTCGAGCCCGATACCGCACTCGTACCCTTCCTTCACTTCCTTCACATCGTCCTTGAAGCGACGGAGCGACGACAGCGTACCGTTGTACACTTCGACGGCGTCGCGGATGAGCCGTACTCGGCCCGCCTTGGTGATGATGCCGTTGCGCACGGAGCACCCGGCAATGGTGCCGACGCGTGACACCTTGAACGTCTCGCGCACTTCGGCCTCGCCGAGGATGACTTCGCGCTCTTCGGGCCGAAGCATTCCTTCGAGGGCCGCCCGCACATCGGCAACCGCCTCGTAAATGATGCGATACAGCTTGATGTCGACCCCTTCGCGCTCGGCGGCTGCACGGGCATTGTTGTCCGGCCGCACATGGAAGCCGATGATGATGGAGCCCGAGGCGCGGGCCAAGAGGATATCGCCCTCCGTAATGGCACCCACCCCGCGGTGCACCACTTCGACCTGCACTTCGCTGTTGGAAAGCTTGGCCAGGGAATCGGCGAGCGCCTCTGCCGGTCCGCCCTGATCCGCCTTGATGACAATGCGCAGGTTCCGCTTCTGACCGGCGGCCGTCTGCGACATGAAGTCTTCGAGCGAGACCACACCCTTCGTCGTGCGCCGGCTCTTCGCTTCGCGATCGAGACGCTCGCGCCGCTGCGCGATGTCACGCGCCTGGCTCGCATCGTCGACCACCACGAACTGGTCACCCGCCATCGGAACGCCGGCGAGTCCGAGCACCTGCACCGGAATGGCCGGACTCGCCTCCTTGACGTGCTTGCCTCGCTCATCGAGCAACGCGCGCACGCGACCGGAGAACAGGCCGCAGATAAAATCGTCGCCGACGCGGAGCGTGCCACTCTGCACGAGAATGGTGGCCACCGGCCCCTTCCCCGCATCGAGTTGCGCTTCGACCACCGACCCCGTGGCCTTCTTGCTCGGGTTCGCCTTGAGATCGAGAACTTCCGACTGCAGCAGAATCTGCTCCAGCAGTTCGGGAATGCCGGTGCCTTTCTTGGCGGAAATCGGCATCGAGAGCGTCTGGCCACCGAAGGCCTCGAGCACTACGCCGTGCTGCAGCAAGTCCTGCATGACCTTGGTCGGATTCGCATCCGGAAGGTCCACCTTGTTGATCGCGACGATCATCGGAACGCCAGCGTTCTTGGCGTGCGAGATGGCTTCGATTGTTTGCGGCATTACGGAGTCGTTCGCCGCCACGACGAGGATTACGATGTCGGTGACCTGCGCGCCGCGCGCACGCATGGCGGTGAACGCCTCGTGGCCCGGCGTATCGAGGAACGTGATGTGCTTGCCGTTGGGCAGGCTGACGTTGTAGGCGCCGATGTGCTGGGTGATACCGCCCGCTTCACCGGCGACCACGTTGGCTTTGCGGATGTAGTCCAGGAGCGACGTCTTGCCATGGTCGACGTGGCCCATGATGGTGACGACGGGAGGACGCCAACGCAGATCTTCCGCGTTTTCGACCACCGCATCTTCGCCCATGTCCGCCGCGTATTCTTCTTCCTTGACGGCCTGGAAGCCGAACTCGCCGGCAATCAGTTCGATCTGGTCGAAGTCCAGGCGCTGGTTGATGGTCACCATCAAGCCGAGATTCTTGAACGCGAAGGCCACGATCTGGGTGGCGGGAATCTTGAGGATTTCCGCCAACTCGGCGACCGTGATGAACTCGTTGACGCGAACGGTTTTCTTCTCGCGCTCGACCTCTTCGCGACGCATCGCTTCCGCTTCTTCACGCCCATCTTCGCGACGCGAGCCCCCGCGCTTGCCCGGCGCCACGCCACGCATCGCTCCCATGACGCGCGAGATGCTTGCCGTCACCTCTTCCTGATCGACCGCTCCTCGCTTGCCCTTCTTTTTGCCGCGCGCGGGTTGCTGCGACTGCTGCTGCGCGCCCGACGGACCGGCGCCGGCTCCGGTGCCGCTACCGGGGCGACGATCATCGCGACGAGGGGGAAGGCCG